>Ga0224559_1002249_pt1 | contig 10068 bp, 14 predicted proteins | sample 714S33034metaG_FD_180676 | JGI IMG/M metagenome (GOLD analysis project Ga0224559, IMG submission 180676) | Peat soil microbial communities from Stordalen Mire, Sweden - 717 S3 30-34 | ecosystem: Environmental > Terrestrial > Soil > Wetlands > Peat | place: Sweden: Norrbotten County, Stordalen... | reverse complement strand
AGAATGTATTCATGGATTCATTGACCTCGTTGTGTGGCCAGCCTGCGGCTGGGTTATTCGGGTTATGCTGCGCCTTCCATCTTCGGAGGACGCCAAAATTCAGTATAGCCAGTAGCGGGCAAACCCGGCTGGCTTGCGGCTCCCTTTGAACTGTTCGAAAACTCCCTCTTTCGCCGGAAAGCCTCCCGGCCAGCGGACGCTCCAGACAGCTTCAAGAAAGAACCGTTCCACTCGTATAGACGCGCATTGGCGAAAAGAGTCGCGCGCTCATTGAGCCGTCCAGCCTCTACCCATCCAGCTTCTTGGTCACCAGTTCATTCAGCAGCGCAGGATTGGCCTGGCCCTTCGAGGCCTTCATCACCTGCCCCACAAAAAACCCCGCCATCGTCTTCTTGCCGGCGCGGTACTGCTCCACCTGCTTGGGATTGGCCGCGATCACCGCGTCGATCATCGCCTCAATCGCCGAGGCGTCCGTCAACTGCCGCGGCTTCTCGCGCTCGTAGACCGCCGCGAAATCCTCGCCCTTCTCAAAGCAGACGTCGAAGAGCTGTTTGAGCTGCTTGGAGCTGATCTTGTTCTCGTCCAGCAGGTCGGCGGCCAGCACAATCCCGGCCATCGAAACCGGCGATTGCTCCTGCTCCAGGTCCAGCGCCTTCAGCCGCCCACCCACCTCGCTCAGCAGCAGATTGGCCACGCGGCGCGGATTGCGCGCGGTCTTGGCGGCGGCCTAAAAGCGGTCGGCAAAGGCGCGCTCGGCGGTCAGCGTAAAGGCGTCCTTGGGATTGATCTCGTATTCGGCCACCATGCGCGCCCGCCGCGCCTCGGGCAGCTCAGGGAGCTCAACTCTTTTGCGTTCAATAAATTCCCGCGTCAGCAGCAGCGGCGGCAGATCCGGCTCCGGGAAGTAGCGGTAGTCGTGCGCCTGTTCCTTGGAGCGCATCGAATAGGTCCGCCCTTCGGCCGCATTCCACAAGCGGCTCTCCTGGACGATGTGCCCGCCGGCCTCGACCACCTCGATCTGCCGCTCGATCTCGTACTCCAGCGCCAGCCGCACAAAGCGGAAGCTGTTGACGTTTTTCACCTCAACCTTGGTCCCGAACTTCTCTTGCCCGCGCGGCCTGACGCTGACATTGGCGTCGCAGCGCAGCGAGCCTTCCTCCATATTGCAATCCGAGACGCCGCAATAAAGCAGAATCTCCTTCAGCCGTGTCAGGTACTCGAAGGCTTCGTCCGGCGTGCGCATATCGGGGTCGGAGACAATCTCGGCCAGCGGCGTGCCGCAGCGGTTCAGGTCCAGCGAAGTGTGGTTGGCGGAGTCAACCAGCCCGTCATGGATGCTCTTGCCCGCGTCCTCTTCCATGTGCAGGCGGGTGATGCCGAGCCGTTTGATCGTGCCGTCCGCCGTGGGTACATCGATCCAGCCATGCTCGGCGATGGGCTTGTCGAACTGCGAGATCTGATAGCCCTTGGGCAGGTCGGGATAGAAGTAGTTCTTGCGCGCAAAGATGGAGCGCTCGCGCACCTGGCAGTTGATGGCCAGCGAGGCCAGCGTGGCGAACTCGACGGCCTGCGCATTCAGCACCGGCAGCGACCCCGGCAGCGCAAGGCAGACCGGGCAGACGTTGGTGTTCGGAGCCGAGCCAAAGTGGTTGGCGCATCCGCAGAAGGCCTTCGAGGCGGTGAGCAACTGCACATGAACTTCGAGTCCGATGACGGGCTCATACTTGGCCAGGATTTCAGGAGAGAGCTGGGCGGCGGTCATATTGTATTTGATTTTAACGCGATCAGGCCAAATGCATTCCGGAACTCTTCGTCTGCAATGAAAACCGCAAATCGTAACCGCCTTGATCGGTTCTGTTTTTTGCGTTTGCTGTTTCGCGTTCAATCTTTCGCTTGCAATTTTTTCCGCGTGGCAGGATAATGAATCCAGTTGGTTCGCCCTGGTGAATGTCGGCTTCATGCCGTTGGCTCTTCATTGAGTCTTAGCCAAGGGAACTGACTTTCTCAAGATTGAAGGGGTTCCGTTTTCGATCATAGAGAACGGAACCATTTTTCTGTATGCGGTCGAAATCGAAGATGTTCCATACGACTTCGATCTTCGGTCTCAGGAACTCGAAATACCGCATTTCTCCTCTCTCAAATGCCCTTTGAACAGCCCACAATCCATAGTCAACCGCTTGGAGAACAGTTTCCTGCGCGGGCTGATCGGTCTCAATTGCCACTTCCGTTTTCTCAGCATGAGGAAATCGTTCACGGAATCGCTGGACACTGAGTTCAACTGCAGCTCGGAGCGCATGTTGTCGCGACTTCGATCCTCTGCGGGAAAAGACAATCGTGTTCATTTTCGAGAGGTGCATCTGCCGTTCAAAGAGACGGGTCACCAGATCGTCATAAAAAGCATCTTGAGAACAGTCATATCTCGTCTGAAATAACCATTCAAGTTTGCGGGCTACCACGACTTGAAGACTGAAGTCCATCCTGTCCAAAGCACTGAAAACTAGCTTGCGGACTTCGGGAGAGTCGTCTTTTGCATGAAAAGCGCGCAAGCTCTTCTTGACAGATGGGATGTCCTGCAAATACCTGTCGTGCATTACCTCCAGGCGAATATCAGCGAGCTTACTTCTGATCTGATGCGGGTCGTGAGTTTTTAGAAAACCGACCGAGAATGTGCGGGAACAGCCTTCCGTTCCAACAATAAGCTTCTTACCTCTCGTGTAGAAAGTGGGGTCGCCAGCCTCATCAACGAAGTACCAGCGCGGCTTGTTTTCGGGGATTTTCACATGATCATTCTATCCGTTGTCGATTCATAGCGAGCTTCGCATACAAATTTCGGCGTTGATCTTGTATGTTCAGTGAGTTGATTCAGGAACCAAACTTCGCATCATAATCTACAGGCTCTTCAGGAAAGCGCGAATCTCTGGGCTGCTCCAATCCTGCGCGCCAACGAATTTGCGGCGGATGACGCCCTGCCGGTCGATGACGTAGCTCTCCGGCCACATTTCCGAGTGGTAGAGCTGCGCGGCCTTTTGGCCGGGGTCGCGGACGGTGATTAGATCCACCTGGCGGCGGGCGACGAAGCGGCTGTAGGCGCCAGGGTCTTCGTCAACGCTGACGGCAATCACGGCTATGCCGGGCATTTCGTGGTGCAATTCGAGCAGCGAGGGCGTCTCCTCGATGCACGGAGCGCACCAGGTGGCCCAGAAGTTGAGTAGCACCACCTGGCCCCGGTAGCTGGCCAGATGAACCGAGGTCAGGCCATCGGAGACACTGAAGTCTGGAGCCATCTGGCCGGTCTGCGCCGGACGAGCGCCACGGTCGCAGCCGGAGGTGAGGGCCAAAGGAAGAATCAACGCAAATGAGAGAAAACGAAGGAGCCGCACCTTCTTATAATACGAAGCGAAGGCTTCCAGCGAAAGGATGCGATGATGAACGAGAATCAAGCAGAGAATCAGGCAGCCGCCGATGGTTTCAAGCCCGTGCTCGGCCTCAGCGATGAACCCGGCGAGCCGCAGACGCAGCGCGCGCCGTGGGGGACGGTCTTTGACCAGCCGGAGCCGGCGGAGCTGCTGGAGTTGACGGTCATCATTCCCGCGCGCAACGAGGAAGACTGCCTTGGCGCGTGCCTGGAGTCGCTGGTCAGCCAATCGGAGCGGGGCTTCGAACTGAGCCGCGACTGGGAGCTGATCGTGGTGGACGACCACTCGACCGACCGTACTGCGGAGATTGCGCGCGGCTTTGCCGGAGTCACGGTGATGGCGGCAGACCCGCTGGAAAACGGCTGGACGGGCAAGAACAACGCCCTCTGGACGGCGGCGCGGCGGGCGCGCGGCCGCTGGCTGCTCTTCACCGACGCCGACACGATTCACGAACCTGGCAATCTGCACCGTGCGCTGCACGAGGCCGCACGGCACAAGGTGGGCGTGCTGAGCTACTCACCGCGGCAGATGGTCAGCGGGTGGGCGCAGCGCTCGCTGATGCCGTTGGTTTTTTGCGAGCTGGCGCTGGCCTATCCGCCAGCCAAGGTCTCCGACCCCGGCGAGCGGATCGCCGCCGCCAACGGGCAGTTTCTGCTTATCGAGCGGGAGGCCTACCGGCGGCTCGGCGGCCATGCAATGGTCTCCGAGAAGGTTCTGGAAGACGTGGAACTGGCCTTCCACGCCAAGCGCCGCAGGATCGGCTTGCGCTTCCGCTACGCCGCCGACGCCGTCTCCACGCGGATGTACCGCACCACCGCGGCGATGATCGAGGGCTGGACCAAGAACCTCTCGCTGCTCTTCTCCAACTGCCTTGCGCTGGTTCTCTGGCGCGTTCTGGACATTTTTCTGCTGGTTCTCCTGCCCATCCTGGCCGTCGAGCTATGGAACGCCCGCCTCTTCGCGCATTCCGCGCAATGGCTGGCCGCCGGCTGGGTGCTTGGGCTGCTCTGGGCGCGCAACCTCTTCCGCTTTTACAGCCGCGTCGCCAAATCCAACTTTCCGTTCCTCGATTGCGCCATTTCGCCGCTGGGTCTGCCGCTGTTTGTCTGGCTGCTCTACCGCAGTTGGTTTCAGCACAAGATTCTCAAGCGCGTAAGCTGGAAGGGGCGCAGCTATGCTCAATAGGTCAAGGTCTTCGGGTTGAAGCAGAAAAGCAAGGTCGAAATGAAGTGGATTTATCGAATGATTGCATCAATCCATTTCGTAATTGCGTCGATATTGAATGTCTTGGTCTATGCTGACAGGGGCAACAAACGCATCGAGGGACTAGAACATTTTAGCTATTACTGTAGACCGTTGATGCAGCGCTTGAACCATGCCCTTGCGTTGTCTGGAGTAATCATCTGGAGGGCTTCGGTGATGGCTATTTCCAGAGCTTCTTTGGTTCATGCTTTGGCGGTGCGAAGGAGTTGTTTGAGCTTGGACCATGCTTTCTCGATCGGGTTCAGGTCAGGCGAGCAGGGCGGAAGATAGGGCACTTTCGCTTCCGCTTTCTCGATCAAACGCTGCCCCCCTTGATCTTGTGTCAAGGGCGGCATGAGGCACATACCTTCGGATTCCGGTACTCTCAAGGTCTAACCAAAGCTGTATAACACATTTGGAATCTGCACTAACAGAAGAGTTCAAATCTCGTTCCCTTTTCGCTTATTCAGTCCGCTTGCCGGCAACCTTCGCCACCACGAGTGGCTTCACCGCCCCCGGCTTGCGCAGCCGGACAATAGCGCCGGAACTGGGCGTAACCTGCTGAAAATGTGAGAGCATCTCGGTGCGCACGTACTCGACAAAGCTCTGCATCTGGCGGTTCATCTCTTCCATGCGCTCGCGCATCTGCAGAATGATGGCGATGCCGGCGATGTTCACGCCCAGGTCGCGCGCCAGGTTCAGGATGAACTCCAGCCGCTCCAGGTCTTCGTCGGTGTAAAGGCGCGTGTTGCCCTCGGTGCGCTAAGGCAGCAGCAGGCCCTCGCGCTCATAAAGGCGCAGCGTTTGCGGATGAATCTCGTACATCTCGGCCACCGCCGAGATCATGTACGCGCCCTTCGATTTGCGTTTCGCGGCCATAGGCTAGCTAAGCAATGCCTCCGCTTGGGAAGAAATTATGGTTGATTCTGTTATACCTAGTATTCGTAGCCAATCTTCTGGAGATTTAACTCTAAACCTCTCCAATATACGCTTCAATTCAGGCGAAGGTCTTGTCTGTGTGTAAATCTCCTTATTTTGCCAGGTTGGTGATTCAGAGTATTTCATTTCTACTAACACACTCTCAGCTTCCTGGTAAGTTAATGCGAAAATCTGCGCATCGAAAGGATTCTCCGCGCCCCACACATAAACAATCCTCAATTTCGGAAAATGTTGATACTTTTTGTTCAGATTGAATGTTGCTGATGAGGAGGTTTTCAACTGGATTGGGCAAGCCACGAAATTACCGTCATCAGTACCGTCTTGATAGACAATCAGGTCGATCCCATGGTCACGAATTGGCTCGGCAACTTCCAGATTTGCAGCTAGCAAATTCGCAATAAGGATGTGTTTCCCGATGATCCCAATCTGTTGTGTGTCCATTTTCATGATGTGGCCTCACAGAAATACGAATGTCCGCTTACAGCTTGTTAAAGAGCGCCACGCGATAGTCCTTGTTGTTGTTTCCATTCATGTTACGTGGCTGGATCGAGCACGATCAATTTTTCATCTCCGATGCCTATCATCTTCTCAACCTGCTCTTGAAGCGCGGCATTGAAGGAAAAATATGCTTCAACAGAAAGCATTCCATCCGCTTGTTCCGCAGCCCAAATGCAAAGGTCTACATCGCGGCAAAAATTCTGTATTTCGACCGCCAGCCTTGCTGCTTGGCGATCCCGGTGGCTGTGATTATTGAAGGCGGTCTGTGCGGAAAATAGCTGCACAAGGCCGGCGAGCGAAGCCTCCTCATCCCGGTTCACCAATACGACAATGTTCAAGAGCGCATGGTCAGGATTACCGGAACGTAATTGGCGAATTGCTGTCACCAGATCGCCGCTCAAACGCTCCTCGACGGGTTTATCGCTGACTTCCAAATGCTCTTCCGCAGGGCGATCCTGATGAAGAATACGCACTGCCCAGCTATGCCTCCAGACAGTTTTCACCTCGCAATAGGCCCAAGGATGCCCTTCACGATACAACCGAAAATCCGGCAAACGCGAAAATCGCTCGTAAGGGTCTTCCAAAGCCTCAACCATGAATCCGTTTGCACGCCAATACTCCGCAACTCGGCGTTCGTCCTCCGCATACTCACCCCTGCGATGAACAAACGCCCCACGGAGGATTTTTGAGTCTTTCGTCGCGGACAAAATCTTTCCGTAGTCGCTATTCGTTTCGGTTTCATTCAAACTGAGACTCATACTTTCTCCTTTCTTCCAAGGTTGCTTTGCGTACGCTGATCAGCCGAAAGCGTTCATGGCGTTCGGTGCTTACCACTAACAATATCCTTTTCCTGACAGAGAATCCAGTTGCAAAAATCCGAAGCTCATCCCAGGAGTGAAGTGGATCAGATTCGATGACAATATCAGGATCCTCGAAGACAGTTCCCCCCTCCTGAAAGCTGACCTGATGCTTTCGGAGGTTGATTTCCGCCTTCTCATCGTCCCATTCAAACCGCTCCGATTCCAAAGTGGCGTCCTCAGACAACGCCTACAGCTTATCAAAGAGCGCGACGCGCGGGTCCTGGTTGTTCAGCTTGGCCAGCTCGCGCATGATCTCGCGGCTGCGCTCGTCGCTGAGCGTGGGCACCGTCACTTCGATGGTCACAATTTCGTCGCCGCGCTGGCCCGGGTGCTGTGCGTTCTCCACGCCGCGCTCCCTCATGCGCAGCTTCTGCCCGCTCTGCGTTCCCGGCGGAATCTTCAACTGCGCGCGTCCATCAATCGTCGGCACGTCCACCTTTGCTCCCAGCGAGGCTTCCGGCACGGTCACCGGAACCGTCAGATGAATATCGTCGCCGACGCGCGTGAAGATCGGGTGCGTCCCGGTGCGGACGATGAGAAAAAGATCGCCCGCCGCGCCGCCGTTCACCCCGGCGTTGCCCTTGCCTTGCAGGCGAATCCGCTGGCCGTCTCTCGTGCCGGCCTTGATGCGGAACTCGACCCCCTCGTCCCGGCTGACCAATCCCTCACCGTGGCAGCCGGTACACACATCCGCCGTTCGCCCGGTCCCGTTGCAACGCGGGCAGGGAATGTTGAACTTCATCCGCCCGCCCATCTGCGTCACTTGGCCCGTACCGTTGCACTCCGCGCACTGGGTCGGCCCGCCCATCGAGGCCTGGCCATGGCAAACAGAGCAGATCTCCTGGCGATGCACCTCCAGCCGCGCCTGACCACCGCGAATCGCCGTCCAGAAGTCTACCGTGGCCTGGTACTCCAGATCCGTCCCCGGCTGCGGACCCCGCGTCCGCGGCTGCTGCGCCCCGGTAAAGATGCCGGAAAAAATATCTTTGAAGCTGCCCCACGACTGCGACCCAGCCCCCGCCTGCGAACCCGGATGCACTCCAGGCCCGCTCTGAAAACCAGAAAAATCGAAGCCGCCAAAATCCACCGGCGCGCCGCGACCGCCGTTCTGCCGCGCATGGGCATAGGCCTCGGCCTGGTCCGGGTCGATCTGGTCTGAGTAGAAGCCTACCTGGTCGTAGACCTTACGCTTCTTCTCGTCGCTCAGAACGTCGTTGGCCTCGGAGATTTCCTTGAACTTCTCCTCGGCCTTCTTGTCACCGGGGTTCACGTCGGGATGATAGCGCCGCGCGGCCTTGCGGAAGGCCTTGCGAATCTCCTCCGGCGTGGCCGTATTCTTTACGCCAAGCGTGCCGTAATAATCCTTGTTCGTCGTGGTGGGCATGGTCTCTTTGAACTCGTTTCCTGATTACGCGCTAATTTCTGCCTTCCATCCACCTAATCTTGGATGCCCTGGGCCTTGCTTCTGATCATTGGGGATTCACGATTTCAAACCCCAGCGTTTCAAGCAACCACCTGCTGCTCTTCATTCTCGATTACTACCTGCATCGCTCGCGGTCGAATGGATTGGTGAATCTCCGCTTCTTCCGCGTCCGCCGCCGACTCCAGATCATAATCCATCTGCAAGCGCATCCAGAACGCAGCCGACATATTGAAGTAGCGCGCCAGCCTCAGCGCCGTATCCGCCGTAATCCCCCGCCGCTCCCGCACAATCTCGGAGATACGCGTGACAGGCACGCGCAACTCCATCGCCAGCGCATTCGACGAAAGCCCCAGGGGCTTCATAAACTCCTCGCGCAGCATCTCGCCCGGATGCAGCGCCGGCATGCGCGCTCCCTCCTCCAGTTCCGCACCGTCAAGCGCCGGTTCAGTGGTAGTCGACAATCTGGACCTCATAGGCATCTCCATCTCTCCACTCGAAGCATATACGCCACCGGCGATTCACGCGCAAACTCCACTGTCCTGCCCGGTCGCCCAGCAGCGGTTCCAGCCGGTTGGCGGGCGGTTCATACAGTTCTTCCACCCGCGAAACGCTTTGAATCTGCCGCAACTTGCGCAGTGCAACTCGCTCGAACGCCGCAAACCGCCGACTGTGGCGGCGATGGAAGACTTGTTCCGTATCTGCATCGGCAAAGGAGCGAATCATGCTTAACGTTTATCGTAACACGGAAAACGATCAACGGTAAAAAAGATTGCGCTGATTCCCTCTGGCAAAATCACGACCGATATGTCTTCCTGCATCCCTCCTGCCGGAGTAGCCCAGAATTCCTCGGCAAAGGCTCAGAAGCAAGCCAGCACATTGATAACTGCTCAGAATTGACACAGCGGCCATGCGCTGAGCCGAGGGGGAGGCCGTTGCGGAAGTGCTGGGTCTGGCCGTCCTGGCCGCCGCAGGCCATCCGGTTCTGGGCGCGGCGCTGCTGGCCGCCACCCTCGTGAACCGCGTGCTGCTCTGCCTGATGGTGGCCGGTTGTGTGGTCAACGACCGCGCCGCCCTGCGCCAAGCGTGGCTCTACCCGCTGCGCGACCTGATGGGTTTCTGCTTCTGGGTTGGAAGTTACTTCGGCTCGCGGCGCCTGAACTACCGCGGCGATCCCTGCGAGCTGATGCCCCACGGAATGCTGCGCAAGCTGCCCCACGCCGAAGAGCCGGAAGAATCCCTGCTGGCCCAGCAAGCCTCCTAGCAGTGGACAGTGAACAGTGGTCAGTGGTCAGAAAAGCGCTGGCTGGGATTCGTGGTCTCCCAGGTCCGAAAATCCGGACCTGGGGCACCCGGCACCCTGGAAACGTTGCGCGGCCTAACTCAGGCGATGGCTGCGATGCCGTTTTTCGCGGCGAGGGAGAGCAGTTTGGCGGCTGGTCCACGCGGCTGCTTTTCGCCGCGCTCCCATTTGCTGACAACCCCCGTGGTCACATTCAGATGAGCCGCGAAGACGGCCTGACTTACCGCCGCTTTGGCGCGGATGCGGCGAATGGCGGCCGGAGTAAGTTCCAAGACCGGGGTAAGACAGGCGTGGTCGAACTCGCGCATGGTCTTCGAGTCAATCGCGCCGGCCTGGTGCAAGTCAGACATACTTTCGTGCAGCGCCGCTAGTGCTTCGCTCTTATATGTT
>Ga0224559_1002248_pt1 | contig 10071 bp, 10 predicted proteins | sample 714S33034metaG_FD_180676 | JGI IMG/M metagenome (GOLD analysis project Ga0224559, IMG submission 180676) | Peat soil microbial communities from Stordalen Mire, Sweden - 717 S3 30-34 | ecosystem: Environmental > Terrestrial > Soil > Wetlands > Peat | place: Sweden: Norrbotten County, Stordalen... | reverse complement strand
AGTAAAGAACTTTAATTTTCCGCATTAAAGTTCTTTACTTCACAGGCGAATCGTGTCTTGAATTTGGAAGCATCGAATCGGGTGATAGGACCTGCGCCGCTTACACCATTTATCAATCCTTGCCAATATTCCTCTGTGGTATTGCCGATCGGGGTTAATGCCCCCAACCCGGTTACAACAACTCGACGTAGTTTCACGTGAATCAGGTTTAACGGTTCATTTTAAACAGGAATCCCTCCGATTGGGAGGGATTTAATTTCTTTTCAAGAATAAGTAAACAACCCAAACCAGGAATTCAATGGTAAATGTGAATGCCTTTATTTGGTGTTGTTTTCGATGTAAGCAATCGCTTCACCAACAGTTCCGATCTTTTCAGCCTGGTCATCCGGAATGGCTATATCAAATTCCTTTTCGAATTCCATGATCAGTTCAACAGTATCGAGAGAGTCAGCGCCGAGATCATTCGTGAAACTTGCTTCAGGTGTAACTTCATTTTCGTCAACACCCAGCTTATCAACTATGATAGCTTTAACTTTTGATGCAATGTCAGACATGTTTTTTCCTTTTTTGGTTAAACGGACTGCAAAGAAATACATTTTATCCTTACAAACCAACAATATTTAAGATTTTTTAACATTTCATAAAATCAATAAACTGATATTCAACTGTTTAAAAACGGCACCCCTTATCTTAGGAATTTCCAGACCCTTACAACCCGATCTGAAAATAATCACTGGAAAGATCATGTGCTTTCTTATATTTGCATAGTAGAATTTACCCCCTTTGTATATGATAAGAATTGCTGTTTTTGCTTCAGGCAGTGGCACCAATGCCCAAAGGATAACAGAGTATTTCCGGGAGAGACCGCGCTTTATTTCGGTTGAGCTTATTCTTTCAAACAGGAAGGATGCATTTGTCCTCGAAAGAGCAAAAAACCTCGGTGTCCCGAGCGTAACGTTCTCCCGCCAGGAATTCTATGAGAGCAATCTGATTCCTGATCTTCTGAAACAATACGCTATTGACTATGTTGTCCTGGCCGGATTTCTTTGGCTTGTTCCTGATTCTGTTCTGAAAGCATTCCCAGATAAGATTCTTAATATTCACCCTGCCCTCTTACCGGCCTATGGAGGAAAAGGTATGTTCGGAATGAGAGTTCACGAAACTGTAATCTCCCAACATGATAAAGAATCCGGGATTACTGTCCATCTTGTAAACAGCCGGTATGATGAAGGAAATATACTCTTCCAGGCAAAATGCACCATCAGTGAGACTGAAACCCCTGAAAGCCTGGCACAGAAAATACATGGGCTCGAATATGAGTATTTCCCAAGAGTAATTGAACATTATATCCTTAAAGGAGATTCATTCCATGAATCATAAAATATTTTCAGGATTTTGACATTAATTATTTAATGAACTAACATTATAACTTTTAAATTATGAAAAGGAAATCAACAGCAATCTGGCAAGGTACCGGACTTGAGGGTCATGGAACTCTTACCTCTACAAGCGGGGTATTGAATAACACCCCCTATTCATTCACTACTCGCTTTAAAAATGAAGATGGCAGGGAAGGTACAAACCCCGAAGAATTGATAGCCGCTGCACATGCCGGTTGTTTCACAATGGCGCTTAGTTTCGCACTAAACAGCGCAGGATATACGCCAACGGAGTTGAAAACAGAGGCTTCTGTATCTATGGAGTTTGTAGTCGATCACTTTGAGATCAAATCAGTTCACCTCGACGTTACTGGCGAAGTTCCGGGGATCACCGCAGAGAAATTTATTGAGCTAGCGGGTACTGCTAAATTAAACTGCCCTGTTTCTAAGGCACTGAAAGCAATCGAGATCACATTGTCAGCAAAGCTGAAGTAAGATTTACTGCAATCTTCTCAGAAGATTTTTTCTTTCTTCTTCATAACCCGGTTTTCCGATAAGGGCAAACATATTCTTTTTATATGCCTCTACTCCAGGTTGATCAAAAGGATTGACACCCAGAAGGTAACCGCTTAATGCACAAGCAAATTCAAAGAAGTAGATCAGTGTTCCCAGTGTCTCTTCATTTACTTCTTTGACGGAGATCCGGATGTTGGGAACACCACCATCTACATGGGCCAGCATTGTGCCTGCCTCCGCCTCAGAATTGATCTCGGTAAGTCTTTTACCTGCCAGAAAATTCAATCCGTCAGAATTTACATCATCGAAGGGAACCTTCAGCTCTTTCTTTGGATTCTCAACCGAGAGTACCGTCTCAAACATAATTCTTGATCCATCCTGAATATATTGCCCCATGGAATGAAGGTCGGTCGTAAAATTAACTCCTGCAGGGAATATGCCTTTGGTCATCTTCCCTTCACTTTCTCCATAAAGTTGTTTCCACCATTCGGTAAAATAGTAAAGATTGGGAAGGTAGTTTACAAGGATCTCAACTGTTTTACCTGACTGATACAAGGCATTCCTTGTGGCAGCATATTTTATTGCTGGATTTTTTTCAGGATCTGCAGTTTCAAGACATGTTTCCATGATCCTACGAGCACCAAGTATCAGTTTTTCAATGTCAAAACCTGCCACCGCTATGGGAAGAAGACCCACCGGAGTGAGAACAGAAAATCTTCCTCCGATATCATCAGGAATTACATAGGTTTTGTATCCTTCCTTGTCCGAAAGCTTTTTTAAGCCCCCCCGGTGTGCATCTGTAATAGCAAAGATCCTTTCGGCAGCTTCCCTTTTACCATATTTCTTTTCAATATGTCCCCTGATAATGCGGAATGCAACTGCAGGCTCAGTCGTCGTTCCCGATTTTGAGATCACAGCCACGCTGTAATCGTACAGGTCCAGGATATCAAGCAATCCCGAATGATAGTCTTCACTGAGGTTCTCTCCTGCATATAAGATCACAGGGTCTTTACTTTCACGGATAAGCGGGATGAATGGATGACTGAGACAATCGATAACGGCCCTGGCACCAAGATAAGACCCGCCAATCCCAATAACCACCAGAATTTTCGATTGTGCTCTTATTTTCTCTGCATCTTCCATGATCCTCTTTAAAATCAAAGGATCTGCATTGGCAGGTAACCTCATCCATCCCAGAAATTCATTTCCTTCACCCGTTCCGTCCTTTAAGGTCTTATGGATTGCCACAAGCGTTGATTCATTCTGTTGGATCCTTTCCGCACCTGCAAGCGAAATTGCTTTACTGATATCTATTCTCATATTTTTTTATTGGTTCCTGATGAAGTACGAAAGTACAATTTTGAAGGGAATGTTCAAAAAAAATGTGTCCGCCTTAGCGGACACATCACTCAATCAATAAACAAAACTTTTAATCAGATAATTCGCACAAACTCACTTTAGCCAAAAAAGAATCACTGGATTATATTTGCTCTTCTGTCATTTTTCCAGTACAGCAAAGATAATCTGGAAACGGCTGTTATTCTGTTAAGGAATATTAATTTACGTTAAAAATTGTTAAAAGGCAATTTCAAAATAGTGTACATTTGTAACAATGAACCGCAAAATCATCATTTTTACCATAATCGTGATGACCATCGCTCTTATTGGATTGATGGGAATTCAGATATATTGGATCACAAATGCTTCGGCTGTAAAGGAAGCCGCCTTTCAGCGAACAGTCACAGACGCACTGACAAAGGTGGTCAGCAAGGTTGAGAAGATGGAGAAACGCAAAGCATCTGAGACAAACCCCAACCAGGGAATGATTAATTTTAACCGTCACCTGCGTTATGAGCTTTTTGTCACTGAACAGCAGTTAGATTCCCTGATCCTGCAAGAGTTAAACACCCATGGTATTGACACACGTTTTGAGTTTGGGATATATAATCCGGAAAGAGACCTATTCCTCGTTGAAAAGGATTCGGCAATACGTAAATCCCTGATTGAAAAAGGATCTGCGGCCCGTCTTTTTATCAGTGATATATTTACTTCTCCTGAGTATCTATTGGTTTACTTCCCAAATGAAAGACAATTCCTCCTTACCGAACTATGGGGAATGCTTTTGATCTCCATAATCCTCATCATCGTCATTGTCTATTCCTTTACCTACACCATTACAACCATCTTTCGTCAGAAGAAACTGTCGGAAATGAAGAATGACTTCATCAACAATATGACCCATGAATTCAAAACACCCATTTCCACCATTTCCTTAGCTTGTGAAGCATTGACTGATAATGGCATAAAACGTTCCCAGGAATTCACGGAAAGCTATATTAATATCATACTGGAAGAGAATAAACGACTGGCCACAATGGCTGAAAAGATCCTGCAGACTGCAGTGATCGAAAAAGGCCAACTAAAGATGAAACGGGAACGCATTGACCTTCATGAAGTAATTACTGATGTAATTAAGAACATTCGTATTCAGGTGGAAATCAAAGACGGCATTATCAGGAAACAGTGCAAGGCAACAAACCCGGTTATTATTGGGGATAAAGTACATCTTACCAATCTCGTATATAACCTCCTCGATAATGCAAACAAATATTCTCCAAAAAAGCCCGTTATTATTGTTAGAACTGAAAATACATCCAATGGAATCATTTTGACGATTGAAGATAATGGCATCGGCATCAGCAAGGGAGAGCAAAAGAAGATATTCGATAAACTATACAGAGTCCCTACTGGAAATATTCAGGATGTGAGGGGATTTGGGCTGGGGCTTAGTTATGTTAAGGCAATTGTGGAAGAACATCATGGGAGGATCAGTGTTGAGAGCGAAATCAACAAGGGAACAAAATTCAAGATCTTCCTCCCTTTTACAGAATAAATTATTGAGTTACTAGATACGAAGTGTAATGGAAAAAAATCAGGCTCGCGTTCTTCTTGCAGAAGATGATCGCAATCTGGGTAGTATCCTCAGGAATTTTCTTGAGTTAAAAGGATATACCACTACTTTATGCGTCAATGGTCAGGAGGCAATCGAAGTCTTCCAGAAGAAAGAATTTGATTTCTGCATTCTGGATATTATGATGCCCTTAAAGGATGGCTTTTCTGTCGCTAAAGAGATTCGTTCTTCCAATCCTAAAATTCCGATCATGTTCCTGACTGCTAAGTCATTGCAGGAAGACAAGTTAAAAGGCTTTGAAACCGGTGCCGACGACTATATGACCAAACCTTTCAGTATGGAGGAATTGCTTATGCGTCTGCAGGCAATCCTTCGCCGGACTGAAGATCCGAACCGGACTGCTGAGAACGAGAACATTTTTCAGATTGGCAGATATACCTTTGATTTCAATCGCCAGATCCTGACCATTAAAGGAAAAGATCAGAAACTCACCTCAAAAGAGGCTGGACTGCTTCGCATGCTCCGGATTAGTGCGAACGAAGTACTGGAGCGTAGTACTGCCCTTAACAAGATCTGGAACGATGACAGCTATTTCAACGCCCGCAGCATGGATGTTTATATTGTCAAACTCAGAAAATATCTTAAAGAAGACCCCTCAGTTGAATTAATAAATGTTCATGGGATCGGATTTAAACTGGTCATGAACAAGTAAGCAAATGGCAAAACTGTATCTTGTACCGACGCCCATCGGTAATCTTGAAGATATTACCTTCCGGGCCATCAGAATCCTGAAGGAAGCTGATCTCGTGCTGGCTGAAGATACACGAAAAACCCAGATTCTACTGAAACATTATGACATTGAGAATAAATTATCCTCTCATCATGCCTTCAACGAGCACAAATCGGTTTTTTCAGTCATCGAAAAGCTTAAAGGAGGCTGTAACATAGCATTGGTAAGTGACGCCGGAACACCCGGCATCTCCGACCCAGGGTTTCTGCTGGTCAGGGAGTGCCTGAAAGAAAATATCATGGTTGAATGCCTGCCCGGCCCTACAGCATTAATTCCTGCACTTGTGAACTCCGGCCTTCCCTGTGACCGGTTTATTTTTGAAGGATTTCTTCCCCATAAAAAAGGACGGCAGACAAGGTTATCCAAACTGGCTGAAGAAGAGAGTACTATGGTATTTTATGAATCCCCGCACCGTCTGGCAAAGACATTGGAACAATTCAAAGGTTTCTTTGGGCCCGGCAGATTTGCTTCTGTATCCCGTGAGCTATCCAAGATCTTTGAGGAGAATTCGAGAGGCACCCTTGAATATCTTGAAAAATATTTCAGGGATAAAACAGTTAAGGGCGAGATTGTCATCGTTGTGGAAGGAAAGAAGTAAAAAGGTCTCTAATATTTCAGTTATGTGTGGACGTTATTCTTTTATTCTTGAAGATGAGATGATCAGGGAAAGGTTTGGCGTCACAGTCAGAAGCGCGATCTACAAAGCCCGTTACAACTGCGCCCCGACACAGAAACTTGCCGTCATCTCAAATGAAAACCCCAATGTGCTTAGCCTGTATCGCTGGGGTCTCATTCCATTTTGGGCTAAAGACCCCGCTATCGGTAATAAACTCATTAATGCCAAGTCAGAAACAATCCTTGAAAAGCCATCTTTTAAAAATGCCTTCAAAAGCAAAAGATGCCTTGTTCTCAGTGATGGATTTTATGAATGGAAAAAAGAGGGTCTGAAAACACCCTACCGGATTACACGACGGGATGGTACCGCATTCGCTATGGCCGGCATCTGGGATAAATGGATCGATCAGAATGGCGAGGAAATCCATTCCTTCGCCATTCTTACTACAACACCAAACTCCCTTATGGCCAAAATTCATGACCGCATGCCGGTTATCCTTGACAGAAAGACGGAAAAAAGATGGATAGAAAATGTGCCTCAGGAAGAGTTGCTCGAAATGATGAAGCCCTGCGATGCTTCTTCTCTTCTTGCTTATCCGGTATCTTCCATGGTGAATTCTCCAAGGAATGACTCTCCGGAGATTCTGACTCCTGTGGGAGAAGAACTCAGTTAATCTATCATAAGATTACAGCCCCTCAGATCACTGAAATCGAATCTTCCCAACACCTCGAAGGTGTCATTACTATTTATTCTTCCCAAATCCTGTAAGGCAAGAAAAGAGCAGGAGTTGAAATTAGCAAGGTCAATGATGCTTATCCCTCCGGTCTTACCGTCAGGAATAAAGCTAAGAGGATCATTCGTATCACGTATCAGCACTTTCATCCATGAAGGCGTTCTGAAATATCCATTTTCTTTTGCATACGCCTGCGATAGCAACTCGGTCATGCCATATTCCGAATGTATTTGTCTGCCCCCCAACCTTTCTGAGAGATAAGCATGTAATTCCTCCCGGACCATCTCTCTTCTTTTCCCCTTCATTCCTCCGGTTTCCATAATGATTGTGCCGGTCAGTTTTAGTGGAAATTTTTCAGCAAAGTCAAGAAGGGAATAACTCAATCCGATAAGCAGGGCTTTTTTACCGGATGATTCATGTTGGAGTAGCAAATTTGACAGAAGTTCCTCCTGATTAAGATAAAAGCCGGAATCCTTTGATTTACTCTTCATTATCCATCTATTGATCATGTAAATAAGGGAGGAATCCGGATTTTGCTGCGGAGTTGGGGTCAGGGCGAAGAATGTATAATCTTCAACAGGTCCGTAAAAGCCTTCAAATCCTCTTATCATCGATTCATCATAAACCCCAAGATCAAGGATATTGTGGCGGCTTCTCTCAGTACCGGTAGTCCCGCTGCTCAGGAATATTTTTTCGGGGATTGAAGTTCCTGAGACAACAGATTGGGTTTTAAAAAACGACACCGGAAGAAAAGGAACCCGGGAATAATGCTCCAGGGTTTGCGGAACAATCTTAAGTGAATCAACGTACCGCCTGTAGATATTGTTCTCCTTATACTGATAGTTAAAAATATCCAGGGCAAGTGCATTGAATGCATTCTCATCCAATTGCCCGAAGATCCGATCTTTAAACTTCATTTTTCTTTTATTGATCTTAGCCTGACCGAAAAAATTGTACTTTTATAGCCTGAATTAAAATTGAATTCCCAGTGTTGCAAAGGTACGGTTTTGGGAATTTCCTATTTTGAACAGCATCGAACATGAAAAAACAACTTTTCTTTTTCTTTGCTCTCTTTACCGGTGTAATCTTTATGATCTTCAGCGGGTGCATGAAGAAGCAGAATTTCTCTGACATCCCGCAAATTTCATTTACCGGTATGGAATTACTCGTCGATACAGCCCAGGTTGTCAGAGCAGGTATTTTGACAATATCTTATCAGGATGGCAATGGAGATATCGGACTAAGCGCAGCAGATACATTTCCACCTTATCAGAAAGGGGGCCAGTATTATTATAATTACGTTATTAACTATTTTGAGAAGCAGAATGGTGTATACCAACAAGTTGACCTCACAATTCCTTTCAGCCTCAGAATACCTGTTCTGACTCCCGATGATCCAAATAAACCCATACAAGGATATATTACGGATAGCATCAGCCTTTATCCTCCCCCGCTTCATGACACCATCAAATTTGAAGCGTATATTTACGACCGTGCCCTCAATAAAAGCAACACCATCACCACACCGGAAATTGTCCTGAGGAGAAAATAGTATCAATGGAAAGTATTTACTCGAAAAGAACATTCATTGTCATCGGTTTTTTTCTGTTGATAGGACTGGTATATGTTATCCGGCTATTTATGGTGCAGATTGTGGCTGATAAATATGTCCTTTCTGCCAACAACAATGTTTTACGCTACATGACACAATACCCTGCAAGGGGATTGATCTTTGACCGTTATGGGAAATTGCTTGTATATAACGAAGCAGCCTATGACCTGATGGTCATTCCACAACAGGTAAAAAATGTCGATACGACAGAATTGTGCCGTTTACTCGAGATTGATAAAAAAGATTTTATTGATCGCGTAGAAAGAGCCCGTAACTATTCTCCTTACCGGCCTACTATTTTCGAATCACAGATCACACGTGAAAACTACGGTTACCTCGAGGAAAAGATGTTCCTTTTCCCCGGATTTTTTGTTCAGCCCCGTACCCTTCGTAAATATTCGTATACAATTGCTGCTCATGCCCTGGGATATATTGGGGAAGCCGGACCGGAAACCATTGAAACTAATCCATACTATAAACCGGGAGATTATATCGGGATAAGCGGTATCGAAAAATCGTATGAAGACATCCTGCGAGGAAAAAAGGGTATGAGGATCCGTGTTGTGGATGTCCTGAACCGTGACAAAGGAAGTTTCCAGGGAGGAAAATATGATACTATCGCCTATGCAGGCACCAACCTCTATTCATCACTGGATGCTGATCTGCAATCCTACGGAGAACAACTCATGGCTGGAAAGAAAGGCAGCATCGTAGCCATAGAACCTTCCACCGGGGAGATCCTGTGTATGGTCACAGCGCCTTCCTACGACCCAAACCTGCTCGTAGGCAGGATAAGGAAATCCAATTACTATAAACTCCTTGAGGATTCTGTGATGGTACCTCTTTTCAACCGGGCCCTGATGGCCAGTTATCCTCCGGGATCGACTTTCAAAACCGTGGAAGCTCTCGTAGGACAGCAGTCGGGCGTTCTGACACCGGATACCAAATACAGCTGTCCGGGTGGTTTCCCGCTTGGCAATGGGAAGAAAGTTGCTTGTCATCACCACTTCTCCCCTCTCGATCTTCGCCAATCTATACAGCATTCCTGCAATACTTATTATTGCCGGGTGTTTAAATCCATCATTGATAAAAAACCATTCACTACGACCCGTGATGGTTTTGAGGCCTGGAGAAATCTTGTGATGAGCTTCAGCCTCGGACATAAAACAGGTGTCGACCTACCCGGAGAATTGAATGGAAATATACCCACTTCCAATTATTATGACCGTTTTCATGGAAAAAACCGGTGGACTTCAATGGCAATCATCTCACTGGGTATCGGACAAGGTGAGATTGGGATCACCCCTTTGCAAATGGCCAATGTAGCAGCCACCATCTCTAACCATGGATTCTATTATACTCCCCATATCATTAAAGCGATCGGTAAAAAAGACAGTCTGTTCAAGAAATTTAGTGAGAAACATTATTGTAATATCGATCCGCAATATTTTCAGATTGTGATAGAAGGCATGAATGATGTGCTGGAGGCAGGCGGAACAGGCTCAGAGTCAAGA
>Ga0224559_1002247_pt1 | contig 10079 bp, 5 predicted proteins | sample 714S33034metaG_FD_180676 | JGI IMG/M metagenome (GOLD analysis project Ga0224559, IMG submission 180676) | Peat soil microbial communities from Stordalen Mire, Sweden - 717 S3 30-34 | ecosystem: Environmental > Terrestrial > Soil > Wetlands > Peat | place: Sweden: Norrbotten County, Stordalen... | reverse complement strand
CCGGGCCTGCGTCAACTTTGGCGGCGACAAGTCGTGGCCAGCCCCGCAGTCTGCCTGGCTGGAGCAGACTGGCCGGGATTGGCCGCCGCCACGAGGCTTTGACGCAGGCCCGGTCGAGGCCGCCGCCATCGAACAGGGCGTCGTGCTCACTTCAAGGATGGACCCGGCTTACGGAATCCAAATGGTCCGCACCATCCTTCTGGACCCCATTCAGCCGGTCATGCGCATCACAACCGAGTTCCGCAAGCTCCAGGGCCCGCCGGTTACCGTCGGAATCTGGACGGTCACCCAACTGCGGGAACCGGAAGCCATCCTTCTGTGGCTGCTTCCCCAGACCCGCTTTCCGCTGGGCTATCTCCCGCTGCTGGAGGCCGAACCGGCTGAGTTGAGCCGCCGCGGGCGCCTGCTCTCTCTCCGGCGGCACCCTAGTCTTTTCACAAAGATAGGCTCGGAAGCGGGGAGCATGGCTTGGGTAGGGAAGCGCTGCGTGCTGCGCATCGACGCGGAAACAGGGCCCGGAGAGTACCCCGACGGCGGCTGTGTCACTGAGGTCTATACCAACCCCGATCCTCAAAAATATGTAGAACTGGAGACGCTGGGCACACTGGAGAAAATCGGTGCCGGAGGCCATATCCGGCGAACCACGGCCTACTCGGTGATGCCTCGCCGGGAGGCGGATGTGGACTCCTCGGCGGAAATGCCTTCATTCGAGGTGGAGACGAGGTAATTGGCCTCCGAATGTCCAAAATATCTATCTTATTGACAAGAATGACGTTACTAAAGTTCGATAAAGACAATATAAAAATAATAAAATTCAGGCTTGACAATTGATTGCTGATTGGCGTGTAATGGCTCCCGGCTCGTGAAAGAGCCGTTTTTTCGGTTCAACTTAAACGTTTGATTTCGACAATTCAGACGTTTAAGCAAAAAGATTCCAAAAAGCGGAGAAACGTGAAAATTCGCTACCATATCACGGAGAAATCGAAAGATTCCGGCCCTCGGGTTGGAGTCTGATTTTTTGCTTTCATACCGGCTTCATGCCTATGGCGAAGCGAGCGAAGTAAGCAGTATCAAACAGAAACAAACTTGAAAAGGAAGGTCACATGAGACAAGCGAAGTACTGGATTTTCTTGCTGCCGCTGTTTTTCGTTTTGGTGTGTGTAGGCGCATTCGCACAGGCCAACTCTGAAATCACCGGCATCGTTACAGACCAGACGGGAGCGGTTGTCGCAGGAGCGGATGTTACGGTCCTCGATCCGGCTACCGGCTTCACGCGCACGACAACCACTGGCCCTACCGGCCTGTATGATGTCGCCGGCTTGAACCCCGCAAACTACAACCTCACGGTTACCGCCAAGGGCTTTGAGAAGTTCGTGCAGACGGGCATCGTGGTCAACACTTCCGCCACCTTCCGCGTCGACGCCAAGCTCACCCTGGGCGCCGAAACGCAGACCGTCAGCGTGGTTGCTGACGCGCTCGCGGTGCAGACCGATTCCAACGTGGTCAGCACGCTGATCAACTCCGAAGAGATCAGCGAAATCGCTACCGAAAACCGCAACTTCGTGGCTCTCGCCGCTCTCGGCCTGGGCGTCAGTTCCGGCCTGCCGGACAGCAACACCCCCGGATCGGTTGGATCCAACTTCGTCATCAGTATCAACGGACTTCGCCAGAGCCACAATATCTGGCTGATCGACGGCGGCGAGTCGGATGACCGTGGCGGCGCGGGCGGCATGCAGATCCAGCCCTCCCAGGACGCTATCGCCGAGTTCCAGATGCTGACCTCGAACTATCCTCCGGATTACGGCATCTCCTCCGGCGCCACCATCAGCCTCTCGCTGAAGAGCGGCACCAAGACCTTCCATGGCGGAGCCTGGGAAGAGAACCGCTCTACCCCGTTTGACGCCGACCCTTACTTCAACAAGTACCAAAAAACCAAGCCCGACGGCGTAAAAACCACTGTCGACCCCATCACGCAAACGACAAGAGCAGCCGTATGCGGCGATAGTGGGTATTGGGGTTGCGTTCCGAAGATGAAATACAACATCTACGGCTTCAACATCGGCGGACCGCTCTATATTCCTCACGTCTACAACTCCAACAAGAACAAGACCTTCTTCTTCTGGAACGAGGAATGGCGCAAGACCACCAACATCGCTTCCAGCAACAACAAGACCATTGATCCGGCAGACCACCCGACGGCTGGCAAGGATCTGCCCTATGTGGCGCCTAAGTTCGATTCCGGCAGATTCCTGGTGGTTCCGAACGTAGCGGCGACTTCCGATTATGCGGTCAACCACCTGGCGAAGACTGCTGGTCCTGTCTCGGATGGCGGTGTTCTTGTTCCGAATCACTGCTTCCAGGGCGTACAGGCGCCTGACCCCAAAACTGGTACAATCGGGGGATCCCAATGCTATACGGATTCGACGTTTTCGAAACCGCAGGTTCAGACGATTCCCTCAAGTCTCTTCGACTCCAACGCGATACTCTACCTCAACAGTGGTATTCTCCCTGCGCCCACCAATCCGAACAATGACACGAACCAGGCCGCTGTCTCGCTGCCCTTCAAGGTGCGCGACGACGTCATCCGCGTCGATCACAACTTCAGTGACAAGTGGGCGATCCTCGGCCACTATATCGGCGACAAAGAGAACGTGAACGAAGGCGGACCGGAACTGGGCTGGTGCTGGTGCTCTTACAACACCCTCACTTCGGTCCTCTCCTCGCCCTCTTGGTCCGCGGCCATCAAGGTCAGCGGCACCATCACCCCGAACCTGCTTGTCGAAGCCAGCATCAACTACGACGGCAACCAGATCGACATCACCCCCGGAACGACCACCGGAAATGGGCAAGTTGACACCACCCTGCCTTCTCGCTGGAGTGTTCAACCAGTCGTTGCGGCGTATACGGTGACCCGCAAGATTTGGCCCGGCATCTCCGGCTTCGGAAATTACGGGACGGCGGAAGATACGGCTACCGAGCCTTATCATAACCATGCCGATGATTATGAGCCAAAGATCGACGTCTCCTACACCCTTGGCAGGAATCAGTTCAAGGCCGGCGCCAGCTACAACCGCTACACCAAGAACCAGATGCTCTATGGTGATACACAGGGCGACTTCGGCCTCGGCTCTATGTCCAACGACAGTCTCATGGATATGTTGTTGGGCCTGCCGAGCAGCTACAGCCAGAATCAGACTGCTCCTACTCGCCACTACATCAACAACACTCCTTCGGTTTACGCGAATGACAACTGGCATGTGACTCCGCGCCTGACTCTGCAACTCGGCGTTCGCTTTGACGCCCTGCCGCATGCTTCTGAGAAAAGTAACCTGGTGGCCAACTTCGTGCCGTCCGACTATGACTACTCCAAGCGGCCGATCTACACTTCAGGCTCCAACCTCGACCCGTCCTCTCCGGATCTGACCACCTTTACGGCGCCGGGGCTTACCATCGGCATTCCTTCCTACACAAACGGCATGGAATCTCCTGGCTACAACAGCAAGTATGTGACGGGTTACGTAATGGGCAGCGCTCCGGACGGCCTCGTTCAGAACGACTTCAAGACTTGGCAGCCCCGCGTCGGCTTCTCGGACGACGTCTTTGGAGACGGCAAGACCGTTCTCCGCGGCGGCTTCGGCACCTTCTTTGAGCGTATTCAGGGCAACGACATCTTTGACACCGCCACCAGTTCGCCCTTCGATCCTGCGCTCAGCGTCAGTAATCCTTACTTCACCACCCCCGGACAAACCTGGAATACAATTGATCCGAAAACTGGAAAAGGCGCCGTCACTGCTGATAACGCTTTGACCTTTACCAGCTCCCAAACCGGACTTACCAAGGTATACAAGGCTCCGGCCGTGGCGCAGTTCAGCCTCGGCTTGCAGCGTGAAGTTGCGCCTTCGATCATCTGGGTGGTCCAGTACGTTGGCAACATCGCGTGGCACCAGAACATCGGCGTCAACATCAACAACATAAACCCCGCCGTCGGTAACGTCTTTACCGACAACGCACGTAACCCTAAAAAGATGGAAAATGTCCGTTGCCTCTCCGGTGACAGCGGCAACGGCTATGTCAATCCTTTGGACGGCAGCAAGGATGTGGACACAGCTTGCCACGATAACTCGGAAAACGCCAACGGCGGCTTGAACCCTTACGCCAAGTACCCTGGCTACCAAGGCATCATGCTGAATACCAACCAAACCAACGGCACCTACAACGGCTTCCAGACCGGTCTCCGCGTCCAGAACCGCTGGGGTCTCAGCGGTGAACTCGATTACACGTATTCGCATGAAATCGATATCACCTCTTACGACGAGAGCGGCAGTTCCGAGAACATCAGCAATCCCTGGAACTACAAGTATGACAAGGGATCGGGTGCCCTGGATCGCCGCCACATCCTCAGCGCCAACTACATCTACAAGCTGCCCATCGCCACCAAGAGCACAGGCATCGTCAAGACTCTTGTCGGCGGATGGGAGCTTGCTGGAACCACGATCTGGGAGTCTGGCGTAATTAGTGCCCCGGGCAACAGCGCGCCCTATAACTCGGTTGGCTTGGGCGGCGGCTACACCATTCGTCCAAATTCGCTCGGCAAGGTCCACTATCACAAATCGGTGACCAATTGGTTCGACACGGCTAACTTCGTCGCTCCGGTTCCTTCCTGGCTGGGCGGACCAAACCTCGGCTTCGGCAACTCCGGCAAGGACCAGATCGTTGGACCTAGCCGCGTGAACTTCACCACCTCGCTCTACAAGTCGTTTGCGATTTATGGCACAGCTCGCCTTGAACTGCGCTTCGAGTCATTCAACACCTTCAACCATACGCAGTTCAATGCTGTCAACACCAGCATGAGCTGCGCCAATGCCCCCGCGGGCGTAGCGTACCATGACCAACAGACCGGCACTCCCGGCACCGGCACTTGCGTTGCCAGCGGCACTTATGGTCAGCTCACCGGCGCGCAGGATCCGCGTAACCTCGAGTTGGGCGCCAAGTTCGTTTTCTAACCTCAACCCTCAACCGGGGCGCGGCAGGCATCCCCTGCCGCGCCCCTTTTCTTCAAGCAAATAGGAAAATCCGCATTCAGTTTTTATAGAGACGGTGCAAGTGTGAGACGCTCGCTGCGATTGAGAATCTTCCCGATACTGGCGATTCTGCTGGCCATGAGTGCGGTCCACTGCGCTGGGCAGGCCGCCGAGGCCGCGCAGAGCCAACGGAAGATCGCCTTGGCCCTGGAGCAGCAGGGCAGGAACGCAGAAGCGGAAGCCGCATGGCGGCTGGTCCTGAAAGATCACCCCTCCAGCCCGGAGCCTTATGCCCACCTTGGGTTGCTGGAAGCGCGTCAGGAACGCTATAACGAAGCCATACCGCTTTATCGCAAAGCCCTGGCGATGAATCCCGCGATTCCCGGCCTGCGCATGAATCTGGGCCTGGCGCTCTTCAAACGCGGCGATCTGAAGCAGGCTATTGACGAGTTCCAGCCGCTACTGGCCAAGCAGCCCTCCGGCACAGCCGAGAATCAGCGCCTCACAATATTGATAGGCATGGCGCACTACGGGCTGGCCGAGTATGCCGAAGCTGCGCCTTATCTGAAGCAGGCGGCGGCAAACGACACGCAGAATCTACCGCTGCGCTTGTCCCTGGCGCACTGCTATCTGTGGACCAAGCAGTATCAAAGCGTTCTGGATACCTACCACGAGATTCTGACGCTGGGCGCGGAGTCCGCCGAGGCCGATATGCTGGCCGGTGAAGCGCTGGATGCGATAAAAGACAACTTTGGCGCCATCCAGCAGTTTCGCGCCGCGGTGAAGGCCGATCCCAAGGCGCCGGGCGTGCATTTCGGGCTGGGATATCTGCTGTGGACGCAAAAGCAGTTTACCGAGGCGGCGACGGAGTTTCAGGCCGAATTGGCCAATAATCCCAACAATGCTCAGGCGATGGCCTATTTGGCGGATATTGACGTGCAGAGGCAGCAATCGGAGGCTGCGCTTCCGCTGCTGGAGAAGGCGGTCCGCATCGATCCCAGCATTGAGCAGGCTCATCTTGATTTAGGCATCCTTTATGCCGGTGCCAACCGCCCGGAGGATGCGCTGCGCGAGCTGAAAGAGGCTGAAACGCAGGCTCCGGACGATGTAAACGTGCATTGGCGGCTGGCGCGGCTTTATCGGACGATGGGCAAAGCGGATGAAGCCAAGGCGGAGTTCAGCAAAGCCAACCAGATCAATAAAAATGCCGATGACGCTTTGGTCAACCGCATTGGCCGTGGCGGCGATAAACCGCTTCCGGCCTCGGCGCCGCAAGCCCCGGCCAATGAAAAGTAACAAGCCAATGGAAAGTTTGTGAATTCATAAGTGTATTTTTGAGAGAGTGATTCCAAGGGGATGTATGGCCGAAAGAACCAATCCCGGATCCAAGACGCAGTTCAAGCAGCCTGTCAGCCTGCGCTCTCTCGGCGAGCATTTGAATCTATCGCCGGCCACGATTTCCCTGGTGCTGAACAATGCGCCCGGCGTGCGCTCGATTCCGCAGGAGACCAGGGACCGGGTCACCAAGGCGGCCGCCGAGTTCGGCTACCGGCCCAGTTTCTACGCGCGCTCGCTGCGCAAGCGGCAATCCTTTACCGTAGGCGTGCTGGTTCCCGACCTCAGCGATCATTATGCCGCGCAAGTGATTGCGGGAGTCGAGGAATATCTCGCCGAAGAAGGCTACTTCTATCTGACCGCAAGCTATCGCAACAAGCAGGGCCTCATTGAGGAGTACGCCAACCTGCTGATGGACCGCTCGGTGGAAGGTTTCATCCTGATCGATACGGTGCTCGATCATTCCATGCCATTGCCGGTAGTAGCGGTGGCCGGTCATCGCAAGATCGAGGGAGTCACCAACGTGGCGCTTGATCAGAGACGCGCGGCGGAGATGATTCTGCACCACCTCCATGAGCTGGGGCACCGCAAGATCGCCTTCATGCGCGGCGGCAGCCACAGCGCCGACGCGGACGAGCGCTGGGAGTACCTGATGGCCGTGGCCGCAGAGTTGAAGATCGTGGTCAAGCCTGAGCTTTCGGTTCAGATCAAGTCGCGTGCGACCACGCCGGAGCTTGGCTTTGGACCGGCGAATGAACTCTTGAGTCGCGGCGGAGATTTCACGGCCTTGATTTGCTATAACGATGAGGCCGCCTTTGGAGCCATTCGCGCCTTTGCCGATCATGGCCTGCGTGTGCCGCGGGATATTTCCGTGGTGGGATTCGACGACATTCACAGCGCGGCTTTCTACAACCCCAGCCTGACCACGGTGCGCCAGCCGCTGAACCAGATGGGAATCGAGGCTGCGCGCACGCTTCTGCTGAGAATACGCAGTCAGGAGCCCTTTCCGGACCTCGTTCCTGTCTTGCCCGAATTAGTGATTCGCGAGTCTACCGGAGCGCCCAACCAGCGGCACAGCCGCTTGAAACAGAGCTGAAGCGGTTACTCCTGGAACCTTTCCATGGATTCAGGCGTATAACGGGATTGGAGGGCGATTACCATGGCGATGAGTTTGAGGAGCACGGCAGCAATGGCGGCGGGCTTGGCGCTGGCCGCCGGTTTGGCGGGATGCATGGTCCATGTGGACAAGGACGCCAACGGCAACGAAAAGCATGTTCGTGTTGACACCCCTTTCGGCGGCGTTCATGTGAATACCAATCAGACCACGGCCTCGGACCTGGGATTGCCGGTCTATCCCGGCGCAACAACCGTCAAGGACAAGGACAGCGCCTCGGCCGACGTACACTTGGGCTTTGGCGAGTTCCAGTTGCGGGTGCGGGCCGTCTCCTATGAAACCTCGGACCCGCAAGACAAGGTCGTCGCCTTCTACCGCAAGGCGCTGAATCGCTTTGGCGACGTGATCACCTGCCAGGGGAACGTCCCGGTCGGCGTTCCGGCGGCCACGCACGAAGGGCTTACCTGCAACGACGACAAGAACCCCAAGGTCAAGATCGATGATGGCGATTATGGAATCAGCAAGACCAGTCTGCAACTGAAGGCCGGCTCCAAGCGACACCAGCATATCCTCGGCTTTGAGAATCTCCAGAACGGCAAGACCCGCTTTGCGCTGGTGGCGCTCGATCTGCCCGCCGAAGTGACGGATTCCGGCAGCGGCAAAAGCGATTAGTTCCATGGCCGCATGGACCCGAAGGTAGCGCCGGCCTCCCGGCCGGCTGTAGCGCGGGCGTCCTCGCCCGCGCCTTTCCAGGAATCAAACCCGCTTCTTCCGCCATGCGTCATCGGCCAGAACCACGGAGGTCTCTATCTGCCGCTCGGGCACATTCCAATAGCGGCGCAGCAGCCGGTCCTTCTCTTGCGGAGTGACCACCTCAAAGCCGTTCTTCTCATAAAAGCGAATCGCCCAGTGCGCATCCGCCCAGGTGCCGATCAGCACCGGAGCCTGCGCCGCTGCCAGCAGATGCGCCAGCAGCCTGCCGCCGATCCCACTCCTCTGGCGGCGGCTGAGAACATAAGCGTGGCGGATCAGCGTCACATCCTGAATATTTTGCAAGCCTATCAGGGTGGGTGCCCCCGGTCTCGATTTTGAGACCGGGGAAATCTCCTGAAGACCCATAACGCCGGTCAGCTCCCCCTCTTCTTCCCAGCCCCGGAAAACGACGCCGTCAGCGATTTCATGGCGCAGCTTCTCGGCGGACATATACGGCTCCGTCCAGCGGTCGGCGGGAATGATGCCTTTGTAAGCCTGCGCGGCCTCGTTGATGACAGCCCATATCGTCTGAAAGTCAGAATCATTGCATGGTCGGATCATAAGCGGTTGGACGAACGGCGCGGCGTCTGGAAAGCAATCAAGATTCACCCCGTAGGGGTGACACGAAAATAGCCCAGGGTGGAGCGCAGCGGAACCCTGGGAAAGATCGCCCATCATTGAATTGCGCCCCGTAGGGGCGCTGTGAAACTCGCAAATTCCTGGCAAACTGGGTCGAAGACCTGCGGATGTATTTCGGTTGCGCCTCTGCAAAAATTTGTCCGAATCAATAGAAGGAAACGGAGTTATACTTCCAGCCATGCGCGCTTTTCGATTTATCCCGCTTATAGCCGTCACCGCTTTCGCCATCGGCCAATCCAACCCGCCCGCCGCGCCGCCGGTCTGGCAGATGCAAAGCTCCGGCACCACTGCCGGCCTGCGCGGGATTGATTCGGTGGACGGCACGGTAGCCTGGGCCAGCGGAACCGGCGGCACAGTGCTGAAGACCCTCGACGGCGGCGCGCACTGGACAGTATGCGCCATCCCCGACGCAGCCAAGGACGGCGCAACTCTCGACTTTCGCGGCGTGCAAGCCTTCGATGCAAAGACCGCTATCGTGATGTCCAGTGGTAAAGGCAAACTATCGCGCCTTTATAAAACAAAAAACGGCTGCAAGACATGGAAACTCATCTTCATGAATCCAGATAAAGATGGATTTTGGGATGCTGCATTTTTTGATAGCTATGGATGGGGAAGGTTGCTGGGAGATCCGGTGAAAGGCCGATTTACATTGTTTTTTAGTGAAGACAAAGGCAACATTTGGACTCGTCAAATCAGCAAAGGATTGCGAGTACAACCCGAAATGCAAGGAGCATTTGCCGCAAGTAATTCATCGCTAATTTCGCAAGGCCTCTTCGCAGCCTTTGGTTCAGGCGGTCCTTCTGGAACTTATATCTACATGACGAATGAAGGTATGATCTGCCTTGATGAATGTACGCCGGAACTTGATGGGAGAAAGAACACCTGGGAGCGCTATTCGATTCCTATTGCTCAAGGTTCCACTTCAACAGGGGTTTATTCCATTGGAGAACGGCAATATATGGAAAACTCATATAAATACATGAAGCTTTATCTCGCTGTGGGCGGCGATTTTACGAGACCGAATGACAGTATTGGCACAGCCGCATGGTCATCCGATGGCGGCGAGCATTGGACCGCCTCCACCACCCCGCCGCACGGCTTCCGCTCCGCCGTGCAATGGTCCGAAGCGCTGAAAGCCTGGATCACCGTAGGCACCAACGGCTCCAACATCAGCCGTGACGACGGCAAGACCTGGCAGCCGCTGGACAACGGCAATT
>Ga0224559_1002246_pt1 | contig 10079 bp, 14 predicted proteins | sample 714S33034metaG_FD_180676 | JGI IMG/M metagenome (GOLD analysis project Ga0224559, IMG submission 180676) | Peat soil microbial communities from Stordalen Mire, Sweden - 717 S3 30-34 | ecosystem: Environmental > Terrestrial > Soil > Wetlands > Peat | place: Sweden: Norrbotten County, Stordalen... | reverse complement strand
TGTGAGCTGGTTGTCGTAGCAGACAAAGCTGCCACCGACCGAGCTCGGAGCACCCTCGAGGGAGGTCAACTGGTTGTCGTAGCAGTCAAAGTAGCCACCAACTGAGGCTGGGGAGCCCTCGAGTGAGGTGAGCTTGTTGTTGCCGCAGGCAAAGCTGCCAGGCCAAGGTTCATCTTTGGTCTTGTCAGTGATCTTCTTGCCATTGATCGTGAGGCCAAGGAGGGACATCATCTGCGTTTCTTCCAGTCATAGTCTGAAGCAGGTGCTGCAACTCCTGACAAGCTTGTACAGCCTGAGATCTCATCAGCGCATGTGATAAATGAAATTGGTTCACCTGTCAGCCGACGATGTCGAAGCTCTTCGCAAAATTTAAGCGCTAGCCCAAGCTCGCCTTTCTTGAAGTCTTTACTATGCGCTAACGGTTCATTGATCGTTTCGCCATTCGTCGTTGACGGATGAACTAAATGCGTGATAGTCCAGTAAACTCGGTGTTCGGTGGTCATTCTCCATCCCCAGTAAGCTTTGGACCATGCTTACGCTTTTCTTCAGGTTGCTTCTCCTTCCAACAAACAGCGTCTACAGAAATAACAGGAGGGATGTTGATAGATCGTGTGAGCAGTTTATTAGCGAATGCTGACGAACTGTAGTAAGCTTGAGCTTTGTCACAAGAAGCTTGATCTTCAAACAGAACTTCCTGCTGAGACAACACCACTCCATGTATAGAAAAGATGGTGATGACTATGATGAGCTTGATCATTTAGTTTCTCCTTATGCTGTTAGCGCGTAGGCACCGAGCTTCTTCCAGTTAGCACTTCCAGACCGACGTATCATGATCAAGTTCATCAAGGACCGGAAGTTTATGTCATTGGTTATGTGCAAGTTTTCTTCCAACAAGCCAAGTGCTTCATGCTTGTGGTCCATGTCAACATCTGGCATGATGTTTGCTATCACAGAACGCATCCTAACTATCCGTTGAGGTTTAGTCATGGACAAGTCAACCTTGAAGCACCGTGTCTTCACAGCATCATCAATCTTCTTCAGTGGCATGTTCGAGATGAAGATGATCTTACCATGAAACTTGAAGGTAAGTGGAAGATCACTCTCACCAAATGGCTGCTCAATTCTCCAAGAAACCCAACGGTCTTCATAGCTGTCCAATGCAGACTTCAACAAGCTGATCGCACTGGTATCTTTTAACACGCTGTCACAATCATCAAAGACGATCGTCTTCTGACGGTGCTCATAGAGTATTCTGTAGAGCGCTTTAGCAGAGGAGTGACCCTTTACAACCACATAATCACCCTTAGGTTGGTTGATCTGTGCCAAGATCTTTTCTTCGATAATAGGTTCTTCATCTTCAACCTTGATGTTTAGGTCTTCAATGCTCGGCATAACTGAAGCATGATCAACCTTACCAGCCTTCTTCAGGACATCCATCACAGTAAAAGTCTTGCCAATACCACCTTCACCAGAAACTACGAGAGACTTTGCTTCACCATCAATGACCAACGTGATCAGCTCTTCAAGGAATCCGAAGCGCTCATTGATGTCAAAATCTGGAGAAACTTGCTCGATAGGACTACCAGCTTCATCAGATATCTGAATACCGGTGACAGGAGCGATTATTTCATAGGAGGTGATCTTTGCCTTCAAGATCTTAGCATGCTTTTGTTGGTCTACTAACCAGGTAAGGTATTCAACACGGTTGGATGAAACAATGACCTTGTCCTTTAAGACCAGGTTGAATTTGCTCTTGATAGGGTTCCATACTATTTGTGCTTTCTTCATTTGTAACCTACCTTTTCTTAGTCAGTTTCGATAGGTGAATTATACAACAAGTGAAGCAAGATGTAAATGACTTTGTGAGCAGAAAGTCAAAGGCCTGGATCATTATCACCAGGCCTTCTATCTTACCGTTTCTGTTTCCAAGTACGGTCAGCGAAACTCAGTTCTCTCAGTTTTTAGGCTGCGAGAGCATATGCACTATCATTAGCTGCGGTTATTGCATGCCTTCAGGAATTACGCTCCTAAATGCTCCAGCGTGTAGTCATCTTTCAGTATTCACCGCATGATCGAAGCTAAGTCAAGCCCAAAGTAATACTGTTTGGGTGGACTTGTCGGGAATTGCACCCGAGTCTCATACAACTTTCCCAATCAAATCTGGAGTTTCCTCCGCCTACAATGTCATAAACATCTTGCGATGTCTACAACAAGTTCATTATATCCTATCTGCGCTTCCTTGTAAACTACTTCTTATCATAGTATGGCACATACTGGAAATCCATCCAGTCAATGTGGTCCAGCAAGGCCCTAAACAACTCATCGATCAAGAAATGCTTCTGATAATGCTTGTCAGATGTGTTCAACATTTCATGAACTTTACGGAGCAGTTCTTGGTGAGCCTTAACATGAGCTGCTCGGTGTGGGTAGCTAATCTCAAGCATCAATGCTTCTTCATTGACAAAGTGAGCAATCAGTGCCGCCTCAAAAGCGTCTTCATGCTCTATCGTGTCTTGTTGCTCCTTGACTGCATCATACAAGGCCTTCAACAGGATCACGTAATTTCTGTGTTCTATGTCTATGCTGTCTATCTTCAGCTTGTAAAGATCGAGAATATCGATGTCCATGAGGTTCTCCCTTGTGAATGGTACATTGTGAGCTTCACGTTAGGAAACTTCTGTGATCGTTATCTTTTCTCCTCTATTAGCATACTTGACTATTTATCACCGGGACACTTAATCCCAATTAGGATCATACTCTTTATACCAAGCCTTACCAAGACCAGGCTTTAACAGCTTGATGAGATCCTTAAGGTCACGGTCAAAATCACCAACATCAATATCGGTCTTACCGCCTTCAATCGTCAGGTGAAGATCACCCTTGACAAGCTTGATGGTGCCACGGTCACCTTTTGTAGATTGGAAGACTATTGCCTTAAGCTGCTTATCGATGTTAAGGTTGTCAAAGATCTTCGAGCTTTCCAGCTCAGTCTTAAGCTTGGGATTGGTGAAGCTTCAACTTCTGCTAAATATTGCTTGAATGTAGTGCTTCATGTGTTACTCCTTAAGTAGGTTGTTCACTTCTTCTCCAGTGGCGGCTTAAATTCTGACTTCATCTTGTCGATGTAAGAAAGTCGATCATGCATGGACAGGTCTTCAAACTTCTCCCTGACCAACTTTATCAGGTCATCAAGCTTGTCCTCAAGCGTATCAGTGGTGAATTCATAAGGCTTGTCATCTTCTTCATCGAAGGTCCGGTCATACTTAGCCTTGTCATGGACCATGTCAGCATAGGCCATCCTGACCAAGGTTGGCATGACATGTGACACGACGTCATAAGCATCGGCCCGGTCAGGGTCGAGCTTGATTACATCTATTTCCGGGAATAGGTCTTTTGCTTCAAGGATCTGGCTTAGTTTCATGGATAGGCTCCTATTTAGGAGTTATTTATCAAGTAGAGCCAGGTACCCCTCAACTGACAGTTTTTTCATTGACCTGAAATCCTCAGGCTGAGGGTTCTTCATGATCTTCTGCACGGTCTCCCAGAACTCTGGCTCGTGGTTGATCGTACACTCCATGCAGTCCTTGCGACCATCTGACAGGCGTGTGTAGTGACCAGGACATCTGACGAAGTAAAGCGGGCAATAACAGAACAGACAGTTTAGCTTGTCAAGCTTGTGACAAGGGTAGTATTCACACTCAAGGTTCTCGAAGAACTTGTGGTTCACTTCTTGCTCAAGACCAACAAGGTTAAGATCTTACCTCTATCAGATTCTTCGCTCCAGATGTCATGGTCAGGAACATCTTTCGGAGCATACTGCAACTCCTTGTCATCCTTGTCCTTTAGGAACTCATGAGCCTTGGCGTCATAAACCCGCACAACAAGATGTTCACCTTTACCACTGGCAATACGCTTCCACAGCTTGGATCCATCATCAGATTGCGTAAAGTCAGATACAATGACATAACCATGAAGCGCTAACGTCTTATACAGAATAGACGCTATTCCACCAGCCCTAAACCGTTCACTGGTAACTACTAACTCAACCTGTAAAGACTTAGGTAGTGGTGACTTATCCTTGAAGGTAAGAGAGCAGACTATCAAGTTAGGATTTTCACCTTCTTTAGCGACAGGGTTATCCGTAACAGCAATAACGGCAGTTAAAGACTTTCTAAGGTAACACCTAATAGTGCCACCAGCAGCAGTAACGGTATCTACTAAAGTAAACCGTTCTTTAAGAGAAGCATCAGAGACAGTCATCTGATAGATGTCTTTGTCAAGTGATTTTTTCAGTCGCATTGGTGCCATCTCTTTCAGCAGCTCATCTAAGTCCGCGTTTATGATCTGTGAAACTTTCATGTCTATTCTCCTGCTTAGTGGTGGTCCACCTTCTGGATTGGCTTCTTGTCCATGATCTTTTTCAGCTCTTCATAGCTGATTGGAGCATAGTTGTGAGCATCAACTCCTATATCAAGGATCTTCGCCTCGAACGGATATTTCAGGTTACCATGAGAATGTCCATGCACATGCCACGAACCGTGGTGAGCCTTGTTCCATATTAAGAAGGCGAAGTGTGACATGATGATGCTTTGTTGACCTCGCTCAGCCTTGTTATCCTTGACCGTCAGCTCATAGTAGTCACAGCACTTCACGAACTTCGACTTCAACAGTTGAGAATTCTTGATCGGCTTGTCATGGTTGCCATAGATGAGGAACTTCTGACCATTCAGTCGGTCTAAGATCTTTGCAATGGTCGCTTCATCTGAGAAGGCCACATCGCCAAGCATGTAAACTGTATCGCCAGGTTGAACCTTAGCGTTCCAGTTTGTGATCAGTGCTTCATTCATCTCTTGAACGTCCTTGAATGGACGGTTGCAGTACTTCAAGATATTACCGTGGTGCCAATGGGGATCCGCCGTGAAGAATATTGTCATACCTTACCTCCTTTACTTCTTACGAATTCATTGAGCTGAGCGATCTCAGCTTGTAATAGCGCTAACTCTCCAGGTCCATCATAGTTACCATCAGCGATCTGGTTCTCAATACCACCAACCTCATAGCATTGCTCACAGAGACCTATGCTTGATCCATCTCCGCCGACATCTCTGGTCTTGCGACCACAGCACCGACAAACGTAGCAACCAGAACCTACAGCAAATTTGTTAGCCTTTTTCATGATATTCAGCTCCTCAGTTTCGATAAAGGCATTGTATCACATGTAAGTCAAGAAGTAAACGAGCTTGCGTCCTAATAGGTGAGATTTATGTTCTTTTTGCGCTGCCAGATCCTTGGGCGCCCATTATACCCTGAAAATACTTGAACGAAACCAGCGTTCTTCATTACCGAGTGGACCTCACGTGCAGCAACTCTGCCTGCGACTTCCTTGCCGTCAATGATGTAAGCTGGAAAATGACCTGGGTGCTGTGGGGAGCTGAAGCTGGTAGTCTCGATGATGAAGCCTTCAGGCTTAACATAGTCAGTCAGGCTCTGGGCCAGTGACAATGGCTCCTTGAAATGCTCCAACACCTCCAGGCAAACTACAATGTCATAGGCTCCAACAGGGATCTGTGTTTCATCTTCGATGATGTTAGGAGAAACCTCATATAGAGCGTGTAGCCTGTTGTTGGCTTCATTCTGCGCTGGAACATCATTGTACCCATCAACTTGCCAACCAGCTTGAGACATCTCCAAGGAAGTAAGACCTACTCCGCAATAATGATCAAGCACCTTAACAGGATTTACATAGATCAGCTTCGAGGTCTCCTTGATACCACCTTTTATCGCTCCACCTGAGGTTACCATGTGGGTCCACAAGCACTCAAGCAGATAATCTTGATCATAGTAGAAGCTGAAGTCTGAAAATCCACTGGCTACCCACGCTGATCCAATCCGCTGAGAGGTTGCCTTCAGAAACGTCTTGAGTTCATCAGGCTTCATGTGAGATAAGCTATCATTGCCCAAGATCGCCTTGATCTGTTTCTGAAAGCGCTGGTGGTGAGTTTCTTTTACTGGCAGCATGGTAAGATCCTTAAAAGGTGATCTGGTTGATGAAGAACTTCCTACTTTTCATGGGGATCAAGCTTTCAGTCCACTCTTTTGGGGTCAGCAAGAAGATCCACCGGCTTGGAGCCTTAGGCTTTACCTCGGTACCGTAGCCATCTGTTATGATGACACAACAATCAGGGTATCGTCCTGTCTCTTGCTCAAGCTCTAAGCACTTGGTCTCGATGATGTTAAAGGAGGTGCCGCCGCCAACTCGAATGTTGTCACCTGGTCTTACTTCCTTTACAACCGTGTCAAAGATGAATAGCCTACAATCGAAGATCTCACGCTCTTCATCAAAGGCTAAGAACACCTTCTCAAAGATGTCAAAGTAATCCATACAAGAGCCAGAGATGTCCATGAAGACCGCAGTAAGCAGCCGATCAGGCAATAATCTTGGCACCTCATTCTTACCAGGCAACGTAGCTCCTGATCTTCTCATCACGTCACTGAACCGACGATCTTCATGAGTGAAGGTCTCAACATCTCGGTCTTCTTCCTTCATGGAGGTCTTCTTCAGCTTACGAATGATATGTGAGAACTTCACCTTCAGCTTCTTAGCCTTCTTTGCAAGAACCTGCTCTAACCTACCGGCCATGGTACCAGCTTGAGGGTCAAGCCCCTCAGGCAGCGCCTTTAGCAGGTCACCGAGCTCCTGAGCAGTCAACTCACCAGCTAGCTCCTCAGCGATGCCTTCTCTGGCTTCCTGTTCTCCAGGTGTTTCAGTCTCTCCAGTACCAGGTGAGGTAGATGAACCATCAGGCTGTAGACCATGCTCATCTAAGGTTGTTGGTCCATCATCTTCGCCTTCTTTTGGTGGCTCTTCAATCAGCTTCTTTAGGTAGTATATGAAGGTCTCATTCCGCTTGATCAATACATGGTTCTCAAAGCACGTCTCTATCCAGCAATACTTCTGCCAGTTCCTAAGATCTTCTCGGTCGTACCCAAACAAATCGACTATCATCTCATTGATGGTGATGTCTTGTGCCTTGTTCACCAGCTCGGGCGTAGCTCCTGGGATCTCCAACCCATTCCTGATCCCATGATCAAGCAGCACGTGTAAACACTCATGACAGATAACAAACAGCCGCTCTCGCAGGTTTAACCCTACCCAGAACTTCTCACCAAGCCTCAGCTCAGGCTTACCATGCTTAAGAAAGCAAACACAAGCGGTGGGGACATGGTCATCAAACATGACCGAAGACATCTCAAAAAACTTGTAGAAGATGGAGTGATAGTCCTCAATCGAGGCACCAATCTCCAGCAGCTCAGCATCAGATAGTGGTCGTTGCATGATCAGAGGAAATTCATGTCATCGACGAGCTTTAGGCGGTACAGCTTGTCATTGATCATGACAGTTTGCTTGACCCCAAAGCACCCGCCGACCTTCGACAAGACCTTAATGATCTGGTGAAAGTTGGTAGGTTTGTTAGCGGTCTTACCAGCAACACCCCACAACACACGGTCAAGGGTCTTGTGTTGGCAGTTGATCAGCACGTCACTACACTGGTTGGTCAGCTTCATGATGGTATTCTTCTTGGTAGCAAACAGCCCACGTAGGTCATTCTCAAGCGAGCCACCAGCCTTGTACAGCGCGTCAAGCGACACGTTGTTGATGATCGCGGCTGTGCCTTGGTTACCCTTCTCATTGGGCAGCTTGTTTATCAGCTCTTCAAGTGAGGTAACAAACTCAAGCCCTGAAGCTCGAGCATGGACAAAGTCAGCAAACGGTTCAACCAACTCTTTGGGCAGCAGCTTACCATACTTCATGAAGAACCCAATCGCCGCACTGTCATTGGACTTTACCATGTCCAAGAGCGTGGTAGAATGGTTGATGTCACGGATGAAGGCTTCAGCAGCAGCTTCATCATTGATTGCATTTAGCTGGCTGACAAATGGAGCGCTCTTCAGGATAGTACGGAGAGCCTTAACATTGGTGGTGTTCGGTAAGAAGTCCTCAAGGCGACACCCATGAGAATGTGCATCTGCGGCATAGTCAAGGCGACGAGGCGAGACCAGCTTTTGGATCTCAGTCGGAAGTGCCTTCCACCACTGAATGAAGAGTGGGCCAGTAGCTGGGTATTTACCGTTGAAGTACTCTTCATCAACCATAAATGGAACATTGATCTGAACATGAAAGCGGTCAAGGTGAGCAGGATCAAGGTGATTAACAGAGTAGGTATCATCGTCATCTTCAGGATTGCAAGAGGCCCACACTACTTTAAGGTTTGGAAGAGGTATGCCATTGATGCTGCGGAACTGCGTAATTTCCATCACGGCATTAAGCACCTTATCTGGAGCCCGATTGAATTCATCAAACATGATGGCTTCAACATTTTCAAGGAACTCTGGACGGATAAACTCGAGAACTTCCTTACCATCTTTATCAACACCTCGAGGAATTCCAATCAAGTCTACCCAAACATCCATTGTCGAGGCTGAAAAATACTTCCAGTTGTCACCAAAGGCCTCGGTGAACACCTGCTTGATCACAGTAGTCTTACCAACTCCATGAGGAGCGATAAGCAACACGTTGTAGTTGAGGTTAAGATATTGCTTCAACCGAGCCTGATTAATGATCGCCATAAACCTCCCTAAAGATGGTTCATTGTATCACACTTTATCGACCTTGTAAATGACAAAGGACAACCGAAGCTGTCCTTTGTTGAAGTGAATGAAGCTCTTAATAAGTAGTGTTGGTCAATGGGCTACCAACAGTAGCAACTGTAATTTGTGTACCGGTAGTCATGTTGTTACTCCTGTTATGTTGGGTTTAAAGGGCAGCCGAAGCCGCCCTTCCTTGTTACAATCTGCTCAGCTTAAGGAGCAGAGATTGGGTCAACCGATGGGCTGCCACCGCCAGTATTACCAGCTGCGATTGCTGCATCGATAGCTGCCAAAGCACCAGCGATCAAGCCACTGATGGTTGTAGAGGTGTGTGAAGGCTCTTGACCGCTTGGGTATGAAGTTTGTACGTCAAAGGCGTCAAGGTGAGCGCCTGGGTAATCTTCAAACTTAACTGTTGTAACTGGTGTGACAAAAGTTGTGTCGTGGGTGAATGTGACGAGCTCGAACTTGTCAAACACGATGGTGCCTGTAGCATCTTCGTGCAGCTTCAGCTTGTATTGTGTTCCTGTTGCCATGATAGTTGCTCCTTTAAAGGGTGAAAGTTGTTTGTGCTTCCGAAAGCGCTTAGTCTATGCTATGCAGGCCTATTTATCAAGGCGCACAAAATGGTAGCTTGAAATGCTATCTCTTCCAAGTTCAGTCTCAAAGTTATCACAACCAACAGCTTGAAAGCCAAAGAGTGACATGAAGTATCTCAGCCCTTCATCTGTAAAATACCAGATGTGTTCGCCTGGCTTCAAGTGCTTCGAGCGGAGTACATGTTGAATATCTTCGTATATTGGTGTAGAGATGAAGATGTCATCAGGTGTTGACAGCAAGTCTGTTGGATCTTCAATATGCTCAAGAACGTCCCATAACGTCAAAGTCTTAAACTTGGTAAGATCTTCAGCGTAGCATCCGTGTTGCTTAAGCCATGAGATTGCGTGAGGGTTGACATCAGCTCCCTTACACCTCATGGCACTTACAAACTGACCAGAACCGACGCCGACATCACAAATGCTATCAAGGTCTACTGAAGCTTGACGCACAAAACCTACACGAGCGTTTGTCAGCTTTGCACCTACTTCACTTGCCGCATATCCTTGGTATATATCCCAATAGTCAGCACCATACTCATAACCATCAGACTTTAAGTACCCGAGCTGGAGGCCTGGATACCACCTTAGGTCATGAGGGTGACCTTCGATCGGATACAGCTCGACCTCAATCATGCTGTTGATGTAACTTGGGATGTGTATCATTGGGTCTCTTTGATGAACTTGAAGAGCTGGCTGTCAAGGTCGCTGATCGTCTTGTCACAGCCATGGTTCATAGCCTTGCACCGACAGAAATTATCTGGGAGCGCCCAGCCAATCTTTTTCAGGTTCATTCTTAAGTCAAGCAGCTTGTGAGGGTTATCATAAGCACCT
>Ga0224559_1002245_pt1 | contig 10080 bp, 14 predicted proteins | sample 714S33034metaG_FD_180676 | JGI IMG/M metagenome (GOLD analysis project Ga0224559, IMG submission 180676) | Peat soil microbial communities from Stordalen Mire, Sweden - 717 S3 30-34 | ecosystem: Environmental > Terrestrial > Soil > Wetlands > Peat | place: Sweden: Norrbotten County, Stordalen... | reverse complement strand
CTAATGCTGTTCCTATGTCTCAAACAGATCAATTTACACAGACAATGTCAGAAGACTTACCAAAAGCAGTTGCTGCTGTTAGAGAATCTACAGGTCCAAATGCAAGACATTATCCTGTAACTTCACAACAAGATCATGCAAATTATCAAGCATTAAGTGGTCAAGGTCCAATGGGAGGAATTGGACAAATTCTTGGTAGAGTTTTTGGAGGTGGATATAACCCTCAAGGAATGAATTCTGGAAATAGAAATCAGATGGTTAAGTTGGGAGCAATGATGATGGCGCTTTCTGGATCACCAGGAGGAGTTGCTGCTGCAAAAATTGCAATGGGAGATCAAGGCGATAATAAACAAGATCAAAAAGATATAGCTTCTGCTAATTCACTGGCAGGTAATATAATTCCTGGATTAACAGCTACAAAAGCAGGGAATGATCAATGGGGACATCCAACACAAGTTCCTGATTTAGAAAAAAGAGCCGAAGCTCAAAAATTATTAGCGTTGGCAGATACACAGACTAATGGTCAATTTAGTAGAAGATATGGTTCTATGATTCCTCAAGAATATAGAACTTCATTACCAGGAAATCAAGGAATTGTATCACCAACATCAAGTGGAACTGTTATACCTTCAGCACCACAAACTACAACTAAACCACCTACTACTTCTGGTAATATTCCTACACCAACATCTACTCCTGATGAACAAACTTCTGTTTCTACTGACTTGCCGGATAATACTCAAAAAGATAGTAGTGGAAAAGAAATTCCTCAGTTTGCACCAGAAATATATGATGCTCATCCTGATTATAGAAAACCAAATGAAAATCCGAAAGATTATTTGGCAAGATTATCAAAAATACCTGATGCGGCTGAAGCAGTTCAATATGCTAAACAAATGCTTACAGGACAAATTAAATATCCATCAATGATGAGAAATATAGATAATGCCAGTAAATATACTAATGCTCCTTTCATTGAAGGAGAAAAAATTGCATTAGAAGCTGGAGGAAGTGGACAAGATTACGACAATATTAATAATAATAATAACATGGGAAGAAATATTCAACAACGGGCAATTGCTCTCGCAACTGTTTCTGATCATGCTATTTTACTTAATGAAAAAATTAACCATTTACCTGATGCAAAGATGGGAATGCTTAGCAAATATATAAATGAAGGTGCAGATTATTATCTTCATCAATCAAATGATCCTGAAATAAGAGCTATTATGCATGATATTAATAAAATTTCTACGGAATCCGCTAAAGTTGATGTTGGTGGCATGACTTCTATACAAGATAGAGCTGAAAAGGGAAAGCTATTTGATTTATCACAAGGTAAACAGTCATTACAACGTGGAATAATAGAAACATTAGATTTAGCAAGAGAAAGTGCTGATGCTATTGATGGAGTTCGTAGTTCTATCGTACATTCACCATTTATTAAAACACAGCAAACAATGTCTCCTTCTATACAAAAGAAAATTGATTCTATGCATAAATCATATACAGATCAATATGGTGCAGCAGATACACATCCAATAGGAACTGGTGAGGCTATTGCTAAAGCCATTCCAGGTAAAATAGGAGAAAATATATCAGGTGCTGGTCAATGGTTAGCTGGATTAGGTCGTTTTATTCCATGGAAAGATGGTGGTCATGTTAGAGGTTATGCATCAGGAGGAAGTGTAGAATCTATTGTGAAAAAATATACTAAACCAAAATCATCTAACAATATAGATGTAAAAAGTATCATTAAAAAATATGCATAAATTAGTCTCTTAACGGAAAATTAGCATTGTAAATATTCAAACATTCATTGATATTTTCCGTTAAGAGACATTTTTTATATTCTATTTGTGCATTTCTAATTTTATCACGATCTACTTTCTCCTGCTGTGTTGAATTTTCTTTTTTCTGTAACAAAGCATGACCAGTTTCAAGTTGGCTTATAAATCCAATACAAAAGAAAAATGCTATCACATGCCACATATGTTTCATCTCGCGTTCTCCCCTTTACTTTTTCCGTGGTTTGTAAAGCCTTCCAAAGACTCTATAGACGTATTCTTGATCCTTTAGTAACTCCCGTGACTCTGCAAAATTTAAAAACGAAAAATCCTCAAAAAGCAAAATTGCTGCTACATCGTAAATTTTTGCTGCTTCTATAGGATCGATAAAATAGCCAAGATGATAATTTTTTTTATCTTTTTGGATTTGTACAACCCATTTCTTATTTTGTTTATACCAATAGACACCCTTATAACCAGATGTATTATTTTTTTGTTTTCCTCTATTACTTTGATTTTGCGAATTATCAGCTTCTCTTAAATTAGAGGGATGATTGTTGGCTTTATTTTCATCCTTATGATCTAACCTATCATTAGGCCAAAATCCATTAAGATAGAAAAATATCAACCGATGTTCTTTATATTCTTTTCCATCAATTTTTACACATCTATACTCTTCATGAAAACATCCAGCTCTTTCTCCAATTTTTCCTCTTTTACCTTTATTAATTTTCCATCTTAAGCAATTCATCACTTCATCAAAATAGAATAATGACTTTACATATTCATGAGATAATAAACTTTCATTATGTTTCATTTTTTCATATACATTCATCTAACATTCCCTAAAATATTTTGCTTGACAAGACATCATTTTTCGGTTACATCTTCTTCTGTCGCTGTCGCTGTCATCCACTGTCAAACCAGAGGGATAATATATATTATAGAAACACCTATTTCACTGGAATCCAGTTTCCATCTCTATCCTTCATAGATATTACATGTGAAGAATAATTATTATAGATGCCACAATCTCTTATGTCTCCTCTCCTATAATACAGACACATATTCATTTCAATTAACTTATCATTAATATCATATACTTCATTCAGTGTATATGAATCACCAATATCGTTTTTAGGATCATAGAATTTCATATAGTTTATACAAGTTTTATTTTCTGGAACACAGAAATGTCCTATCAAAGGTGGTTGATTATTATGATTTGATCTATATAGATCATAAAGTTTCTTAACAAAACTACTCCAATTCTTCTGATTATCACCATCTATAATAGATGGTGATATCATTGATTGAGTAAATTGATCTATTTTTTGCATAGGAACAGAATTCTCTGCATATCCAGGATTTATAATTCCCCATGATAATACAATTCCTAAGATAATCCGTTTCATCTCATTTCCTTTGTGTGTTTAAGCAGCCATTGCTTTCTTAATTTTATCTTTAATAATGCTTATCTTACTGATAGTCATTTTATAATAAGTTAATGCAGGGATAATACATTCCTTTCTTTCAATTGCTTTCCTTTCAATTTCATATCCATTGCACGTTCCGATGAGATTGTCTCCCATTAAGGAAGTTAATTTTTCCTTAAGTTTCTTTTGTTCTGCTTCATACACCTTTAATTGTTTAATAGGTGCTTCTAATTCCTGAAGACGATTTACAATTTCAATGGCTTCTTTAGACTCGAGTGTGAAAGTTTTTGTCATGATTTTAAACTCCACGTGCCATTGCAATGTGTGCCTTTAACCAGATATTTCTTGGATGAGAAGGACCATAATTCTCTACTTCCTGAAGATAGTCTGCATAGTTAGATGCTTCTTCAAGGGCAAGAAGATGATCCTGATAGCCATAACATGCATCGTCAGGGAGTCCAAACATGCGGCATGAGTTTCTATTCTGGCAGTTGTCACAGATATCGGAGGGAATTTCTTGAGGTGAGTTTGTCATTTGAAGCTTTCCGGGCTTGATCGTGTTGATAGACTCTTTATAGCAGTTTGCTTGTTGGTGGTCAAGGAGATTAAGGAAATTTTGGTATAAAAAAACGAGATGGTGCCGGAAAGCTGAACCATCTCGTTTCCGAATCTGCTAAAAGGAATTAGAAAGCAGATTCTAATTTATAGACAAATCAAAACACAATTAGTTCCATCTGGAGCACAACGAGTGACGCAAATGTTACCAGCTTGTGCAGGCATTACAGCCATTGTAGAACCTGCTAATGCTAACAGACTGATAAGAGTGAGCTTCAGAGTTTTCATTTTTGAATTCCTATCAAGGTTTCCTGTTGTGAGGGATTGAAAGTTATAATTAGACCTCTGAGACAGGATTGTCAAGATCCTTTTCTTTTTTCTGTTTAAGTAATGAGATTTCTGCATATACATTATCTCTGATACATCCAGTTTGTGGATCTACAATAGCATATACCTCTTTAATTCTATCCACTTTGGAATTATTTAATTCCTGTTGTTCTTTTTTATAAAAGTTATTAATTAAAATTCTAAATTCCTTAAGTTTTTCGATTCGTTCCTCATCTTTAAGATAATTGATGGGAGTTTCATGCAACATATTATAAAGTTCTATTAATTCAACCATATCTTGATAATATTTATTTTCCATCATTGTTCTGTTTCCTTTTCTAGTGTAAACCATCTGAACATTTGTTTTATTCTCCTTCCTTTGATTTTATTTTTTTCCTATTAAATTTCTGAAAATCCCTTAAAATTCTTTATAAACATCTTTGCCCCTTCTCTTACTATTATAGCAATACTAATCTGGTGTTTATCGGCAAAGACATTAAGCTCATTCAGAAAATTATCTGTTACAGGTGATGCAATAAGATGCATCTTCTTTGGTATCTCATTGTTTTTATTTGGTCTTCCCATTGTTTAACTCCTTATATGTTATCAGATTTATATATTATTATATTCTATTTATATTTTCATTATCTTTAGTAACACTTAAAACAGTGATTGTCAATAGTTTTATTCTATTCTTTAAAAATATTTTTTTATTTAATTATTTTAGTCTGGTAAGGATTTAATTTGCATAAATAAATGATGCAATACAAATATAAGGAGTTAAATTATGGAAGTTATATCCAGAGAAGAAGCAAGAAAACAAGGATTAAATAAATATTTTACAAACAAACCATGTAAACGTGGTCATATATCAGAAAGATATGTATCTATTCAGGCATGTATTGAATGTCATAATGAACATATGAAAAAATATTATAAGGAAAAACCAGAATATTTTAAGGCATCTAATAAGAGATATCAGGAAAACCATAAGGATAAAATAAAAATATATCTTCAAGAATGGTATTTGAAAAATCCAGGATATTTAAAAAATTATATAGCAAATAAACTTGCTAATGATAAACAATATAAAATGGGTGTTAATATTCGTCAAAAACTTCGTTATGTTGTTAAAGGAAATCTAAAAAGAGGAAAAGCAGTTAGGGAAATTGGATGTTCCAGTGAATTTTTGAGAAACTATATTGAAAATAAGTTTTCAGGTGAAATGACATGGGAAAATTATGGGAAGATATGGGAGTTTGATCATATAAAACCTTTAAGTAAATTTAACTTAGAAGATAGAAGTGAATATGTAAAGGCAACACATTATACAAATATACAACCCTTAAAGGTTAATGATTCTCGTGTAAAGAAAAATAATTATAGAGAGGAAATTTAATGACAATAATTATATCTTATAATAATAAAAAACCATATTATTATTGTTTTATAAACGGAGTTCATATTGGAACATATAAAAGTTTATGGCAAGCTTATAAAGCAAGAGCAAAAAGAGAATTTGAATTATTCGGGGAGTATTCATCGATCAGCTGTTAAGAGGGAGATAAGTTTTTCTTATCGTAAAGTTAGAATCGATAAGAAAATATTTTTTCTGAAAAGGTATCATAATACCACAAATATAAAGAATTTGATTGATTTAAAAGATTGGATACGATAAATATCTATATAACCTATAACAAAAAAATAACCCCACTAAGACGCGAATCTTGTGGGGCTTAATCAAGAAATTAAGTAGATGCCTTAATCTCTTACCGAAAACCAAGATATTCGCTCTTGATCTTCTCTACTACTATTTATATCGCAAGACGTTTTAGCAGTCAAGGAATTTTAGACGATATCTCCTCAAAAAGAAGGAGATTTTTTTATGCCAACAACAAATTATATGAACGAATTAGTTTCAAAATTTGAAGCAAAACAAAAACAAGCATTAGACAAAAAATTTGATATCTATATAACGAAGACAATAAAAAAGTATAATAAGGCTCTCAATAATTATGCAAAAAAGAAAACAGGAAATATTGCCTTATCGGAAGATTTAGTGCAGAATGTCTATATCAGATTATGGAAATACAAAGAAACCTTCGTGAGATCTTGTCCTCCAGAAAATGATGAGGTTGCGACATATGTTTATTTGCAGAAAATGTTTGATAATGAAAGAAAAAGATATCGGATAAAAAATAAAATAGAATTTTGTTCTAATAGTATTTCTACACCAAATGTTATAGATGATGAAGAAATTGAACAACTGATTCCAGAAGAACTTATTGAAGAACCAACTCAGGAAGAGCACATGCAAACACTTAGTTTAGCAAAAGAAATTGAAAAATTAGATAAAACATCTGCATATATTATTACCAGAACAATAATTGGATTTACGGCAGAAGAAATTGCCGAAAGATTCAACACGACTCCTGTTGTTATAAGAAAAAGAATTTCAAGGATTCGTGCAAAATTAGTTGCTTCGGAACATTACCAAAATTTAATGAAAAAAAGTGAAGAAAATAGAAAAAACTATGTCACACTTTGCGTCTAAAAGGGGTTATTGTATGTATAAGGAAATGGAAAATAATGTCTATGTTTAGACCTTTTAGAACTTAAGATGAAACCTTCGGTTTTTCGGGAGCTAAAGCTCCCTCATATTCAACTCTGCTTCTACATTAGAATTTCTTGATTCTTTAATACAATTTAGCATTAATAGTTTTCTAAAGGTTCTATCTTACATTTATATTGATTAAGCCGCCATATGAGGTTCTAATGAGATATCCTCTTACATTAAAGACCACAAGTTCCGCCTTAAGTTCTAACAACTTTAACAAGACCTAACAAGATATAACTCTTACATTAAAAAACCCAAAGGGTTCCGTTTTAACCTTAACAAGATATAATTCTTACATTTATTATTACAAATGTTCCGCTCTAATATTATTCTACACTATTTTTCACCAAATCATTCCGACTTCAACTTAAGATTGCAATATTAATAAGGATACAACCAATGTATAAAGGTGTCAATAAGAACATAGAAAGAATCAATAGATACAAACAAGGTATTAATTGGGCTACTAATAATAAACGAAAAATTAGTACTGAAAGAAAAGAATTAGATATAGTTGTGGATGATATAGATAAATGGAAGAAAGAGCATGAAAATGATGTTTGGGAAATTATAGGAAAGTAGAACTATTACGAGCCCTCAGTTTTAGATTATCATCTTTGTGTTAAAAGTTCAATCCAAAAAATACTTATACCATTCTTCTGCAATATTTCCTCGTTTATTCCATTCAGTATTAGCAGCAGGTCTTTCATAATATCTGCAGAATAAAAATCCAGCATCATAAGCAGAAGAAGCAGATTTTAATTTTTCATTTGCTCTTCGTTCACTATTTTCTAATTCCCATAAACATCCTTTACATTGATCAATAACAGAAGCATTTGCCATGTTAATTCCAGTTGCTTGTTTAATATTAAATCTTCTGGATAAATGCATCTGGAATAATCCTTTTGCTGATCCTCCATCACCAATTGCAAGAATATCAAAATTAGATTCACATTGGATATTAGATATTATTCCACATGATTGTTCAGGAGAATATCCTTCACTATTAAAGAATGTAAGTATTGTGTTAGCTATATCAGAATGTTCCATAGTTAGCCTATTTTAGTATAATTATAAGACATGCGAATATTCCAATAAAAGTAACTTCCTTTTGATGATGCTTCTAATAAATTATTATACACATCTTTTTCCACATTATCATAAGAATACATTGATCCACTCTTAAAGGAAACATAAAGAGTTCCTGATAGATAATCATATCCCACGCTATCCAAATTAGAACTTGTAACTGGTTGCATAGGAATATTACCAGGAGCACTTGGTCTTGAATTAAGCCAATCTATTCCTTCATTTATATCCATAGACTTATTCTCCCACTAAATGAGAACTACTATCAATAAACAATTCTGTATATAGGTCATTATAAGAATTAGCAGATGTAGTATTATTAAGATGAGTTATTAGCCATCCAGAACTTCCCGGAGTTCTATAAATTACTGGATTATTAGTTTTAACTGTATTGAAATATCTCACCATTGTCTGAAAATCTTCTGTTGAAAGATTTGCTTTCATCCAATCAGCAGAACCTGCTATATTTACATTATTAGCCATGATATTTCCCTTTTAGGTATTTGAAACATGAGATAAACTTACAACAAAATCATTATAAGCATTAATAGTTTTTAAGTTTTGTAAAAGCCAACCCGCGCTTGAGACTAAAGATTTTTCTGGATTATAATGTTGAACTGCATCATAAACAGTAATCAGTTTCTGATAATTAGTTGGTGATAGATTATTATAATACCATTGAGCAGAACCTGGAACTGGAGTCGTATTAGGTGCAGTATTAGGAGTTGTGTTAGGAACTGGTATTGGAGTCGTATTTGGTGCTGTGTTAGGTGCAGTATTAGGACTTGTATTTGGAACTGGAACTGGAGTCGTATTTGGTGCAGTATTTGGTGCAGTGTTAGGAGAAGTATTGCTAATTACAACATTGCCACCAAGCGCATTAAAATCTGATACAAGTTGCGTCCAATTAAGACCATTAGGAGCAAGCTCAGTTGCAGAATTAAGTTGATCTTCACTAATAACAACATAAAGTTCTCCATAATTTGCATCGGTAAGGTATTTTTGAGTAGCAGCATAAGTTATAGTTCCTGTCATCCCCCAAGTTGAAATTTTTACACCACTAGCATCATAACCAAGACCTAAAAAACAATTATGAACAAATATACCGCTACTAAGAGCAAAGTTATGATATTTATCTACTGTTAAGTCATAAACATCTGCATTATTACTTAATTTAACAGATACAACTTTATGATTGACTACTGAAATACTATTTTCTTGTTGTTTAAGTCTGGTTTGAGATTTAATATATTTTGCTTCAGTAGCTTTTTTAAGATTTTCTGAACTTGTAATTCTAGGAATTTGACTGATACCAACTTTTCTACATGTTTCTAAAAACTTATCTCTATCAAGTCCTGCAAAACCACCACCATTCATTATATTCTTCTTACCACGTTCAGATGCAGATTTTTTTAATCTTTCTCGTTGAGAATCTGCCCATTCTGAATTAGCCCATAAAGATTCCATTAATTCTTTAGATTTTGCACGACCTTTATCAGATTTAGCATAATCGTTTAAAATTTTTCCACATTCATAATGTAATTTTTGATGTTCTTCATGAGTCATTAGTTTTAGATTTTCTGGAGAATTATTATCTTTATTAAAATCCCAATGATGAATTACTAAATGTTTTTCATAATCATCAAAGAAATTTTCAGATACTTGTTTATAAGTATTTCTCCATCCATTTGTTCTAGGATTATAAACTTCTTCATAACCAGTATATGATTTTCGTCTATATAAAGGCATAAGACTTTGACCTTCTTTTAAATCTATAGCCTTACAATATTTTCCATCATGACAAAGAAATAAATGATCTGAAGTACAAAAAACACTTTCATTATTATCAAGAATAATTTCAACAAGTTCTGCATTTATTTGTGTTATTCTTGGGCTATGAGCCTTTCCTGGAACAATATTTCCTTTTTCATCGCATGAATAAACATAGAATTCATCACCAGCAATTCCATCTGCAAGTTCTTTTATTGTATATTCTTTTCCATTAAGTAGTGGTATTTTTGTATCGTCTTTTAGGCAATGACCATTATTTTGATCAATATTTCCTGCAACATCCCATACAAATCCATTACTTCTTGGTTCTGGATTAACCCATGCATCAGGTAAATCACAACCAAAGATAAGATTTTCAAAAAGATAAATCGCAAGCTGTTGTTCGTATGTATTAGCAGCATCAACAGCAAGAATGCCTGCTATTTTATGATTTGAACCTGTGGGCGAACCATTTGTCTGCCAATAATGCAGAACTGTT
>Ga0224559_1002244_pt1 | contig 10080 bp, 10 predicted proteins | sample 714S33034metaG_FD_180676 | JGI IMG/M metagenome (GOLD analysis project Ga0224559, IMG submission 180676) | Peat soil microbial communities from Stordalen Mire, Sweden - 717 S3 30-34 | ecosystem: Environmental > Terrestrial > Soil > Wetlands > Peat | place: Sweden: Norrbotten County, Stordalen... | reverse complement strand
TTATTTATAAGTATTATGGTGATTCAATGTCAATGATAGACAAAATTTTAGACTCTTACAAACCATTAATTATAATTCCAGTAATTATAACCCTACTTGCGTTGGGTATAATTCTATCAGGAGGTTTAAAAGAGGGAATAGACCTTAAAGGGGGATCTATAGCCGTATTACAGCTAACTGAACCAGTTTCCAACAACCAGTTGGTGTCAATGGTATCGAACGCTACAGGAGTTCCAGCAGATTTAGTAACATCTACTACAACAGGTAATAATCAGTCCACAGTTCAAATTGCAGGTAGTGCTGCTGATGTTGTAGAAGTGGCGAGTGCAATTAATGGAGTTGCAACTATACAAAGTTATAATTCGGTAGGGCCACTTTTAAGTAAACAATCGCTGTCTCAGGTTTACTATGCCCTTGGATTTGCATTCCTGTTCATGTCAATAACTGTGTTTATAATCTTTAGACATATAGTACCTTCCATAGCCGTTATACTTGCAGCGTTATGTGATATAATAATTGCAATTGGAGGAATGTCACTATTTGGAATACCGCTTTCACTTGCATCTGTTGGTGCACTTTTGATGTTGATAGGTTACAGTGTTGATACAGATATTCTTCTTACAACGCGTGTTTTAAAAAGAAGGGAAGGAACGATAGTAGAAAGAGCAAAAGACGCTATGGGAACCGGTTTCACCATGGCAGCAGCAGCTATTGGATCTATGGTTGCTCTTTATCTAGTTGTATTTTTCTTAATGCCAAATGCAGAAATACTTGATCAAATTGCAGCTGTTCTTATCATGGGATTGGTGGCTGATGTGCTTGCAACGTGGCTCATGAACCTTGGTATACTCAGATGGTACATGGAGGGTCACAGATGAACTATAAAGAATTTATTAAGGATTATAGAGTTATCCTAATGATAGTTCTTCTCATTGGAAGTATCGGGGCAATATCCACTCTGGGAATTCAACAGGGTCTTGATCTTAAGGGAGGATCAGAAATTCAACTTCAACTTGCTCAGCCTGTAGATACTGGCACCATGGATAAGGTTACTAATGTATTAGATAAGCGTTTGAACGCCTTCGGGGTATCAGATGTTCAAGTACGTGCAAGTGGAAATCAAAGTGTTATCGTTGAAATAGCAGGTGTTCAACCTCAAGACGTTGCAAAGGTGGTTGGAACGCCTGGTGTGTTCGTAGCAACTATAGATAACCAGACAGCACTCAATGGTACTGACATTACAACTGTTAAACCTTATCAGGTAACAGGAGATACTTGGGAAGTTCCTTTCACTGTGACTTTACAGGGAGCACAAACCTTTGCAAAACTTGCAGATGGTAAGGCGGGAACACCAGTAAATATGTATTTAGATGGTAATCTTGTTTCATCACCAGAAATTGGTGCAGATCTAGCTAACGGTGTCCCATCTACTGATGTACAAGTTAGTGGTACTGAGAGTTCAGCTGCAAAGGCTGAAGCCCAAGCAAAAAACATTCAAGTAGTGTTAGAATCTGGTGCTCTTCCTGTATCGGTTTCTATTGTGGGAATCAATTCAGTTTCAGCAGATCTTGGAAGTCAGTTTAAAACAGGAGCTCTTGTAGCAGGATTCATGGCACTTTTAGTCATAGCCATAATAGTCTTCATTAGATACCGAACTCCTGTACTTGTAATTCCAATTATGATCACCAGCATAGCCGAGCTCATACTTATTCTTGGTGTTGCATCTGTAACACGTTGGAATATTGATCTAGCAGCAATTGCAGGTATAATTGCAGCTATAGGAACCGGTGTAGATGATCAGATTATAATAACCGATGAAGTATTGAAAAAAGGTATAAAAACAAAAAGAACATTAACTGCTCTTAAATTCAAAATTAACAATGCTTTCTTCATAATATTTGCATCTGCAGCAACATTAATCGCAGCAATGTTACCACTTGCATATGTTGGATTTTCAAGAGGTGCTACTGGAATAGGTTTACTGTCAGGTTTTGCTTTCACAACCATTGTTGGTGTGTTAATTGGAATATTCATTACTCGACCAGTATACGCTAAATTTATAGTACTATTACTTGGAAAAGATAAAAAGGAAGATAAAAGGGAAGAAGAATCTGTTAGGGATAGGAAATATGGTAAACAACCTAAAAAAGGTAAGAAAGGGAAAAGTAAGAAAAGTAGAAAACAATAACCATAAGTAAATACCTTTTTTTATTATTTTTTATTTTCAAATATTTTTTTTTGAATTGTTATTTTCATGACATAAAAATTTGTTATATAATGTTTTTGATGGAAAATTTATATCATCTACATAATATATTGGATTAGCTGTACTCATTTAAATTTTAAAATTTAGAAGGTATAAATTTGCGATTATCAAGAAATTACATTGGACTAATAATAATTGGAATCATGGTACTAGTTTTAGTTTTCTATAATTTTATTAGTGCTCCCAATGATTACAAGATCAGATCCAATAATGCCTCTACAAATAATTTTTCATAATATGGTGTGAGTTTTAACTTTCCTTCTGAGTGGAATTTAACTACAGAATTTAATGATGGTTCTGATAGTTCACAGGGGATAGATATAACACTTTCTCCAAACATAATGGATGATAAAACTCCATTTTTCGAGGTTTCACTTATACCCAATCCTCAGGATATGTCGGTCAATATGCATTAAATACTGAATTAAATCAAAATCCAAATACATGGCATCAAATCTCAAATAAAACAACTACAATTAACAACAATACTGCATATGTAAGCATGTTCACTGTCGATGACCCTGCAGATTTCCCTGAAAATATGACATTAGAACAGATCGACATCGTTAAAACAGGAACATCATACATTTTAATGATACAAACTCCTGTAAACGACTTTAGTAATAACCAAGCAAACTTCAACATCATAATAAACAGCTTCAAAATACAATAACAATTTATTAACCATTAAACTCATAAATAAGATAGATTATACTTTTAAAATTTATTGATTTAATGAATATTAAATGAAATTTATCCTATCGATTGAATACCTAAACAACTGAAAATAATAATTTTTAAAATACTATTTGTATTTACCTAATTTAAGATACTAATCATTTTTAGAGCTATAAAATAAAAATAATATTAAATAGTGTATTTTAATAAAGTTATGGTAAGTGTTTATATTTAATAAGATGAATATCTGTAATTGATTATCTTTACAGATAGGGAACTAAAAATTAAACTGAAAGGGAAATTTATGAAAAAACCTAAGGAACTGAAGGTTAAACCAATTAGAAATGGGACAGTAATAGATCATATTACTGCTAACAAAGCATTATATGTCCTTAAAATATTAGGATTGCCAAGTAAAGAAGCAGCAGTAACAATTGCAATGAATGTAAAATCTGCACATATGGGTGCTAAAGACATTGTAAAAATAGAAGGTAGGGAACTTCAATCAAGGGAAGTGGATAAAATAGCCTTGATAGCCCCAAACGCAACCATTAATATCGTTCGTGAATATGAAATAGTTGGAAAAGGTAAGGTCAAATTATTAAATAATATCAAAGGACTTCTTATCTGTCCCAATCCCAATTGTATAACCAATACAAATGAACCGGTTATATCTAAATTCCATGTTATTGATACAGAACCACTGATGCTTAGATGTTACTACTGCGAACGTATTATGAACAACAAGGACATGGAAACATCTTTCAAACAAAACTAAGATTATTATTTTATTTTTAATTTCTGATTATTTATAATCTGAAAATTGGTTAAATAATGTTTAGGAAAGTTTTTGATATAAAAACAGATAAAAGAATTGAAATCATAGATATAACTCGTGAAATACAGTTAATAGTTGAACAGAACCATTATAATGATGGAATTGTTAATATCTATAGTAAACATTCAACTTCGGGAATAGTTATAAATGAAAACGAACCAGGACTTATAAAAGACTTTAAATCAGCATTAGAAAGTTTGATCCCTGTTAATGGGAGTTATAATCATAACTGTATTGACAACAATGCTGATTCCCATATAAGATCTTTTTTAATAGGCAGCAGTGAAACAGTTCCATTGTACAAAGGAAAATTGGATGTTGGAACATGGCAGAGCATATTCTTTGTTGAACTTGATGGTCCTCGAAGTAGGAATATAACTGTAACTGTTATTGGATGCAAATGATATCGAATAAAGAAAAATAAATTTATAGATATATCTGTTTAGACTTTAAATTCTATTTCAAATGCAATTACCGGATATTCGAGTTCAAAGTTGGTTATGACTTCAGGATCAATCTCTCCAAAAAATCCTCTAACAGAACCTTTACTATTATCCTGATTACCCTCACTATCTTCATAGATTCCTTTAAAAGCTGCACATCTACCCTTAATAAATGAGGGATGGTTTGATGGTTCAAGTTTCATTTTAAGTCCTATATTAGATACAAACGAATCTGTGATAGATTTTATTTCTGTGAAGTTTGCATTTGAATGTGTTACAGTACAAGCAATTTTTTTCAGTATAATAGTACCTGTTTCGGTATCAGAGTCAATATATGCAACATCTCCAACTTCAAATATTTTTTGTGGAAGTTCTTCGTGTTTATTATCCTCTAAAAATTCCATCAAACCGTTCAAAAGACTTTTTCTAATCATTGTTCGATCCTGAGAGATTGGCTGGGCAACCATGACATGATCACCTTCATCCAATCGCATGTTAACATAGTGTTGTTTTTCACTTGTTAGCATAAGACTCATTATCTCATAAAATCCCATACCTATCATAATTTCCCTTATTCTGTTTTCAAATGTCTTTGAAATATCAGGGTAGGCAACTGTTGCAATTTCGGGTAGTTCTGCTTTTATCTTACGGATACAATATCCTATAGCTATGTTCTCAATAATATCAACTTCATGGAGAATATCAATACGATAGGCAGGTATTAAGACAGCAATTTTATCGTTGGATTCTTTCTTTGCACCTAATCTAACACGATGCAACATACCAACAACATCATCTGCTGATAGTTCAATACCTAATATTTTCCTGGCGTTTACAAGGTTTACATACATCTTTTTAGGAGTTAGATCTGGAGTTTCAACTGTTCTGTCATTGTAGATCACATCCATTGTTCTGATACTGCCTCCAGTTTCAGCAAATGAACACGCTATGATGTTAAGTGCAAAATTTACTGCCCGTTCATCCGTTCCTGTAACATCGATCAAAACATTAACAGTATTTTCAGTTAATTTTGTTAGTTCACCATTTATTATAGGTGGCATTGAAAGCACATTATCTTCAGAATCTGTAATTAAGGGATATTTATCGAATTTATCAAGAAGATGGGCATATTTCTTTCCTTTCTTGTGATCTTCTAAAATTTCCTGAAGGGTCATTTTCTGAGATGTTTCGAGTGCAACAAATGAATATTCATCCGGTTTTGCAGCCTTGTATGTAAATGGTGGTTTTAAAACATCTAGATTATGTATTCCAATTGCAACTTTCTTTCTGTCACGACCTAAAACCCAGTGCAGATTCTCTTGAAAGTCCATAAGTCCCTTCAATCTATTTTCATCTAGTGAGATACCCTCAATTATACAGCATACAGTGTATGGTCTTATCTGGCTGAGTTCAGGGTCTACTGTCATACTAACTCCAGATTTAGATACTGTATAATCAGGTAGTCCTTCTTCCATTTTGAGAAATCCTTTAACAGTCCTGGTAATTCCTTCAACACTGTAGTGATCTGGTCTATTAGGGAAAAACTCTACTTTGACCATTTCATCATCATAATTTTCTATATCACTTCCAATCATTGGAAGCATATCTATAAGTTGATCCTTGGTAATTTCTCTTCCTAAAACCTGGTTAAAATATTCATAGCTAAAGTTTATAACTGGCATAATATTCTCATCCCTGAACAAATATAGTATATTACTTATTAATTTTATGTTAAATCCTAATTTAGCTTCTTATTACTTATTTTGATTATAATTTCTCATTTATTTATTCCTTGATTATAGAATCAAGGTGGAAGTCCAATTGCAAAGAGTATTATAAAGAATATAGATTCTATTGTGAAATGTAGACATCTATGACCTAATGGGTTAAGCTCTATCCCTGAAATTTCATGATAAAGATCTACTGCCATGTGTATCATGGCTGCAAGCAATCCAATTTCAAGTGAAAGGAATATAATTGATAACAATACAAAATGGAAACATGCTTCCATAAATTCATGAACTATCCAGAGTCGTATATTTGAAGCTACGCTTTCCTTAATGACCCCAGCAAGAAGTATATAAAAGTCTGCAAACAGTCCCCACATTATCCTGCTGTGAACTTCATCACTGATTGCTAGAACAACTGCTATGTAAAACCATAATATTTCCAAGTTAAAAACCACTCTTTTGAATTCTTTTTATTATTATCATACAAGTTAAATATATTACATCATGAAAACCATATTTCATTGACTATTCCAATTTATGGATATTTTGAATGATATAGATTTTCAAAGATTTTATTTATATCTCAAAATCTTAGAAAATCCAAGTATTTAATGATATACGAAAACTCTAAATCAATATTGTAACTTCACTAATAAAAACCCTACTGAATTAATTGAAGAGGCAGAATTAAAAGAAGATCAACGCATACATATTAAAACTAGAAAAATAAAAAAAAAACTTGCATTATGTAACATTTTCCAGGTGATGAATCTTAAATCTATCATAAACTTGTCTTTGATCTGTTAGGAAAATGTTGAATGATCCTTATTTACAATACCCCATTAATATTCTATAAAAACAGTTCTTCTATAAAAATAGTTCTAAAATTATCTTTAATTGGTAATACCGAACATTTCTATGAATTTTTTTGTTGATATTTACAGAATCTTAATTTTAATATACAAACGTTTTATTTTTCTATTAAACTGATTGAAAAAGAATTATTTAATGTATAATTTTTTTATATACGTTTAAAATACAGTATTTTTATTAAATCTTATTTTTGTTATTTTTTATCGAATTAGAAACATAATAATATTCGGTTATAACCGAAATATTTAAATATTTTTTATTTTAAAATAATAATTAGTTTAGGAGGTTAAAAATATGAAAGAACAAGCAGATGAAGTTAGAACACAAGTTGCTGGAACTATATCGACTTTAATGACTGTGGCATTTGGATTAATTGCAGCACTTGCATGGAACGATGCTATTAAAGCAATTATCGCCGCAGTAATACCTAAAGGAAATGGAATAACAGGTTTATTAATCTATGCAATAATTATTACCATAATAGCTGTAGTTGCTACCATATTAATAACAAAGGCTCTTGGTAAACCACCTGTTCAGGAAGTCAGAATAGTTGAATAAATAATTATTAATCTTAAATTTTTTTACTAAGATTAATTTATAAAAAAAGAAATTAGTTAAAAAATATTTATTTTAATCCAAAAAAAGTAATATTTAATTAATATCGACTTTATGTTTCTCTTCCTTTAATTTAGGAAGTGTAACAGTCAAAATTGAGTCATTGAATTTAGCTGTGGCACCTTTTATATTTATTTTAGCTGGTAAAGCTATGGATCGTTTTGTTTCTCCATAATTTCTTTCTTTTTTAATATAATTAGCTCCTTCTTCGTTTATTTCATCTTCGAATGTTGCTGTTATATCTATACTATCCTCTGAAATATCTATATCAATATCCCCCTTATTAACACCTGGAAGATCGGTAATTATTATAAATGAAGTTTCAGTTTCCATAATATCAGCTAGTGGTTTTTGGAAAGATGAAGTGTAATCAGATAAACTTTTCCCTAGTTCTTCTTGTTTATCTCTGATGGTGTTAACAATGTCACTCAAACGGTTTTCTGTGCGTTTATTCTCTTTTTGAGCCTCTTCTTGAGTTTCATTGATTTCATTACCCATTACAATGGGTGTTTCTTTATCAACCATTTAATTTACCTCCAATATAAAATTTTTTCTGTTTTTTATAATTTAATTATAAATTTTTTAGGCTTCCTCTGCCTTATTATATTAATATATACTAACCATCATTTAGTTTTTCCCTTAAATTTTCCTTCTAACTTCATTACTTCCTATTGTACAAACCATAGATTGTATTGCAATCCTATTTTGAGGAATTATCATTATCTAAATTTTGATACCAACCTTTACCGCTACTTCCAGTTAACTTAGGAAGTATAAAACTTCTCAATACAGTTTTTAACATTACTTTAACCATATAACGATGTTTCAGAAGATATCCAGGCCGTGTATAAAATTTTAGATATGCTTTAGCTAGTTTCCTTTCAACCATTTTCTTGCTTAAACCAATTTCACTGTATTTCAATATGGGTTTGAGCACGGTGTATTTATTCCATTCTTCGTTGTCTATTAAATTTTTTTCAATTAGATCGTTATAAATGGGAGTACCTGGAAATGGGGTTAAAATAGAATACTGACAGTAGTCTGAATCAAGTTTTGTTGAAAAATCTATGGTCTTGTTCATATCTTCCTCGGTTTCACCGGGATATCCGAGTATAAATGAAGTTAAAACATCCAAATTAACATCTTTAGCTATCCTAACAGCATCTTCAACATTTTTAAGAGTTATACCCTTTTTCATGAGGTTTAAGATACGCTGTGATCCAGATTCTACACCATAGTAAATTGTATTTAATCCTGAACTTTTTAAATTCTCAAGTAGATCCTTATCTACCCTGTCAACTCTTGAAGATGCAACAAAACTAATATCTAAGTCTCTTGCTTTGATTTCATCTGCAATTTCACTCGCTCTCTTATTATTGAGCATGAATGTATCATCCATAAATCCTATATCATTTATATGGTAAGTATCTATTAACTCTTCAATTTCATCCACAACATTTTTAGGACTTCGGGATCTAAACTTTTTGCCCATGATTAATGATGATGAGCAGTAATTACAGTTATATACACAACCCCTGCTGGTTATTATCCCTCCTGTTTGATCTTGGGTTGCATCATAATCACTAAATGGTACAAGATGTCGGGCTGGAAATGGAATTGCGTCAAGATCCTTTATGAGTGGTCTTTTTTCTGTTGTCTTTAACTTTCCGTTACTTGAATCTCTGTATACTATCCCCCTAATATCGTTTATATCCTGATTATTTTGGGTTATGTAATCTGCCAATTCAACAATTGTTTCTTCTCCTTCACCCATCACAACCACATCTAAATATTTAGAACCTTTTAAAGTTTCATATGGCATGAATGTGGTATGAGGGCCTCCAATAACAGTTAAAATATTTGGTGAAATATTTTTAATTTGTTCCAAATATTTTAATGCACTTTTAATAGTAGATGTTCCCGCTGTTACACCCACCATTGGAGGATTTAATTTTTTTATTTGTTCAGCTACACTTTCATAACCCTGCTGCAGTAGATCATCATCAATTATTTTAACAGAGTATGATTCATTCTCTAGTGATGATGCAAGGTACATAAGATTTAAAGGAGGTGTTATGAAACCAAGAGCATTTTTAACTGCATTTTCATCGTATGGATTTATTAGCACCACATCAACGTTTTTGTTCATTTTTTAACCTTTTTAAAAATTTCTATGAAAAATAAATATCTAACATTTATGATTATATAAACTGTACAATTTAATTTGTTTTTTTGTTTTAATATAAATTGCTAAAAAAATTTGAATTAATATTCATTAATAATAATTTAATTTATTTTAATGGGATCCAAGATTATTTACAAAGTTTATAACACTAGAAGTTGAAATTTAATTAATGATTAGTCCTTTAATAAATAAAAAAACTAAATATCATCTAAAACACTAAGACTAATTAAGTTTAAAAGTTAAGTGTTATTGTGGTAAAACCCTATATCATGGTCAACAACATTCAAAAGGAATTTAATATTAAAAGATCTATGTAGAATTGATATACTCAAAATATATTGTAATTAACAAGATATAGACGTTTATAGATCATATTAATCACACAATAAAGTATAAAAATTATAAAATGAGTAATTATTTTACAACCTTAAGGAAAATTTATCTATTTTGGA
>Ga0224559_1002243_pt1 | contig 10083 bp, 8 predicted proteins | sample 714S33034metaG_FD_180676 | JGI IMG/M metagenome (GOLD analysis project Ga0224559, IMG submission 180676) | Peat soil microbial communities from Stordalen Mire, Sweden - 717 S3 30-34 | ecosystem: Environmental > Terrestrial > Soil > Wetlands > Peat | place: Sweden: Norrbotten County, Stordalen... | reverse complement strand
AATGTATAACCTAAACCATCATCGGTCATTTTTCCACAACCACTATCATCAGATACTATAATCGGGGTTCCGCAAAGTAAAGATTCTAACTGACTAAGACCAAATATTTCAGATACTGAAGGATAAACAAAGATATCAGCATCAGTATAAACCTCTAATTTATTTTTCCCATAAATAGGCCCTGTAAATAATACTTTATCTGTTAAACTTTCCTTAGAAACAATTTTTTTCAAATAATCCATATATCCATCGTCAGGACCTACTATGACTAATTTAAAATCATCAAAATCATCAAAAAGTAATGAATAAGCTTTAATAAGAATCTCAATACGTTTACGTTTATGAATTCTACCCAAATAAAGTATAATCCTTTCATCATCTTTAATATTATATCGTTTCCGAAATAATCCATTATCCGGAAGATTATCATAATCAACCAAATCAATTCCATTGGGAACAATCTCAATTTTATCTTTAGGAATATCCATCAGTTTATATTGTTCAGATTCCGTTTCATTTAAAGCTATAACTTTTGAAGAGGCATTTAAAATGTTATTACCCCATATTATATCAAAAATCTTTTTAAACAAAGTTTTTTGAAAAAATGGCATTACAGAACCATGAGCCTGTATAATGTAGGGAATATTATTTTTTTTTGCAAAGTAGGATACTATAACTGCCATGAAAGTTCTGTGTTCATGGATATGGATTATATCAAAATTTTTTATTTGTTTTCTCGCCATAAAGAGTAGGTAATATGGTGTAACAATATTCAATTTTATTGCCATGTAATTTGATATATTACTGAAGTAATATACAATTAGATTATCTAGTCGAACTGGCTTATTCTTTTGGACTTCAACCCGTTTTAGACCTCTATCAGTTGTGTAAACCGTTACATCATGCCCTTTATTTGCTAAACAACATGACATATCGTAAACAACTCGTGTTGTGCCTCCTGCTTCCCATGCAGGTTTAAATGAGATGGAAATTTGTAGAATTTTCATTTTATTCACTTAAATTATATTTTGCATTATAATTTTCAACAATCATTTCCATTAGTCGAGTAGTTTCTAGTCCTTCTTCAGCTGTTATGGGCAGTGGAGTTCCATTACGAATACTTTCAGCAAATTTTTCTATTACAGTTTCTGTGCCTATTTGTTGTCTACCTAAAATCACATTAGCTGTTTTTGATATTGTATTATTTAATCTTTGTTCGATAGAACTTAAAGTATGTTTAGCAATAGGGATATAACTTAATTCATTTAAATAATGTTTAATTAGCAACATTGAATTGAGATCTAAGTGCAACATAGCTTCTGTTCCAATTATATCAACTTTGGCAGCCCAATAATTATTTGTATAGGCCAATGCAACTGAGCTAAAACCATTTTCGCCTTCGATTTCTATTCTGAAATCATCATAAGGTGCCCATGAATAATTTAAAAAGCTTTTAGCGTATACCTCAACATTTTTGATTTTGTTTAAAAATTCTAATGACATGTAAGCTATATGGGGTCCGGTTTCTCCTATAACTCCCCCTGGGAGTTTATGATACCAATGATCCTTTAGATCAATCATATAATTTTTTGGAGTAGATAAAAATATTCTAATTCCTCTAAAATCACCGATTTCACCTTTTTCAAATATTTCCTTTGCTTTAATGAAAGGCTGATGGAAGATATCATTATGAACCACAGATAATTTGACATTCTTTTTTTTAGAAACTTTTATCATTTCTTCACAATCAGAAACCTTTGTTGCCATTGGTTTTTCCATTATTACATTTGAGCCACTTTCCATAGCTTCAATTGCTATAGGGGCATGAATTTGTGGAGGAACACAAATGTCAATTATATCAAAATTTTCTTCTGCAAACATTTCAGAAGTATTAGTATAATATTTAGGAATTTTAAATTCTTTAGCCGTTGCTTTTGCTAATTCTCCATTTAAATCACACACTGCATGTACTTCAAAGTCATTAAGTTTTTTATATGCGGGAATATGCCGCAATTTGGATATTAATCCACAGCCTATTACTCCTACTTTATATTTTTTAATATTATCCCCCACCTTGTTTTTTTTCAGTTAAATTAATTCATCATTATTTTTTAAAAATGTTCAGGAATTTCTTTTATTATGTCCCAATCCGTAATTCTTTTCATCTATCATTTCAAATATCTATTTCAAATTAAATTTACATTAACCCCTTTGTAATGTATAAAATTGAAAATCATTTAAAATATTCATTATAAACTCTCTAAAACACTCTCAAATTCATTAGTGATTTTATCCCAATCATTCTCTAAAACAAATTTTCTTGCCTTCAATCCTTCAATTTCTAAGTCAATTTTTAAAGCCTTTTCAATAACATCTTCAGGTTTGTCAACGTAAATAACACCATTATTTTGACCAAATTCTTTTATAACGCCCGGGAGTTTGGTAACAATTACAGGTTTTTTCATTGCCATATATTCATAGATTTTTATAGGCACTATGTTCCGCATAATCTCATTTAGGTATGCAGGTAATATACAAATATCTCCAGCAGAAATGAACTCAGGTATTTTATCAAATGGTTGTTTTCCGGTTAAAATAACCATGTTTTGCAAATGATATTTTGTTATAATTGTTTCCAACTCATCAAATGCATCACCATCACCAACTATTAAAAACTTAATGTCTTTAAATTCTTTTTTTTGTTTAGCTAGTTCAATAACTACTTCCTTCAACCCAGAAAAATTGTAAAGCCATCCCATGAAAAATAGTACAGTATCTTTTGATCCAATATTATACTGTTTCCTGATTTTTTCTCCATCTATCTTTGGATTATATCTTTCTAAGTCAATACCTGCCCGTATTATATGAATATCTTCTGGAATAGCGCCTTTATTGATGGCATATTCTTTAAGCAATTCATTGATTACTATTGTTTTATTGACATTTTTAAGAATTTTACTTTCGATTATTCTCCCAATAGGATGGAGTGCCCTAAAAGGTATTAAAGTAGAATTAACATCATTCATTTGGTAAATTATGGGTATATTATGCTTTTTTGACAATCTTAATGCTAGATAATTGCTTAAAATAGATTGGCTGATAATAATATCCGGTTTAAATTTTTTTATTTGGTTTTCAATCTCAGTGTTATATGTAAAAATCATTGAAAAATAATCTAAAATTGGAATTTTTAATATTCGTGGCCTTATAACTGTTATATTTGAATTTTCAAAAATTTTTGAAACATTTTCAAAAACCATTTTTTTGGATATAAGTTCATTTTTACTTTCACTTTGCCATAATATTTCATAATCAATAACTCGGATTTCATGCCCTTTTATGGCTAATCTCTCTGCAATATGATGCTGTTGCCCGGGGTTTCTTTTAATCCAATCTGTATCTTGTGTAAACAATATTTTCATATAATTCTCCATTTAAAGTATTATTAGTAAATTTATGAATGTTTAACGTGCATATTCCTCTTTTAAACTGTTTCAGATTTCGATTAGTGAATATCTTATTTTTTTTTTGTTAGGATGGGATAATATTCATCAGTTAACATTTATAATCAGAGTATTTGTTTAAATACTAAATAATAACTCTATAAATCTTATATACAATTATTAAAATGATTATTAGTAAAATTTATTTTTAGATTATCCTATTATTTTAAAACTTAAATGAGAATTATTATAATACTCCCAAGTCATTATAACATTCAATATTTAATGTTCTTAAAAACTTGTATGATTAAATTAGTTTAAAGTAAAGGAATAAATTATCCACTCTAAAATATCAATTTAGTTTTCTCTATTAGTACACTTAAACCGTGAACTATATAATAGTTTGATTCTTTTCCTTGAATTTTGGTTGTCCCATTTTTTAAAGCCTTTTCAATATTTTCATCAGCAGAAACCATTCCATTACCTACTTCAAAGTACATATGAGAATCACTGCCAGCGGTCATAGATTTGCCAAATTTAATTGCTAATTTAAGAGATTTAACATTATGAAGTGATTTTGATCTTGCATTAAACCCTTCAACAAGGTTAACCTTATCAATTACTTCTTCAGGTGTGTTGTATTGTCTGTATGGATGTGCCAAAATACTTATTCCACCTTGTGATCGTATCTCGTCTATAACATTATCAAAATTATTAAATTTTATCTCTTCATTTAAAAACAATCCCAATACGTCACCATATTCTGTTTTTATTTCAGAACCAACTATTACTTCAAAATCGGGGTTTTTATTATTTTTTAATGTTTCAATTCCGCCTTTTATGGTGTTGTGGTCTGTTACGGCCACACCATCTAATCCTCTCTTTTTAGCCATCTTAATTAGTTTTTCAGGTTCAAGAAAAGAGTCTGGAGAATATTTGGAATGTATGTGCAAGTCAAATCTCATTTTATTTCCTCAAAACGAATTTCCACATTTCTATGTCAAAAAGGTATCTTAAAGTAGCAGCTATAAAACCGAATGTAGGTCCGATATCCTCTTTGGAAATTATATCATCAGGGGTGTCCCATTTCAAAAATTTTTTTATGTTCTGGGACTTGTTTGGGGCATTTAAAAACCATAGTATATCCCCTGGGAGAAGCCATCTACAATAGACCTCTTCATTATAATCCAAGACCGGTTCAATATCTCCATCCATCATCAGTTTGTAAAGCAGATAAGGAAAATCCACACCAGACAATATGGAAAGCTGCAAAGAACCCCAAAATCTAGAATTAACTTCCATTAACTTCAAAGATCCGTCTCTCCCATCAACTCGGAACTCCACCATTCCCACTCCAGACCATTTCATGGCCTTTAAAAGTTTAAATCCAATTTTAATGGCTTCTTTTGAACTTTCATTTTTGATAGTTTTTCTTAGAGTGCTAGGTCCACCTGAAACAGGATAAGATCTAATTCTTTGTTGTACAGTAACTGCTCGGGGTTCTGAGTCCCAATTGAATAGTGTGTAGACACCCATCTCTCCACCACAGGGGATGTACTCCTGAACTAATAATGCACCAAATTCCTCCTGAAGTTCTTTATAACTAGAGATGAGATCATCAAATGATTCACATATTTTAAATCCCCTACTCCCAGAACTTATCCTTGGTTTTATAACTAATGGGTAAACCAATTTTTCCTGATTTTCGTACAATTCATCCATACTAAAATAGGTTTCAGGACAGGGAATTCCGTTTTCTATTGCAATTTTCAAGGTATTTCCCTTGTCATAACCCTTCATAAATGTTTCATTATCTGGAAGAGCTATTTTTATATATTTACTTAATTCTTTCCTATTGTCAATTATGGGTTTCAGACAGTTATCAGCTACAGGAAATAAAACATCATAATCGTCCATTTTAACCAAGTTTAAAAGGTTCTTTACGAATTTTTCCTCTTCCTTTTCAGGGTTGGGATAAACAATTTTATCACTGCAGTACTTCGAAAAAAAACCTGTAGTAAATCGAGTTTCTTCACCGGCAGTTACTTTAAGCCCTTTTTTCCCCAGAGAACGTATCACTGCAAGGGAACTTCTCATCTGTGCATCCGTAACCAAAACATTTCCCGTCATCTAGCATTCCTTTCTAAATTTAAACCATCTGAAATTGTCAAGAATTCATTTCCAGAAAATGTTTCTATCAACTTTTTAAGATTATTCAATGTTTTATGGCCCGTATTTCTGAAAACATGGAACTTAATATCTTTTATATCCGGATTGGAATCACTGATTTCCCATGGATGGATATATATCATACCATAGCCTGTTTTTTTCAGGGAGTATTTTACAACATTTTTTGTCCAGTGATAACCTACATTTCTGAAGAACCAACCTCCTGCACCAGGTAATCGTATATATGGCAAAACAGACATGGGAAACTCTGTTAAAGATAAACCACCATCAAAATTTAAATTATAAGGTTTTGTGGATGATTTATAGCTTCCATACCAACTAGGAATATTTAAACATGGCACAATAGAAGAGTCGTACTTAAAACCTTCTTTAAGTATGAATTTGAATTTTTCAGAAGAATAACTAAAATTAGGAAACCTAAATCCTTTTGCGTCGGAGTATATTTCGTTTTTAAATTTTAAAATGTCATTTTTAAAATCTTCGATATTGTCATATTTTTTATTATGGTACCATCCATGACAGGCTATTTCATGTTCACATGATTTTAAAATTTCCATGATTTCGGGATATCTTTCTGCAGTTTCACCTAAAACAAAGAAAGTTGCATTAATATCATAACTATCAAAGGTGTCCACTAACTGCTTTGTTGTTTTAACAACATCACTTTTAGGGTATACACTATCATAATGTTCGTCAATAACCTCTGGAACATTAAACCAATTCGTATGAAACCATTCTTCAACATCTACAGTCATATAAATACTATTTTCAATCATTTTTCTCTCCAAATTAAAACTCTGCACTCCTTTGTATGTTTTCCCAGTTCTCAGTGAACCAGTTATATGTCATTTTTAGGCCCTGTGAAAAGCTAGTTTTAGGTTTGTATCTTAATATATCATGAGCCTTTCTTATGGAGGATAGTAAACAGGTTTTAGCATCCCAATCTCTTCTTTCAGTGTATTTAATACCTGATTTGTTCCCACTTAAACCATTTACCATCTCTGCCATATCCACAACACGATGATCATGTCCTGATCCTAGGTTTATGGCTTCTCCAATAGCATCTTCGACAACACCCATAGAGAGAAGTCCATTAACAATGTCATCCACATAGGTCCAATCCCTAGTTTCTGTTCCATCACCGGTTATTGGTAAAGGTTGACCGTTCATTGACCAGTAAAAGAAATTTGGTATTACATTACGATATTTTCCTGGTACCTCACCTGGTCCAAACACATTGAAGAAACGTGCATTAACAATTGGTAAATCGTATAAATTATGGAAATAGTTAGTGTAAAGTTCTCCTAAAAGTTTTGTAACTTGATAGGGTGTATGTAAGTTAATGGAAATGTCATGTTCTCTGAAGGGAATTTTTGATTCTAATCCGTATACTCCACATCCTGATGAGGAATAAACAAATCTTTCAACTCCTACTAGTTGAGCATATTGAAGTACTTTTAAAATTCCAATACCATTTACCATTAAATCTTTCTCGGGATTGTCAACCGAGTTTTGATTGGCGAAGTGAGCAGCTAGATGGAATATATAATCTGGTTTTTCTTTAAAAACTCTTTTCAGATCTTCATCATTTAAAATGTCACCAAGTACAAATTGTATATTCTCTGCTTGAGGTATGTTCCATTCATAAGCGGAGGATAAGTTGTCAAGTATTATAACTTTCTCGGCATTCATTTCTGATAGTTTACGTGTTAAATTACTGCCTACACATCCAGCCCCACCAGTAACTAATATTGTTTTCTCTTCATAATCTGAATATTCCATTATTCATCAACCCTATAATACCATTTCATCCATTCTACTGTTTTTTTAATTCCTTCTTCTGGGGTCACCTTAGGATCATGTTTTAAATCTTTGATAGATTTAGAAAAATCTATTGTTTTAATATGAGTTGTGAAAGGTTCAGCCTCTTCATAAGTCACTATTGAATCATCAATTCCTACCGCATCCAAAATAATATCAGAATACTCATTAATATCCCTTTCCCATTCCTGTTTCCCACCAACATTGTAAACTTCACCCGGTATGAAGTTATCAACAATATTTGCAAAGGTATTAGCAGTATCTTCTACATAATCAATGATCCTTTTGTGTCCTTTATAGACAGTGTAAGGTTTGCAAAAAAGTGCATGATAAATGAATTTTGGTATGAAACCTCTGTAAGGAGTGTAGTGTTCATTGGGACCGTAACAGTTTACAGGCCTTACCCTAACAGTTTCTGTTTCAAACATAATAGCAGAATTCATGCACATTAATTCCCCAGCCCATTTACTCACAGCATAATCGTTCATTTGGTAAGTGTCTTTAATAGGATTATTTTCCATGACATCCTCATTCATTACACCATTATAATCCCCATAAACCTCTGCTGACGAAAAAAAGATCATTTTAAATCCTAGTTTTTCTTGTAAACGTAGAATGTGTTTTGTTCCTATGATATTAGTTTGCCAGAGATTTTCGTAATGTGCTTCACCATTCCATCGACCGTATTCAGCAGCTAGATGGTAAACATAGTCAAAGTTGTAATTTTCAAATACTTTCTCAAGCTGTCTATAATTTTTAACATCTGCCCTGAGATAATTATCAAGATCTGTATTAAGCAAATCAATGGAGATAACATCATGATTTCTTCTGTTTAATTCTTTTACCAAATTAGTCCCTATAAATCCGGCCCCGCCGGTTACTAAAATTCTTTTAGTCTCCATCTTAAATCTCCTAATTCCGATTTAGTTTATTATTATAAATAGAAATTTATATAACATTAATAATTTATTGAAAAAATATCATTAAATTACAATTAGTTTTATAATTCTAATTTATTGACAGCATATATAAGGATTATGGGATTGATCAGCTAGAATTCTAATAAATTTTGAATATGAACACTATAGATTTTCAAGAAAATTATGATAATAAATTTTACTAATCTTTAATTATCCATTAAAACTTGGATAAATCTGTAAAAATAGGAAAATGGTGGTAATAATGATTTCAGGGCAGATTTATTCCATTCTTCATTGGTAGGTAGAAACATGGTTTTAAAAAAATCTTTGATTTGATGGGATCTTTTTTCCCTAATGTTTATACGTAAACTGGCACTTCTGAAGAAACCATCAGAATATGGAATAAAAATTCTTTTTTTTACTTTAAAAGCTAAATTTTGGATAGTTTTAGATTCTAAATGTTTAAGAATATCATTTGGAAGATTAAGATCTAAAAGATCTACAGCTAAAAGTAGATTAATGAATAATAATCGTTTAATTCTCAATTCATCTGCTTTTATGAGTATATAATCCCAATCAATATCTTCAGACTGAATAAGTTCTGATACATCGCATGTCCATGATAAACGATCCCAATAGTGTCCTGAAGCATGTATACATAATATTAATAACATGTTCTCGTTAGATACGGATGAAATTTCTTTATTACAAATCTCTACCATTTTAACATCTTTTGGATCTTCAAACTCGGGATCAGCAGATAAAGAGAAAGAAACACCCTGAAACCTCCATTGAACTTCAAGGTTTATATTAGTTTCATTATTGTTGAATTTGTATTCTCGCTGTGTATTAAGAAATCTCTTTTCTTTGAAACCTTCCAAATCAAACTGGGGCGTATAACCATTGGAAATAAGGATTTCTTTTACTTTAAGAACATCATTTTTATTTACAAAAATATCTAGATCATCAAACTGTCTTAAAACAAGATTTTTATATGCAAAAATTGCAAGTAATGGACCTTTATAAGGTATTGCAACAATACCTTCTTTTTCAAATAAATCTACAAGTTTCAATAATTCCCCTAACATTAAAAGGTTCTTTTTAGCATTATTATTGAAATTCAATTTTAAAGTTTCATAAATATTCTCTGGGACTTTTTGTTGAAATTCCTTCAAATTCCAATATAATAACGGTAATAATTTATGTTGAATGGCCTTTTGAGTTAAGTAATCCCAATCTAAATCATTATCAATTAGTTTTATTATATCCAATTTAATTTGAGCCGTTTTTTGAGTTCTAGAACATAAAAGAAGAATTCTATCTTCATTATTGATTTTAAAACTTTGACTCTTGTAAAATGACATTATATGCTCCAATCAATATTATACATTCATGATAATATATTATTAGTCTTATCCATAATTTCAAGCTATTTATAGTAGCTTATTTAATTACAACATAATGATTATCATATAAATATTAAATATTATATCTATTGCAGTAATATTTCTAATAATTTGTTATAGATAATTGGTGAATTAATATGGTTAAACAATTGATAATAGTAATATTGGTAATATTAACTGCCACAGTAGCTATATCGGGTTGTACCACAAAAACAGCAGCCAACGGAACATTTGGAGAACAGAATATATCATTAAATTTGATATATTTGTCAAATAACGCTACAGCAGGTAACTACACTTATA
>Ga0224559_1002242_pt1 | contig 10084 bp, 8 predicted proteins | sample 714S33034metaG_FD_180676 | JGI IMG/M metagenome (GOLD analysis project Ga0224559, IMG submission 180676) | Peat soil microbial communities from Stordalen Mire, Sweden - 717 S3 30-34 | ecosystem: Environmental > Terrestrial > Soil > Wetlands > Peat | place: Sweden: Norrbotten County, Stordalen... | reverse complement strand
TGCACGGTGACTGTGTATATCGATTCCGTCTACTCCGTCAAAAACTCTTCCTACACAAGCGGCGGCACAGCAACTGGAACCACAGGGCAAACTTGCACGGTTACATTCTTGACGGGCACGACAGACGCTGTCGGTACGGTTACGCTGACGGGCACAAACACGATTGGAAGCGGGGCGGCGATCACCATTTCTTCAGGTGGCGACTATTCCACGGCGCCGACAACTGCAACGCTTTCTAGCGGGACAGCGACTTGCTCGGGGACAGCATCGGTTTCCGCGACGATGACACCGGCGTTGGCAACGCTCTATGCGGATTCCAGCGATACTGTATTGTCCAACCCATTTACGGCCAATACCGATGCTTCTTGGCTGTTTTATGCTGCGGACAATATGGGATATGACATTTCCATGAGCGGCGGAATCTTGCCTTATGTCTATCCTTCGCCGGTAACAATTACGGATGTGTATTTGGCAGGCCCAGGATTTTCTGGAGTATTAAGCGGAGATGTGATCGGGACCCAAAGCGCAACCACAGTTGTTGCGCTGGAAAACATTACCTTGCCTACCTTGACTGCCGTAACCGGTTTTCTTTATGACACGGATGGGGTTTTGAGTTTGTCCTCGATATTACCCGCTGCCGCAGAACCTGCGCATACGGGCGATGTAACCAATTCCGCAGGTAGCTTGGTGTTGACTTTGGCGACGGTAAACACAGACGTTGGTACCTTTGGTTCCTCGACTGCAATTCCATCGATTACCGTGAATGGCAAAGGACTGATTACTGCGATAAGCACCGATGCAGTGATTGCGCCGGCAGGCACATTGAGCGGCACGACGCTAAATTCCTCCGTGGTGAATTCTTCGTTGACCAGTTTAGGCACTCTGACCAGCTTGGCGGTTAGCGGTGCGACTACGCTGTCTGGCACGTTGATTTTGTCGGCTATCGGTCCTTCTACCAACCCTCTTTGCACAACGACAGCCGGCACCGTTACTAATTCTGGGTGCGTAAACCCGGGGGGAACCGACTACTACTTCAGCTTCACTGGATGCACCTTGACCGTGGGGGGAAATAGCGTTGATTGCCAAGGAACGCAACTATTCAGTGGGGTTTCACCGGTTGTTGCTACACAGGCTGACACAGATTACTACATTGGGTGCACGACCTACACGACCGAAGGCTGGGGAAGTTCAACAGGCGTCAACACAGTGAGGACAACAGGCTTTGACTACGCTGAAAATGTAGACCGATACAATGCAACATCGGCAACAGTGACGCCTACCGTGTGGTGCCATCTTCATCATAACTAGGAGAGCAGAACGTGAAGAAGTTTATCCTTGCATTGTTATTGATCTCGCCGGCTGTCGCAATGGGTGCTGTTGATCCCATCTCGGGATATTGCGACCTTGGCGCGTCTCAAGCTACAGTGTCGGGTTTGCTTTCTTCAAACTATCAGCAAGGTCTGATTCCTTACTGCACGGTAACGGTGTACCTTACCGGGACGACCACGCTGGCGACAATTTACTCGGATTCTTCCAGTACGCCACTCACAAACCCGTTTACGGCAAATGAAGATGCGTCCTGGTTGCTCTATGCTTTGTCCTCCCAAGCATACGATATTGTGTTAAGCGGAGGCGTTTCTCCAAACACCTATCCGTCTCCTGTGACGCTGCTCAGCACTTATCCGAGTTCTGCTGGCATAGCCACTACTTTTCCCGGCGCTGTCGCCAACGAGTGCGTTGGAACCGACGTGGATGGGAACTTCACGTCGACCGGGTCACCTTGCGGAACGGGAAGCGGAAGCGGCGGTGTGACCTTTGTTGGCTTGACGATGCCGAGCATTTTCTCTGTTTCCGGTTCGCCAATCACAACGGCGGGCACGTTCGCGGTCACATTAGCGAGTGAATCAGAAAACCTTGTGTTTGCCTCTCCAGACGGGACGTCAGGGATTCCTACTTTCCGCCGTCTTACCACGTCCGATTTTCCGTTCAGCTATTCTGGCTCAACTGCCGAATTGGCCACCGTGTCAGGAACGGTGGGCACAAATGTCGTTGTAGCCTGGGATAGCGACGGAAACCTCATTGCAGCAACTTCCAGCTCTATCTTTTCTGGGATTTTCACGGGGACTATCACAGCCTCGCAGGTAACTGGGCTTGCAACCTCGGCAACGACGGATACGACGAATGCCAGCAACATTACAAGCGGAACGCTGGCCGCTGCCAGGTTGCCCGCGTCCGCATTCACCTGCCCAACAGGGGAGCTTATAACCAGCTTCACGCTCAACGACGTGAATACCTTGAGCTGCATCAGCCCTGTGTCGATTACGGGTCAGGTTGATGCGGGCACAGTACATGCGATGCCGTACTATTCTGTGTCGCCCAGTGGCATGATTCTGAGCGCGTCGTCTGCCACGTTGGATGCAACGGGAGACATGACCGCCAAGACACTGCAATTGTCGAACTCGCTCTCGATTGTTGCACTGGGATCTACCGATGCTGGCTGCTTGTACACAGATACTTCTGGAACCATCAACTCCACAGGGGCAGGGTGCGGAGAAAATGGCACGGTAACCAGTGTCGGCATTGAGGTTCCTACGGGATTTAGCGTATCGAATACGCCGATCACAAGTTCGGGCGTGATTACCATTTCGGCGGATGTGGAAAATCCCAACGTGATCTACGCAGGCCCTGCCTCGGGAACAACGGCGGTGGCTCCGACCTTCCGCGATATGGTGCTTCTTGATCTGCCCACATCCTCGGATCTGAACGCCTTCCTGACCTCCCGCTCATACTCTTGCGGTACGGGTGGAGTCGACACCTGCTACGCTGCGGAGTATCGGGACTTGGTTTTGGCCGATCTGCCTACGACCACAGATACCCACGCCTTCCTGACCTCGGAGTCTTACACCTGCACTACTGGGACTTGCTACACCGACATCTTCCGAGATTTAACGACCGCGGACATGCCCTCTGTGGTGTTCAAAACCACTCCGACACAGTGCGTAGACCAATTCTCCATTGGCATTGATTCGAGCGGCAATGCTGTCTGCATTTCGTCTGGTGTGGTGACAAGTGTGGGTCTGTCGGCACCCGACATCTTCACCGTGTCGGATAGTCCAGTTACAGGATCTGGGACTTTGGCCCTGACGCTGAACACTGAAACCGCCAAAACGTTTTTTGCCGGCCCAGTATCGGGTTCGGCTGCTGTACCCACCTTCCGCGTCTTGACAGCGACAGATATGCCATCCCCGCTGTTTAGCACTGCTCCAACGCTGTGCAGCGGAGAATATGCCACAGGCATTGACGCGTATGGCGATGCAGTTTGTGTGGCGGCGGGATCGGTGACGAGCGTTGGCTTGTCGGCTCCGAGCATCTTCACGGTGACCAATAGCCCGGTTACGTCCTCGGGCACCCTGACGATGACCCTGGCCTCAGAGGCAATCAACACCGTGTTTGCAGGGCCAGGGTCTGGCAGTGCCGGCACGCCTACTTTCCGCGCACTTGTGGCCGCAGACATCCCTGCAAATATCACGAGTAACACTACCGGTTCGGCGGGGACACTTACGGGCACGGTCGCGATTGCCAACGGCGGAACAGGCGCCACAACTGCTGCGGTTGCTTTGACCAACTTGGGCGCGGCAGGGCTGGCTACGGCCAACACCTTCACCGGCACCCAGACGGCCCCGGTCTTCAACGCTACCACTGGATTTGAAATCAGCGGAAGCTATGGCACGAGTGGCCAGTGCCTGATTTCCACGGGCACGGGGACGAGCTACCAGACCTGCACGGGAGGTTCTGTCACATCGGTGGCGTTGACTGTGCCGTCCATTTTATCTGTCACGGGCAGTCCCATCACAACGACTGGGACATTTGCGATTACTTTGGCCACAGAGACGGCGAACACTGTATTTGCTGGGCCGGCCAGTGGATCAGCGGCAATACCCACTTTTCGCGCAATTGTAAACGCCGATCTGCCGACCACGCTTACGGCCAGCACATCTGGCAACGCCGCGACGGCAACTGCGTTGGCGACGACACCGACAGATTGCAGTCTGAACCATGTGTCCTACGGCATTACTGCAGCCGGGAATGCCTACTGCTCGACGGATAGCGCTGCATTCTTGCTGTCTAGCCAGACCTTTACGGGGACAAACACCTTCCAAGGCGTGACGGACTTTCAGAATAGCCTCAAAATCTATTCCTCCGTTCCAACGCTCGATGGAACATTCACAGGCACTCAGATTACCGAGAACAGTGTGTTGGTCAATGTCCTTGAGTTAACGATTCCAAGCGGCCAGGAATTCTACGTTACTGGCGGGACGACTCACCTCAATAACAGTCTGACGGTTGAAGGAACAACCATTCTGAATGGTGCGTTGAATGTTGGCGGCACAGCCACCATGAACACCACCAACTTTGACAGCACAGCCACCCTATCGGCTCTGAATACGGCGACTTCCAGCAATAACTATGCCAGCAACAACTTGAATTTTAACTCAAGCTACTATGACGCGAGCAGCGCAGTACAAACGCCCAAGTGGACAATCGCGACCACGATTGGAACCGGAACAACGCCGGCAAACAATCTTGTGTTCTCTTTTGCAGACACGGGAACGGGAGTCAGTTCTCACACAGTTGTTCTTCCAAGCGCACAGCTAACGGGCTTGACCGGATGCTTGTATGCAGATTCTTCGGGCAACGTTTTGAGCAACGGACAGAACTGCGGTACGGAAGCTGGTGGAACGGTATCAACCTTTAGTGCGGGTAACCTGTCACCACTTTTCACGACTACCGTCACGAACCCAACAACCACTCCAGCCTTGACCTTTACTCTGTCCACCGCGGCAGCGCATACCTTCTTCGGCAACAATACATCGGCTACTGCGACTCCTGCGTTTGAGGCAATCGGTTCTAGTGATCTGCCAACCGATGTAGCTTACCTGGATGTAGCGCAAAGTTGGACGGGAGCACAGACATTCAATGGGGACGTAATTGTTGGTAGCAGCTATACGATTGCGTTGGGAAGCCTGACGGCAGGCAATTGCGTGCAAGCTACCACTGGTGGCGTGCTGGTTAGCGCTTCTTTGGCTTGCCAATCGGGAACTGTGACCAGCGTGGCAGTTACGGTGCCGGCACAGATGACAATTTCTGGAAGCCCGATCACTACGAGCGGAACACTGGCGTTCGGCATCAATGGAACGGGCACGGGAGATTTGCTTGCAACCGCCTCGGTAAAAGGGACCTCGGGCCATCTTGTGACATGGACGAGCAGCGGCGACTTGGGTGACTCGGGAGGCTCTGGCGGAACGGGGACAGTGTCCAGTGTTGGATTGAGCCTCCCAAGTGACTTTACGGTGAGCAATTCGCCTGTTACGACGACAGGAACACTCACGGCAGTGTGGGCCACAACGCCAACAGGCACTGGAGCGATTGTGCGAGCAACCAGCCCGACATTGGTCACGCCGAACATTGGTGCAGCCACGGCAACCTCATTGGTGGATACGGGCGCAGCGGCAACCAGCGGTGACTATTGCCTTCAGATTGATGCCAGCGGCAACATCACCAACACTGGAAGCTCATGCGCGGCTGCGACATCGGCGCGTGATGTGATCCATCTGGGTTACAACGGGGCACCGTTGGCGGCCGGACAAGTGTTTGGCTATTTCCTGCCATCCGCAGATCAGATCATCACCATTCCATCTGGCTGCACGAATAGTCGTGCCGTGGCAGCAACGGCGGCAACGGCTTCAACAACCTTGTCGATCACGCAATGCACTTCTGGATTCTCATCTTGCAGTGTGGTAGGGACTATCGTGTTCGCGGCGAGCGGCACGGTGGGGACATTCACATGCTCGTCCGCGATTACTCTCTCTGGCGTGGCAAGCAATGGGCTGTACATCGTCGCGCCGGCCACGGCAGACACTACGTTTGGCAACGTCGCAGTTTCCATTTACGGGACGCACAACTAGGAGAATTATGAAGAAAATCTTCGCGCTTATGATTCTCGCTTTGATGCTGGCATCCCGCTCGGAAGCTGCATTGACACTGATAACGACCATCGCTGTCGGATCAGACCCGCAGGGCATTGCGATCAATCCGACGACTGGGCTTATGTATGTTGCCAACGAGGGAGGAACTACCGTCTCGGTGATAGACATATCGACTGACGCTGTGACCGCGACGATCACCGGATTTTCCGGGCCGCGCTCCATCGTTATAGATACCAGCGCAAACATCTTATATGTCACCAACTACACTGGTGCGAAGGTGTCCGTGGTGGATGGTGCCACCAACACTATCACCACAACGGTGACGGTAGGGACTAACCCTGTTGGCTTGGCATTTGATGCGAGCGATGCAAAGCTTTTTGTCGCAAATTATGGCTCGTCATCGGTAAGTGTAATCAACACTTCAACAAACACCCTTTCTGCCACGATTTCAACTTTCGCTGACCCTTATGAGGTCTTATTTAACGAAAGCCTTGGGGTGGTTTATGTATCTCAAGCCTCAAGCAGCGCTTCACATGTGGATGTAATTGATGCTTCTACAAACGCCGTGTCGACCACGATAACGACATCGTATGGGTTCCTGGAAGGAATGTCTTTCAACTCGGCGACAGATAGGCTGTATGTGTCTGCCACTTTGGCGGGGTATTTGGTTGTCATCAACACTTCAAGTAACGCAATCGTTACAAGCTTTTCAGTTACAACTGCCAGCAATAACGGACAAAACATTGGGAGCGCTGTCAATGGACCGGCAAACCTGGTCTACACCTGCAACCGCACAGCACTCACGATCTCGACTGTGGATGGCTTGAGAAATACCTTGCTCTCTACCCTATCGAGAGCGGGTGCGCCATTTCTTGCAGTCTACTATCCCACAAATGATCGTCTGTACGTAACTTTGAGCACGGGCAATGCCGTAGCGGTTTATTCAGCCGGGACCCCGACCTATGCATCGCAAGACAACGGAGTTTTTGAAACCTACTAGCGGGAGGCGGCAATGACAAACGAAGAAATGGCAAGAGAACTTACCAATCACAATGACCGTTTAGTCGTCGTCGAAAAAGGCGTAAATAGCCTTCTGCGATTTCAGATAAGCATTAATCGCAAGATCAGTTTTATGTACGGTGCTTCTTGGGTTTTGGGCATTGTGTGGACTGCTTTTTTGGCTACTGCTATCTGGGCTCTTGGAGTTGTTGTTCCCGCTGCCAAGGTCGTGGTCGAGGACTATTACCGCGATCATCCCCGGGCAGCTCTTGAGCAAAACTCTCAAGCGAGAGTTCTATCTTTGCTGGTTGCGGATGCGCAAAAAAATCCGCAAAAAGACTCTTCAACTGACAAAAATTCAAGCAAGGAAACTAACAAAAATTCGAAGTGATTTTAGCGTTGACCGCTGAAACAGAAGCCGTCAACATGGATTCGAGCAACGTGAAGGTGAGAGCGCAATGGCTTGGTGGAATAAATTACGCATTCTGATTTTCGGTTGCCCGTACTGCGGGGGCAGAGGCAAGATCAGCACAATTGCTGGAACATTTCCGTGCCCGTACTGCCGTTCGAAGTCAAAGAAAGTGCTTTGGAGGGACTTATGAGCAGCATCAAAAACTGGTTAGCTTCCTACAACATTACGACGCACAGCGTGGTTGTCGCCATTGCCTTTTTGACCAGCGGATTTTACTTTGTCCCGCCATTCCACGCTTTGGTTGTTGAACTCTACCACGCGTTGCCTGGATGGGCAGAAAAAGTTGTTGTTGCGGCAATTGCGCTTTACGCCTGGTATCGCAAAGGACAACCAGAAGCAGTCGTTCCTGTGGATGGCGCAAACAGCTTGCACATCAACTCGTAGTCGGCGAGTGAGGGGAATGAGCAAAATTCTTCAATGGCGACTTGTGACGGCGGACGATGTGGTTTCTGACTGCATCCGATTTATCTCCCGTGGACAAGTAAGCCATGTCGAATTCATTCTGCCGGATGGAACACAAACCATCGGTGCGCATCTGGATGGCGGAGTGGCGATCCGTCCACTTGAAAAATGCGCTGTGGATTATCGTTTCCAAGCCCAATGTACGGATGAGCAGTACACCAGCGCGATGGACTTCCTTTCTTGGCAGGTCGGGAAACCATATGACCTGACCAACATCGCAGGAATTTTGCTGAATAGGGATTGGCACAAGGGCTCTTCCTGGATATGCAGCGAACTGTGGGCCGCGACCTTGGAAGCGGGGCACTTGATTGGGAAGCTGGGAACAACCATCAACGCGTTTACCCCGAACGATAGCCTGATTGTTTCATTGGCGATGTTTGGGCCGGTTTTGGGATAAAGGAGAAACATGAATCGCAGAAAATTCTTGATGTCTTCGGGAATCGGCGGCGTGGCGGTGCTTGCGTCTCCCTCGCTGCTTGCTGTGGAAGGTTGCGACTTGTCGACTTTGAAGTCGTACTTGAACGCCGTTCTTGAGTCAGCCGAGAAGATTCTGGCGCTGTCGAGTTCGAGCGATAGCTGGTATACCACCTTGGTGGATGCCATTACCTCTCTGAAGGCAACAGAGAGCAATTGGGATAGCAGCACTGCCGTCGATGTTGTGGTGAGCGCTCTGGACACGCTGGAGGCGGTTTTGGCGGTTATCCCGGTCACGTCTTCCTACTCGGCGCTGATCGATCTGCTGGTTTCAGCGATTGAAACGGTTCTGACTACGTTTGTGAAAACCAGCGTGACAACGGTAAAGGTAAAGGCTCTGGCTGAGGCCAATCCGCATCGCGGTATGGTGCCGTTGAAGAACCCGCACTTCTTGCAAAGCAAGGTGGGCGCATACAAAGCGCAATGGGATAACCTCGCGAATGGACTTGGCATTCTCGATAAGGTGAAGCTGTAGTAGCTTGCGCGGCTGTGCTTCGAGCAGCGCGGGGCGGGCTTAGATGCCTATAACCCCCTGCCAGGTGGGAATCCTGGCCAGCCGCACAACAATTTCTGATGCCGAGCGGCATGCCCCCCTTTAAGGGAACCAGCAATGGCTCTGCGAAAGGGGAAACTCATGCCATCCAGCGAGATCATGGGATTGTTCCGCAAGCACAAGCTGCACTCTGGCAAAGGCGGCAAGATTGTACGGAACAAAAAGCAGGCAAAAGCAATCCTGCTGAGTTATTTGCGTAAGGAAGGCAGAATCGGTCCGCAGAAAGGCAAGACGAAGAAGCGCGGGCATCAAAAAAGGGTTGTCAGCAAGAGATGATTGCGAACATAATGGTGCAGAATCTCTGAGCAACATGCCTTCTCCTACATGGGGGGGAACAAGCAATGGCTCAAGACCAGCGATGGTTTTGGGCCATTGCTGTTTTTTCTCTAGAAGAGGTAAGAGATGGCAAAGAAGAAAGCGCAATCAGCATCCCCCAGTATGGGCGGTGGATCTGGCAGAGTGACAACGTCGATTGATAGCGCGGAGAACGGCTTCATTGTGCACACGAGCAGTGAAGGCAGTGGCCCTGGCAGCTCGTACGTCAGTAAGACTTTTGTTGCCCCAGATCATGCAGCGGCGCTCCGGATTGCCTCGGCGCACATTGAAAGCTGTGGCCCCAGGGCAAAGAGCAAAAAAGGCAAAGGCAAAAAAGGCAAGAGCAAGATCGCAACAAGCAAACGGTGATGAATGGCTTCGTACAGTTGGCTGACCTACGTGACAGCACGGCAACAACTAGCCTCCCGGCTGGCTGATAGCTCAAACGTGTTTTGGACAGACGCTGAGAATGGCTTGTACATCAAGCAGGCGCTACGCGAATTCAATGTCCTGACTTTTACCTGGAAAAATGACTTTATCTACAATTCCTCGTCTTTGTGGAACTCGCTGGGACTTTTGACCACCTCTCCGCGAGTGCGCACGCTGACCTGCAATGACGCGTTCACGATGATGGAATACATGCTGCTGGAGCCGCCTACCGGAGGAACGTGGACGGGGACGACACAATTCACCATCAGCGATTTTGCTCAGGCATTGCAGCGGCGCCGCGATGAGATGCTGCAAGTTTCAAATTGCAACCAAAACTTGCTGGCCAACATCAAAGTGATGGCAAACACGCGACGGACGACGCTGCCCGATACG
>Ga0224559_1002241_pt1 | contig 10087 bp, 9 predicted proteins | sample 714S33034metaG_FD_180676 | JGI IMG/M metagenome (GOLD analysis project Ga0224559, IMG submission 180676) | Peat soil microbial communities from Stordalen Mire, Sweden - 717 S3 30-34 | ecosystem: Environmental > Terrestrial > Soil > Wetlands > Peat | place: Sweden: Norrbotten County, Stordalen... | reverse complement strand
GCACGGCCAGGTGCCGGCCGACGAGTTCATCCAGATCGCAGAACAGATGGGCCTCATCGGACAGATCACAGATTTCGTGCTGACCGAAGCCTGTGACCAGGCAGCCAGATGGCGGCGTGAGGGCCTTGACATCGGGCTCGCTATCAACATCTCCGGACGCGATCTCTCCGACCGCTCTCTTATCCGCAATGTCACCGCCCACCTCGCCGCAAACGGGCTTCCGGCAAGCTTGCTCACCCTCGAGATCACCGAGACCGAGGTCATGGCCGACATCGCCGAGGCGAGCGACGTCCTCGGCCAGCTCGCCGACCTCGGGGTCCAGATCGCGGTCGACGACTACGGGACGGGCTATTCGTCGCTTGCATACCTGCACCGGCTGCCAGCCAACGAGTTGAAGCTCGACCGGTCGTTCGTCGCCAATGTGGCCGCCGACCAGTCCAATTCGATCATCGTCCGTTCATCGATAGCGATGGCGCACTCGCTGGGACTCTCGGTTGTCGCCGAAGGCGCCGAAGACGAGATCACCTGTGCGATCCTCGCCGACGCAGGCTGTGACGCCCTCCAGGGTTACTACTTCTCGCCGCCGCTCGGACGCGATGACCTGCTGCGTTGGCTTGCCACGCACCCCCGCCTCAGGTTCTCCCGCGAGCTGGCTTCGTCCCGGCCGCTTCGCATCATTCCCGGGCGGCTGGAAGGCACTCAGCCGGACGACAGGACGGGGAACTCCCAGCTCAGAGGCTGACCGCGCCTGCGCGCAAACTGCCGCGAGGCCGAGCGGAGCAGCAGAACCCACTCTCGAGGATCGAACTCACCTGTGACGGCCGGCCCGGCGACGCGCAGATCTCGAGGTCCGGAGACCCCCAAGAGCAGCTCCTCGTCGCCGTTATCGGCGTGCTTGGTGTGACTGTTGTGCAGTAGCCCCCCGAACTGCGATGATTGTGGAACGCGGGGGATTTGAGGGCACCGGTAGCTCGGTGTATCGCCCTCGTATCCCCCGACCGTGGTCCCCTGCTTGGAAGGGAGGTGGTCGAATTGGTCGGCTCTTGGCCCGTCTGGGACTGAGTGCTGCGGTGTTTGACCGCTTGAACTCAGAGCAGGAGCTGCTGTTGATTTGACGTTGCGGCGGCTCTTCCCATTACTTATCGGAACGGCAGGCGGAGTCCTTTAGCAGTTTTGGTCTCCTCCTGCCGTTTCTCGCGTCCGTACTCAGAAAGCACCGGTACCGGGAAAGGAGCCACCCCTGCCGTGTTGTCCAATTCAGACGGCAACCGGATTGGCCCCCGACGCGATGAATGCAGCACAGGTGCCAAATGCGCGCCATGATTCAACAGTGACCTTCGCGCGCGGCAGCGGGAGAAGTGATCAGAGCCCCAGTGATGCGCCCCCGACCGCGTCGCTGGGGCGTCGATTTGGCTACCTCTGGGCAACTTTCGTCATTTCGAGTCTTGGCGACGGCTTCGGCTACGGAGCCATTCCGCTCCTTGCCCTGTTCGTGGACCCCCATCCGCTTCCGGTGGCGGCGGTCACTGCGGCCGACACGTTCCCGTGGCTCGTGCTCGCGCTGCCCGCCGGTGCGCTCGCGGATCGCTACGAGCGGGGCAGGGTCATGGCCCTAAGCGACATAGGGCGCGCGCTGGTTCTGGGAGCACTGGCACTTCTGGTAGCGAGCCACCACATCAATCTCTCGTTGGTGATCCCTCTCGTGTTCATCAACGCGGGGGCCCGGGCTGTCTACTACTCCGCCTCGCAGGCGACCGTGCCCGAGTTGGTCCTGCCTCAAAACTTCCCCCATGCGAACGGGATCCTGAGCGGCACCGAGGCCGCCACCGAGCACCTTGGTGGTCCGATCCTCGGGGCCCTCGCGTTCGCCGTTAGCAAGGCCCTCCCCTTTGTCGCTGATGCCGTAGCTGTCGGAGTAGCGGGCCTGTCGCTGCTCGGCTTCCGCACTCGGCGTCCGGAACCCGCTGCTGCGCATGGTTCGATTCTCGACGGCGTCCGCCAGCTGATAAAGGACCGCACGCTGCGACTGCTCGTAACCCTGCTCGCGGCCTTAGCCGGCTTACAAGGACTCGTGATGGGCGTGCTCGTCCTCGTCGCGACGGTCGACTGGGGGGTGTCCAAGAGTCTCTACGGGGTGTTCCTGGCGGCCGGAGCCGCCGGCAACGTCCCCGGCGCCCTGCTCGCAGGCCGCATCGCAGACCGGATCGGAATCATCCCGACTCTTATCGGCAGTGCCCTCGTCTCGGGGCTCGCGTATCTGGTCATGGCGTCCGCCAAGGGATGGCTGCTCGCCGGCGTGGCCTTTGGCGTTGTCAGCTTCGCCGTCTACGCGGGAAGCGTCATAGCGGTTTCGCTACGCCAAAGCCTCTCCCCACCAGAGTTGATGGGACGGGTCGGCTCCGCATTTCGCGGCATCGTGTGGGGCGCGTTCCCGATCGGGTCGCTCCTCGGCGGTGCCCTCGCGGTGCTCGGGGGTCTGCGCCTGCCGATCATGATCGCGGGCGTGGCTCAGTGCGTCGTGGCGCTCGCTCTCGCACGTCCGCTCACGCGCAGTCTCGCCGCCTCGGAGCGGGCCGCGGCGTTGGCCGACGGTGGGCAGGCCCTAATCGCGACGCCGGACGACAGCCAGCCCCTGACAGGATCGGCCGCCGGCGGCCAGACCATGACCGGCACTCTCGAGATCGACGCCCCACAGGCGCCCACCGGACGGCGTCTGCACGGCCGTACAGGTCGCGGGCCGCTCTACTGGGGACGTTCGTCGAGGAACTCCCGCCGTTAACGCCAGCGCCGGTGCCGGCGCTCCCGTGCCACAAGAAACAACACGATCAGGCCGATCAAGAGCCATGGCCCGTGTGTCCAGCCGAACCAGCCGAACCAGAAGAACCCTCTGAAAGTGGCGGCGGCGATTGACAGGACCCAAAAGGCCAGGACCGCGAATACAACGGTCCTTAAGACCCGCGGCCGGCGGTGGGGCGGCTGTGGCATAGCCGCGACCTGCTGGGGGGTCTCAAGACTTGGCAGGTCGGCGAGCAGCCCGGACAGGTCGGCCCGCGTCTTCGCGCTCATGGCCCGGTCCAGACGCTCTTGGAACTCGGCGGCGTCCAGGCGCCCGTCGCCGTAGTGCTTGGAGAGCTGCTCTGAGATCTCATTGCGCTCTGCGTCGCCGATCCGGATGTTGGGGTTGTTGTCGGGTCTCGAGGACGATCCCCAAGGGACATCCCATCGTGATTGCATTTCCTTCCTTCCTGGAGAATGGGTGGGCTCGATCGACACGGCCGCGGTCACCGCTGCCAGGAGTGGCCCAGGATCTCGCCGGCGATGGCGACCTCGGAGCCCTTCTCTGGGATCAGCAACCACGCCGCCACGTAGAGGGGCACGCCCGCGCCGCCGAGCAGTGTCAGCGCCACAAGGCCGATGCGCACGAGGGTTGGGTCCACGTCGAAGTAATCGGCGAGGCCCGCCGCCACGCCGGCGAGCATCGATCCGTCACGAGACCTGCGCAGGAGGTGGACCTCTTCCTCGTCGTTCTGATTCGTAGTGATATCCATGCCACCATCGTGCGCCGAAGAAGGTCGGCTGAAAATCGGGGATGCCCCGGATCTGTCCCTGAGACCCCGAGTGAGTCGTCAGGGGCTCCCCTGATGGTTGCGGCGCCTCAACGGCGCGATCATCGTTGTATCTCCGATCAGCTCAAGTCACGTCCGCCGAGGTGGGAAGCGCCAGGACCTCGTTGGGGCCCGCACGGCGACTACCCGGGCTGGCGCGGCCGGGACCGCCACCATCGCGGGCGGGGGCGCTTGTACCGGAGCCGGGAAGACCGGATCATCGGCGGCATCGCCGGAGGCATCGCCGCCCGCCTCGGCAGGGACGTGACAGTCGTCCGCATCGTCTTTGTGCTGTTCGGCCTGGTGAGCGGGTTCGGCGTCGCCGTCTACTTCTTCGCCTGGCTGCTGTTGCCCGTCGAGGGATCGACAGAGACGATCGGCTCGAGAGCTCTCTCGGACCGCCAGGGGATGACCATCGTCCTCGCCCTCGTGCCGGCACTGGTGATCATGCTGCTCGTCGGTTCGGCGCTGCACGCGAACTTCGTGTCGTCGTGGGGACTGCCACTTTTGATAAGTGCTGCGGGGCTCGTCCTCGTCTTCCGAAACGCCGACGACGAGGAGCGCGTGCGGCTGGACGATTCTGTGAAAGCACTGCTCCAGCTTGGTTCCGAGCCGCGCCAGTCCCGTCGCTCATTCCTGTTCCGCCTCGGCACGGGCCTTGTGGTCTTCGTGCTCGGCGTGTTCGTCATCTCTGACGGAGCTCTGAGCCGGTCTTGGCTACGACCCCTCGGGGGGACGCTGCTCATGATCGCAGGGACGGTCGTCCTCTTGGGCCCCTGGTGGCTCAGGCTGGCTCTGGACCTGATGCACGAGCGTCAGGCGCGCATCCGTGCCGAAGAACGGGCCGACATGGCCGCCCGGGTCCACGACTCGGTCCTCCAGACCTTGGCCTTGATCCAACGATCGGCTGATCAGCCTCAAGTAGTTGCAAAGCTCGCCCGCGCCCAGGAGCGAGAGCTGCGTTCGTGGCTGTTCGAAGGCCGGGCACCGGGGTCCTTCGGCGCGGAGGGCGCCGCAACCCTGTCGGCAGGCGTCGAACAGATCGAGCGCGAGGTCGAGGCAGCCCACGGCGTCGCCGTCGACGCCGTGACAGTCGGGGACGCCCCGCTCGACGACGAGATGAGAGCACTTCTGGCCGCCGGAAAGGAGGCGACCGTCAACGCGGCCAAGTGGTCAGGCGCGAGCTCGGTGTCCATCTACGTCGAGGTCGAGGCGAAACGCGTTTCCATGTTCGTGCGAGATCGCGGCGCCGGTTTCGACACCGACGCGGTAGCCGAGGACCGCAAGGGCATAGCGGAGTCGATCCGCGCCAGGATGCAGCGCAACGGCGGGACCGCGGTCGTCCGTTCCGTGCCGGGAGAGGGGACCGAAGTCGAGCTCAGCTTGCCCAGGCACGCAGGCCGCGCGTGAACGCGACCCGCGTGCCCAGGGTCTTCCTCGTAGACGACCATCACCTGTTCCGCGCAGGGGTCCGCAGCGAGCTCGGCGACGCGGTCGAGGTCGTCGGTGAGGCGGACGAGGTTCCTGCCGCCATCGAGCTGATCTCCGAACGGCTGCCGGATGTCGTGTTGCTCGACGTACACATGCCAGGCGGTGGTGGAAAGGCCGTCATCGAGGCGATCAAACCGATCCATCCGGAGGTCACCTTTCTCGCCCTGTCGGTGTCGGACGCGCCCGAGGACGTGATCGCCGTCATCCGAGCCGGTGCCCGGGGCTATGTCACAAAGACCATCTCCGGCCCGGAGCTGATCGACGCCGTCTTGCGCGTCGCAGACGGCGACGCGGTCTTCTCTCCTCGCCTGGCCGGCTTCGTGCTGGACGCGTTCGCGTCGATGCCGCCGGAGTTCGACCTGCCCGGCCCGCTCGACCCCGAGCTCGATCACCTCTCGCCGCGCGAGCGTGAAGTGCTGCGCCTCATCGCACGCGGCTACACCTACAAAGAGGTCGCCCGGGAGCTCACCATCTCGATAAAGACGGTCGAAAGCCACGTCTCGGCCGTGCTGCGCAAGCTCCAGCTCTCGACACGCCACCAGCTGACCAAGTGGGCGACCGAACGCCGCCTGATCTGATCCAGCCCGTCCGCCGCGCAAGCTAGCCTTAAAGCCACGCCACGAACCTTCCGCACGATCATCGAGCCGTTCCGCATCCACGCGGTGGAACCGCTCAGGATGACGACTCCAGAACAGCGCGACGCCGCGATCCGCGAGGCTGGCTACAACGTCTTCGCCCTCTCGGCGCGCGACGTGCTTATCGACCTGTTGACCGACTCCGGCACGGGCGCGATGAGCCGTGACCAGTGGGCGGCCATTCAGCACGGCGACGAGTCCTATGCCGGCTCGCCTTCCTGGTTCATCTTCCGCGACGCCGTCACCGAGCTGTTCCCGTTCCGCCATGTCATACCCACCCATCAAGGGCGCGCCGCGGAACGGATCCTCTTCTCGGTTGTCGCGGGCCCCGGAATGGTCGTGCCGAGCAACACCCATTTCGACACCACCCGGGCCAACATCGAGTTCACCGGCGCCGAAGGAGTCGACCTCGTCATCGCGGAGGGACGCGACCCGGCGAACCTGCATCCTTTCAAGGGGAACCTCGACACCGCCGCGCTCGACGCGTTGATAACAGAGCGCGGGCACGAGCACGTGCCCGTGGTGATGGTCACGATCACGAACAACTCGGCGGGCGGCCAACCGGTGAGCTTGGCGAACCTTCACGAGGTGAGAGCGGTCTGCGACAAGCACAAAGTCCCGCTCTTCCTCGACGCGTGCCGGTTCGCGGAGAACGCCTGGTTCATCCGTGAGCGAGAGGAAGGCCAATCGGGACGCGAAGTCGCCGACATCGTGCGAGAGATGGCTTCACTCGCGGATGGGATGACGATGAGCGCGAAGAAGGACCCACTCGCGAACATCGGCGGCTGGCTCGCTTGCAACGACGATGCTCTCGCCGAGTCGTTCCGCAACATGCTGATCCTCACCGAAGGCTTCCCCACCTACGGTGGGCTCGCCGGCCGGGACCTCGAGGCCATCGCGCAGGGCATCCGCGAGGCCGTCTCACACGACTACCTCCGTTACAGGATCCAATCGACTGCTTACCTGGGCGAGGCCCTGCACCGCAGCGGTATCCCGGTCTTCCTGCCGATCGGGGGCCACGCCGTCTACCTGGACGCGCGGGGACTTCTCCCCCACATCCCTCCGCTCGAGTACCCAGGCCAGTCTCTCTCGGTGGCGTTGTACAAGGAAGGTGGCATCCGCGGCAGCGAGATCGGGACCGTGATGTTCGGCCGGCAGAGCGACGGTACCGAGAAACCAGCCCCGACAGACCTTGTCAGACTGGCGATCCCGAGGCGAACCTACACACAGAGCCACATCGACTACGTCATCGAGATATGCCAGGCGGTCGCCGAGCAAGCCTCCGATCTCCGTGGTTACCGGATCGTCGAAGAAGCACCTCAGCTGCGCCACTTCACGGCCCGTTTCGAGCCGCTCACCTGAATCCCCCGGACCGCGGGACCGGCGCGGCACCTGACGCGCGACAATGTCCAGCTGGGGGGGGGCCCGCCATCTTTCCGACTCCTGAACGCGAACTGCGTCAGCGCGCCGGGAATCGTCGGCGTCATCACAGGGCTCGCCATCCGGACCTGACAAGAAAGGGAGACTGCGATGCCCAAGTCCCGTGCCCGCTCGCTCGGGCGCCCGATCCCTCTGCTCATCCTCGCCACCGCAGTGCTGATCGGCACCTTCTCGGGCGTCGGCTACGCCGCCGGTACGAGGTCGGCACCGAAGACGGGCAAATCTGCTGTGAACCCTGCCTCGGACTGGGCCTCGGCAAACTCGCCGCCGCCAACGACACCTTCCGCGTCCTCCAAACTGGTGTTCCACCCGCTGACGCTGCTGAACGGCGCGACGTCGGCACAGCAGTACGGAACCGGCGCCCCCCAGTACGCCGTGTCACCTGAAGGCGTCGTGTACCTAGCGGGCTCGCTCAACGGCCCCGCGAACCAGGCGCTGCCTGCGTTCATCATGCCGAAAGCCGTCCGGCCCGGCTACTACGACTGCTTCTCGGTCTACTCGGAGAACAACGGCGCGGTCGTCATGGGCGCGCTCCACATCTACGCGAACGGCCGGGCACTGGCTCAAGGGCCCGGGACAAGCGACTTCTACTCGCTCTCGGGGGTGAGCTACGTCGTCGGGTACTAGTTCTCGAAGGCCATCTTCACGGTCATGCCGCGGAACAGTCGGGTTCCCTAGGGGACATCCCCGATTCACAACCGCACCCGACACGCACAAGATGGCATCGGAGGGACCGGAGCCGCTTTGCGTCGCGGCCGGCCAATCGACCCGTTGAAGGAGAGCTGATGCCACCGCCAACAACGAAGGACCACCAATGATCGAGGCCAAGGGCCTGACCAAGCACTACGGTTCGAAACTCGCCGTGAACCAACTCAGCTTCAGCGTGCGCCCCGGCGTCGTGACGGGATTCCTCGGCCCCAACGGCGCAGGCAAGTCGACGACCATGCGCATGATCGTGGGTCTCGACGCACCGGACGCCGGTGACGTGACGGTGAACGGACGGCATTACCACGACCTTCCCTGGCCTTTGCACGAGGTGGGCGCGCTGTTGGAGGCAAAGGCGATCCACCCCGGTCGCAGCGCCCGGGCACACCTTCAGATGCTCGCCGAGTCGAACCACATCGGGCTCAAGCGCGTCGACGAGGTGCTCGAGGTCGTCGGGCTCTCCGCTGTCGCGCGCCAACGCGCGGGGAAGTTCTCCCTCGGCATGAGCCAGCGGCTCGGCATCGCCGCAACCTTGCTCGGCAACCCCGAGGTGATGCTGTTCGACGAACCGGTCAACGGGCTCGACCCGGATGGAATCCGTTGGGTGCGCAACCTCTTGAGGGGCCTTGCCCGTGAGGGCCGGACGATCTTCGTCTCGAGCCACCTCATGAGCGAGATGGCGCTCACCGCAGACGAGGTCGTCATCATCGGCCGGGGCTGCCTGATCGCGCAGATCCCGATCGACCAGCTCCTCGCGCAGAGCTCCCAGCGTTATGTCCGGGTCCGCTCGCCCGAGCTCGCGGCACTCAAGACGGCCCTCGAGCTCGCGGGCGCGACGACCGTCCTCGAAGAGGACGGCTCGCTATCTGTGCGCGGCCCCGACGAGATCGCGATCGGCGAGCTCGCGGCGTCCATCCCCGTCGTCCTCCATGAGCTCGCCCCGCAGTCCGCCTCGCTCGAAGAGGCGTTCATGGAGCTGACCGAGGACAGCATCGAGTACCACGGTGGATCGGGCACGGCCCCGGTCCAGTCACCGGAAGGAGCCAAGTGAGCATCTCCGCGATGAGCCGGACCGTCGGACCGACAAAGGCCCTACCGCCCGGACGCTACGGGATATCGGGGCTGTTGGCATCGGAGTGGACCAAGCTTCGCTCCCTCCGCTCGACCATGTGGACCCTCGGTCTCACCGTCGTGCTCGGTATCGGCATAAGTGCGCTCGCCACCGCGGAGACCCGGGCACACTGGTCCTCGATGTCACTCGGCAGCCGTTTGAGCTTCGACCCGACGAGCACGAGCCTCATCGGGGTGTTCTTCGGCCAGCTGACCATCGGCGTGCTCGGTGTGCTCGTCATGACCGGCGAGTACGGCTCGGGCACGATCCGGGCGACCTTGGCCGCTGCGCCGCGGCGAGCTCTCGTGCTGGCGGCAAAGGCCGCGGTGTTCGGCTTTGTCGCCCTTGTCATCGCGGAGACCGTGTCGTTCCTCTCGTACTTTCTCGGCCAGGCCCTGCTCACCGCGCCGGCGGCCCACACCACGCTCTCCAGTCCCGGAGCGCTCCGGGCCGTTGCAGGAAGCGGCATCTACCTCGGCCTGATCGGGCTCGTGGCTCTGGGGCTCGCGACGATCATCCGTCATACGGCGGGGTCGATCAGTGCTTTCCTCGGAATCCTCCTCGTGCTCCCGATCCTCGTGCACGCGCTTCCCAACTCGTTGGCAAACCAGATAGAGAAGTTCATGCCCGACCAGATCGGGGCATCTGTGGTCTCGCTCCACCAGTCCGACGCGTTCGGCGCCTGGACCGGGCTTCTCCTGATGTGCGGGTACGCGGTGGTATTGCTCGTGGCAGGCGGCGTGCTGCTCGTGCGGCGCGACGCGTGACGCCGGGCCACCTCAACCTCTGAGCGGGCCACCTCAACCTCTGAGATCGACAAGAAAGAGAGCTCGCCGAAGGACGCGCGCCGAATCAGCCCATGGTCTTTGCGCCGTCGAGTGACTCCCGGATGATGTCGGCGTGACCGGCATGCTGGGCCGTCTCCGCGAGTATGTGCAACAGGACGCGCCTCACGGTCCAACGAGCACCCGGCTTGAACCAAGGGGACTCCGGCAGAGGTTGGGAGGCGTCCAGAGAAGGCAGCGCCGTCACGAGGTCGCTCGTGTTGCGCGCGACCTCCTCGTAGCTCTCGAGCAGGCCCGCCAGCGTGTCTCCGTCCT
>Ga0224559_1002240_pt1 | contig 10094 bp, 9 predicted proteins | sample 714S33034metaG_FD_180676 | JGI IMG/M metagenome (GOLD analysis project Ga0224559, IMG submission 180676) | Peat soil microbial communities from Stordalen Mire, Sweden - 717 S3 30-34 | ecosystem: Environmental > Terrestrial > Soil > Wetlands > Peat | place: Sweden: Norrbotten County, Stordalen... | reverse complement strand
AAGCGGGCGACCGCGTTGCGGTGGTCGAGACGGAAGCGCGCGCGCGCGAGATCACGGAATATCGCGAGCGTCAGCGGCGCGAGAAACTCGCCGCGCGCGGCCAGTCGGTGCGCACTTCGCTCAGCGACATGATGACCAACCTCAAGGCGCAGGGCCGCAAGGAAGTGGCGCTGGTGGTCAAGGGCGACGTTCAGGGCTCGGTCGAAGCGATCAGCGCTGCGCTGGAGAAGCTCGGCACCGAAGAGGTCATCGCTCGCGTCATCCACGCCGGCGTCGGCGGCGTGACCGAATCCGACGTCACCCTCGCCGTCGCCTCGCAGGCGGTCATTCTCGGCTTCAACGTCCGCGCCCACAAGGAAGCGCGCGAACTCGCCGAGGCGCAGGGCGTCGAGATCCGCTACTACAACATCATCTACAACCTGGTCGACGACGTGAAGGCGGCGATGTCGGGCCTGCTCTCGCCAACCCTGCGCGAGACGATGCTCGGCAACGCGCAGATCCTCGAGGTGTTCAACATCTCGAAGGTCGGCAATGTCGCCGGCTGCCGCGTCACCGACGGCGTCGTCCAGCGCGGCGCGCACGTCCGGCTAATCCGCGACAATGTCGTCGTCCACGAAGGCAAGCTGTCGACGCTGAAGCGGTTCAAGGACGAGGTTGCCGTCGTCCAGGCCGGCCAGGAATGCGGCGTCGCCTTCGAGAACTACCAGGACATGCGGGTCGGCGACGTCGTCGAATGCTACAACGTCGAGGAGATCCGCCGCACGCTGTGATCGCCGCGCCGCGCCCCGGCGACGGGGCGCGCGCCGGACGCGCGAAGGCGAACTCCGCCTCTTGCGCGCCCGCCCGTCGCGCGTGAGCGACAGGCGGGCGCCGCGATCCCGCACATCAGGCCGCCCATGCCCCGTTCAGAGCTCAAACACGCCGGCCCCTCGCATCGCCTCGAGCGCGTCGCCGAGGCGGTTCGTCACGCCGTCGCCGACATCCTGCAGCGCGGCGAGATTGCCGATCCGGCGCTCGACCGCCAGGGGATCACCGTTCCCGCCGTGCGCATGTCGAACGATCTCAAACACGCCACCGTCACGGTGATGCCGCTGGGCGGCAAGAACGCCGAGGCGACGATCGCCGCGCTCAGGGCCAACGCCAAGATGCTGCGCGCCATGGTCGCCCATCGCGTCAATCTCAAGTTCGCGCCCGAGCTGCGCTTCGAGATCGACCGCACCTTCGCCGCCTATGACGCGATTGACGCGCTGTTGAAATCGCCGCAGGTCGCGCGCGATCTGCGCCACGACGACGGCGAGGGCGATCGGTGAGCGAGGACGAAAAGGTCGAGTCGCCGGCGGCCGCGCCGCGCGCACAGCAATTTCGCCGCCCGCTGCGCCTCGAGGTCAACGGCTGGATCAATCTCGACAAGCCGGTCGGCGTCACCTCGACCCAGGCGGTGGCGCGTCTGAAGCGGCTGTTCAACGCCAAGAAGGTCGGCCACGCCGGCACGCTCGACCCGCTCGCTTCCGGCGTGCTGCCGATCGCGTTCGGCGAGGCGACCAAGACGGTGCCGATCGTCCAGGACGGCGCCAAGGCTTATGCGTTCGTCGTGCGCTGGGGCGTCGAGACCGACACCGACGACGCGGAGGGCAAAGTCGTCGCGACCTCCGAGGCGCGGCCGACGCCAAGCAACATCGAAGCGGCGCTGCCGCGCTTCGTCGGCGTCATCTCTCAGACGCCGCCGACCTTTTCGGCGATCCGCATCGCCGGAGAACGCGCTTACGATCTGGCGCGCGGCGGCGAAACGTTTGAGATCGCGCCGCGGCTGGTCGCTATCCATCGTTTCGCCCTGGTCGCCGCAGAGCGCGACGAGGCGCGGTTCGAAGCCGATTGCGGCAAGGGCGCTTATGTCCGCGCGCTGGCCCGCGACCTCGGGCGGACGCTCGGCTGCCACGCCCATGTCGTCTTTCTGCGCCGTCTGCGCGTCGGACCGTTCCACGCCGGGGCGGCCATCGAGCTCGAGGCGGCGGAGGCTTCTGCGGAAGCGCGCGCGGCGGCGCTGCAGCCGGTCGAAGCGGGGCTCGCCGAATTGCCGCGCCTCGCCGTCGACCGCAACGGCGCGGCGATCCTGCGGCGCGGGCAAAAGCTGCTGTTGCGTGGCGCGGCGCTGCCGGCGTCCGGCCCGGCCTACGCCTGCTGCCTGGGCGCGCCGATCGCGTTCGGCGCGATCGAAGACGGTTATTTCGTCTCGACGCGCGTCTTCAACCTGCCGCTGTGAGCGTTCTCACTTCCACGCCGCCAACGCGTCGTTGACGATTCGCTCGCCGTCGGCGCCCTTCTCGAAGGTCAGCTTGGCGATGCGGTCGTCGTTGAGCAGCATCGGGAAATCGAACCAGCCGCGGTTGGCGATCAGATCGACATTGTGCGCCGTTTCGGCGTCGCCGCGGTTGAGCCCGACCAGGAAGTAGCTGTCGGAGATCTTCACCCGCACGCCCGACAACGCGTCCTGCGACGGGGGATCGTCGCGGCGCATCATCGGCACCCGCATATCCTTGATCCCCTTGATCTCGGCGCCATCGGCGAAGGCGACGCGCAGGTCGATGGTGTGCGAGGCGGGCAGGCTCGGGTCGGTGTTCTTCCTCAGCGTCATCACCGCATGCATCTTCAGATCGGGAATGTCCGCCTCGGCCTTGACGGCGACGGTCGAGGGCGGCTGGCCGGCCGCAGGCGGAATCACGCTCCACACCACCGTGCCGAGGCTGACCGCCGGCTTCTGCGGATCGGCGGCGACAGCGACCAGCATCGCCGCGCGCGAAGCGACTGCAATGCCCGGGCTCGCCGCCGACGGCGCCGTCGCGGCTGCGGAAGTCGGCGCGGGCGTCGCCGCCGGAGCGGCGGGACTGGCGGCGACCGAAGGCGTCGCAGCGGCGGCCGGCGTTTCGGTCGCGGGCGGCGTCGCCGCTGCAGTCGGGGTCGCCGCCGGCGTCGCCGCTGCGCCGCCGACCCGCTCGACGATCTTGGCGGGGCCGGCGCTCGCTTCCGCGCTCGGCGCGGCGACCGGCTCTTTGATCGCCAAGTCTTGCGGATTCTGCCGCCACAGGAAGGCGAAGACGGCGATCGACAGCACAACGCCGATCACCAGCGCGGCGAGAACCCAGACCGCCGCGCCGCGCCGCGGCACGTCGAGGCGCCGCGGCGCGCTCGGCCGCAAGCCCACGTCGGCGGCGCCGACCGCCTCGGCCCGATCGAATTCGCTGGCCTCGACCGTCGGCGCATTGCCGTCGTCGACGAATTCGTCAGCCGCAGGGGGCCCGAGCGGCGACGAATCGGCCTCGTAGCGCGGTTCGGAGCGGCGCGCGGCGAGCGGTGGCGCGTAGCGCGCCGGCGCGGGCGGCTTCAGCCCCATCGGCGTCGCCGGCAGCGGTCGGGCGACAGCGGACGACGGCGCGTAGGACGGCCGCTGCGGCGGCGCGCCGGGCGCGGACGCGCGCTCGGACGAGGGCGGCGGCGGAGAAACGGGACGAGCGGGAGGAATGGGACGCGCGAGCGGCGTGTCGGGCATCGGAATGCGCGCGCCGGGCGGCGGAGGGTTGGCGGACGGCGTCGGACGCGGCGGCGGCGCATAGCTTGACGGCCGCGGCGCAGCCGGGCTTTGCGGCGGCGGCGCCGGGCGTGCGCCGGCTGGAGGAGTGGGCGTCGGCGCCGCGGGCGAGAACTGGCCTTCGAGCTTGCCGATCGCCGCTTCGAGCGCCGCCTCTTCGCGCGCGATGTCGGCTTCCGAAAGGGCCGGCCCGAGCGACCGCAACTGTCGCACCAGCGCCTTGCGGGCGCGATCGTAGATCGCCTTGCGCGCCGGCTCAGGCCCCGCCTTCGGCAGGTTGGAAACGGCCTTCGCCAACAGGGAGTAGTAGTCAGCCATCCTTGGGTCCGGTCTTCGACTCGCCCGCAGCGAATCGAGAAGGGTTAGTCTTGGAATGGATTGTGGACGAGAATCGTATCTTCCCGCTTCGGACTCGTCGAGAGCAACGCGACCGGCGCGCCGATCAGCTCTTCGATTCGTCGCACGTATTTGACCGCCTGCGCCGGCAAGTCGGCCCATGAGCGGGCGCCGCTGGTGACGGCCGACCAGCCTTCGATCGTCTCGTAGATCGGCTCGACCCGCGCCTGCGCGCCTTGCGAGGCCGGCAGGTAGTCGATCTCTTGGCCGTCGAGACGATACTGCGAGCAAACCTTGAGCGTGTCGAAGCCGTCGAGGATGTCGAGCTTGGTCAGCGCGACGCCGTCGATGCCCGACGTCTTGACGGTCTGCCGCGTCAGCACAGCGTCGAACCAGCCGCAGCGCCGCGGCCGGCCGGTGTTGGTGCCGAACTCGGCCCCCCGCTTGCCGATCAGCCGGACGACGTCGTCGTCGAGCTCAGTCGGAAACGGCCCGCCGCCGACGCGCGTCGTATAGGCCTTGGCGATGCCGAGCACATAGCCGATGGCGCGTGGACCGAGGCCCGAGCCGGTCGCCGCCGCGGCGGCGACGGTGTTCGACGAAGTGACGTAGGGATAAGTGCCGTGGTCGACGTCGAGCAGCGCGCCTTGCGCGCCTTCGAACAGGATGCGCTTGCCGGCGCGGCGCAGATTGTCCAACAGTTCGTAGGTCGGCGCCATGTAGGGCAGCACCTTCGGCGCCGCCGTCATCAATTCGTCTTTGATCGCAGCCGCCGTCGGCACCGGCAGACCCATGCCGCGCCGCAGCGGTTCGTGATGGGCGAGCAGGCGCGCGATCTTGCCGTCGAGCGTTTCGGGCTCGGCGAGATCCATCAGCCGAATGGCGCGCCGTCCGACCTTGTCTTCGTAGGCCGGGCCGATGCCGCGCTTGGTTGTGCCGATCTTCACGCCGCCGAAGTCCGCCGATTCGCGAAATGCGTCGAGCTCCCGATGCAGCGCCAGAATTAGCGGGACGTTTTCGGCAATCTTGAGGTTATTTGGCGTCACTTCCACGCCAAGGGCGCGAATTTTGTCGATTTCATCGATCAAATGGTACGGATCGAGGACGACGCCGTTGCCGATCACCGACAGCTTGCCCGGCCGCACGATGCCCGACGGCAGAAGGGCCAGCTTGTAGGTCTGGCCGTCGACCACCAGGGTGTGGCCGGCGTTGTGGCCGCCCTGGAAACGCACCACCACGTCGGCGGCTACCGAGAGCCAGTCGACGATCTTGCCCTTACCCTCGTCGCCCCATTGGGCGCCGACAACCACTACGTTCGCCATCGCCGAACGATTCCTCGAGTGCCAAAAGGCAAAAGCCCCGGCGCCAGCGACAATGGGCTGGACCGGGGCTCATTGCGCGCATGGACTACGCGATTGCAACCGCTGAGTAAAGCGGCGCGGCGCAATCGTCCCCCGATCGCCGCCACTTGGAACCCTCCGCCGCAACCCCATATCGTCGGCGCGGGCCGACAGGCTCGACACGGAGATGTCCATGACCCCCCAAGAACGCCAAGTGCTCGCGGACCTGTTCGAGCGCATCCGCTTGGCCGCGACGACGCCGCGCGACCCGGAGGCGGAAGCTTTGATCGCCGAAGCCGTGCGCGCGCAACCTTATGCGCCCTATCTGCTGGCGCAGACGGCGCTGGTGCAGCAGCATGCGCTCGACGCCGCCGCCCAACGCATCCAGGAGCTCGAGGCGAAGACGGCGCAACCGGCGCAGGAGTCCGGTTTCCTCGGCAATCTCGGCCGCTCATTGTTTCGCGGCGGTCCGCCGGCGCCACGGCCCGCCTATGACGCGGCCGCCTATCAACGGCCTGCGGCGCCCCCTCCGGCGGCGCCCGCCGCGCCCGCTTACGCGCCCCCGGCAGGCCCTTGGGGCGCGCCGGCCGCCGCGCCGGGCGGCGGATTTCTCGCCAGCGCGATGACCACGGCGACCGGCGTCGCCGGCGGCCTGCTGGCGGCGAACGCGATCGAGAGCCTGCTCGGCGGCGGCCGCGGCGGCCTGTTCGGCGGCGGCTTCGGCGGCGCAGGCCTTGGCGGCGCGGGGTTTGGCGGCGGCGGACTCGGCGGCGGCGAGACTGTGGTCAATAACTTCTACGAAGCCCCGCCGGACGCCGGCGCGGTCGACGCGGGGCTGCCCGACGGCGGCCTCGATTCGGGCGGCTTCCAGGACGCTGCGGATTACGACGCCGGCCAGACCGGCGGCGGCTTCGACGACGGCGGTTCGGGCGGCGGCTTCGACGTCTAGCGCGCCGCCGCGCCCCCTAAGCGCGCGCGTTCAGATGACGATGACCTTCGTACCGACCCGCACGCGATTGTAGAGGTCGATCACGTCCTCGTTCATCATCCGGATGCACCCGGACGAAACGTCGCGGCCGATCGTCTCCGGCTCGTTGGTGCCGTGAATGCGGTAGAGCGACGAACCGAGATAGAGAGCGCGCGCGCCAAGCGGGTTGTCCGGCCCGCCGTCCATATGGGCGGGCAGGTCGGGCCGGCGCAGCATCATCTGCGGCGGCGGCGTCCAGCCCGGCCATTCCGCCTTGCGGGTGATCGTCTTGATCCCCGACCATTCGAAGCCGGGCCGGCCGACGCCGACGCCGTAACGAAGCGCGCGTCCGCCTGGCTCGACCAGGAACAGGAACTTCTGCGGCGTGTCGATGACGATCGTGCCGGGCGCCTCGCGGCCGGAATAATCGACCTCCTGGCGGCGGAACTCCGCCGCCGGCTCGGTTTCAGGCTCGCTCGGCGCAAGCGCGGCGACTTGCGACGCGGGTTCAGGCGCCGCGGTCTGCTCCTGCGCCTGAACCGGCTCGATCGGCGCCGACATCGCCGGACGGCCGACAAATTTGGTCGGGCCAGCCGAGCCGGTCAACAGCAGCTCGATGAAGCCGCCGCCGAGTTCGCCGTTGGCCGCGGCGGCGGCGCCGGCCGACAGCGCCAGGGCGGAAAAAGCGAGGCAAGCGGCGAACGGCAAAGCAGGAACGCTACGCATGACGAACTCTCCGCGCGGCGACGAACGCCGAACACGGTTAATGTACGCGAGATTCGCGGCGAGCGCCGCGCCGGGTTCGCGGCATGGTTAGAGGAAAGCCACCAAACTTGCTTAACGGGAATTGACCAAACCCAGCGCTTGCGCGCCGTTCAGCGGATTGGCGTCGTCCCAGCGGTAGGTCAGCGTCTCGAAGCGCATCGAACGTGTGTCGATCATCAGCAGCCGCCCGACCAGCCCACGGTCGTCGTCGCCGAAGCCGCCGACGATTTCGCGGATCGCCTCCAGCGCCATCAGCGAGCCGAGCGCGCCGGCGAGCGCGCCGAGCACGCCGACCTGCGAGCACGTCGGCACTGTCCCCGGCGGCGGCGCCTCGGGAAAGAGGCAGCGGTAGGTCGGATTAGGTTTGCCGTCGGGGCCGCTTTCGTAAGGTTTCAGCGTCGTCAGCGAGCCGTCGTACTCGCCGATCGCGGCGGTGACCAGCGGCTTACGTTCGAAGAAGCAGGCGTCGGAAACGGCGTAGCGGGTGGCGAAATTGTCGCTGCCGTCGAGCACGACGTCGAACCCGGCGACCAGCGTGCGGGCGTTGGCCTCGTCGAGCCGCCGCTCGATCTTGACCACCTCGACATGCGGATTGAGGCGCGCGATCGCCTCTGCTGCGCTGTCGACCTTCTTACGGCCGACATTGCCGGTCGCGTGCAGCACCTGGCGATGCAGATTGGACAGCGAGACGACGTCGTCGTCGACGATGCCGAGCGTGCCGACGCCGGCGCCGGCGAGATATTGCAGCGCCGGCGAACCGAGTCCGCCGGCCCCGATCGCCAGCGCGCGCGCCGCCTTGAGCTTGTTCTGCCCCGGCCCGCCGACGCCGCGCAGCACGATCTGCCGCGAATAGCGCTCGATCTCTTCCTTGCTGAGTTTCATCGGGCGAGTTTACCCGCCGACGGGACGGCGGGGCAAATGCGGCGCTTCACCCGCGCCGAGCGTCTTGCGCATGTGCGTGACCCATCCGCCGAGAAACGGCTCCTGGCGCGTCATCGCGTAGCCGAGCCGATGGTAGAGCGCGATGTTCTCAACGAAGCGGGCGTTGGCGTAGAGCCGGATTTCGCCATAGCCCATCGCCGCCGCGAGCCGCTCGGCGTGCGCCATCAGTCTCCGCCCGAGACCGCGACCCTGACAGGCCGGCGACACCGCGACGTTCTCGATCAGCAGCGCCTCAGGTTCGGCGATCGTCTCGATCAGCGCGACGACCCGCTCGCCCTGGCACAGAAGGTCGACGCGATGTTCGCGGATCGCGGCGTCGAAATCGGCCGTCATCGGTTTCGGCTCGCGGCCAATGAGCGGAACCCATTTGGCGTAGGCCTCGCGGGTCAACTCGCGCGCCGCCGCCGCGTCGGACGCGGTCGCGCGCCGCAATTCATAGGCTTCGCTCACATCCATTCCTTCATCTGAGCCAATTCGATTGATAGCGGGCCGCCGCCGCGATTGATAACGTGACTCCATTGTCGACGCGAAAAGGGCGGCATGGGCCTCGACGAACATGTCCTGCTGATTGCTCCGGGTCACGGCAATTCCGGTCCCGGGCACTGGCAGACCCTGCTCGAACGCGCCCACCCGAAAGCCGTGCGCGTCAAGCAGAGGATTTGGAAGGCGCCGACTCGCCGCTTGTGGACCGCCGCGCTCGACCGCACGGTTAGAAGCGTCGCGGCGCCGACGATTCTCGTCGGCCACAGCGCCGGCGTTTCGACCATCGTACAATGGGCGGCGCGCTATCCCTCGCCCGCCCACGTCGTCGGCGCGCTGCTGGTCGCGCCGCCGGACATGGAGATTTCGTTGCCCGGCTTTCCGCCCGCCTGGGTGCTCCGGCTCGCCGGCTGGGCGCCGATCCCGCGCCGGAAACTACCGTGGAAAACCCTGGTCGTCGCCAGCGAGAACGATCCCTTTTGCGCGATCGACCGCGCGCGCGACTTCGCCCAGGCCTGGGGCGCAGGGTTCCACGGCATCGGTGCGGCCGGTCATATCAACGCCGCGGCGGGATACGGCCCCTGGCCGGAACTGCCGGCGCTGCTCGACTCGCTGATTTCCGGCTGAAGCCCGGCATTAGATCGCGCCGAGCGACTCGCCCTGCTGGGGGTGACCGGCCGTCGCGCGCCTGTCATGCTGGGTCGCGAGATTCGCGCCCCGCCGCCAACCCCAGGACCCGCCCGCGCCCATGCCCTCGATCGCCCCGTTCTCGACCCCCGGACGCTTCTGGCGCGGCAATCTGCACACCCATTCCACCCTCTCCGACGGCGGACTCCCGCCGGAAGCAGTGATCGCCGCCTACAAACGTAACGGCTACGACTTCCTGCAGCTCTCCGAGCATTTCCTCGACCGCTTCGGCTGGGCGATCGCCGACACGCGGGCCCTACGCTCCAACGCCTTCACCACGCTGATCGGGGCCGAGTTGCACGCGATGGCGACGAGCGTCGGCGAGCTGTGGCACATCCTCGCCGTCGGCCTGCCGCTCGACTTCCCGCCGCCGACCAAGTCGGAGACCGGGCCGGAGCTGGCGCGCCGCGCCCGCCAGGCGGGCGCCTTCGTCGCCATCGCCCATCCCGCCTGGTCGCAGCTCACCGAAGACGACGGGCGCACGCTCGAAGCCGCCCACGCGGTCGAGATCTACAATCACGGCTGCGCGGTCGAGACCGATCGCGGCGACGGTTTCTATCTGCTCGACCGCCTCTGCAATCTCGGTCGGCGGCTGACGGCGATCGCCACCGACGACGCGCATTTCAACCACGGCGAGCGCGACGCGTTCGGCGGTTTCGTCGAGGTCAAGGCGGAAAAGCTCGATCCCGAGGCGCTGCTCGCAGCGCTGAAGGCCGGCCATTTCTACGCCAGCCAGGGGCCGCGTCTGCACGACGTCCGCGTCGGCCGTGACGAAATCGTCGTCGAGACCTCCCCGGTTGAGACAGTGGCGTTGCTGACCGGCGCGTCGCGCGCTCCGCATGTCTCCGGCAGCCATATCACCCGCGCCGCATTCGACCTCGCCAGCGCGAAGAAGGCCTGGGCCGAAATGGGTTCCGAGGCCTGGTTTCGCGTCGTCGCGATCGACGCCGCCGGCCGCCGCGCCTGGACCAATCCGATCTGGCTCGACGCGCTC
>Ga0224559_1002238_pt1 | contig 10099 bp, 16 predicted proteins | sample 714S33034metaG_FD_180676 | JGI IMG/M metagenome (GOLD analysis project Ga0224559, IMG submission 180676) | Peat soil microbial communities from Stordalen Mire, Sweden - 717 S3 30-34 | ecosystem: Environmental > Terrestrial > Soil > Wetlands > Peat | place: Sweden: Norrbotten County, Stordalen... | reverse complement strand
GTCTTATTTTTTTTTTGTCCTGGATATTTTTTTTATTTAAATATACCTTTAGGAGATTTCATGTTAGAAAATCTAATTGAAAGGTTTTATGAAGCAGCAAGTATGAATAGATGGAATGATCATATACGTCCCGTTGAGCTTACAGAACTTGATAAACAAGCCCATAAAATGGTTATAGCATATGTAATAGCTAAATTTGAAGAGAGTGATAGGGGCATTGAGATCAACTGGCAGAACCTTATTGAAGGGAGTATATTTGAATTTCTGCATAGAACCATATTAACAGATATAAAACCTCCGGTTTTTCATAAAATGATGGAAGAAAAGGGAGAAGATCTTAATAGATATGTTATTCAGCAGTTAGACACGGATATGAATGGTTTAGGTATCAATTTCAAAGAGAATTTCAAAAAATACTTTTTTGATCATAATTACACAAAGACAGAAAAGCGTATACTAAAAGCTGCACATTACATGGCAACTAATTGGGAATTTAAGATAATTTACCATACATCGCCCTTCATTTATGGAATTGAGGAAACTAAAGAATCAATTGAAAATCAGATAGAGGATCATTATGATTTGATTGGTGTTCAAAAAATATCACTAGAAAAAAAGTCCTTTGGATTTATTGATCTTTGCGGACAGTTACGTTTCCAGGAAAGATGGGCACATTCTCCTCGTCTACCTAAAACGTCAGTTCTGGGGCATATGTACATTGTAGCAATAACATCATATCTCCTCTCACTTGATAATAATTCTTGTCAAAAACGTCTTTACAACAATTTTTTCACTGGTTTATTCCATGATCTTCCGGAGGTACTAACCAAAGATATAATTTCACCTATAAAAACTTCCATAAAGGGTTTAGAAGATATTATCAAAGATTATGAAGAAGATCAAATGAAAAATCGTCTTTTACCTTTGTTACCAGTTTCATGGAGAAAAGAAATGAGATATTTCACTCAAGATGAATTTGAAAATAAAATTAAAATTGATGGTAAAATCATTAATGGAGTAAGTTATGTCGAATTAAATACTTTGTACAATGAGAATGAATTTTACCCACTTGATGGGAAGATCATAAAAGCTTGTGATAAATTAACTGCATTTATTGAGGCAGATATATCTATTAAACATGGGATTACGTCTAAACATCTTGAGGAAGGAAGAAAGAATATATATGAAAAATTTAAAGATAAAAATGTATCTGGAATCGATTTTGGAAAGTTATTTAACTATTTCAAAGATAGGTCCTTTAAGATAGATGATTTTTGAATTAAAAACTAATAAGTCAATGTATTTTTTAACCATACTACTTTTCTAGTGCTGTTAGCGAGATCGTTTATATCTGCAATATAATAATTTTCCAATAATTCAAGTGTTACCAAGATTTTACCAATCTTACGAGTGGATTTTGGATTTGAGTGTGTGGGAATGATTATTTGTAGTTTTAATTCTTCAATTAATGTAAATCCTTTAGCTGAATCATACATCCCCGAAAAGGGTTTGAAAATTGAATCAGCACAATATCGATTTTTCCAAGGGTATTAATTTGTTTTATTGTTAAATGTTCCTGTCCAATGTTCCCCATATGTGCAATCCTTACACCATCAACTTCAAAAACATATATAACATTGTTAGGTGTCTTCTACTTTATGTTATTCCTTTGATGGGAAGATCCAACACTATATATTTGGATATCATTAGCATTGAATTCAACTGTTACAATAGATTTCCTACATTTTACATGATCTATAAATTTAGGATCAAAGTGGTCTGAATGGGTATGGGTGACTGTGATTGCATCAGGAATCAGAGATAGCTCTTCTTTTGTGGGCATGGAAGTAGAATCTGTAATTATTATAGTTCCATTTGCTGAAATGATGATAAAAGAATTTGTTGGTGTTTAAGCTGGATTTACTAACTGTTTGAATTATTGTCTTTTCCGTGTTATTTGGTAATATAAGAACTGTTCTTACAGGTTTTTTTTGTCTGCTGGAATAATTAATAATGAAATTATATGTGTCATTATTATCTAAACAAATTTTTTTGCGAAAAAATCAAATATCTCCCCATAGTTTTCTTTTTCCACGTCTGTTGTAAGGATCTTCATCTGCCCTAAAAATTGCATTCCCTCTTTATCCAAATATTCTCGCATTTGAATTGTTGCTTTTTGTGATCTGTTCCCACCTGATGTAACGAAAACACCAAACTCTTTGCCTTTCACATTTTTAATTTCTACTAAATATTGGTTAATTGCAGCGGGTGTTTTACCTCCCCATACAGGACAGCATAAAATTAGTCCTTGATAACTCATCAAATCAGTCTGACACGGTCTTATTGGTACTGTCTTTTTTCTTATTGCATCCATTAATTTAAAAAGATACCATTTATCTTTTACAGTTGTTATTTGAGTTATATCTGCATTTATTACTTTTTTAAGTGCTTCTGCAACTTTAAGTGTGTGGCCTGAATAGGAATAACATGCAATCAATGTTTTCAATTCCATACCTCCTTGAAATTTTATTGTTTACAAAATTCCTTTGGTGCTGGGAATTGAATCGTGTTCTATTATTGAAGCATCTTTTAGTGCTCTTGCAAAAGATTTGAAGAGTGCCTCAATTTTATGATGGTCATTTTCTCCTTCTACCTTGACATTAATATTTATCCTAGCAGAATTTGCGAATGATTCAAAAAAATGTTCAACATTTTCTGTACTTAAATCTCCTACCTTTGGTTTATTGAACCTTATACTCAACACGGAATAACTTCTACCACTTATGTCAACTGCTACTGTAGCAAGAGCATCATCCATAGGTACTATTGCATGGGCCATTCTTCTAATACCTTTTTTATCTCCTATTGCTTCATTATAAACTTCTCCAAGCAATATGCCCACATCTTCAACAGTGTGATGATCGTCTACTCCAATATCTCCCTTGGCGTTGATTTCCAAATTGAAGTATCCATGTTTTGCAAATGAATCAAGCATATGATCAAAAAATTCTATACCTGTCTCATTATTGAAATGTCCTTCTCCATCAATATCAAATGATATTTTAATATCAGTTTCAGTAGTTTTTCTACTCAGTGTCTTTTGTCTCATGTTCATCATCTCTTATAACTTGAATGGCTTGTTCTGGACATTTACCAGCACATATTGTACATAAATGACAAAATTCTAAATTTGTTGCCATAGCTTTATCTTTAACATTCCATATCTTTGCACCCTTAGGACAGGCTTCTTTACATATTCCACACCCTGTGCATTTATCCTTATCAACAACTATCTTCATCTTTCCACCTAATATATTATAACTTATAACCTATAATTAAATTTTAATCGAATTTTATATTTCGATTATATTTGTTTACGACTTTATATTGACCTTTATATCCATTCTTTACTTATAACTTATAACATATAACTTATATCTTATAACTAAATTTCTGATTATATTTTATCCAATTATATTTATTTTTCGTCATTCTTTTTCATTTCAAAGTTATCAAGAAACTTAGCAAACCTTTTAACGGTCTTTCGAAGACTTCTAAAGCCCTGTTCATCTTCTTTTACACCTTTTAGTGTGTCCTGTGACCAGAAGTTAGCCCCAATGTTAGCCCCAAACGCTCCACCGCTGATAGGAATTGCTCCTGTGAGAATATAGAATGTGTGTATTTGTTGGATAGCAAGTTCTTGTCCACCAATCCTATCTCCCCCTACAGCTATTGCCATTCCTACTTTGTAACGCATAAAATCGAAATCAATAGATCCTAAGGCTCTGCATCGATCGATCACAGCCTTTAACTGAGCACTTAAACCACCATTATAAACAGGTGTTGCCATTATGATACCCTCAGCTTCTGTAATCAAAGGATAAATGTCTTGCATATCATCCTTAATAATACATTCCTTGTTTTTAACACAATAATCGCAATGTTTGCATGGATTAATTGTTTTTCCCCTTAATCCAAAGAACTTTGTTTCAAAACTCTTTTCTTCCAACATTTTAAGGGATTCTCTTAAAACGTATTCTGTTGCTTGTTTTCTTGGACTTCCACTTATACCCAGTATCGCCATTTTAACTCCTCATTAGCATTCTAATAATTAACTGCATTAAAATATAATATTATTTCTGATAATTCATTTAAAATTTGTATAATAATATGTATGCCATTTAATAAATTATTTTGAAATAATTAGAATTGTAAGATTCAAAATAAAATAAGTTATAGAACAGAGTATTCGAATTAAAAGATCTTATTTCTTAGTATTTTCAATTTTTTCAGCTTATAACATTCTATAACATTATTATTCATCATAATATATATGTTGATAAACAAATATATAATTAAAATAAATAAAAAATTTTTGGGAGTTGAAAAAATGGTAGAGACACAACAAGCTAGTGGTGGATCATTATTGGGACTTGCTATTATTTTCTTAATTATTTTGCTATTATTCCCTGCTTTCGCTATCTGGCTATTATATATGGCAATAGTAGTAATGATAATTCTTGGGATTGTATCATTAATATCAGGATGATACCCAGTTATCATATATACAGGTTATTAATGGGTCATGTTAAGGGGGGGTTATAAATTGAAAAAAAATGCTAGTTTAATAGGTATTTTGGGTCTTTTGGTTTTAGTTGTGTTTGTTTCTGGTTGTACTAGCAATACTACATCAAATCAGACTAGCAATGTAAGTGTTCAAATTAATTCAACTACACCATGGAATGGAACTCTTACATATAACGGTACTGATCATAAAGTAAACGGAACAAACAATACAAATTACAATTTAGGTACTACTCCTGGTGCTGTTACAATTTATATGGAAAATAATAATGGAACCGGAAATTTAACTGTACAATTACTTCAAGGAGATAAAGTTATTCAAACTCAAACTACATCTGCAGATCAAAAAGTAGTCAGTATAAGCCACAACTTCTAAAATTATTATTTTTTTTTAATTTTTTTCTAATGTACAAATGAAATTAAAAAATGAAAAGGAGTTGTTAAAAATGCCAGAATTAGGACCTATGGGCAGAGGGGGAGCTAGAAGAAGGACTAGAAGACGTGTTAATACTCGAAATGAATCAGAAAATGAAAATGAACCATCCGAAGTTAAAGAACAGTCCATTGGTGGTACAGATGAATTAGATAAATTAGCTAAGCTTCTAAAAGATAAGGGAATCATCTCTGAAGAAGAATATAACTTGATATTCACTTAATTTTTTTTTTTTTTTAAAAAAAAGAAATTATTGGAAAAGAAGTAATAGACACATCTGGAATTATAATTAGCAGATAAGATGTGGAAGTTGATTTTGAAACTCAATCATTAGAAGCGTTTATGGTAGGTAAAAGTGGGTTCTAATTTTTTGATTAATACATCTAAGATTCTATTTACTATGAATCCTAACTTATTGTGAACATAAAATGGATTAGTGTCTAATGATATTTTTCATGATCAATCATTAATGAATATGTTTATATATTAGTTTTTAGATGCTGTTTTCTGAATTTACTGTGTTATATAGTTATTTTATAATGATTAGTAATTGTGAAATATGTTTATAAGATATTACGCCTTTATGTTACTTGTTTGTAAATTTAATGATATGAAACGATGAGGGGGGATTTGAACGAAAATTAGTTTTAAGACATTAGGGATTCCATTGGCAATATTAGCATTTATTGCTGTTATGTTGGTTCCGACACCAGGTCTTGCTTATTCGGGTCATGCTGCAATTGCTCTTTTAATTTTTGCAATTATTATGTGGGCAAGTGAAGCACAAGTTCTGGCAGTAACTTCATTGATACTAATGTTTTTACAGCCTCTACTAGGTATTGACAGTTTCACTCAGGCAGCTATTGGATTTGCTAATCCTATCATCTTCTTGATGATTGGGGGATTTATTCTGGCTGTTGCCATAGGTAAAAGTGGACTTGCAAAACGTTTCACATATTGGATGCTGCAAAAAGTTGGAACAAGTCCAAGTATGAGTATATTTGCTGCAGTTTTCTCGACAGGTCTTCTTTCGGCTTGGATAGAAAACGTAGTAGCTTTTGCAATGTTACTTCCAATTATCAAAACAATTATACCATTGTTTGGTGTGAATGATGCTGAGAGTGGTAAAAGTAATTTTGCTAAGGCAATGGTTTTAGGTGCTTCATATGGTTCTTTAGCTGGTGGTTTTGGTACTGAGATTGGTACTGCCCCAAACTTAATGGCAGCAGCTTACACTCACTTACCGTTTGTTAACTGGATGGTCTTTGGATTTCCACTTGCTATCATTCTGTTATTCGTAACATGGCAATTGTTAAAAAGGGTCTTCCCACCAGAAGTAGAAGGAGTTATAGGTGGACATGAAACATTAACCAATGCCATGAGTGTAATGGGTTCAATTACCAGAACAGAAAAGATTACAGCTGCAATTCTATTCTTTACCATAGGATTATGGGTTACAACAGGTATTACTGGTCTTGACAGTTATTCCGTTGCATTGATTGGTGCTGCCTTATACTTTGTAACAGGAGTTATAGACTGGAAAGATGCACAAGAAGGAGTAGATTGGGGACTAATTATCTTCTTTGGAGGAGCACTATCTCTTGGAGCTGCACTTCTAAATACAGGAGCAGCAACATATATCATAACCCATTTAATTGGTGGACTAGGATCTAATGTATCAACACTTACTATAATGCTCTTGTTGATGATTATTGCGGTTATATTCACCCAAGTTATGTCTAACATTGCTCTTGCGGCAATTTTAGTGCCTCTTGCAGTGACTTTAGCTGCTGCACAAGGACAACCAGTAGGTATTTATGCTGTACCGGTTGCTATTTCATGTTCGCTTTCGTTCATGTTCCCAATGGCAGATCCAACAGTTGCAATGGCATATGGAACTGGCTATGTAAACATAAAGGAAATATTAAAAGCAGGAATACCAATGGTTGTAATTGGAATTATTGTGACCATTATAGTAATGCTAACAATAGCCAAACCATTCCTAGGATAAAAAACAAACATAAAAAAAATTAATTTGTAGAATCCATATTCAGCAAATTAATAATTTATTTTTTTTTTTTTAATTATTATTAAATTAACACCAAGAATAAAAAAAATTACGAATAAAAAAAAATTGTTGGAGGATGTATCAATATGAATAAAAAAATATTATTACCTACAGATGGTTCAGAAAATGCAGAAAGAGCAGGTGAATAGGCTATATCCCATGCAGATTTAACTGGTGCAGATATAATTGTTTTATACGTAATTGACACTGATTATTTGAATGCAGTAATCCAACCAGATGTACGAAATGATTTAGATAAAGAGTTAAGGTCAGATGGAAAAAAAGCAGTTGAAACATTTAAAAAACAACTAGAAGAAAGCAAATGCAATGGTTCATGCAAAAACATAGAATTCAAAGTACTAGTCAAAGAAGGAAAACCAGCCGACACCATCCTCAAAACCATTGAAGAAGAAGGAATCGACCAAATAGTAATGGGAAAATCCGGTAAACAAGGCTTAGAAAGATTTTTACTCGGAAGAACAACAGATCAAGTAGTAAATGAAGCAAAAGTACCCGTTAACGTAATATCGTAATCTAAATTTACTTAATATTATCTAAATATGGAAAAAAAATAAATTAAATTTAAACCAGATAATTAAAATTGTAAGATAAATGAAAAATGGTCAAGAAATTAGGGGTTCCTAATGCGATATTAATACATCCGGATTACAATGCCTTGATAAAAAAAGTAATAAAAACTGGAAATATTCCAACGAGAAAAAAGTAATTTTTGATCTGAAATATTTGTAACAGAATATATTTCGTCATTTAAGCTCATAAAGATATATGTACTTGACGAGTGTACTGTATAAATTTACAAATGTTAACCAAAAAAATAGAGTCAAAAATTATTTAGATGAAAATCAGGGGGTTTTAAATGGAAGGTAATATTGAGGTAAAAAAAGAAATTCGAAATATACTTGATAAATACTCTGAATATTATCAAAACAAAGATTTAGATGGATTAATGAGTCTGTTTGTTCCCGATCCTGATTTAGTTGCAATAGGAACAGGAGCTGACGAATGGATTTACGGTCATGATCAGCTAAAAGCTGCCTTTAAAAGAGATCTTTCACAGGGAAATGAGATCCATCTTGTTTTTGATAATCTAACCATTTCAGTAGCAGGTAAAGTAGCATGGGTATCGGGCGTCATGACAATGGACGCTATGGTTGATGGAGAAGAAATAATTCTCACCGGACGAGTTACTATGGTGCTCGAAGAAAAAGATAAAGGATGGCTTTTTACTCACAGTCATTACTCAGTTCCTGCTAAAAAGCAAAATAAAGGAGAATCATGGCCATAACTAATAATCGAATGAAAAATAAGTAGTCAAAGAAATCCCGATCCAATATACCTATTGAGTATCAAAAGTCTAGGTAATCAAAAAAGAAAAACAAAGATATTGTGTTTTAACCATATAAAAGCAGCCAAAAATTAATTTTATAACATTTAATTGACAAATCCGTCTGAATTACAAAACAGGAACGTAAATCCTTATTTTTCCCATTTTAATTGATAAATCTTAATGGCGTGTTGCCTTCATATTTACTTGAAAGTAATAAAATTAAAATAATAACTTTATTTAAAAAGTTATGCAGTATTGTCATTATAACCCCTCTTTTTATAGTTTTGCAGCGTAAAATACTATTTCTAGTAGATAGGCATTACAAGACTTATCTATTGATATAATTTTACTATAATAGTGTATAAATAATAATGTATTCTATCGCATAAATTTATTTTTTAAATTAATAAAGATTTTTTTACAATTTTTTCATTTATATAAGTCAATAGAGCACGTTTTTTCATAGCATGAGTAAATTTTTATAAATTGTAGATAATAATTAATATTTTATTATATGGAATTTTTAGGAGGTAAAATGATGAATAATGTGGAGGATATTACATATAATCTTCTTGTCGATGCAGGAATAAAAAAAGGAATGCATATTCTTGATATTGGTTGTGGACGAGGTGATGTACCATTTTTACTATCTGATATGGTTGGTATTGAAGGATCTGTTTTAGGATTAGATTTAGATGATAATGTATTGGAAGTTGCTCGTGAACGAGCTAGTGAAAATATGTTAAAAAATGTTGATTTCATAAAATCGGACTTGAATTCACTTTCAATTGATAATGATCAGTTTGATGCTATTGTAGGTAGAAGAGTACTAATGTATTTGCCAGATCCAAGGAGGGTAATCTCTGAGCTTTCTACTATGCTGAAGATTGGAGGAATGATGATTTTTCAAGGAAGTGATTCCTCACTTCTTCAAAAAGTATTATACCCATGCCTCTTCACAAACAAGTAGATAAATGGATATGGGACACAGTAGAGCATGAAGGAGGTAACATTCATATAGGATTTGACCTCTGGAGTTTACTAACACAAAAAGGACTTACTATAGAAAAACTTCGTCTGAAGCTATAGTCCAAACTCCTGATAAACCTTTACCCCGAGCTATGATTGTTAAATTAATGTTACCACGCATAATCAAGACAGGAGCTACAACAGAAGAAGAAATAGATATAAACACCCTAGAAGATCGTCTAACAGAAGAACGAGAGAACACAAAAGCCACATACATAAGTGAAATAGTTTTCTATGCTGGGCACGCAAGATTGAATGAAAATTATCAGTCATATCTCAATTGGGGGCCCTTATTAAAATAGAATTAAATTTAAAAATCTATTTAAAATGTTGAAGGTCAAATCCATTCTATTTTTATTTATGCTGGTTCTCGATATTATAATATTTTCAGAATTATTTAATGTTGTTAACCCGTTTATACTAATAATGAGGGTTATGAAATGTTTCTTGGCAATATTGATTGGAATATCTAACAAAATCCACTTTCAATTTAATTCTATTTTTTTTATTTTTGGGCAATTTTGGTATGATTTTGGTGTAAATTATGAATGAATGATGTATGAATTGCGTATAATGCTTTATATGCTATTTATTCATAGTGAGTGTTATGTCATTTTTATCGCTGGTGGTGAAAAAT
>Ga0224559_1002237_pt1 | contig 10099 bp, 7 predicted proteins | sample 714S33034metaG_FD_180676 | JGI IMG/M metagenome (GOLD analysis project Ga0224559, IMG submission 180676) | Peat soil microbial communities from Stordalen Mire, Sweden - 717 S3 30-34 | ecosystem: Environmental > Terrestrial > Soil > Wetlands > Peat | place: Sweden: Norrbotten County, Stordalen... | reverse complement strand
TTGTGCCAAGGTTAAATAGCTGAACATCGCCGTCTGCTTCTGATCATCTCCACGCATACTTACTTGATAAAGCAAATCACAATGAAAAGCTGTGACCACCAGCAGTCAAAGAGTTTTTCCGCAACCTATAAAGCCCGTACCCTTCAAAGCTCACAGTGTTTATACAGTTTTTAAGGAAAAAGCCACTTGAGTGCGCGGTTTCGGCGCACAGCAATTGGAGAACCGCTCTATTCGCCTTCCTCTGGCGGCTTCTCGGTAATCTGGCTTTCTGTGAGCCGTTCTAGCTGGTGGCGCCAGTCGAGCGACTCGACAAAGCTCTTCGACTCGCGCCAGCCCGGCTCGACGATGACGTGCAACTCCAGATAAACTCGGGTCCCGAGCAGGGATTCGATCTGGCGGCGGGCTCGGGTGCCGATTTCTTTCAGTTTGGAGCCGCCTTTACCGATCAGAATCGCCTTCTGTCCGTTGCGTTCGCAATAAATCGCCGCCGCGATGCGGGTCAGCGGCAAGCGGGCCGGGGGCTGGCCCTTTTTACGGGCCGGAGCCGGCGGCTCGGCCTCTTCGAAGCGCTCAATCACGACGGCCGAGGCGTAGGGAACCTCTTCGCCGGTCTCGACCAGAATGCTCTCCCGGATCAGTTCGGCGACCATGAACCTCTGCGGCTGGTCGGTGTACTGGTCCTTGGGGTAGAAGCGCTCGCCTACGGGCAGCGCCTCGACGATCTTGCGGACGAGCAGTTCCATGCCGTCGCGCTTGCGGGCGCTGATGGGGATGACCTCGGCAAAGCCAAACTGCCGGGTGAGCGTGTCGATCAGGGGCAGGAGCTGGTCCTTGGCCACCAGATCGATCTTGGTCAGCACCAGGAAGACCGGGCAGTCGAGCTTGCGGATCAGGCCGAAGAGGAACTCGTCCTCGCTGGCCCAGTTGGTGCGCTCGTGCCGGGGGGCGTGGGCGGCTGGAACGGCAACCGAGGCTTTGGAATCAGCGGCTTCCACGGTCCCAGAATCGGGACCCTTCGACTGGTTCGGAGCAGGCTCTGGGACAGCCGCAGGTTCTGGTGCGCCCGGCGAAAGCAGGTCCCCTTCGACAGGCTCAGGGCAGGCTTTCGACTCCGCTACGCTCCGCTCAGGATGACAGGCGTTGGGGTTTAGAGAGCCCGGTTCCGCGTTTGCGGGCGCACCCGGTTCTCCGCTGGCTGGCGCGCTTAGCTCTATGCTGGCGGCCGCTCCGAGTTCCGCGTTTGCTTCGGCGGGTTCCGCGGCGGCCTCTTCCAATTGCACACGGCGCGTGGCGTCCATCAGCACCAGGACCAGGTCGCGGGTTTCCAGGGCCTCGTAAACCTCTTGCAGCATTCGGCGGTCTAGGTGCGATCCGGGCTTGTGCACGCCGGGCGTATCGACGAAAACGATCTGCGCCGCCGGATGCACGCCCTTGCGCGCCGGGACCTCGACTACCCCGGCGATGCGGTTGCGGGTGGTCTGCGGCTTGGCCGAGACAATGGCCACCTTTTCGCCGGTGAGGGCGTTCAGCAGAGTGCTTTTGCCGGCGTTGGGCCGGCCGAGAATGGCGACAAATCCAGATTTCAAAGTTTTTTCATACTCCCAATCCTCTATTATCGCGGATTTGCAGAAACTGCATTGGCTCTATTTCTCATGAACGAAATCGAGCGCAGGGTACGGGCTTTAGCCCGTACATCAACAGCAGGCTATGAAAGGGGCTTTAGCTACTGAGGAAAATGATTTTTGTAGCTTGCATTCCCTCAGTGGCTAAAGCCAGCGTCGATTTTGCTTAGTTTATGTACGAGCTAAAGCCCGTACCCTTCAAAGCCTGGGCGAGAACTCCTCATCGGGATGAGTTCTCTGCGGCAGGCGGGGTGGATTCGGCCGCCGGCGGGAAGACGCGCAGCCGCTCGACGCGGCGATCGGTCGAGGCGACAATCTCCAGACGCAGGCCGGAAGGCTCGAGCAGAATCACCTCGCCGGGCAGCGGAATGCGGCCCTCGATCTCGCTGACCAGGCCGCCCAGCGTGGTGGCCTCGTAGGGCTCATCTAGCTCCACTGGCGCGCCCACCAGGTCTTCCAACTGATCGACGGGGAAGCTGGCCGGAACCAGCCACGCGCCGCCGGGCTCGCGCTGAGGGTCTTCGATAGGGGTCTCCACCTCGTGCTCGTCGCGGATGTTGCCCACGATCTGTTCGAGCAGATCCTCGATGGTGACCAGCCCGGAGACGCCGCCGTACTCGTCGATGACAATGCGCATGTGCTGCTTTTCGCGCTGCATCTCGCGGAGCAGCTCGTAGCCCCGCTTGGTCTCGGGCACGAAGACGGCCGGGTGCTGAATGCTGGCGACTGTGCGGGTGCGGGCCTCGTCGTCGCGGATTTGCAGCAGATCACGAACAAAGGCGATGCCGGTGACGTTGTCGATGGAGCCGGAATAGACTGGCACGCGGGAGAAGTTATTCTCGCGCAGCAGGTTGAGGAACTCTTCGAGGGTGATCGTATCGGGCACGGCAAAGACTTCAGGCCGTGGGGTCATCACCTCGCGCACCAGCTTGTCGCCGAACTCGACGGCCGAGCGCACCAGGTCGCGGTCGCTTTCTTCGAGGATTCCCTCCTCTTCGCCGGCTTCGAGCAGCGCTTCGACATCGGCTTCCATCTCCTCCTCGGGGGTGGCCGGCGGCTCGGCCAGCGAGGCCACGGAGAAGAAGAAGCGGACAAAAACGGTAATGGGCGTCATCAGCCAGAGCAGCAGGCGGATGGGCCAGAGGATGCGCGCCGCCCAGCGGCCACCGGTGCGGTTGAAGAGCAGCGAGGGCAGAATCCGATTGCAGAAGGCCACCACCAGCACCACGGCGAGAATGGCCTGGGCAATCTCGCCAGAGGTGGGCCAGACCAGCAGCGGGCGGCGATCGAAGAGCACCGCGCCGAACTCCAAAGCGATCAGGCCCAGCGCAAGCTGCTGCAGAATGGCGGCAGAGAGCTCGGCGTGTTCGCGGCTCAGGCCTAGCCGGGGCTCGACCTGTTCCTCCCATGCGTCCAGGTTTTCCTGCTCCTCGCGCGTCAGAATCTTGCCGAACTCGCTGTGGACAAGGCAGATGTAGGAGGCCAACGTCTCGACCAGGGCCAGAAAGACAATCAGGAGGATGAAGAGCGGGGTCATCGGCTACCTGCGGTGGGGCTAATCTTTTTTGAGGCCTTTGATGGAGCTTTTGTGGCAGGTTTGCGGACAAAGGACCTGGGCGCCGCGGCACGCTCGATCAGCCCCTGCGGCAGGCCCAACCGTTCGCGCAAGCGGCCCTCGCGGCGCGCCATCTGGCCCTCATCGTCCTCGTGGTCGCAGCCGGCCAGATGGAGTAATCCATGCAGAATCAGCACCTTGATCTCGGTCGAGAGGGAGTGCCCCTGCTCGATGGCCTGGCGCAACGCGGTGGGCACAGAAACGGCCAGGTCGCCGGCCATCTCCTCGGCGCCAATCCCCTCGGCGGGAAAAGAGAGCACGTCGGTGGCCTTGTTCTGGCCGCGAAACTGGCGGTTGAGCTTGCGAATGGCGGCGTCGGTGGTCAGCAGTACCGTGACCTCGCCCTTGAGGCGAACGGCGGCCTGCGCCAGCGCAAGAAATTGAGCCAAGGTGCGAACGGAGGGGATGCGCTGGTTGCGGGGGGTGGCCGTTGGACCGGAGGCGACAGGCCGCTTCGCCGAAGTTGCCTTCGGCGAAGCGGGCACCAAATCTGGGTCGAGAAGGATCATCGTGCTCGGGGCCGTAGGGTGCGCGGCTCCGGTAATTCTCATTCTACGCGGGTTCGTCGGATCCCACCCCTTCAACTCCGCTCAGGGCAGGCTCCGCAGCAAAGTTTCAAGCAGCAGTTTCTTCGACTTCGCTAAGCTTCGCTCAGAATGACAAGCGAGGGCGGGATCCCCAGAAGTTTCACTGCGGTTTGGCCGGACGGAGCGGCTGCGCCTGCGTCCGCTCTTCGCGGGGCGGGATACCGACTTCGATGGCTTCGCCCAAGGCCAGCGGCAGCTCCTGCTGCTGCGACTTGACCGACTCGTAAGCCCGCACAATCCGCTGCACCAGGGCGTGGCGGACCACGTCCGAATCCTCGAAGTGGCAGAAGTGAATGCCCTCGACGCCGGCAAGAATATTGATGGCGTCGAGCAAACCGGATTTGCGCGGGTTGGGCAGGTCGATCTGCGTGATGTCGCCGGTGATGACCGCCTTCGAGTTGTTACCCATGCGGGTGAGGAACATCTTCATTTGCTCGATGGTGGTGTTCTGCGCCTCGTCCATGATGATGAAGGCGTCGTTCAGCGTGCGGCCGCGCATGAAGGCCAGGGGCGCGACCTCGATGATGTTCTTTTCGAGCATCTTGTCGACTTTTTCCGGGTCGAGCAGATCGTAAAGGGCGTCGTAAAGCGGGCGCAGGTAGGGGTCCACCTTGTCCTGGAGCGTGCCGGGCAGAAAGCCCAGCCGCTCGCCGGCCTCGACCGCCGGGCGCACCAGCACAATGCGGCTGACCTTCTTGGCGTTGATGGCGGCCACGGCCATGGCGACGGCGAGATAAGTTTTGCCGGTTCCGGCCGGGCCGACGCCGAAGACCATGTCGTTCTGCTCGATGGCCTCGACGTACCGGCGCTGGTTGATGGAGCGCGGCTGGACGGTTCTCTTCACCCCGGCCGAGCGCTGCTTGCCGCTGTCGGCCAGCGAACGCAGCGTGGTCGCCGGATCGGTCACCACCAAGCGCAGCATTCCGTTCAACTCGCCGTTGTGGGGGTTGATACCAAGCCGGCGCAGCGCCTCGAAGTCCTGGAAGACCTGCCGGACGCGGGCCACGCCGGCCTCCGGCCCCTCCACGTGCACGGCGTCGGAGCGAAGATCGATGCGCACGCCGAGCGAGTCTTCCAGCAGCATGAGATTTTCATCGTGAGTCCCAAACAAGGGCTCCAGATTGGGCGTGATCTCCAATGCGGTTTTCAAAGTTTTCAATAGCCTCCACAATGGTGTGCGGTTGTGGTGAAGCGGTGGCGGACGGGGCTGAGAGTGGGCGGGCGCGGGACGGCGATGAAAAACGGGCTGACAGTGGGCGCGGCAAAGGCAAGCGCGATGCCCCCGACAGGCTGCAAGCAAACCATTGAATGTAAAGGAGAATGCGAACCAGCGCAGAAGAGAGACGCTGAACCAATGGAGGATGGCAAGGCTGAGTAAGCAGAGGATTGCGAGGCGCAATACCCGTTCGAGCCTGAACTACGGGCTGAGGAACGTAATCGCGGGTTGGCGTGGGCTACCAAATCCGTTATCTGCGATTGAGGTTAGCGCCGCCGGAGCGGGGAGTCAATGCGGGAAGCAGGGGTTTTGGGGAAAAACCGGGCAAAACACAAGATTATTTGATAAAAATCGTTCTGAAAATGCGATTCCCCTGGACTTTTGCGATACGATTGGCGGATTTTATCCGGGATTTTTGCTGGGGAAGGCCGGTTTTCTTCGGTTTTTCTGGAAGGCCAGATGGGGGTAAATAGAGCCCGGCAGGCGCGAGCGGCGGTGGCCTCTCGGTATTCGTTCTGCTCCAACCCGCCAATCTTGCAATTCTGCTGCCGTTCCGTTATGATTCAAAAATGTGTCCAGGGAAAACTCTGGGCCGTCACAATCACCACGGTTTCTGAGCCCGTTTCAAGGGAGCTGGCAGCGGCACGCAAAGCGCGTTGGCCGTGTGCCCGGCACTCGCGGGCGCTCTGCAAAGCGGGGCTGGCAGGAGCGGTGGGAGACGAGGAAAGAATGACCAGAAAAATCAGCAAGAACATGGCAAAGGCGCACGCGGCTGTGACCAAGCCGTCGTATGCGCTCGCCGAGGCGGTAGACCTGCTCAAGCAGGTGAAGTACGCCAAATTCGACGAGACCGTTGATCTGTCGATGCGCCTGGGCGTGGACACGCGTCACGCCGACCAGATGGTGCGCGGAACCGTGGTCCTGCCGCATGGGCTGGGCAAGACCAAGACGGTGGCCGTGATCGCCACCGGCGACCGCCAGAAGGAAGCGACCGAAGCGGGCGCGGATTTTGTGGGCGGCGAGGAGATGGTCGAAAAGATTCAGAAAGAAGGCTGGACCGCCTTCGACGCGCTGATCGCCACGCCGGACATGATGAAGGTGGTGGGCCGGCTGGGCAAGATTCTGGGCCCCAAGGGCCTGATGCCCAACCCCAAGACCGGAACAGTCACCATGGACGTGGCCGCGGCCGTCAAAGAGATCAAGGCCGGCAAGGTGGAGTTCCGCGCCGACAAGACCAGCCTGGTGCACGTGCCGGTGGGCAAGCTGAGCTTTGACCCGCAGAAGCTGATCGACAACGCGACCACGGTGATCGGCGCGGTGGTGCGCTCGAAGCCTTCGGCGGCCAAGGGCAAGTACATCAAGAGCGTAACGCTCAGCTCGACGATGGGCCCTGGAGTGCCGCTGGATTCGGCGGTTGCCGACGCGGCGGGCAAGCACTAAAGCAGGGGTCAGGGATCAGGGATCAGGGGTCAGCAAAGCCCCCTGGTTCTCTCTTGCCCCGGTCTGAACGGTCAAAACAGGATTTGTAACTAGCGCCCGTTGAGGGTGAGGAAGGGGCAAGGGGAACAAGGAGCGAGGGGTGGCGTGCCATGCAAGACTGACCCCTGACCCCTGATCCCTGATCCCTGTTGGAGCAGGACAATGGCGATTTCAAAGGCGAAAAAGACGGAGAAGGTCCAGTTGCTGGCCGGCGAACTGGAGAGCTCGACGACGGCGATTATCGGCACTTTCAGCAAGCTGACCGTGGCCAAGGACTTTCAACTGCGCAAAGTCATCCGCGAGGCGGGCGGCCGGTACCGCGTGGTGAAGAACAAGCTGGCGGCTGTCTCTGGCCAGGGCACGCAGGTGGAGGCCGCGCTGAAGGGCCTGAAGGGCGTGAACTCGGTGGCCTTTACCGCGGGCGATCCGGTGGCGCTGGCCAAAGTCTTCGCCAAGTGGGCGGGCGAGAACGCGGAGTTTCAGTTCAAACTGGGCATCGTGGACGGCAAGCTGCTGACGGTGGAAGAGATCAAGGCGCTGGCGACGATGCCGGGCAAGGAAGAGCTCTTCTCGAAGCTGCTGTTCCTCATCAACGCGCCTGCGCAGAGGCTGGCGACCGTGCTCAATGCCACGGGCCGCGACCTGGCGGTGGTTTTGGGCCAGGGCGTCGAGAAGGAAAAGTTTGCCGCGGAGGCCGCGGCCTAGCGTATTTTCACCGTTTCGCGCTCTGCGGGGTTGTGCGATCCCACCCTAGCCGCAAGGACAAAAACGCGGCGAGGGTGGGGCGCCCCAGCAGCGTGATTTGGTTGCGAGTTTTGGTTGCAGGGCAGGCGGGAAGTGCGCGGGTCTGGGCGCATCGGAAACTTCCAGTTTGTGCTTGCAGCCGTAAAAAAAACAATTCAAACGGTTCTGATTGGAGAAAAAAATGGCGGATCTAGCGCAGTTGGAAGAGCAAATTGTGGCCCTGAGCCTGCTGGAAGCAGCGGCTCTGGTGAAGAAGCTGGAAGAGCGTTTGGGCGTTTCGGCGGCAGCGGCGGCCCCGGTTGCGGTTGCAGCGGGCGGCGGCGCGGCGGCTCCGGTGGCTGAGGAGCAGACCGAGTTTCAGGTGATTCTGAAGGACTTTGGCGCCAATAAGATCAGCACCATCAAGGCTGTGCGCGAGGTTACCTCGCTCGGTCTGAAGGAAGCCAAGGACCTGGTCGATGGCGCCCCCAAGGCGATCAAGGAGAACGCGACCAAGGAAGAAGCCGAGGCGATCAAGAAGAAGTTTGAAGGCATCGCTACCGTCGAAATCAAGTAGGCTCGATCGGCAGCATCGATCAGGCGAGTCCAGAGCATTTTCGGAATAAATGTAGTCCTTTTGAGTGCATTGAATGTGGCTTTTTCTTAAGGAAAAAGCCACTTGAGTGTGAGGTTTCGGTCTACAGCAATTCCGAAAATGCTAGAGCCGCAAGGCCGGGCAACTTGCAAGGCAGGCCGGGACGCGCTACGATATTCGTTGCGCGTCTTTCCGGCTAGCCCCGTTTTGTTGCGGAGAATGAAGCGGTTTCAGCCGGAGCGCCTTGACAGTTGGGACTGATATGCAAGCGTCCGCTGGCCGGGGCAGAGCCAAATCCTCCGCAGTGTATATTGCGTTGCAGTTAAGCGCTTTAAGGCCAAGGAGATAGGCTGGGTTTCCATTGGCGGTTGACGAGTGGCTGGCGAGCGAGCGGCAGAAGCGAGCTTTGGAATCGGCGAGAGCAGTACAAAGGAGTTTGGATGGGGGCACAGGCGATGGGCCGCGCTCGTGAGGCATTGCGTCCTTACGGGCTATTTCTGTCTCTCAGCTACTGCGGAGCGAATTTCAGAGAAAAAATTCGCCTGCCGCGCACCAGAATCGTAAACAGGTCCAATCGCCGTTTCCGCTTTCTCGATTATGCGCAGTTTAGCGCACCTGCCGGATCTACGGCAATGCCCGCAACGCATTTTTGACCGAACTCAAGGGGCAGATGCGTAACCCCTGATTTTTCCCGGCGTAAGCGCGGCCTGAAGAGAAGGCCTGCCGAGAGCGCAGGGTTGGGGACTGGAGATTCAAGAGCGCCAGTCCGGTTATTTTCGACGTACTTACCATAATCAGCCGGCGCCGAAGAGACTCGGGCGCTGGCCCGGCCCAGGCCCTTTCGGGTGGCCCCGCGCTGGAATGATGAGCCTCAGGAGTGAACATGCCCAACGAGAAGCGCGCGATTCGCAGCCGGCTCGATTTTTCCAAGATTCCCACCGCAACCCAGATTCCCAACCTGATTGAAGTGCAGCGGCGTTCCTACGAGCGCTTTCTGCAGATGGATAAGCTGCCCAACGAGCGTGACGACGCGGGGTTGCAGTCGGTCTTCGTGTCGGTATTCCCCATCACTGATTTCCGTGGCATCTCGCAATTGGACTTTGTGGACTTCTCGATCGGCAACTGGGAGTGCAAGTGCGGCCACTTGAAAGGGCTGCATCACCTGAGGACGGCCTGCGTGCATTGCGGGGCCATGGTGATTACCGATCCTTTCCGTCCCGGCGATGTGCTTTGCCAGAAGTGCGGCACGTACAACAAAAATACGCCCGACTTCTGCAATAAGTGCGGCGACCCGGTGAGCCTGCAGTTGAAGTATGACCAGCAGGAGTGCGAGGAGCGGGGCATGACCTTCTCCGCGCCGCTGAAGGTCACCGTCCGGCTGACTATTTATGATAAGGACGCCGAGACCGGCAGCAAGACCATTCGCGACATTAAAGAACAAGAGGTCTTCTTCGGCGATATTCCGCTGATGACGCCCAACGGCACCTTCATCGTGAACGGGACCGAGAGGGTGATCGTTTCGCAGTTGCACCGCTCGCCGGGCGTGTTTTTTGAGACGGCCAACAACCACACCTACTTCCTGGGCAAGATCATTCCCTACCGCGGCTCGTGGGTGGAGTTCGAGTACGACCAGAAAAATACTCTGTATGTCCGCATCGACCGCAAGCGTAAGTTCCTGGGCACGATCTTCCTCAGGGCGCTGGGGTTGCGCTCGGACGAGGAGATTCTAAAGACCTTCTACACCGTGGACCGGCTGCACATCGCCGATGGCAAGCTGCAGTGGGCCGTTCAACAGGACCTGAAGGTGGGCACGCACCTGGTGGGAGCCAAGCCAGCGCACGCGCTGCTTTTTAACGGCGAGGAGATCGCCCACTCCGGGCGCAAGATCACGCCGCACACACTGAAGGCGATTCGCGCGGCGGCCATCGACAGGATCGAGGTCGAGGCGGCTGAGCTGGATGGCGCTGTGACCGCGGCCGATGTGGTGGATTTGAATACCGGCGAAGTGGTGGTCGAGGCCAACGTCGAGCTGACCGCCGACCGGCTGCACAAGGTGCTGGCCTCAGGTGCGGCCAGCTTCGAGGTCTTCTTCCCGGAGCGCGACGAGGTGGGCAACATCATCACCAACACGCTCAAGCGCGACTCGATCCGCAAGCCCGAAGAGGCGCTGATCGAGATCTACCGCAAGCTGCGGCCCGGTGATCCGCCGACCTTGGACACGGCTACGGCGCTATTCGAGGGCATGTTCTTCGATCCGCGCAA
>Ga0224559_1002236_pt1 | contig 10100 bp, 9 predicted proteins | sample 714S33034metaG_FD_180676 | JGI IMG/M metagenome (GOLD analysis project Ga0224559, IMG submission 180676) | Peat soil microbial communities from Stordalen Mire, Sweden - 717 S3 30-34 | ecosystem: Environmental > Terrestrial > Soil > Wetlands > Peat | place: Sweden: Norrbotten County, Stordalen... | reverse complement strand
CGGCATCGGACCACTCCGACGCCAGGGTGCGCGCCATCTCGATGGAATCGACGTGGACGATCAGCGGGCTGGTGCGCGGGCGGCCCTTGGCGGCGAAGATGCGCGCCACGGCTTCGGAATCGAGCGCGTTGGCGCCCAGACCGTACACCGTCTCAGTGGGGAACGCCACCAGGCGCCCGGCACGGATTAATGCGGCGGCGTGTTCGACTTCCGGGCTCACTCCGGGGTCTCGTCTTTATCGTCGCCGGCGATTTTACCGGTCTTGCGCCAGACAAGGTAGGCGTGAATGAACGCGTCGAGATCGCCTTCCAGGACGCGGTCCACGTCACCGATGGAGAGGCGGCTGCGCAGATCCTTCACCATGCGGTAGGGAGCGAGGACGTAGTTGCGGATCTGGCTGCCAAAGTTGATTTCGAGCTTGGTATCCTCGGTCTCGCGGGCCTCCACGCGCTTCTTTGCCAGTTCGAACTCGTATAGCCGGGCGCGCAACTGCTTCATCGCCGTGGCCCGATTCTTATGCTGCGACCGTTCGTTTTGGCACTGCACCACGATGCCGCTTGGGAAATGCGTCATCCGCACGGCGGAATCGGTCATGTTGACATGCTGGCCGCCGGCGCCGCCGGCCCGGAATGTATCGATGCGCAGGTCCTTTTCCTGGATATCGATTTTGATTTCGTCGTCCACCTGCGGAAAGACGAAGACGCTGGCGAAGGAGGTGTGACGGCGCGCGTTGGCGTCGAAGGGGGAAATGCGCACCAGGCGGTGGACGCCGATTTCGGATTGCAGCAGGCCGTAGGCGTTCTCGCCGTTGACCTCGAAGGTGGCGCTCTTAATGCCGGCGCCTTCGCCTTCCAGACGGTCGGTCATGACGGTGGGAAATCCCTGGCGCTCGGCCCAGCGCAGGTACATGCGGAGCAGCATCTCGGCCCAATCCTGGCTCTCCGTACCGCCGGCGCCGGGGTGTATGGTGACGATGGCGGAGCGCGCGTCGTTTTCGCCGGAGAGGAGCATGCCGGTTTCCAGGCGCTCCAGGTACTCGGCGTAAGGCTTGAGATCGCGCTCGATATCGCCGGCGACGGATTCGCCTTCGCGGGCGAGTTCGAAGAGCGTGTCGAGATCGTCGGTCAAGGCGTGGATGCGGCTATCGTTGGCGATGGCCTCTTCCAGGCGTTTGCGCGCCTGCATGACTTTCTGGCTCTTTTCGGGCTGATTCCAGAAATCGGGGGCGGCGATCTGCTCTTCGGTCTCGGCTAGTTTCTTCTTTTGCGTGGAGGCGTCAAAGATACCTCCGCACAGCGAGGGCCTGGTCGCGAAGCGGTTGGTATTGGCGGTCCAATTCGTCTAGTGTCATGGGCGGTTCATTCCAATTCTAACAAATAGGCTTTCTTGCCGACGTTGCGGGCAATTGTCCGACCCATTTCGATGGAGACGCCTTCGGCTTCGTGGATGTGGCCGCAGAAGAAATGAGGGGGCTGGCAGCGCTGGATGAAATCGCGAACGGCGGTGGATCCGGCGTGCAGGCCGGGACGGACCTCATCGAGCTCGGTGCCATAAGGCGGAGCGTGGCAGACGAGGACCAGCGGGTGGAGGCTGGAGAGCGGGGCCAGATAGGATGCGAGTTGCAGCTCGGTGTATTCGCCGGGTGTATCGAACGGGGTCGGGCTGGAATAGCCGAGCCCGGCGACGTGCCAGGTGCCCACGGTAAACTGGCGCTGGTGAAAGTTGTTCAGGCCATATTGATCGCACAACGCGGCGATTTGGGAAGCGGATTCGTGATTGCCGGGGAGTACCCAGACCTTGTCGCCGCGCGTCTTTAGAATTTGGCCGCAGCGATCGAGTCCCCTGCCCCAGGTGACCTGGTCGCCCGCCGAGATGTAAAAATCGGCCTCCACGTCGAGGATGCGTTCGAGCGTCACCCAATCATTGTGGATGTCGGAGAATATGAGTAGTCTCGAAGCTGGCATAACGCATGAGCGAATACGATAACGAACTATCGAAGATTGTAGCCGAACTGAACCGGGCGGCGCCGAGCCAGAAATACGCGGCGGGGCGGACCGGGCAATCCACCGCTTCGCTGGAGCAGTTGCTGCACGCGGCAGCGGCGCGCGGCGCCTCCGACGTACTGCTGATTGCGGGGGCGCCGGCGATGCTGCGCGTCACCGGCAATCTGACGCCGGGGGCGGGCGCGGTGCTGGAGGCGGACGATGTGCGCAGCCTGGTGCTGCCGCTGTTGGAACCGGCGCAGTTGGACGAATTGCAGAAGCGCAAATCGGTGGATTTGAGCTTTGTGCGCGAGAACCTGGGGCGCTTCCGGGTGAACATACATCACCAGCGCGGGACGCTGGCGGCCAGCATACGGCTGCTGCCGGCGCGGATTCCGTCGCTGGAATCGCTGCACCTGCCGTTGTCGCTCGGGAAACTGGCGGAGCGGCGGCAGGGTTTGGTGCTGGTGACGGGTCCGACGGGCTGCGGCAAGAGTTCCACCTTGGCGGCGCTGATCGACATCGTGAACACGAAGCGGGCGGCGCACGTGGTGACCATCGAGGACCCGGTGGAGTACCAGCACGCCAATCGCAGCGCGATCGTCGAGCAGATCGAAGTGGGGCGCGACACCCCGGATTTCGCGGTGACGCTGCGCAGCATCATGCGGCAAACGCCGGACGTGATCCTGGTGGGAGAGATGCGCGACGCGGAAACCATCGCGACCGCACTGACGGCGGCGGAGACGGGCCACCTGGTGTTCTCGACGCTGCACACCAACGACTCGATTCAAGCCATGTCGCGGATTCTGGATTCGTTCCCGGCGGGCAATCAGCCGCAGATCCGGCAACAACTTTCCCTTGCCATGTTGGCGGTGGTGGCGCAGCAACTGGTGCCGGGCGTGGACGGGGTGAACCGCTGGCCGGCGGTGGAGATCATGATCGCGACCGACGCCGTGCGCGCGCTGATTCGCAAGGGCGACGACCATCAGTTGCGGTCGCAGATTTCGGTGGGGCGCGCCGACGGGATGACGACGATGGAGCAGTCGCTGGCGGACCTGGTGAGGGTCGGGCGGATCACGCGCGAAACGGCATTCGCGCACGGCTTTCGCACCGACGACTTGCAGCGGTACCTGGGATAGGGAACCCAGGTTAACCAGGCTAAGAGGTACGCGAGGGTGGAGGCGCTTTCCGTGGGTTCCGAAAGCGCCGCCGGCCCGTTCCTTGATCACGGGATCTATCTCGCGGAACTGCGCTGAACTCGGTCGGGGGCGGGACGCATCTGCCGGTACGCCGTCTCCGGAGAGGTAGGTGCCGTTCTCGGCCAAATGATAGGGTTCGCAACGGTGCTTGCCCTTCCCCAGCGATTCCTTCCGGCGATATCTCCCATCTCCGGCATCAGTCTCCTGCTGGCTCCGCTGGCCGCGGGACTGCTCATGCATGCCTATGGATCGTGGCGGACGCGGCAGGCAAAAGACTGTAGTTGGCTCGCCACATTCTGGGGCGGCGCTCTCTTTGCTTTTTCTATCGCGCTGGTGCGCTGGACCGTCGTCGGCCGCGGTGCGTAGGCCGACCGCAAATGTAAACAGGGAGGCGTTACTTCGAGTCTTCCACGTTCTGTAAGATCTCGCGGGCCTCGGCTTCTCTCTCCTTCGGCACACGCACATTCCACCAGCAGAAGACATTCCCGCTTTCCTGCTGTACGGTTGGATTCTGGTCCACGACGAAGAAAGGGATTCCGGCTTCCTGCAATAAACTCGCTGCCAGCCCAATGGCGATAGGGTTGTAAATGCCGGTTTGGATCAGGACATCGACGTCATCTTCGTCAAGGCGGTCCATCAGCGGAACATGGCAGTCGGAACACACGACAACCCCTCCACGATACTGCGCGCGGCATTGAGGGCAAACCATCGCGACCTACCTGCGCACAGTACTGTAGCACGAAGCCCCACGCCCTATATGGTGATTGAGAAGTGGGGCAGCCAATCCTGGCTGCCCCACGAGGTCCTAGCTGCTGCCCAGGCCCACGAAGCAGACTCCCAGCAGAATCAGTCCCAAGCCCACGATTTTGGGCTTCGTCATCGCTTCCTTGAAGAACAGCCTGGCCCACAGCAGGCCCCACACGTATCCCAGCGCCACCATGGGGTAGAGCACTGACAACTGGGCGTCCTTGCCCTTGATGCCCCATGCGTAGAAGACGCTCGAAAACAAAAACAGCGCGATGCCGAACAGCAGCTTGGGATTCAGGAAGCTCCAGAGGGAGCGCGAGAGATGCGCCGACCCCATCTTGAGGAACGCCATCCCCAGCGAGCCGATCACCGAAGCGGTGAACACCAACAGCATCGATCTCACCAGCGGGCTCATTGGCCCCCCCGCCGGCCCATCACCGCGACACCCAGCACGATGGTGACGATCCCTATGTTCTTGTAAGCGTTGGATGGTTCGCCGAGCAGGGTATAGCTCGCCAGGGTGGTCCAGACATAGGTCAGCGCGATGATCGGGTACAACATCGACATCTCGCCGTTCTTGAGCGCCAGCACCATCATCAGCGTGTTGATGCCGTAGATCGAGTAGCCGGCAATCAGCGGGATGTTGGTCAATATCGCCAGCAGGTGCGGCGAAAAGTGGCTCGGGCTCATGCCGGTCTTGATCAGCAACTGCGCCACCGAGCCTAGAATCGTGCAGGCGAATACCAGCAGGAAGGAATTGCGGCGGGCGCGCGGATCGGGCTGTGGAATGGCAGTCGTAGCAGTTGAACTCAAAAGAAGGGCCTTTGGAGAAAAGACTCGCGAATCTGCGAGCCAAGAACCAGAATAACAAGGATTCCGCTAGAATGAATAGCTGTGGATCCAGAAAACGTACTAGTGGCGGACCCGGAGCCCTCGGAAGAACCCGCCTACGCGCCGCCGGAACAGCCACGCGGTTTCATCGCGGAGTGGGCCGTCACCATCATTCTGCTGCTGTTCGGCACCACCAACCTGGTTCAGGCCTTCGTGATCCCCACCGGTTCGATGGAAGACACGCTGCTGATCGGCGACCATCTGCTGGTGGATAAACTGGCTTACTCCCCGGCGGGCGCGGTCTCGAAACATATTCTTCCATATAGCGACGTCAAGCGCGGAGACATCATCGTCTTCCGCTACCCCGTCGATATCCAACAGACGTTCGTGAAGCGCTGCATCGGAGTTCCGGGCGACCGCATCAAGTTGGTGGACAAGCGGTTGTTCCTCAACGGCCACGCGGTCAGCGAGCCGTACGTCTACCACAAGACCGAGTACATCGATTCGTATCGCGACAATTTCCCCAGCGAGCCCAACGTACACGTGGCCGAATCCGCCAGCGACATGCTGAATAATCACGTGTTCAACGGCGAGGTAGTGGTGCCGCCGGGATTCTATTTCGCCATGGGCGACAACCGCGATTCGTCCCTGGACAGCCGGTATTGGGGCTTCGTGCCGGGGGCCAACATCGTCGGCAAACCGTTGATTATCTACTGGTCTTACGATGCCACCACGGAAGCCCTCTCCGGGCCGCTGGTTTCGATAGACCACCTGCTGGACCTGGTGCAGCATTTCCCGACCAAGACCCGCTGGAGCCGGACCTTCCGCCTGGTACACGGGTACCCGTTGAAATAACATGAACCAACATCATTACGGGCTCATCCTCGCCGGCGGGCGAGGTACGCGCTTCTGGCCGCGCAGCCGCCAGCGAAGCTCCAAACAGGTGCTCAACGTGATGGGCGAGCGCAGCCTGATACAGTCCACAGTGGACCGGCTGACGCCGCTGATCCCTGCCGAGCGGCTGTGGGTGCTGACCAACCACCACCTTCGCGATATCATTATTAAACAACTTCCGGAGGTTCCCAGGCACCAGATCCTGGCCGAACCCATGCAGCGCAACACCGCACCCGCCATCGGTCTGGCGGCGCAGATTCTGCACTCGCTGGACCCCGACGCCGTGATGGGCGTCTTCCCTTCCGACCATGTGGTGGGCAAAATCCCGCCCTACCGCGCCGTAATCAGGGCCGCCTTCAAGGCCGCCTCCAGACACCACCTGGTGGTGGTGGGCATCCAACCCCGCTGGCCCGAAACCGGCTATGGCTATATCGAATTCCCACGCGATTGCGTGGCCGGCGGCGTGGCGCCGCTGGCGGTGCGCGGTTTCCACGAAAAACCCGTCCTGGCCAAAGCCAAACGATACCTGAAAGCCGGCAATTTCTTCTGGAATTCCGGCATGTTTTTCTGGCGCGCCGACGTGCTGTTGGACCAGTTGCGCCAGCACCTGCCGCGTACCGCCACGGTGCTGGCTTCCCTGCCCCGCTTCGGTTCGCGGGCATTCGCCGCCCGCCTCAAGCAGGCTTTTCCGCTGTGCGACAACATCTCGATCGACTACGCGGTGCTGGAAAGGGCCGCCGGCGTACAAGGCATCGCCGCGGCCGATTTCGGCTGGAACGACGTGGGAAGCTGGAACGCCGTCTACGAACTGCTGGAACGCGACGCGCAGGGGAATTCCATCGCCCTGGAATCGATTGCCCTGGATTCCCACAACAACTTCGTGGACGCCCGCGGTAAAGTGGTGGCGCTCATCGGCGTCAGGGATCTGATCGTGGTCGATACGCCAGACGCCCTGCTGGTCGCCGCCCGCGATCGCGCCCAGCAGGTTGGCGATATCGTGAAGGCGCTGGAACAGCGCAACCGGCACGATCTACTGTAAACCAAGGTTAACATCCGGATATTAACCCCGGCTATATACTCGATACCCCCATACTTATGGGACTATTGTACGGATTATGGGACGTTATTTTCGGGTGTATTCCCGGAATTCTCCGATATAGTGTAGTTAGCGCAGAGTGCGCCATATCGTGTCCTGCTTGTATTGCGGCAAAGTAATCGGAGCGTTTCGGCTGCTTCGGGACGGCGAGTTCTGCTGCGACTTGCACCGGCGCCAATACAGCCAACGGCTCGACAAAGCCCTGCACAACATGGCCTCGCCAGAACTCGGCCCTACCGGCGTCGCGGGCTTCCGCGACGAGATGCCCTTTCAGGAGGGCAACCGGAGCAGCACGCTGATTCCCTGGCAAACCACCGCCGTCCGGGGTCGCATCCGTACCGGCGACCACTGGCCACTCACCCTCGATACCAGCCAAGCCATGAGCGTCACCGCGACGGTTTGCGAAAGCGCCACTGTCGAGGTTCCGCATGGCGAGCGCTGGCTGCCCGATCGGGCGCCGGCACTTACGTTGCGCGTCCCTGACTTCACCGCGGAACAGGATTCCACCCCATCTCCGGATCTGATGGCGCGGGCCCCTGCCCGGTGCAACAAGTGGATGCGCGCTCCCGCGCCGGAACCCGTCACCGCTTTCGTACGAACCTCGGCTGAGATGGAGCCCGCCGATGCGCCGCACGTCCTCCGCTTCGGCGATGCACTGGATCCCACGCCATTTCTGAAACTGTCGTCGCAGACCCCCATTCGGTGCGGCAACTGGATGCCCGCTCCGGAGCCGGAACCCGTCGCCGCTTTCATAACAGCATCCACCGCGCCGGCGACGCGTGCCAATACGCCGCACGTCCTGCGCTTCGCCGCTGAACTGGATCCCACCCCAACTTTGGATGTGGCGCCATACGCACTCCCGCCGTGCGACGGTTGGGCGCCCGCTCCGGCGCCGGAACCCGTGGCGGCTTTCGTACAAGCCTCCGTCGCGCCTACGCCGGTATACGCCCCGCGCACGCTCCCCTTCACCGTCGAACTGGAGCACGAGCCGCCGCAAATGCCGGCGCCCGAGTTTAGCGCGGAACCGGAGTTGCTCCCCATGCTCGAGCTGCCGCTCACGCCCCCGGCCATGTGCCAACGCTGGATGCCTGCCCCGGCGGCAGAACCGGTCCTCAGTTGCCTCCGGATCTCCGTAGCGCCTTTGGTGGCTGCGCCTCCGGCGATCCAGGCGCCTGCTCTCGGCTTGTCTGCCATCGCCCCGCAAGTGGCACGAGTGGATCGGACGCAGCCGATGCCTTCCGCCGAGGTGATGGCGGTTGACGCAACGAATGGGTCGAAGGCTCCACCGGCGTGGATCCAGCCGGCGGCGGCGATGGCGCTTCCCGCCGTTCCACCAGCCGATCGGAAGCTGTTCGCGGCGGTCGGGCAAGTTCCCACTCCATTGCCGGAGGCCGTGGAACTACCGCCGGTCGACACCCACGCAAGCGAGCCGGTAGCGATAGCGATAGCGAACGCGCCGCTCCGCGAGCCGGAGTTGAGCGCGCTCCCAGAACTCCTGGAAGCCGCGCCGACGATGGGCATGGCGGTGTCGATTCCTTCCCCTGCCGCTCTGGAGTCTGTGCGCCTGGCCCCGGTGGCAGCCCCGGTGGCGCTGGCGGGCCCGGTGCGGATGCTGCCCTTCCAGGAGGCGGCGAGCCCGCAACTCACGCTGCCGGAATTCGATGCCCTTCGCCTGACGCCTGAGGTGCGCAAGCCGGCAAAGGTGGGACCCAGGCTGGTGGCACCGGAACCCATCGCCACCGTCGCCGTGACGCCGCCGGCCATCGGCCAGCGGCAGGTGGAACCGGGCCTGCCGCACCCCGGGCTTCTGCCTCTCGAGTACCACAGCCAGCGCCAGCGCCACGTCCCGGAGGGCTGCCTGGAGTGGCAAACGTCACTGCGGGCGCTGTATCCGCCGGCTTTCCAGTTGTGTCCGGCGCTGGAGAAGCTGGAAGAACCGATCGCGGCACAGAAGGTCGCGCGACCGGGCTTCGGGAAGTTCCGGACCATGCCTGCGGTCAGACGGACGCCAAGGTCCTTGATGATCGCCGGCAGGATCGCGGCCGGCTTCCTGCTGGCCGCGGCGCTGTGGGTCGGCGTGGCCAACTTCCGCGCGGACCGGCGGCTGGTCGCGCAGGAAGAAGTCTCCCCCGCCTACGTCGTTCCTTCGCCCGGCAATCGCGCCGGTGCGGCCAACGCGCCCAATGGCGGAACGCCCGCCCCCGCAGCGAAAGGACCGCTCGCATGGATCCGGCGGACCATCGCCAACCGCGCCGCCCTCAGGATCGGCGACGGTTTCCGTAGCATGGAGAATTGGGATGGCGAGGCGCAAGCCCGGCCCGTCGGCTGGAAGCGGCATCCCGACGGTTACGTGAACACCGGCGCACTGGCGCTATTCCATCCCAGTCTCAAGTTCACCGACTTCCGGCTGGAGTTTTTCGGCCAGATTGAAGCCAAGAGCATCGGCTGGACGGTGCACTCCACCGATGCCATGAACTACCACGCCATGAAGCTCACGGTGGTGGAAGCCGGCCTACGCCCGTTCGTGGCCCTGGTGCACTACAATGTGGTGGGCGGCAAGGACGGACACCGGACCCAGACGCCGCTCAGTATCATGGTGCACAATAACCGGCCGATGCAGTTCGCCGTGGATGTCCGCGGCTCTAGCGTGGTGACTTCGATCGACGGCGAGGAAGTGGATTCGTTCGTCGACAATACCCTGGTCGCAGGCGGAGTCGGCTTCTTCAGCGACGCCGGGGAACGCGCCCGGCTCTTCTGGATGAGAGTGTCGCGCAATGACGATTGGCTGGGCCACGTCTGCGCCATGTTGTCCAACGGGGCAGCGGATGGGAACACGGCGGCATTGCGCGGACCAAGACTGCCCGACGGCGCACCGGCGCCCCGATTGCCCGGCGACGGGAACGAAATGGCGGTGGCCGGCGTGTGGATCGCACTGCCGTACCTGCGCGCCGTCCGGAAGACACGAATTCTCAGAACCTGGAGAAGTGACCCATGGAACACGCAAGCGGAAGCCACTCGGAAGGCATGCCCATGCCGCCGGGCGTGACGGCGATCACCGACAGAAGCCAGAAGCGCGCCAGTAAGACTCTTTCCAAAGCGGTATCCCTGCACCTGGAAGGCAAGTTGGAAGGCGCCGGCCGGCTCCTCCTCAAGGCGATTGAAGACGGCGAAAGAGATCCCGCTCTCTACGCGGCGCTCGGCCACGTCCAGTATGAGATGCGCGATTACGAGGCTGCCGCGGAAACCTACGCGACACTCTCGGACATCGACCCGAAGCACCGCACAGCGAATTTCAACCTGGGTGTTTGCTACGGCAATCTCAAGCAGTGGAAGGACGCCGCGACGGCCTTC
>Ga0224559_1002235_pt1 | contig 10101 bp, 12 predicted proteins | sample 714S33034metaG_FD_180676 | JGI IMG/M metagenome (GOLD analysis project Ga0224559, IMG submission 180676) | Peat soil microbial communities from Stordalen Mire, Sweden - 717 S3 30-34 | ecosystem: Environmental > Terrestrial > Soil > Wetlands > Peat | place: Sweden: Norrbotten County, Stordalen... | reverse complement strand
CGTTAATGGCCGACATTTGCCTGATGGACATCATATTACACTGCCACATTACGGTCATTCAACCATAGAACTTTGAATTCGTACTATTCGGCCTTATGTGCCGAGCTCCATAAGGCCGATTTCCGGGAGGTGGCGGGTCTCCATGACGGTCAGTTGCTACAGCTGCCACAAAGCAGGCGACATAGCTAAGTCAGAGCCCAGATTGAAGCTGCCATACAAAATGGTTGATTTTGCCAAGCGCTCATACGTGGTGGAATTCATTGGAATACGCAGATTTGTCTTGGGGTTTCACCCCTTCCAATCTCATAAGGCAAAGTTAGTTTCCTGTTATTTCTCCGTCACTAAACTGTGTACTGCCAAAATTTAGTGGCGGTTAAGACAACCAAGGAAAAACAAGAAAAACAAGAAAGAGCTTGACAATTCAAGAATTGTGTCAGACCATAAAGACAATATGGAAAAAGTAATTCACAAAATAAATAAGGTAGTTGCTGAAAATAAAACATGGCGGGTTGCTGGGTTTAATATTGATGCTTTTCAGATCATTATTTTGATTTGTGTATTAGGTGTCTTTGTTTTATGTTGGCAATTCCATTCACCATCTTTTTCTTTTTCGGCGCTGGGTGTCGTGGTTGGTTTGCAGTGGCGAGAGATTTTGCCAGCATGGCGTAGGGTTTGTTCTGGAGCGCATAAAAAAGCGGTGCCTGACTTTGTTTCAATGGCTTGGACTGCTCAGAGTAGAATTTTTTCGTTTTTGAATGTTAAAGTTCTTTCCTCTATGCTGACGCGTTTTGTTTTTTTTGTTTGCTCGATATTTATCGTTTGTGTTCAAGAATCTTTGTTTTCATGCGTTGGTTTCCTTGCGCACATCTGCCTTTCCCCCCGCTTCTCCAATACTCCTATCAGCGCTTGCTAATCGCAGGCGGTTAATCCTCAAACATCAATCGCCTGCCGCAGAATAATTGCGGATCAGCGCTATCCCGCTTTGTTTTCTGTGTCCCTCATTTTTTTGTGGCTGCTTTTTTAAGGACATAAAAATGATTGCAACAATCGAACTATATACGGTTGCACAACTTGCTGCTTTTTTGAAGAAAAAACCTTCTACAATTTATACAAATATTAATAGGAAGCCAGAATGTCTTCCTCCGATTTTCTACGCTCCAGGTTCCGGGCGGCCCCTTTTTGTAAACCCACAGCAATGGGTCGCTGGAATCGTTTTCCCAGATCTAGTTAATTCTCAACCACCACAAGCACTGGTTATTGCTCCCACAAAAAAACGTGGGCGACCATCCAACGCTGAAAAATTAGCCAAATGAAAAGACTGGCAGTAAGCAGCGAGTGCCGTCAAAAACGCAGGCTATCACCTGCCTTCGCCCCAAGGGGAGGTGAAATACGATGAAAATTGTAGATAAGGATTAGTCATGAACAATGAGAAGCAAATTATTCTGGAAATGATTGGTCGTCCGCCGATTGCATTTTACCGACCACTTGCCTCCATCGCTGGAGGCGCCACGGGTGGGTTGTTTCTCTCACAATTATTGTACTGGAACGGTAAGGGTGATGACACAGAGGGTTGGATATATAAAACAGGTGAGGAATGGCAAGAAGAGACATGTCTTACGCGGTCTGAGCAAGAATGTGCTCGAAAGGTACTTAAACAGTTATGTATTGTGGAAGAAAAGAAAAAAGGGCTTCCCTGCCGATTGCATTACAGAATAAATTTTGAAAAACTATTTACTTTGTTATCAAATATAGCCTCCAAATCCACGCCACCAAAGGCTTCTGCTAGTTTGCAGAAAACGACAAACAAGACCGCTGTAAATAGCAAACCAGTTGGCAGAAAGCAACAAGCAAGTGAGCAGAAAATAGCCGACAGCCATGCTAAATCCAGCACGCTATATACAGAGACTACACCAGAGATTACAGCAGAGATTACAACTACTACCAGGAAGCTGGAAATTTTGGAGGGTAGTTGTAGTGTTGATTTAATTTTTCCAAATTTGGCTCATACAGAAACTGAACATTTAAAACAACTTGTGCGTAGATTGGATAAAAAACATGCGCAAGACATTTTAGATGAGATAGAGGGAAATCGCCGAGCTGGAAAAATTAAAACTGGCTCAATTCCGCTGGCTATTAAACTCGTCAGTGAATTAACGAAAGGAACCTTCCAATTCAGTAAAGGTGTTGCTGTTAGATCGGCAAGAATAACTGAGGCGAAGCTTATTGAAAATAATAAAGAAAGTGACGAGAGAGCAATGCCTCCGAGAGATTTAAAATCCAATGATTGTGCAGTAGTCAGAAGTATAAATGAGATGGTACGTAAAAATAAGCAGTCGCCAGCCCATCCGGGCTAGTGCGAAAATCGTGCCATCAACGGTTGACGGAGAAGTTCGTAGTACTGCTGAAACCGGGTAATGCCGGTGGAGGGAATGCTGGTGCTGGAACCGATCTTCGTGGCCGACCTCCCAACGGAACAGTACCGGAGGCACACGAGAAACGGCAACAATCAATCAAGTACTCATAGAGCGAAAAAATTATTTACTGCGGGCATCAACAGAAAAATAATCAACCACAACTATACGGATAGTTTAGATTACCAAGTCAGATCGGGCTAAGTATTGTGAATACGAAAAAAATACTGACTGCAGGATTAGCATTGATCGTAACTTGCATTGCCGTCGCCATGGCTGCACTCGCAGCTATGGATCGAGGCGGCACTTTGAACGATAAAACTTTGCTGGCAGTTCTAGCAAGCACGCTGGCCGTGCTTGTCCATTTGCTCCCGTCGCTGTCAAAAAACCGCTTGGTCTGGTTGATATGGACGGGTTGCTTTGTGGCAACAGTCTACGGCCACCTGACTTTTTTCACTAATGCGCAAGTTCGCGCTGGTGAAGTACGCGCCGTCGACTCTCTTCAAAACCGCGACCTCGTTACTCAAATAACTCTCGTTACTCAAGAGCGTGACTCCATTGCTGCCAGACCAGTTACAGCGTTACTCCCGTTACTTTCAAGAGTAACGGACTGGAAAGAGCGAGGAAGGATCAAAATCGAGCTTGCTGAGTCAAAACGCCACATTGCGCTTACAGATCAACTCATTAAACTCAACGAAAAAATGGACAATACACACGTTTCTCAGAGTAACGACAAAGTAACATCGTTACTTTCGGCGGCAACCGGGAGTAACGGGGGGCAAATTTCGTTACTCATTGGAATATTTTTTGCCATCATGATCGACCTTTCAGGTGTGCTTTTGTGGCGTGAAATTTTCTGGAGTAACGCGAGTAACGCCGATATTCATGCGCCAATCATGCCGGTAACGAAACCAACCGCGCCGTTACCGACGGCTGTGATCGAAGCGGCATCTAAAACTGATGCGACGTTCGAAAATTTGAAACAGGCGGTCAACGCCGGGGTATGCAAACCCACCGTCACCTCAATACGCATGTATGCAGGTGTCGGGCAAACACGCGCAAGTGAACTGAGAAAACGACTGCTAGAAAGTTAGCGGCAGCGTTTTCAACGGTAAATTTTCACCGGGTATTTTTTTTAGTGGCAAATGTAGATAATCAAGAAAGGTAAAATTATGAAAAAATCAGTTCAAAATAATCCCCCGATTTGTGGCCATATCAACATCGGTGTCCCAGAATACAATAAAACCAATCTTTGCTCAGCTTGTTACCAGTTGATCAAAGATATTGAGTTCGCAGCATTAAGCAAATTGGCCGCGCAGCAGAACGAACAATCCGGATTGCCAAAGCTTAAAGGTAGTAGTGACAGACAGGTTGCGTTCGCAGAGATTATTCGCGCAGAGATTATCCCGCAGTTAGATGGTTTTATACAGGCAAAAATAAAATATACCCCTAATCAAGAAGACGCAGAGTATTGGTCAGATTGTGCTGCTGCATGGGCAGAGATAGCAAAAAAAATAAGATCAGTTACAACGGCTGAGTGGTTTCTTAATAGCAATACGGACATGATTCGACAAATAGGAAGAGGGTTTTATAAATACGGGGAGGAAAGATTTTTAATCTCTACAACGGATTATGAAGTGTTGAAAAAAGATAGATTGAATTACTTACGCAATTTCAAAATTAATGGCGAGAACCAAGAAGGGTAACAGTGGTCAGGATTTGAGCTTCTTAGTCCAGGCTTGTACCATCTCAATAATGAACCGACGATCAGACTCCGATAGGTCGGCGATCAAGTCCTGGATTAACAATGACTGGTCTGTGCAAAGATTTGTGGATTTTGATAGTAGTTCCGCAACAGGCATACCCAAGGTTTCGGCAATTCTCTCAAGTCGTTGCAGAGATGGTAAATGACTGCCACGCTCGAATCTTGAAACGGTCACAGTGTCTGCCCCTAATCGCTCAGCGAATTCCGCTTGAGTAAGTCCCAAAGCATTTCTCCGTTCGGCAATGTTCCTGCCAAGTAACGTTCCAAGAGACGTGGATTTATTTTTCACGGTATTCGCACCAAGGTTATTAACTAGGCGTTAATTGTTATGTCTTTACAATTTCCCATACAGGGCGTAATGTGCTTGTAATTGTCTAATAGTGCCTAGTTTCTGCGGCTGATGGATTTGCTCCTAATCTGCGTTTGTGCAGGCGCAAGAGAAAAAAGGAACTCAATGAGCGTTTTATTCATAGTCTGTGGAAAATAATGATGAAATTGATTATCGCTGCATTCTTTATTCTGTTATTGAGTTTATCAATAACTGCGCAAGCCGATGAGGTTGCTGAAAATGCATATATTGATTTTCGCAACGCACCGCAGGCTATGTATATTGATAACATCATGTGCTGGTATTGTTACTCAAGAGTCTTATATCAAGGGGGTCACAGGTTCACAGATGGTAATGGAAAAATCCTATCTGGCTGTAATCTATTAGGAGGTCATTCATATACCGCAACCCCGGATTTAAGGTGCATTGATCATGGGCGCCGTATGGATTTTGATGGCGCGGAAAGGTATTGGGCAAAGATTGATGCAGATGAAAAAGCCGCAACTGAGGCTGCCGCAGAATATATGACAATCAAAAACGCCTTGTCCAATACAGCTGCTCTATCTGAATCAGATATTAGGGCAATTTTCGCAAACCTTGAGCGACGTCGGCAAGAGGGAAAAGATGACCCTGATAATTTGCTCAATGCGGCAAATAAAATCGCAGCCCCTTACCTGGAGGCAGATCTCAAGGCCAAAAAGGAACAAATCGAACAGGAACGAAGGGAAGAAATGGCTGCAAGATTTGCCATGTTTTCATCTTTAACCTCACAAAAAGGGTTGGCGATACAGCCGCCTGAAGCCGCATTCAACAATAGTAAGCGCAAAACTGCTCCGCAAGAGAAAAAAGAACATCTAGTGTTGATGCCTCTGCGTGTCCCGGAGGTTGATTACGACCTAGCCGGTTCAATGGAAACTGCGTTGGTTAATGGGTTGCAACAGAAATACGACGTGTATTCAGGTGAAGTGGTTTCCAAAATATCGCACGATATTTTCGTTAAGGAAACGCGTCAGGCGAAGCCTGTATGCGATGAAGTTAAATGTATGCAGAATATCGCCATGACCTTTCAGTCCGAGCTCATAGCAACGGCCAATGTGACCAAAAAAGAAGGGAGTTACTTCTTGGCACTCAGTATTCACAATATTTTCGATAACAAAGTCGTTCAATCTGAATCAGTAACGTGCAGCAAATGCGGCGTAATCGAGGTTATAGAAAAATTAAAATTTCTTAGCAATTCCTCCGTTCATTGAAAGCGCCGGCAAGAACGGTTTCACCGTTCGTTCACCAACAGTTCCCTGCGGTCCAGTTTGTACCATGCGCAAGGAATACCCGAAAGATTCAAAGCATTGCAGTTCATCGCATTTCATACCCAAAGCATTGCAAGTCATCGCAGCAGGCTATAAAAATCATTCATGAGCATTCATGTTGTGACTTCAGATTTATTCAGTTTGATTCCTGGCGAATTCAAAATTCATTTAAATCGATTCAAAGGTTAGTGCCTCAGTTTGAAATTTAGCTATTTAATTGAAGCTGATTGTGAATTGGAGTCACTACAGAGTGCTAACACAACCCTCGTTACCACTAACGTCCAAGGGCAAATTCACTACATGAACAGCGCATAATGATTAGCGAAAAAGATCGTTGATGAGGTTTGTGCGCGAGTAAATAAGTAATTTCCAATTCAATGAAGCCGAGTGATTTTTTAAAGGAGCTACGCGATGGGAACCACTAGCAATTACGCTTTGAGCTTGCCGGCTTCACTCAAGCATTCCGTTGAGCAGGTCGCGCGGGATGATGGCACTTCGCTTAATCAGTTTATTGTGACCGCGATTGCCGAGAAACTGGCCGCGCTCAAGACGGCGGATTATTTTCAGGAGAGGGCAAAGCGTGGCAATCTGGATGCAGCGCTGGCTTTACTGAACCGCACGGGCGGCGAACCACCGCAGACGGGCGACGAAATTCTATAGGCAATGTCTGGCTTGCTGACCGAATCCATTTTATAGGCAAGATAATCATTTTCAGGTAGTGGGTTATTGCTTAGAATCAGAATTGAAATTGGAGGATTAATTGTGACTACTGGATGCTACTATGATCGGTTTTGATAGCATCGGTTTAACATGTTTTGGCTTGTGGCTGAAATGTTATAGAAACGATGAGAAAGGACATAAAAATGGCAATTGAATCTATGGTTACATTTGGACTTGCTACTTTGTTTTTGGGCGTATTGACGTGGTACATTTCACATCATCGGTCAGAGGATGAAAACAATAAATAGAACAATCTGAACGGAGCAAAAATGCGATCTGGCGGCTTCTGAATGACACAACCGATTCGCGATGACGCCGAAAGTGAAATGGCTCCTATGCGCCGATAATTCACATTCGCTCACAAAAAATTCTGTCGGCAATACAGAGGAATGATAATTTACTCGAACGACGCTCAAAAACGTCGTCACTCAGAGTAAAACATCAGTAAATAAAATAATAAATAAAATAATTGTTGACGGCGAATTTTTGCGCATCTAAAATTTAATTAATTGTTGTCCCTTGCTTATTGCATGGGCTCAAAACAGGAGACGACCTGTTAAAAAAACGGAGGTTGATGAGAAGCAACCGGACTCCGTAAGGAGTTAACGACTGTCGCTAGACCGTCAAAGTCAATCGGAAGGTTGATCTTAAGGTAATATCACACAACGGGGGCACAATCCCTGACGGGAAATGTGCTCTTTGTTATAGATGAGCACCATTGAGTATTTAGTCATTATTGCCTGCGTTTTTTCAGGCGTCGCGATAAATACGCCAGCCACAAAACTGGTTCGTATATCCCATAAATTTCTTTACGTAATCCTTGCGGCTAACATCCCGTAATGGGGTTGCCTTCAAGGTTTTTATCCTTGGAGGAAACAAAAGATGGAAAAATTATTTCACGTGATAAGCAACGCGGAGTATCACGTTTCGAAACGGCAGTCGGTCACCAGCCTTTGGTGAGGTTAATGAAATCACCAGATCACGATGCCGATTGCCTGTATGAAGTATTCGAACCAACACCCGCGTTGGTGTTCGGACGGGCGCTTCATCCATCCATATATACAAGATGCATTCACACACCCTTCTTCGTTTCAATGGCCAAAGGCTATTGGGATGATGCGGTAGTTACGATTGTTCGCTAAGCGGATCGTGGCGCAAGGGAAAAGACGGTTCCGGAGACGGATGAGCTGGCGGTGGCAGTCAGCAAAAGTGAGAAAACCGGGTGTGCATGTCAAAAAATTTAAAAAGGGAAGGCATTCGAAAGGATGCAAAGTGGTGTGGTCATCGATCACTCGCGCGAGCGAAAATCTGAACGTGGGCAAAAATGTCCTGCAGAGCAAACCACAACCCGAGCGACTTACGTTCCGCCATGCCTTTCACGGCAAAAAACATTCTCCCCGAGCGACGGGCAATTCGCGGAAATACCACGGTGGACTAACCGTGCAGTCACAGAACACACAATATTATTGACAACACCCATGTGCAGAAAGCACATGGTTTACTCGGGCCGCGTGCTGGAATGATAAGACAAGGGCAAATCATGAACGATGACGGGACGCGAGATTTTCCATCTGGACAGGAATCGCATGGCGGGGGTGGCGATGGTCAGGAAAGGCCAGCCAAGGCAATGCCGCGTCCGGGGCGTGTGAATGGCAGGAATTCTACCAAGCGGTCGGGTGGGCACAGTATCCACAAGAGATTGCATAACGAGATAATTTCAATCCTTCAGGCAAACCGTGACAAGGCGGCAAAGAAGGAAAAAAAGGTGGGTGCCAGAACGATGGAAATTCGTAAGACTGATGTGCTCGGATTTTTCAGCGACCTTATGTTTTTGGGGTGCCGGCTGGAGAGTGTCTATAACCTTAAACAGAAACATCTTGTTGCCGTATTCAATCATCTGGAGGCGGGTGGACAGGCAACATCGACCATCGCAGGAAAGATCAGCACCATGCGCACGTTTTGTGGATGGATTGGCAAGGATGGGATGGTTCGAGAGTCACATCACTATGTCAAGGATCCTGCATCAGTGAAACGAACGATGGTTGCGCAAAGCGATAAGTCGTGGGATGCGCATGGGGTGGATCCAATGAAAATCCTGGCTGACATAAGGGCGATCAGGAATGGGCGCGAGGAGCGTGTAGCTGTTTGGGTGGAAATGTGCTGGGCATTCGGTTTGCGCCGCGAGGAGACGGTCGAAATGAGGCCTGGTGTTGGTGATAACGGGGATGTTCTGTTCGTTATTGATGGAACGAAGGGAAAACGAGCGCGGAACATTCCAATAAGGAATGAACTTCAGAGAGCGGTTCTTGAAAAGGCGAAGCGGGTTGCCGACAAGAAAACGGGGTATATGTGCAAGAGGGGTCTAACGGTCAAACAAAACGTTGACCACTTCAAATACATTCTGGTCAAGGTTGGGATCACTGAAGCCGACCAAGGAGTGACATTGCACGGATTGAGGCACAAATATGCCCAAGCGCAGCACTTGCTCATGACAGGGGTTGAGGCTCCCATTAAAGGGGGAGACATTTCAATTCTCTCAAAGAACGAATATCGTTTGGCCAGCATCAAGGTAATGGAAACGCTTGGTCATAGTAGAGCTTCTATAGGTGCGAGCTATTACGGCTCAAGGCAAGGTGTGCGCCGGCAGAAAGATAATGGAGTTCAGGAAAATACGCAGGAAATTAATGGATATAAAAGGGAGGTTGGTGAAGTCGAATAATGCTTTGTTATCACGGCTCGGCAAGGTTTGGTTCTAAGGCTGCACCGGGTAGAAAATCTGCGCGCGTTAATTTGAAATTGTCATGAACGATTGTTGCGATCAGATAAAATGAGCTGCTGCTTGAGGTTGTTGAAGATGATTCTGGTGGAACATATCGTGCAGTCTACACGGTGAAGTTCAAGGAAGCTGTGTTCGTTCTGCACTGTTTTCAGAAGAAGAGCAAGCGCGGCATTGCCACCCCAAAAGAAGACATGGACATCATTCACGCAAGATTGAAAGTTGCCGAGGCGTTTGCGAAGGAGTTGCGAAATGAAAAAAAGGATCATTGACGGTATCGAGGTGCGGCGCAGTTCCCGCAACGTGTTTGCCGATCTTGACCTGCCTGACGCGGAAAAACTCAAAATAAAAACCGGCTTGGTTGTCGAGATCAGGAAGGCTAAGCATATGGCGCGTGTATCTTATGCATGTCTGCATATCCCGTAAGATGAAATGAAAATTGACTGGCCGAGCTGGTCAATGAAGCTGCTCTTGGTGATCGTATGTCTGAAAGTTGCCTGACAAGAGTCAGTCGCTTGTAAAATAGGTGAAGGGCAGGACCCGGCCAAAAATGGGCATTCGCGACCGGCAATCTATGCGGAAGACATTGAAGCAGACTTGCATTTGAGGCAAGATGCAATTCCTACAATTCTCCTTGGCACCGCCACATCCGATGTCTACTTCTACCAATTGGTTCTACTGGGCGTTTCTATCAGCGGTCTTTGCTGCATTCACAGCAATCTTTGCCAAAATCGGTATTAAAGGTGTCGATTCAGATTTGGCTACGCTGATTCGAACCGCGATCATTATCGTCG
>Ga0224559_1002232_pt1 | contig 10106 bp, 6 predicted proteins | sample 714S33034metaG_FD_180676 | JGI IMG/M metagenome (GOLD analysis project Ga0224559, IMG submission 180676) | Peat soil microbial communities from Stordalen Mire, Sweden - 717 S3 30-34 | ecosystem: Environmental > Terrestrial > Soil > Wetlands > Peat | place: Sweden: Norrbotten County, Stordalen... | reverse complement strand
CGTTACCGCACCGCCGTGGATAACGACGGTCGCCTTCTGGCCATGGATATTCAGGTGGACCTGGATGGGGGCGCGTATGCCACCGTAACGCCAACGGTACTTTCGCGTGCGACGATTCATTCCGCCGGTCCTTACTTCTGCGAGAACATCCGCGTGCGCTCGCATGCCTGGGCGACGAATCTGCCGCCGCACGGAGCCTTTCGCGGATTTGGCTCGCCGCAAACCATATTCGGCGTCGAACGGCATATGGACCAGATCGCGAAGGCCGTCGGAATTTCCCCGGAGGAGGTGCGCCGCCGGAATTTTCTTGCGCAGGGTAAATCGACGGCCACTGGCCAATTGGTTCGCGATCCAATCGACCTGTCCGGAATGTTGGATCGAGCTCTGCTGGTTTCTGACTACCGCGCCAAGCGAACCCGCTTTGCACGCGAGAATGCAACGTCGAACGCAATCAAGCGCGGCATCGGCATTGCCAGTTTTATGCACGGCGCGGGATTTACTGGCTCCGGCGAGCGCTATCTAAATTCGCTGGTTGGCCTTGAGGCGGATGCCTCCGGCCATCTTACGGTGCTTGTCTCCAGCACGGAGTTTGGCCAGGGCACCAACACCATTTTGAGTCAGATTGCGGCCGAGGCGCTTGGCTTGTCCTGCGAAGATGTTTCCATCGCGCAGCCCGATACAAGTCGCGTGCCCAACAGCGGGCCTACCGTGGCCTCGCGCACCACGATGATTGTCGGACGTCTGGTGTATGATGCTGCACTTGCGCTTGCTGCCATCCTGCGCGAAAAGAAAATCCTCGGCGAAATATTTACGCCTCTGGAGTTTCGCGCCGCCTGCGCAGCTTACACTGCGCGGTATGGCGCATTGCGCGCCGAGGCTCGCTACCAGGCACCGAATGATATCTTCTGGGATGACGTTGCGTACAAGGGGGAGGCCTACCCGGCTTTTGCCTGGGCCGTCTATGTGGCCGAGGTAGCCGTTGACATGCGCACTTACATGGCCGAGGTTGTCAACTTCTACGCGTTGCAGGAAGTCGGCCGGGTAATGAATCCCGTGCTGGCCGTAGGTCAAATTGAAGGCGGGGTAGCACAGGGCGTTGGCTATGCTCTTTACGAAAAGGTTGTCTGGAAAGACGGCCGCATGAGCAACAACCAGTTGACCAACTACATTATGCCCACGGCCGTGGACATACCCAACATCGAGGTTTACTTCGAAGAAATGCCCAGCGAACATGGGCCATATGGTGCCAAGGGACTCGGCGAATTGCCGCATGATGGTCCAGCACCCGCAATTCTGAATGCAATTCAGGATGCAACCGGCGTCAGCTTTACCTCCATTCCTCTGCTGCCGGAAGATATTTTTCTGCGAATGACTGAGACACTCGATCCGGTAACCATGGAAATCTCAGGGAGCGTGAAATGAGCGCCGCAAAGATTCCATTGGATGAAATCCGCTTTAAAGTGAATGGCGAAGAGCGCTGCGTATCTGTGCCGCCGATGAAGCGGCTGCTTGACGTGTTGCGCGAAGATTTGGAGCTGACCGGCGTTAAAGAGGGCTGCGGCGAAGGCGAATGTGGATCGTGCTCCGTGCTGCTGGACGGTGTGCTGGTGAACAGTTGCCTGGTGCCTGCGTTGCAAGCCGACGGTTGCGAAGTGCTCACGGTTGAAGGGCTCGCGACCAACGGCGCGCTGGCGCATATTCAGCAGACGTTTCTCGAACTGGGCGGAACGCAGTGCGGTATCTGCACCCCCGGCATGATGCTGGCCGCCGAATCGCTGCTCAGAAAAAATCCTCATCCAGACCTTGCTGCAATTCGCGAGGGCCTGGCTGGAAATCTTTGCCGTTGCACCGGCTACATGCGCATCATCGATGCGGTGAGGCACGCGATGCAAATGCCAATCCTCGCAGAGGAGCAAGCGGAGTTAGACGCGGTGCGCAAATGAGATCGAATGTCTCCGAGTACGAGTTGGTTGCGCCCGGTTCGCTGAGCGCTGTGCTGGCGCTGATGGCTGCGGAACCGGGCGCTTGGACGCTGATGGCCGGTGGCACCGAACTGATGGTCGCCCTTGGCGCTGGCCGCCTGGCGCAGCGCAAACTGGTCAGTCTGTGGGGCATCGACGAGTTGCGCCGCATCACGACAAGCAACGACTGGTTGACCATCGGCGCCGGAGCAACCTTTACCGACATTCGCGAAAATGAAATCATCGCGAAGGAATTTCCGCTGATGGCGCGCGCGGCAAGCTGGACCGGCGCGATTGCCAATCAGAACCGCGGTACGCTCGGCGGCAACATTGTGAACGCATCGCCTGCCGCGGATTCCCCGCCGGTGCTGCTGGTCTACGAGGCAGAGATCGAGCTGGCCTCCGCGCAGGGCACGCGCCGCATGAAGTACAGTGATTTTCATCTGGAATACAAACGCACCGTGATGCAGCCGCAGGAGTTGGTGATGGCCGTGCATCTGCCGCGAGGCCGCCGCCTGCCGGTGGAGTATCTGCGCAAAGTAGGAACGCGCAATGCCCTGGCCATCTCCAAAATCGCACTTGCCGGGGTGGGAGCCATGCAATCAGGAAAAGTGCAGACAGTCCGCATCGCCGCGGCCAGCCTGCGCGAAACGCCGGCGCGACTGCTAGCAACCGAGGCTGCGCTGCTCGACCATGCGCTGACCTCCGAGAGAATTCTCGCCGCGCGCAAAGTACTGCTGCAGGAAGTGAAACCAATCGATGACATTCGTTCCACCGCAAACTATCGCGCCTATGTAGCGGCGAATTTGCTGGAAGAATTTCTCATGCAGATGGCTGCTTCCGAAGGTTGAGCGTTTTCAACTCATGTGTTAACAAAATGCTGGGTGCCCCAACCTTTCCGCGTTCTTTGCGGAAGGGTGGAATAGCACAATGGTTCATTTCGACCGTAAACACCAGAACTGAAAACTCTCTAACTTGCTGCCTCGGACATTTTAAAAACGCTGCCACATCTTTTCCGCGGCAACTCTCGCTTTGGCCATCACCTCTTGTTCATCAATCGCAAGAAGCTTTCTGTTTTCCATCACCATCCGCCCGCCAATGATCGTGGTTTCAACCGCACGTCCAGAGACGCCAAAGAGGATGTGGCCGGTTATATTCGAGGCGCACATTGGGGTCGGCGGATCGTAGTCCACGATAATCACGTCGGCATGTCCGCCGGGAATCAACTTGCCCACCGCGTGCCCGAAGGTCTCACTCGCCACGGCGGCATTCGCGCCGAACAACATCGCGGGAACCTCCGTCCATCCTGCTCCCGGCTGGCCCGTTCTGTGCTTCTGCAGAGCATTGGCAACCTTCAGCGATTCGAACATATCCGTGGTGTAGCCGTCGGAGCCCAGGCCAACCCGTACACCGCGATGAATCATCTCCAGCACCGGAGCCGAGCCTACCGCATTCGCCATATTCGATTCCGGGTTGTGAACCACGTTCGTCCTGCTGTCTTGCAAAAGTCCAATTTCGGCGTCGTTCACATGAACGCAGTGAGCTGCGATGGTCTTGCTGCCCAAAATGCCGCGCTCGTGCAATCGCTCCACCACTCGCATTCCATACTCGCGCTGGCAGTGGGCCACATCAGCCTCCCCCTCCGCAACATGAATATGAAAGCCGGCATCGAGTTCTGCGGCAATTTGAGTGCAGCGGGCAAGGCTCTGGTCGCTCACGGTAAATGAAGCGTGCAGCCCGATGAGTCCTCTAAGCAGGCTGTCTTGGGATTGCTTGCAGTATTCGAGAAACGCCCGATTCTCCTCGATGCTTTGATCCGCAACCTTTGCGCCATCGCGATCCGAAACTTCGTAGCAGAGGCAACTGCGCACGCCGGTTTGGCGCGTAGCCTCTGCGATGCGGAAGAGGCTGCCGGCCACCGCGCCTGGGCTGGAATGGTGATCGAAGATAGTAGTCGTGCCGTTCTTGATGCAATCGATCAGCGCCACCATCGCGCTCAAATACACATCCTCCAGTGTAAGAACTTTGTCCATCCGCCACCAAAGACGCTCCAGAATCTGCACAAAGTTTTCCGGTGCTTCGTCTTTCAATGCCATTCCGCGCGCAAAGGTGCTGTACAGATGCATGTGCGTGTTGATCAACCCCGGCATGATCACATGGCCACGCGCATTCACAAACTGGGCGCCGCTATATTTTCGTTGCAAGTCGGCCGTCCCGCCAATCTCGGCAAGCAATCCATCCTCGATGGCGACACACCCGTCCTCAATCAGGGGCAAACGGTCATCCTGAGTGATCAGTCGTCCATTCCCGACCAACAACATGGAAGATACCTCCATTGCGCGGATTCCTGCCGCTTTTGCACTCCGTATAATACTAGGCATGTAAGAACGGAATATAATCATTTCAGGCCGAACTGAATGTTGGCAAGCCACAACAATCAGGTCTGGCCCTTGCGAGAGTGCACTTGAATTGCAGCGGAAAAGATTCCAGATTCAGCTAGACTTTGCCCGGATCAATTGCCCCGCAATCGGTTTGACTCCTTGATATCTTACTGGATGATCTCCGCGAAACCCGGAAAGCGCAGGCAATACTCAGTGAGATATATAGTGTGATATTCTTAATAACTCGAACTGCGTGGAAGGTTGAATGGCGAATTTAAACGTACAAATCTGCGGGCTCGAATTCTCGAATCCAATTCTGCCCGCTGCCGGACCGCCATCCAAAGATGGGGCCATGCTGCAGGCAGCCGCGAAAGGTGGCGCCGGCGGATTAGTCACTAAAACAATTTCAGTAAATCCAGCCGACGTGCCGCGCCCTTGCATGGCGGAGATTCGCGGCGGATTTCTAAATACGGAGCTGTGGTCTGAGTTACCCAAAGAACAATGGATCGAAACAGAGTACAAGTTAGCCCGTGCCACTGGCCTGCCGGTGATCGTCGGCTTGGGATATACGGCCGATCAGATTCGCGAACTTGCCCCCTTGGTAAAGCCATTCGCCGACGCTCTGGAGCTTTCCACGCACTATGTCGGCAACGATATCTCTCCGATCATCAATGCGCTCCGTGCGGCCAAAGCGGCGGTGGATGTCCCGGTGTTTATGAAGCTAAGCCCGCATCCGAATATTCAGGAGATTGCGATTGCACTGGAGCAGGCGGGAGCCGATGCTCTGGTCATGATCAATTCCTTCGGCCCATGCCTGAGCATTGATCTGGAAACGGGCCTGCCACTGATGGGCAGTAAAGAGGGTTTTGGCTGGCTCTCCGGCGCGGCCATCAAGCCGCTGGCTCTACGCTGCGTTTACGACGCCGCGCGCGTGGTCAAAATTCCCATCTTCGGCGTAGGCGGCGTTTCCAACGGCCGCGATGTGGCTGAGATGTTCATGGCGGGCGCTTCCGCCGTGCAGGTTTGTACAGAAGCTATTCTGCGCGGCCCTTCGGTCTACGGAAAAATCGCCACAGAACTTGATGCATTCCTCGACAAGCACGGTTATCAATCGGTCAATGAGATTAAAGGCCTTACCATTCGCAAGATGGAAGAGCGCGGCGCGCCCAAAGCAACAAAAGCGCCCGTTGTTGATATGAAGCGTTGCAATCTCTGCGGATTGTGCATAATCAGCTGCCCGTATGAAGCTATCTCGAAGGGCGTAGTGCTGAATATTGACGAAGAGAAATGTTTTACATGCGGGTTATGTGTCAGCCGTTGCAAGCAAGGGGCACTCTCCTTGGAGCAGTAAAGCCGCGCAGTTGTAGTTACTGAATTTTGACAGGTTGTGAAGATGATGACGTATTTCACCGGACTTCGATGCGTTCATTGCGGACGCGTATATAGCACGGATGAAGTTGAGTACTACTGCACGGCATGTGGCTATCACGAAGGTATTCTCGACGTGCTCTACGACTACGACGCAATGCGGAAGGAACTCAACCCCGCTGCGTTGGTCGGCAATCTCAATCGTTCGATGTGGCGCTATCTACCCCTGTTGCCTGTTTCGGATGCCACGTTGATTCCGCATCTGCAAGTTGGTTGGACGCCGCTCTACGACGCTCCGCGAGTGGCTAATGAATTGGGCGTGGCACGCTGCTGGGTCAAAGATGAAGGGCGCAATCCTACGGCGTCGTTCAAGGATCGCGCAAGCGCAATCGGTGTTGTGAAGGCACTGGAAAAGAAAACGGCGCGGATTACTTGCGCATCCACAGGCAACGCCGCATCTTCGTTAGCCGGCTTCTCCGCCGCCGCGGGAATCCCTGCTTCCATTTTTGTTCCTGTGCGCGCGCCCGAGGCAAAGGTTGCCCAATTACTTATCTACGGGGCGCAGGTATTCTCTGTGCAGGGAACTTACGATGAAGCGTGGGAATTGTGCATGGCGGCTGCTGCTGAGTTTGGCTGGTACAACCGCAACTGCGCTATCAATCCATACTTGATTGAAGGCAAGAAGACAGTTTCTCTGGAGTTAGCAGAGCAGTTCATGGCTCTTACTCCAGGTACCTTTCCCGACTGGGTTGTAGTAAGTGTCGGCGACGGTTGTACGATTGGTGGAGTTTGGAAGGGGTTGAAGGAGATGCATACTCTTGGTTTCATTCCCCGCCTGCCCCGCATTCTTGGCGTGCAGGCCGAAGGCTGCAAGCCTTTTCTGACCGCATGGAAGAGTGGCGGCAGCCTGACTCCATGTGACGCCAATACTTTGGCCGACTCCATCGCTGTGGGGCATCCGCGCAACTTCAGCAAGGGAATGAGCGCGGTCACCGAGTCGGGCGGAGCTTTTGTCGCCGTCTCCGACGAAGAGATACTTCAGTCCATCCCCATGCTGGCGCGCAAAGCTGGAGTCTTTGGCGAACCTGCTGGCGTTGCGGGTGCGGCGGGAGTCAGGAAGGCTGTTGGGTCCGGTATTATCATTCGCGATGAAACTGTCGCGATCATCATGACCGGCAATGGATTGAAAGATATTCATAGCGCGATTCGCGCTGCGGGGCGCACAATTTCCGTGCGGCCCGCGATGGAAGAAGTTCGCAACGCGGTAAAATCAGCGGCTACGGCTTGATGCCGCCGATCGCCGCAAAAAGATGAAAGTGAGAAAGGTACAAGATGGCAAAGATTCCGTTCGGCCCCACTTATGATGAGATGCTCGATCCCGGATTACTCAACAAGGATATTCGTGCTAAAGCCCTCGCCGCATTGAAGCAGGATGAGCTCGACCCTATCAATTTGTTCAACATTACATGGAAGGATGCAACCAACCAGGTTCGCAAAATCGTATTGCCTTCTGCCTTGACGGGAATCGAGGCGAACGTTGTGGTGATGCTGGGTTGCGGGTTTCCTTCCGGCTCTCACAAGGTTGGCCCGGCCTACAGCACGCTGATTGAGGGATTGGTAGACGGCGAAATCATTCCCGGCGTGCACACCATCCTGGGACCCTCGACGGGTAACTTTGGAATTGGAACAGCCTATGTTTCAAAACTGCTTGGTTTCCGTGCCATAGTTATCATGCCTGACAGTATGAGCAAAGAGCGCTATGAGCGCATCAAGAGATATGGCGGCGAACTTGAGTTGACCCCTGGCTCTGAGTCCGATGTAATCCTGACCCTGGAAAAGACGCGCGAATTAATGAAGAATCCCAAGAACAAGGCGCTGGCCCAGTTCGAGCTCTTCCCTAACTATCGTTTCCATCGCCATGTAACTGGAAGCAGCGCTATCGAAGCTGTGAAGGGCATAGGCAACGGCCGCATCGCGGGCTTTACTTCCGCACCTGGCTCGGCGGGCACCCTCGCGGCTGGCGATCAGATCAAGGTCGCGTTCCCAGAGGCAAAAGTTGCCGCGCTGGAGCCCTACGAATGTTCAACTCTTGCCAATGGTGGCCGTGGCCAGCATCGTATCGAGGGAATTGGCGACAAGATGTGCACGTTGATTCACAACTTGCTTAACACGGATTTCGTTATTCTCATCAAAGATGAAGAAACTGTGCAAGGAGTCAAGATTTTCCATGATGGCGTAGATGAACTGGTTAACTTAGGTCTGGACCGAAACTTCGCCCTGAGCTTGCGTGAGTTATTCGGCCCGTCCGGTATCTGCAATGTATTGGGAGCTATCAAGCTGGCGAAGCACCTGCGTCTTGGACCGGGAGACAATGTTGTAACTATCGCCACCGACGGTTTCGATCGCTATAACTCAGTGCTGGAAGAGTTGAACAGCCGCTATCTCGAGTTGGCTCCTCAGGTATTGAATCGCTGGACGCGCGATATCTTCTTGGGCGCAACGGATGAGCATGTATTTGACTTCCGCAAAGCCTCGGCCAAAGAACAGCTCTACAAGCAAAAGGAGAATGACTGGTTGAAGTTCGGTTATACCAAAGAGTTCCTCGACTCAATGCGCAGCCCCCAATTCTGGGATGCGCAGTATGCAAAAGTTGGCGAGTATAACAGGAAGATCCTCGCCGCGCGTTAGTTTCAATTGAAGGGGTTCCAGCTATGTTCAAGTTTACTCTGAACCAGAATGTTGTTACGGTGGCGGCGGACATGAACCTGCTGGAATATCTGCGCGAAGACGCGCGCCTGACATCTGTAAAGGACGGTTGCGCCGAAGGAGTCTGCGGCTCTTGCTCCGTGCTGGTGGATGGCAAGGCAGTGCGTGCCTGCAAGCAGACCGTAGCCAAAGTAAATGGCAAGAAAGTTACCACACTCGAAGGCCTCACGGCACTCGAACGCGAAATCTATTCCTGGGCCTTCGGCGAAGTGGGTGCGGTGCAGTGCGGCTTTTGTATGCCGGGCGTGGTAATCAGCGCAAAATCCTTGCTTGATCGGAATCCCTCGCCCACTTCCGCCGAAGTCAAGAGTGCTATACGGTATAACTTGTGCCGTTGCACAGGCTATCTCAAGATAGAGCAGGCCATTCACCTGGCATCGAAGGCATTTCGCGAGGGGAAGACTCTCAGCGCGGAGGGCCGTACAGCCAAGGTTGGCGCGCGCATGGTTCGAGTGGATTCTGACGCGAAGCTGCTTGGAACTGGCGAATTCGTTGACGATATGAAGGTTCCGGGCATGCTTTATGGCGTCGCGCTCAGAACCAAATATCCACGGGCTTTGGTAAAGAAGATCGATATATCCGCGGCGCAGGCCTGTCCCGGCGTTGAGGTTGTGCTGACCGCCAAAGACGTTCCCGGTGAGCGCTTGCTGGGGCATATTGTTCATGATTGGCCGGTGATGATTGCTGAGGGCGAGGAAACTCGTTACGTCGGCGATGCGCTGGCTTTGGTGGCCGCAACAACCATGGCGACTGCGCGAAAAGCGCTGGAGTTGATTCGCGTTGAGTATGAGGAGCTTACGCCGATGTTGTCGCCGGAGGCGGCAATGGCGGAAGGCGCGCCACGGATCCATCCAAATGGAAATCAGCTTTCAGAAACCATAATGAAGCGCGGCAATGTTGATAAGGCCATTGCTGAAGCAAAGTATGTTGTCACCGAGCACTACTCAACGCCGCGCCAGGAACACGCGTTTCTGGAGCCTGAGAGCGCGTTGGCCATTCCAGCGCAATGTGGCTCGCTCACGGTTTATACCGCGGGACAAGGCGTATACGACGATCGCCAGGGCATTATGGAGATGCTCGCTTTACCCGCGGAAAAAGTTCGCGTCATCAGCAAACTGGTTGGTGGCGGATTCGGCGGCAAAGAGGATCTCTCTGTGCAGCATCACGCCGCTCTGTTGGCGTGGCACAGCGGGCGTCCGGTAAAAGTGACATTCACCCGCGAGGAGAGCTTTCTTGTTCACCCCAAGCGCCACCCCATGGAGATGTATTTCACCACCGCCTGTGATGAGCGCGGAAAGATTACAGCAGTGCGAGCGCGCATCGTGGCTGACACGGGCGCTTACGCATCACTGGGTGGTCCGGTTTTGCAGCGGGCTTGCACGCACGCAGCGGGTCCGTACCAGATTGATAATGTTGATATTGAAGGACGCGCTTTCTATACCAATAACATTCCCTCCGGTGCGTTCCGCGGCTTTGGAGTTACACAGACTTGCTTCGCCGGGGAGAGCAACCTGAATCTGCTGGCTGCCAAGCTCGGAATCTCCCCATGGGAGATTCGCTTCCGCAACGCCATTGAACCCGGCGGCGTGCTTTCCAACGGACAGATTGCTGACGCAGGAACGGCATTGAA
>Ga0224559_1002231_pt1 | contig 10107 bp, 15 predicted proteins | sample 714S33034metaG_FD_180676 | JGI IMG/M metagenome (GOLD analysis project Ga0224559, IMG submission 180676) | Peat soil microbial communities from Stordalen Mire, Sweden - 717 S3 30-34 | ecosystem: Environmental > Terrestrial > Soil > Wetlands > Peat | place: Sweden: Norrbotten County, Stordalen... | reverse complement strand
AGACATATTCAGTACCATTCCACCGGTTTTTCACGATGAAGGAACTTTTCGTATAAGCAAAGGCTGACTTGGAACCTAATCCCAGCGCTCCGATTGTAGTGTTGTCATCAGTCTTGCTCGACTCACCATAGGTCCAGAAGATCTCTCCAATCTTGTCAGGGTCGATACCAGAGCCTTCATCAATAACAGCAAAGGTAGGTTCGAAGCGGTTCGGTAGCCGAACCTTGAATGGAACGTCACTCTTGCCAGCGGTTACATGAGCATCATAAGCATTGCAGCAGTACTCACGGATGACCGCTAAGATCTTGTCACGGTAGAGACCGTCTGATAGGATGCCAAATAGCTTGGCAGAGGACTTAAGCTGGAACTTGATACGGTTATCTGGAAGGTTGCTCTCGAAACCATGGTTGTCTGAGTGAAGTTTCATGCTTATCCTCTCTGTTCAATCGATAGGTGTATTGTATCACAGAAAGAACAGAAAGTAAATGAAAAGTTCACCTAAACCATAGAAAGCACAGTTGAAGCCATTGAACATGACACCGGTGCCCAGTTTTAGAGGTCCTGGAAATTCTTGCCGACCGCCAATTGTAGACATGCTCTACCGTGCTATAATTGCTCTTGTAGTAATTGCTATCTCGTGGATCATACAACCACTGTCGATAGACGATTGAGAAGAGCCAGCAGAGAAACTTTTGTGTCATATTTCGCCTTCTATAGTGATGTAGCCTGGTGGGATATTTGACAGCGTGAAGAGACCTTCATCTTTAAAGTTAGGATCTATAACTATTGTACCGTTTCCTATACGATTAAACACTGAAGCATCTATCTTTAGTGCGGTCCAGTCAATAATTCTAGTAGTTTCTACAAACTTTGGTTTCAACTGTTTGAGAGCCTCAAGTGAAGTTGATAGATAAATCCTATCATGGTGATAAGAAATTTTGGATTTAGACCTTGGTGCTAATCCTATCTCCAGGATCTTATCAACGCTTGCAGTTGGTGTCATATGATATAATATCTTATACTTCTTCAGGATCTTATCTTTAACATCCATTCCATATTTCGCTTCTATAGTTATACAAAGCTGGCCAACTTTGAATTTCTGCAGTATCGTATCAAGATTGTTTTCTTGTTCTACTTTCTTACGATCAACTGCAATCATCGCAGAAGCCACATACCATCCACATGTTTCGACTTTGTGTATAAGTTTTTTGATAGTCTCATGATCTGTACTACTGTTAAAGATCGCTGTGATCTTACAAAGATCTGCAAATTCATAGTCTATTTTGCAAGTAGGGACTTCTCGCTTGATAGACCAGATGACATATGAAGATGAGTAAGACTTGATCAAACCTTCATACAACTTATGCTGATCTTCCAATAACTTATTCAGGTATGGGCTATTGTGAGTAGGGGCTACAACATCCCTGACAGTAAAACCATCGATCAAGTCATCGAAATCAAGGATCTCGTCAAGCTTCATAACTTATACGCCGAAACCGTTGATCCTTACCATGGTGTCCAAGATAGACTGAGCATTTGTAAGCTCGAGATTATGGTCAAGAACTGTCTGCATGATCTGAGCAAGCGAACCTACAAAGATTGGCTTTTCGTTGTTTTCTTGAAATAGCTGGCCATACATGATAGCACGGCCGAATTGGTGCTCACAGCGCATAAACTTGATATCTACTTTCATTTGGGATTACCTCTTAGTATGGTTTGGTAACCTATTTATGCTAACTGCCGCCGAGCAACTTTTCCAAGTTAGCCTTAACCATCTCCCAGCCTTTTACTTCAGCCTTCTTGGTAGCCCACTCAGTACACCAAACTACGTTATCATCTTGCCATGCTCGTTGACCTTTTGCAAAGTCTTCTTTAGAGTAGACAAAACCGTGTTGCAGCTCTACCTCTTGCTTAAGCCCAAGATATTGCTTGAGCAGCGTAGTCTTGTGTGTTTCGTATGGTTGCATCAGGTCAGCATCACGCATGATCATCTCTGGGATTGTAAATGGTTCACGGATAAATGGGTATTGTGTGACCCCAATAACTTGGCAAGCAGTTTTGAATGAGATCTCGCTAAGTCCCAGTAACTTAGAGCTGGCAAGCTTCTGAGCTGTTTCAAGTCCTTGCAAGGCAAGCTTGATGTTCTCTTCATCTGATTGCCGCCCGCCTGTATGGTTGAAGTCATGCAACAATGCTCCAGCACAGAGACCTCTGAGAACCTCATCGATCCCATCATAAGGATCTGGTGGGTTGTCTACATTCTTGGCAACATTTTGGTGATAGTACCCTTCATAGACATTAAGCATGACACAGGTCGCATGATAAGCATTGTGATAAGGTAGGTAGTTTGACTTGTTGAAACCTGCCAAAAATTCCATGAATGGCTCAAGGTTTAATCGAGCAACTATCACCTTGATTGCTGGTGAACCCATGTTAGCGAGATCATAGTGCTTAATAGCCCTAAAAATCTGCATGTCAAGGTCGATCATTTCATCAAGGGCCACATCATCTTTACATTCAAGGGTTGAGACATTCATGTTCATTCTCCTGTTTCGATGTGATCATTATATCACAAGAGAGTGAGAATGTAAACGATTTTAACGCGACCACCGATCCTTGTAGAGGTTCCAATCATCTACATTAGTGTCAGTCTTGTAGCCAAGCTCAGTGAAAAGCTTGAAGCAACCCTTGAAGGCAAACTCGAAAGCTCGAGCACTATTCTGTGTAGAGTTACCTGCAACATTGAGTGTGATCTCTTCATGGATCATTGCGGAGTTCTTGATGAAGTTCTTTGCCTTAGCAAGTTCATCAGAGTAGAGACATTCTTCAAGGTCTGAAGGATCAAGCAGCACGACATAGCAAGGTTTCTTTTCCTTTTGGCACTGGTTGATGGTCAGCTTGGTACCGGCAGACATCTTCTCAGAAAAGACGATGGTAAGGTTAGCATTCTTCAGGTTGGCAATGGTGCGCTGACGATAACCACCAACATGCTCAAGGATCCCAAAGGTCTTTGCCATCTCAGGCTTGCTGCCATCAAGGGTGGCAAAGTTCTTAGGAGCGTATCCACCAGTGGGTAAGTTGAACAGCTTGGCGGCCCAAAGACCTGCAGCATCCGCTCCTGTCTGTCCACCTGATACTATCTGTAAATTCATGTCATTCTCCTGTTTCGATGTGTGCATTATATCACAGGTACGTCAAGAAGTAAACGACTTGTGTCACTTGGTCATAAATAACCTAAACAACACGAGACACGGTTCATACCGTGCCCAATACCTCATAACGATAAGGATCATTATGGATGAGATAGTACAGCAGTTGTTTATGTTCATGTTCAATGACCCAACGCATGGTGGTATGGTAGCGCTTGTCTTATTGATCTGTCTCAGTGCAATCTGGTTGATTGACCGTAAGGACAAGGAATATAAAACAGACATGAAAGAGATGCTTGACCAGTATCAAAAGCAACGAGATGATAACCACAAGGACTTGATGGAGATCATCCAGAAGTATCAAGAAGGTCAGATCAGTATGATCCAGGCTCTCAACGAGATTAAGATCTTGCTGGCAACCGTTGGAGCGAAGTTGTAACGAGATCATTGTCCTTAAATCAGATCCTATATAAGGAGATAGTAAATGTTTGGATTGAGCGACCCACAAAAGAAGATAGAGCATAGTCGACTAAACAAAGTAAAGACTGACTCGAACTTTGTTAGACAACCCATCAGCACCAGGTTTCAGAAGGTTAAGGAGGTTGAAGACCAGCTTAACTTGGCTGTTGCTGAAACTATTCGAGTAACAAGCAGTATTCAAGAAAGGCTTGGTGCTCACCTAAAGATCACTCATAACACGATCAAGGCGGTCTGCCAGAACATCAGAGAAGGTGTTATCATCGTGAACTATGCTGGCAAGATCCTTGAGGTAAACAGCTCTTATGAGAAGAACTTCTTCCTAAAGTATGATGATCTGATTGGTGTTGACTTTGTAGAGCTGATCAAGCAACAACATGCTACTGAGGTAGATGGAACAGAGTTTGTTCTGGCCAAGAACTTCTTCAAGTCCGTGTCGAAGAAGATCTTCAACCATACCACAGTGGAAGCGGTGAACTACTTCGATGGTACATTTCACCCACAATCTGAAGCGATCATCATGCTAACCCCACCTGGAGAAAAGACCAAGATGGCCAGCTTCTCCTTCGCGATCATGGACAATGATCCAATCTGCGAAGAAGAGGTGTCCTATGTCTTGTTCTTCAAGAACATGCAGCGTGCAGAAGACTACGCGGCAAGAGCCGCGCAGCGTCAAGCAGCTTAACTTTCTTGAAACAGTCGGTCAACGATGCTGTCACCATCACGGGTGAAGCGAACAAAGCTGAAGATCCGCTCAGACCAGCCGAACAACTGCGTCCAACCTTGCCACTCTGACAATGGTGTAGTATTAGCTGAGTTCAGGTTGACCGCGACCTTCACACAGTCTGGAGCAAACAACTTCTTGTCATAGTTCGACCGTAGCTGGTTGACCTCCATGTCAGAGATCACGATCACCGTGTCAGGCTCGAAGCCCAGTGATTTCTTCTGGTCGAATGCTGACTGTAAATTGGTTCCACCTCCAGCATTACGAGCCATGATCTTCGCATACAGCGTGAAGATGCTGTCAGCTGGGTTCAGGTCAATCAGCTTGGCATGATCATCGAACATGGTAAACTTACTTTCGAAGGCGTTCTTCGAAGCCTTGGTAAGTGCGGCCCCAAGGATCGCGCCAACCTTGATCGGTGAGTTGTTGTCCTTCATAGCAGTGCTGTGGTTCATAGAGCCAGAACAATCCAAGATGATCCAAACGCGCTTGCCGAGCTCAGGCATGTTGCTCAATGACAGCTCAGTCGCCTCAGAGATCGCATTCAAGATTACAGCAGGACAGCCACTTTGCTTAGCGATGTCATAAGCGTTGATGAAACCAAATGGCAGTTGCTTCGACTTGGCAACTGCCTTAGGATCCTTGATCTTGTTCGCTACCAGCATCCAGGTCTCGTCAGAGATCCCAGCTTCCTTCATATTGCGGAGGTTTCTGATCAAGGCCATATACCCAAGCGAGCCAGAACCTTCATGCTCGATCAGTTCAGTCCACAGCTTGTCCTTGGACTTTTGCTCTTCTTTAGACAGTTGACCATTTTTACTGAGAGATACCTCCCAGGTATGAGGGGCCTCAAGCGTTTCAGCCATGATCTTCGCAAAGATCTCTGCATGCACTATGTCAGCAGGCTTTGGGTGCACGATGCGCAGCAAGTCCTTAAACTTCAGGCCGTCCTGACGGTTCCACTTTGCTAACTGGTAGGCATCGAACTTGCTGAAGGCATCAGCAACACCCTTCTTGATCGACAATGGCACCAACTTCTTCGAGCCAAAGACTGTCAAGGCGTAGGAGTATAGGTCAGTCAGCTCATCAGCACGCTGGATCAGGTAGGAGATCGCATCCTTGAAACTGTCAAGCTGTAGCTTGTGATCACGCAAGATCTTTGCCAGCTCTACGGTCATGACGATTGGCATCGTACGGATAAACATCTCCTCACGAGCGAACCTCGCTACGTTCATAGCATAGCGAGCACCTTTAATACCGTGAGCTGCTACCACATTATCCAAGGCGACGATCATACGCTTGACCTTGTCGTTGCTGGTCTCATAGTAGGCATCGTTGCCATACAGCGTGCTGACCAAGGTTTCGAACAGGATCTGCTCAGGACCTTTGATAGCTTGTAAGTTACCGTTAGCTGACAAGGCTTTGCCATGCGGCGCTTGTACGGTTGGAGTTAAAGGAGATGAGACCTTCTTTGCATTTAACTTTGACATGATTTGCTTCCTTCTTGGTTGTGTTACGTTAATTCTTGATTAGTTCTCTACCGCTGATGACCATGCGCTTCATCCTATGTGCATCGCTTGGGCCCCAGATGTCATGGGTTTCTTGTATCTTTTCGAACTCACGTATCGTCTTGACTTCTATCAGCTCTTCTGTTTCGAAGTTGAAGTAGTAGACATGTAAGTTCATCTCTATAGCATCGGCGATCCTGGCGCCCCAAAAACGTTCACCGTCCCAAGTTTGGTCACTGTCTGTGACTATACAACTAAATTTTGGGAGCATGAACTCGAAGAAGATCTTCTTTGGAATACCAGTTAGGTAATTTGCTGTCTTACTCCTCCACACTAAGGACTGCCAAACATAATCACCAAGGATGTCATTACGATCCACTTCATATCTCATGAAGTATGTGATTTGTTCTTTATCAGCATCAAGCCCGATAAACTTATCATCTACTTGATAGATGACGGCATGATCATTCACTTTGAGGTACACCTTCTTAGTCTGGTCATTTTCAACCATTTGGTACCTGTTGAAATTCAGGCCACGGTTGAACAGGTCATGCCACTTAAGCTTAGGAATAGTTTTTGGCATCTCTGTAAGAACTTCTTCATTCATGATCTCAGTTAGTTTCATGCCGCTTCCTTGTTTATCTTCACTTGCATCACCAATTGAGCAGCTGGAAATTGGTGATCATCTTCAAGAGCTGCGGCAAGCTTCTTACGTAGGTTATGCTCTACATCAACAAGCTCAGCTTGTAGGTCAGCTACCTGCTTGTCATACCTTGCGGCTAACACTTGAATGCCATTGTGGATGCTTCTTGCTCTTTCTTCAGGTACTCCATACATCTCAAGCGTCTGAAATGCTAATTGATTAACGCGCCGAAACTCATCCTCAAGCTTACCAGCCGCCTCTCTCAAGCGGTGAACTTGCTCAACTGTCACAAACTGCATGTCTCTTATGCTCATGTCTACTCCAGCTCCTTAATGGTGGCTACTAATAGAACCATCCTATGAGTAGGATCGGTTCCCCAGATCTTGTCATCTTCAATGTTCTTACTGTTGTACTTTACGATCTTGTCAGCTTGGTCCCTGATGTAATCCTGTACTTCACTGTTGAAGACATAGATGAATACATCAGAAGACCTTGCCAATGACTTCCACAGCCCTTGAGCACCAATATATTGTTCATGGTCAGAGACCAGTGGAACTTTCTTTGCTATCTGCTCATAGACCGCCTTAGCGTTTCCTGTCAAAGCATACTCTTTCGACACGCTAACCATGGAAACTTGGTGATAGTCTTCAACTTGTGCCGGTTCGATCGGATATGCGCTTTGCCGGCTAGCGATCTTAATGACAGTGCTAAGATGACCAGCTCTGAGATAACCTGCAATAAATCCGCTGGTCTCCTTGTTGCTGTAGATCGTCAGATCTTTAGTCTTGCTAAACTCTTCGAAGCCTTTGTTCAACGCTTTTGTCGAAATCTTAGCCAGGACTTGATAACTAAGTTCTTCATCATTTAGGTAAGGCATCTCGAGTAGATCTTCTAACTTCACGGCAACTTTTCCAGGTCCTTCAAGAACTCTCTTGTTGATTGTATCTTTCCATTCTCATACGCTGTTATGAGTGCTTGGTTTAGCTTTAGCCAGTCGATGATGTCTTCCATCTTAGGTTTCAACCACTTAGCAGGTTGCCCGTCTCTGATGTGATAGTCAGGGATCGTTAACGTAAAGTGAGTAGCCTTGTCAGGTAGGAAATGACCTTGAACGTTCGAGATCTTAACACGAAGACCATGTTGCCCAGTAGTCATGCCTACCCAGATGATAACGTCTTCTATCCCATGATCTTCTTGATCAAGGTTTGCTATCTCGAACAGCTCTTCAAGCCTCATACATTACCTTCAAGGGTTATCAGAAATTCATACTCCCAACGGTAGCTTTGTGACGTCAAGGCCTTGTGCTCATCGAAGTACCAAACCTCATAGCCTGGTAAATCTTGCTTGATCAGCCTTGCGACCTGATAACCTTGCTCAGCAAAGGCTGCCAGGTCGAAGTGCGGGGTCTTACGATCAGCGTCTTCGAGGTAGTCATCATTTGTCTCGTAGAGCTGACACCAAGCCTTCAAGACCGCTAAGGTGGTAGCAGACAGTTCTGCTGGAGGATCTATGTTGACACCATCTTCATTCCAAAGTCCAGTAGAAGAGTAGTCCGCCGCAAGCCTAATGTAGTCTGACATGTTGATCACCTTGTAGGAGTTTATAGGAGCATTGTAACATGCTTTGTTCAAGAAGTAAACGATTTTGTGATCTTGACGATCTCTTTGGAGGAAACTATCCGACACTTAGCCTCAATCTCAGCGATCCGACGCTTTGGAATGTCATAGTGCGGGTGATTGCCAGCGTGAAACCAGTGTGGCCTAAGGTTCAGCTGCTTGGCCATCTCATGTAAGTTTTCTATTGAGTATGGCAAGCAGATCAGGTGCCTGGCACCGTCGGTAAGGTATTCAAGGTTCATTTAACTTGCACGTAGATCAGTTGTTGCTTAGCACGAGTTACTGCAACATAGCAAAGGTTCTTTATAGTCATCAGCTGAAGACAGGGCTCCAATGCCAGCTTGTTTAGCATAAGAAACTAACTTAAGGACTTGGCTTTCGAATGGGCGATAATGAGGAAACTTAGCTGAGGCTTCGCGGAAGATCGTACGACACTTGTTAGCGTCGATCTTAACGTTGTTAGCGACCTTGCGCCACATCTTAAATCCAGCGGCGTGCATGGTGGAGATCACCAGACCATCTTTCTTAGGAGTTCGATCTTCAATCTCTACGGCGATCTTCTTGTTGTAGGCACCAAAAAAGATGGAACCAAACATCAGCTCCAAGGCCTTGATCAATGTAGTAGTCTTACCAGCTCCAGCTACCGCTTCCAAGATGCATGAGCCGGTATCATTGGTGATCCAGTTGAAGAAGTCTGATTGCTGAGGAGAAGGTTTGAAGGTAGACATCTTGCGTTTCCTTGTCAGTATCAATAAGGTAATTGTATCACCAAATCACTGACAAGTAAACGCTTTTGTGCAGTATTTACACGGTAGTTGGAATTCCAGGCACGTTCGACCACACCACGTCCCAAGCAGGGTTCACCACGGTAGAAGGGTAGATGACCTGCTTGCCCATATGTTCAACCCACTTGAAGCCAAGCTCATCGAACTGTGGGTAGTAAGCATAAGCCACGACCTCAATGCAAGAGAACGCTTGGTCGTGCTTGTTCAGGTGCTTAAACTCTGCTGACAAGTTGAAGTCAAACGCTACGTCATAGTTGAAACCGACGATGTCTAAGGCCCGTTGCACCGCCGCAGCTTTTACCTCGACAGAAACTTTTGGTCGCAGGATGACCAGGCTGTCAGTGTAAAGTGGAGTGTGGCAAGAGTGGTGAAGCACACCAGGTGCCAACGCTTCGATCACTGTGTGTTGGTCAACGTGGATCCAAACATGCTTAAACTGACCAGGGATGAAGAGGTTAGACAGGTAACCCCAGTCAAAGTGAACTCCTACATCACCAGGTTGGATCAGCAGCTCGATGGCATCAATCTCATCATGGGTGATAGTTGGTTCACGTTGGTCCCAGGTGAGCCATGGAAATTTCTTCAATCGACGGATGGCGCCGAGCCAAAAGATGAAGGAACGGAAGAAGGACGTATGGGCGATGCTACCAAGCCAAGTGTAGAAGAAGTTCATGATCGGATCTCCAAATCTGTAATCAGGTCTTGGCCGAATTCGGCTCTAATATGACTATCAGTTATGAAGATATAGATCTTTACAGCTGTGCAAACTCCTCTAAATCTAAATCCAGCAGCTCCGACTGGGCCTCTATTACCGCTTTAGCACCTCTGTTGTTCGGTAGGTACCGGTTCAGGACCTCCTGAACTACCTTGTTGTCCAGCTCGACCCCCTCGCAACCCTTGACCAGGAGCAGTCCCAAGACGTGGGACTTGAGTGGGTTATTGGTGGCAAAGAAGGCTCCGTTCATGGACTTCAGGATCTTGTGGATGCCCTCAAGAGAGGTGAGCTGGTTGCGGTGGCAGGCAAAGTTGCCACCGACCGAGCTCGGAGCACCCTCGAGGGAGGTGAGCTGGTTGCTGTGGCAGTAAAAGTTGCCACCGACCGAGGAGGGCGCGCCCTCGAGCGAGGTGAGCTGGTTGTCGCGGCAGTCAAAGTAGCTACCGACCGAGGAGGGCGCGCCCTCGAGCGAGGTGAGCTGGTTGTCGCG
>Ga0224559_1002229_pt1 | contig 10115 bp, 6 predicted proteins | sample 714S33034metaG_FD_180676 | JGI IMG/M metagenome (GOLD analysis project Ga0224559, IMG submission 180676) | Peat soil microbial communities from Stordalen Mire, Sweden - 717 S3 30-34 | ecosystem: Environmental > Terrestrial > Soil > Wetlands > Peat | place: Sweden: Norrbotten County, Stordalen... | reverse complement strand
CAACCGCGACTGATGCAGAGCGCCCGCTCTACCTGCCAGGCGGACGGATGGTCTGGGCGCAGCGCACGACCTGGGGATTTCAATTGGAGTCCGCGGAAGACGGCCATGCGCCGGCACATCCGCCTTTGAATCCGACAGCAGGCCCGGGCGTGGTTCCGCTGACTTACGTACAGGCCAGCACATTCCCTGACACCGTATTGGCGGACGGACGGATTCTGTTTGAAGCTGGCTTTCCGCTCGGCTCGGGATCGACTCCGGAGTTATATCTGGTTTACGCCGATGGCTCGGGCGTTGAGTCGTATCGCTGCGATCACGGGCGGGCGCGCTGGGGCGGGATGCAGTTGGCCTCGAACGACGTTGTTTTCACACATGGAGATTCGCTGGCGCGGTTTACTTCGCCGCTGGCCCACGAGGTGAAAGTTGACGCGCCGCGCGCGGAATACGCGGGCGCGATGTCCGAGACGGCTTCGGGCGCGTGGCTGGTGAGTGCGCGGGCCGGCGCAGGCACACGGTATGCGCTCAAGTCGTGGAAGCCTGGAGCGGCGGCGCTGGAACCAGTGTTTGCTGCGACTGGGAAGGACATTGTCGAGCCGGTTTTGCTGGCGCCACGCACCGCGCCAAGACGCCATCCATCGGGTCTGCATCCATGGGACTACGCCAACATGCTCGCGCTCGACGCGCGCCTCTCCCGCGAAGGGGATTTGAAAAAGGCTCCCGCATCAGTGCAACTGGAGAAGATGACTGCGGGCGGTAAGACGATGATCACTGGCACGGCGCCGGTGGAAGCGGACGGATCGTTTCTCGTGAAAGTTCCGGCAGACCAGCCGATTCGGTTTGCGTTGCTGGATGAAAAAGGCGTTGTGGTACGTCGAGAGCACGGATGGTTCTGGATACGGCGGGGCGAGCAGCGCATCTGCGTGGGGTGCCACACAGGGCCGGAGCGTTCATCGGAGAATCGCGTGCCGGATGTATTGCTGCGCACGACAACGCCGGTTGATCTGACGGGTGCGGCGAAGACAGAAGCATTGCCGCTGAAAACGCCGGGGGACAAATAGAATGTTGATTCGCTTTCTTCTTTTATTCGGAGCGGTTACCATGGCGGCGGCGCAGACTGCACCTACGGCACCTTCTGCCACTGCGACTCCGACAACCGTTGCCGCACACGCGACGGTTGCGCCGGTGATTCGTTTTGAAGACGCCAGCGACAAGGCGGGCATCAACTTTGTCCACAGCTTTGGATCGCGCCAACTGGGATCACTGCTGGAGGGAACAGGCGCGGGCTGCATCTGGTTCGACTACAACAACTCCGGGCGGGAGTCTATTTATGTGGTGAACGGACGGCCCCTGGACGACTCGATGCACCCCTATCCGCTCAAAGAGAAGCCTGCAACACCACCGCACAACCATCTCTATCGCAACGACGGCAACGGACATTTTACGGATGTTACGGAGCAATCAGGCCTCGATCCGGATATGTACGGAATGGCGGTGACGGCGGCGGACTATGACAACGATGGCTTCATCGATCTGCTGGTGACCGGCTACGGAAAGACGATTCTTTACCATAACGACGGCAACGGACACTTTACCGATGTGACCGCGAAGGCCGGCATCAAGGTGGACGGATGGGCGATCAGTTCCACCTGGCTGGACTACAACAAGGACGGATGCGTCGATCTGTTCGTGGGCCGTTACGTAAAGTTCGATCCCAAGTATCGTGCCTTCTACGCGCCGACCAACTATCCGGGGCCGCTGGACTATGAAGGCGAGACCAACCAGCTCTATCACAATAACTGCGATGGAACATTTACTGATGTGACCGATAAGTCGGGCATCGGCGCTTATGTGGGCCGCACCATGGGCGTAACCGCTGCGGACTTTGACAACGACGGATGGGATGACATTTACGTCGCCAACGACCGCACGGAGAACTTTCTATTCCGCAACAAGCACGACGGAACCTTTGAGGAAATCGGAAACGATACGGGTACTGCTTTCGGGCAGAATGGTGAATCGACTTCGTCGATGGGACCGGTCTTCGCCGATCTTGAAGGCCGCGGAGTACTGGACCTGTGGGTGACCGACGGACACTACAACCGGCTATTGCATAACACGGGGAAGATGAGCTTTGAAGACATCGGCGCGTCCAATGGGGTCTCGCAGGCCAATGCGCAATACGTCAGTTGGGGCACGGGCGTTTACGACTTCGACAACGCGGGGCAACTCGACATTCTCATCTTTCACGGCGGCCTGATTCATCTGATCCCCCAGGAGCACACACTGTTTCGCGGATTGGGCGAGGGGAAATTCGCCGATGTTTCACGCGACGCCGGACCGGTGTTGAGCGAGCGCACGACGGCTCGCGGCGCGTGCTTCGCGGACTACGAAAACGACGGTAAAGTGGATGCGTTCGTCGTGAACCTGGGCGCGAAGGGAACGCTGGTGCACAATATCTCCACGAATACCGGCCACTGGATCGAGATCAAGCTGGCGGGCACAAAGAGCAATCGCGACGGCATCGGCTCGCGCGTTGAAATTTTTGCCGCGGGCAAACGCCAGACGGCGGAACGCGTGGCCGGTTCAGGTTATCTTTCGCAGAACGATGAACGCCTGCACTTTGGATTGGGCGCTGCCACTACTATTGACAAGCTGATCGTCCACTGGCCAAGCGGGATTGAGCAGACGCTGGAGAAACTCAGCGTGGATAAGTTGCTCACAGTGCAGGAGCCGGGAGAAAGGAAGCTGAAGTGAGCCAACGCCTTCAAACCGCAGTGGGCACTGGACTGGCGGCCTTGGCCGTGGCGTTGCTGACGCTTTTATTTTGGCCCGCTATCAATCATCCGGTGCGCGCGGACGAGAGCGGTATGCAGGATTACGCTTCGCCGCTCGAGGTTTTGCTGTCGCCCGACGGAGCGCGTCTTTACGTGCTCTGCCAGGATAGCGAACAGGTGCGCGTGCTGGATGCGGCGAGTTTCGCGGTCATCAAGAACATTGCGGTTGGCAAGGTGCCGCGCGGCTTGGCGCTCTCTCCGCATGGAGACCGTTTGTTTGTGACGAACTCCTGGGATGACACGTTGTCGGTGATCGATACCGGCACGCTGGCCGTGGCGGCGACATGGCTGGTGGGCGCAGAGCCGTCCGGCATAGTCGAGGACCGCGCGGGCAAACACTTGTTTGTGGCCAATCGCATTAGCAACGATATTGCGGTGTTGGACGCGCAGACGGGGGTGGAAGAAAAGCGGCTTCTGGCGGGGCGTGGGGCGAGCTATTTGACGCTTTCTCCGGATGGAAGCCGAATCTACGCGACACATGTCTATCCGAATCCGCCGCGGGTGCGGAGCGAGCGGGACAACCGCACGGCGCCGGAGTCGGAGATTACCGTGATCGATGCAGCGCGTGCGGTAGTGGTTGATCGTGTTCCGTTGCACGGGATTGCCGGTGTATTTCATGTGGCGCTTTCCGCCGATGGCCGGCTGGGCGTGACGGCCGAGTATCATCCCAAGAATCTTGTGACGCTTGCTCATCTGGAACACGGCGGCGCCTTCACTTATACGCTTACATTATTTGGCGCGGACGTGGGCAAGCCGGTTGAAGTGCCGCTGGATGAACTGGAACGTTATGCGTCGCGGCCGTTTGGCGTGGCCATTGCGCCTGACAAGTCGCGCATCTATGTAACTTGTGGCGGCTCGGAGATGGTGACCGTGATTGACGTGCCGCGCCTGCTGCGCTTTATTCACGCGCGGCCTCATGCGGCGCCTGTATCGTTTGCGCAGGATCTCTCGGCCAGCGCCAATTATGTAGTGGCGCACATCCCTGTGGGCCACGATCCGCGTGGGCTGACGCTGAGCCGCGACGGCCGCAGCCTGTTCGTGGCCAACCGGCTGGAGGATACGATCAGCGTGATTGACACGCGGACTGACCGCGTGGCTTCCACGATTAAGCTGGATGGACCGAAAGAGATTTCGACACTGCGCCACGGCGAACAGACTTTCTATACATCGCGTTATTCGTTCCAGGGGCAGATTGGCTGCGCCAGTTGCCACATTGATTCCACCTTCGATGGCATAACGTGGAACCTGGAACCGGATGGTTTTGGCCGCAGCACTGTGGACAACAAGCTGCTTGAGGGCATCAAGGATACCGAGCCTTACAAGTGGACCGGCACCAATCCGGATGTTGCCACCGAATGTGGACCCAGGACGGAGAAGTTTTTCTGGCGCGCGGAGAACTACGATAATGCGACGCTTGCCGATCTAGCCACCTACATTCGCAGCCTGCCTCCGCGCCCCAATCGCTGGCGGCTTACAAATGGTGAGCTGACGCCTGCTCAGGAGCGCGGCAAAGCAATCTTCGAGCGCACAGTGGACAAGTTCAAGAAGCCGATTTCCGAATACAACCGCTGCTACTATTGCCACAGCGGCCCGAAGGGGACCAACCAGAAAATCTTCGATGTGGGGACGCGCAAGCCCAACGACAACTCGGGAATGCTGAAGGCGCCGATGTTGACCAACATAGCGCTCACCGCGCCTTATCTGCATGATGGGTCGGCGCGCTCACTTGAGGAAATTTGGACGGTCTATAACCCCGACGACAAACACGGTCGGACCAACGATTTGACCAAGGATGAGCTTAACGACCTGGTCGAATATCTCAGGTCGCGATAAGAGAGGACTCGATGAAGAGGCTCAATAGATTCGCAATTTTACTGGTCGCCGGAACATTGGCTAATATCGCGTCACCGGCATTCGCCGCGCCGCAAGCACCAGCAGTGCTGAAGATGCCACTATTTCGCTTTGAAAACTTCACGACAGCCAACGGTCTTCCGAACGATCACGTGTATGCGGTGTTGGTGGATGGAAGCCGCATCTGGGCAGGCACGGACAACGGCCTGGGGCTGTATGAAAACGGGAAATGGAAGACCTATAACACCGCGGATGGCCTGGCGCATCGCGCGGTGATTTCATTGGCCCTCGATAAGCGCACCGGCGACGTGTGGGCCGGGACGATGGGCGGATTGAGCCGCATCTCCGGCGGCCACATTGACAGTTTCACGCAGTTGAACTCAGGGCTGAGCAACAATGTTGTCTATAGCGTCTCAATCGAAGGCGAAAACGTGTGGATTGCCACGGCCGCAGGCGCCTGCCGCCTGAACCTGCACACCAACGAGTGGTCGCTCTATAACGAGCGCAACACGCCGATGTTCGAGATATGGTCCTATTCCGTCTCTGCTACGCCAAGCAAGGTCTACTACGGCATTTGGGGCAGCGGAGTTCTTGAGTACGATCAGAAGACCGGGAAGTGGGACAAGTACGACGATCCAGATGGGGAGACGGAGATGGTGCTCTTCAAGGATCAGGGATTGATTCACGAGATCGTCACCTCGGTCAGCTATATGGAAAAGGACAAAGTCTTATGGGCAGCTACATACTTTGGCGATAGCCACTATGATGGGCGCTACTGGCATAACTTCCTTACCAAAGACAGCGGGCTTCCCTCGAACTTCACTAATATTGTGAAAGGCGTGGACGGCAAACGCGCGTGGTTCGGCACCGACAAAGGGCTGGCCTTTTTCGACGGAGTCAATTGGGCTGTCTATCGCCCTTCGTTGAAAGACGGCAAGCCGGAGATGACGGTGCGGGATGCAAAAGGCAAAGTTACGCCGGTCACGGTTACTACCGCGCCGGCGCACAACTACATTCTCTACATCGATTTTCAAGGCGATGATATCTGGGTCGCGACCGCCAAGGGTTTAAGTCACGGAATTCGACAACAATAACAAGAGAACGTCAGGAGACATCATCATGAATGCATTTGCGGATATTCTGGAAGCCATCGGGCACGCGCCTATCGAAAAGCGCGCCATCACCAATCACGGCGTACTTAACGAGGCCTACGCCTACGCCAAGCCGAGTTCGTTCTCGCGCGGCATGAGAATCGATATCGGCGGCGTGGCCATTCTGTTAATTTCGGGCACGGCCTCCATCGATGAGCACGGCGTCAGTGTTCACGTCGGCGATTTTCCCGCGCAACTTCGGCGTACCTTCGACAACATTACCGGCTTGCTTGAGGCGGAAGGATGCACTTGGCACGACATAGTGCGCACCAGTTGCTACCTGCGGGACATCGATCGCGACTACGACGTTTTCAATGCCGGACGCACCGCATTCTTCAAGGAGCAGGGACTCGATCCGCTGCCCGCGTCCACCGGCATTCAGGCGCATCTTTGCCGTCCCGAACTGCTGGTCGAGATTGAAGCCATCGCCATGTTCCGCACGGACAAGGCTTGCTGCAACAAGGAGTAGTTGTCATGCGCAAGGGATTGTTGTTGGTTGCGGTAAGCGTCATGGCCGCGTTCGCCGCCCCGAATCTGTCGGGGCAGAATATAGGCACGGGAACGGTGAACGCCGCTAAGGTGTGCGAGTGCGGCGCGCACCCGCCGGGACCACCGCGCGATCGCGAAGTGACGCCTTATGCGGGCGAGCCGGCCGACATGACACCCTATGCCAAGTTTGCTGCTCCCTATGACCTCAACTACACGCGTCCAAACATATACGCCGGCGCGGCGCGGGATATTCCCGAGCCGAAGGACTTGACCGAGGTGCGCATCGGTTTCTTTGGGCCGATTGAGCACAATTCGGAATCGGTTCTTGGACTGCGCATGTTGCACGGCGCGCAGTTGGCCGTGGAAGAGGCCAACGCACGCGGCGGCTACGGCGGCAAACCCTTCAAGCTAATGCTGCACAACGATTACAACAACTGGCAGGCGAAGGCCGTCTATGGCGAAGTCCGGCCAACCGAACCGGCGATTTGGGGTTCGGCCTCAGATGAAGCGGTGAAGATGGCCTACGACGAACAGGTTTGGGCGATCTTCGGCTCGATCAGCTCCGAGTCAACACATATTGCCCTGCGCGTGGCCCTGCGCGCGGAGCTTCCGGTTGTGAGTTCGGCTAACACCGACCCCACCGTTCCGGAGACCACCATTCCGTGGTACTTCGGCACGATGCAAGATGACCGGCAACAATATCTGACGCTGGCTCGCCGCATCTATACCGAACTCGGATTGAAGCGCGTGGCGGTTCTCAGGTCGAGCAGCCGATACGGCCGCTTTGGCCTTGGCAAATTCCTGGATGCATCGCGGCGGCTGGGCCATCCCGTAGTGATGGAGCAGGTCTTTCAGCCCGGAGATACGGATTATGCCAGGCAACTCAGAGTGATCCGCAGTTCGCGTCCAGACGCGGTCCTTGTGGTGGGAGACGAACCGGAGGCGGCGGCGATTCTGAAGCAGATGCGGGCTGGGGGGATGAAGCAGCGGGTCTTTGGCGAGTTTCGCACGCTGGGCGATACTCTGGTGGCCCAGGCTGGCAATGCTGCCGAGGGATTCGAGGCCGTGTATCCCTACGACCCCACGCGCACTGACCCGCGCTGGCTGGATTTCAACAAGCGCTTTGAGGCGCGTTTCAGGGAGAAGCCAGAGCAGTTCGCGTCGATGGCCTATGACACGATGAATATGCTTCTCGACTCAATCTGCAAGGCAGGGTTGAATCGCGCGCGGATTCACGATGCACTGGCCGATACGGAAGAATACGACGGCGTAACCGGGCACATGGTCTTCGATCCGAACCAGAAGAATACGGCGCCGTTGTATCTGGGCACTGTGCATAGCGGCGCGATCACTTATCGTGTCGCGACGATGGAAAAGACACCTGCGCCACCTGCGCAGGTGCCGGTGCCTGCTGCACCGCAGACGACGCAAGCGCCCTATGCGCGGGTTGGCGAGGATGGCGTGGACTATGCTGGGCCGCATCGGCCCGACGTGCCGGCAGGGCCGGTAAGTATCGTTCTGTTCGGATCAAAGGCTACCGAGGTCGCCAAGTCGCCGGAGGTACAGGCGGAACTGGCGTTCGGCGTGGCAAAAGGGCGTCCATGGAAACTGCTCCCCGTGAATAGCGACCTGAACTGGAGCGCGGCTGGCTGGCCCGTCTGGGCAGGTTCTGATGACCTGGTTCATGCGCTAATGGACGAACACGCTATCGCAATCGTGGCGCTGGACCGCGACGCTGCTCACCTGGCCGAGCAACTGGCGCTCAAGAGTTTTGTGCCGGTGATTGCGCTGAGCAGCGATAAGACGCTGACCTCAATCAACATTCCGTGGATATTCCGGCTTCAGCCGGACACGACGCCGGCCACTGCGCTGCGAATGCTGGTGGCCGCTGAATGCCTCAGCGGCGCCAATCCAGAGCGGCTGAGGAGGACGCTCGCTTCTGGAAACCTGATCTCCGGAACTGCCTTTCTGACGACCGGCGAGCCACGCTGATACTCCGCCGAGCAGGCGAGAACGAGAGTCCCCCACTGCCGATGTGCATCGCAATGAAGCCAACCCAGGAATAACTCACTACTCCTTTTTATCCCGGCAGGAGCGCAGATAGGCGAGCAGATCGGCGAGTTCTGAAACTTGCAATACATCTCCAAAAGGCGGCATGCGCATGCTGCCGCTGACGATCCGCTGGCGCATCTGGATTTCGTTCAACCTCCTGCCTACACCGGAGAGGTCGGGCGCTTTGCTGCCGCCGGCATGGTGGATGGCGTGGCAATGCATACATCCGCTGGTGGCAAAAACTGAAGCGCCGTGTGCGCGCTGGTCGCGTGTTGATGCAAAACACGCGAGTGAGCAAACCAGAGCCAGGCCAGAGGCAGTCAACCACGACCTCATTGAGCAGCCCCTTCGCGCGCAATGGGCTCTGCCGCAAGGCCACTGTGTATGTGCCACGGCACACTCTCTGAAGTAATCTCCGGATGCTTTCGCAGAAATTCCAGCGCATAAGTGCTGGCGGTCGGATCGTCCTTCTGATCCGCGAAGGCGCTGGCCTCACGCGCGGCCTCAACCTTCATGCCCAGCCGGCGATAAACGATCGAGAGAATATAGTGCGCCGCCAGGTCGTCGGGATCGATCGATTGCAATGTCTCATACTCGGCGCGCGCCTCGGAGTACTTGTGCTGCTGATAGAGAGAGAAGCCGAGTTCGCGATGGGCGTCGCGCGAGCGGGGGAATTGCGCCGTCACCTCGCGGAGATCGGTGATGGCCGCGTCGAGATAGCCTTGAATGCGTTCTACCAACGCGAGGTAATAGAGTGCGCGGGCATTGTGGGGTGCAAGCTGTAGAGCCTTTTCGAGGCTAGTTCGCGCGTCGTCGAATCGCTCCCATTGCGAATCGGCGATGGCCACGTTGGTATACGCGTCGGCATAGTCAGGGCGCATCTCGGTAACACGCTTGAAAGCCTGCGCGCTCTCGGCATACTGCTGCGCATCCAGCAGGCCGATGCCGTAGTTATTCCAGCGCATCCAATCCTTGTTATCCTGCGGGTCAGGCGGAGCTGCCAGATTAGAGCCAACGGCGATAGTGCGGGTGCGCGCGGCGATTTCAACCACCGGCATTTCGTAGTGTTTGTCCAGACCGAAGTCGATGAAGTGCTGATTGAAGCGGCGATAGTTTACTTTTGCGGTTAAGCTAATCGGCCCGGCGGCATCCGTGGGTATCTTGAACTGGTAACGAACAATCTGTGAGCGGCCCGATTGTATGGTGTTGTTATATGCAACAATCCTTGTATTCCAGACCTGGTGCAGATCGTTCAAGCCGCCCTGCGCATTGACCAATCGGTTCGTAAAGCTATGAGCGCGGGGATCGAGTGAGCCTCCGGGCCGCAACGCGCCGGAATGTAGAAGTGTGTGGCCAGGTGCGTCCTTGGCCTCGAATTCCACCCAGCTTTCATAGAAGTCGCGCTGTTCGGGAACAAGACTATGCGCGATGCCCTTATTCTGAATCACAATGGAAACGGTGAGGTTGTCGCCAGGTGTGATCTCGAACGGCTCACTCCCCAGCGGCGCGATGATCTTGCCTCCATTGCGTTCGATCCCAAAGATGTCCACATTCAAGACTCCATTGCGCAGAAAGGCGATAGTTTTCTCCATCTGCGCGTCGTAGCCGTAATACTTTGACAAAACAGTATTCGCCCCAAGCCAGCGATGCGATGTGAGCTTGCCGTCTTTGGCGCCATAGTCCGGCAACTGGATTTCTTCCCGCTTCATGTGGCAGGTCTGGCACGTGGAAACCTGATCCT
>Ga0224559_1002228_pt1 | contig 10120 bp, 9 predicted proteins | sample 714S33034metaG_FD_180676 | JGI IMG/M metagenome (GOLD analysis project Ga0224559, IMG submission 180676) | Peat soil microbial communities from Stordalen Mire, Sweden - 717 S3 30-34 | ecosystem: Environmental > Terrestrial > Soil > Wetlands > Peat | place: Sweden: Norrbotten County, Stordalen... | reverse complement strand
TAAAGAAACAGACAAAAAATAAAACACACCCGTTTCAAGTTTCGATTATTTCAGTTAGTTATGGCAAGAATAAATCCTAATGTAGATTTGAAGCAGAGCCGCCTCCTCATATTTCTTAAAAAACACTATCAGCAAACTTGGAAAAGGAAAAACCAAAATACTCTTGAAATGTTAGCTAAGTCATTGAGGGAGTAATTTGGAAGCATATGCTGTTTTAGGTAAATTGGCGGATATAGATAAAAGATTAGAACTTATAGAACAACGATTAAGAAATATTGAAACAAAGTTAGATATCATTCAAGGTAACAGCCCATAGTAACCAAATGTGGATAATTAAATATCTCAAGAAATAACTCGTCAACTACTCTTTAGTTCGCTAAAAATACCTCTGTTTTTTCTATAATCGCAATTAATCATATTTATTAAAGCCATTAAAAGCAAGAAAGCGTGTAGGTTCTACAATCCAAATTTATTAGTTTTTGGAACGGTTTAGTGGATGCTTGATTAAAATGTCTTGCTGCAAATCTGCAGAACGCTTTAAGTCAAAGGCGTTTTTTAGCTACGAAAGCTTTGAAGAAGCAGTTTGCTGAGACTTTGGTCAGAGCCTACTCAGTCTCTTCCTATTCTTCACTACTGTTGTTCCTGAGACTAAAAAAAGGGAAAGGAAAGTTGCATTCATTTTGTTTTATTTTATTGTCGTTTTCGAACCATCATCATTAGGATTGCGCCTATGATGACTAAGACGACTATTGTAGCTATTGTTGATGCTAAGATGTATGTGTCAGTGTTTGATGCTAGTGGCGCTTCGGTTGGAGTGGAAGTAGCTGCAGCTTCTTGAACAGCAAAACTGGTTTCAGACCATGATGGATAGTAACCATTGGTACCGTGGAAAGTTGCGACGACAGTGTAGTTGCCTGCGATGTTAGGTGCCCATGATAAACTGTACATTCCGGTTGAGTCAGTTGTTGCAGTGCCTATGTTTCTATAGTTGCCATTAGAGTCTACGACATCGATAGTGACCTGAACACCGGTAAAGTTGGTTGGCATTGACTGTTGTTGATAAACGTAGCCCATCCATTCTCTCATGCTTGCATCAGAGGAAACTGGGACTCCGTTTGGAAAGTTAGCTGCCTGCTCTGTTTGCTTTGTACCCGCAGAAATGTCTGTTACTGTACCTCTAATCACAACGTAATTCCCGAAAGATACACCAGAGTTGGGTGCAGAAACAGTCAAAGCGCTCGGTCCTTTGCCTATACTGTAGATTTGGTTATCATATCCATTGAAGAATGTTGCATACCCGTCTGCGATAGCATAACTCATAGTTGTGAACTCGCCGGTATAATCTGAAAGAGTCCAGATTTCAGCGCCAGTAGTAGCGTTAATAGCGCGTGCCAAAGCACCCTTGAAAATAGGTGTCTCAACAGTATGTTCAGTGGTAACTAGGTACACAACGTCATTGCCAATAGCCTGAATGAAAGTAGGATATTCACCGAAAGCAGTTTCGAGGCCCGCATAAGTACTGTTGCCTGGACCACCATTTCCATAAGTCCACAAGATATTCCCAGTTGCCATGTCGTAGCAATAGCATATTCCTCCGAATCCACTGCTGTAGAGTTTGCCGTAAGCGGCGACACCTTGAACGTCAGGGACAGCTGGAGTGCCATAGTAGTCAAAGGATGATTGATTGCTGACTGGACCCCATATCTGCTTGCCTGTCGCCATGCTGTAGCCTACCCATTGCATAGTTTCCGCATACGCTTCAGTGAAGACACCTGCTGTTGCATCAGCTGGACCTACTAAGACAGTGGCGTTGTTTGTTGGAGCAGTGACAGTATTTGTCCACAGTACCGTACCGATTGTACTTGAAGCCGAGTTGAGGTTGATACCGACGTAGGTATAAGGTGTACTGCTGATTGAACGGAATATAAGGGTTGAAGACGAGGGCAAAGCACCGACTTCGGCGATTATCATATTGTTATAGAATGCATCTTTTATTGAAGGTGTCCCAGAAAGTGTGTTTAGCGTTGGCACCGAGACGTTCCAGTCATACATGCGTGAATCAGCTCCGTTGGTTATAGGCGGAATTACTGATGGTGATGTTGATGCACCTGAATATTGGCCATACTAGAGATTAGATGAGTTCCACTCAGCCAAATAATACTGTGGATTCGTAGATGTCCCGCAATTTGTCAAAGTTAATATCAAGTGTTCGCCGTTTGGACCAAGTATTGTTGTACCTGAAGGAACATTGGTTACGTTAAACATTGGATTTCCTGTGTATGCGTCAAAAGCGCGCCAAGAAGAGGTAAATAGAATTGCTGGGTAAACTCCGTGTTGATTAGGGTCTTGAACGTCATATATGTAGCCAAATGACAGCGCAGGAACATCACTACGAGACCAAATAACCTGACCTGTTTGCAAATCAACGCAGGTAGTTGGCCCACTGGTGGATCCCGCAAATGATACTGGTGGGTTGTAGTAGAGCATGCCATTTAAGATGATTGGATTTGTGAATCTTTGGTTATAGGCTGAACCTTCAAAGTATGTGTCTCCTGCAATGGCAGTGTTGTTTCCTCCTACGACTCCTTCGCTTTGAATTTGTTTTGTCCACATTACGTGGCCAGTGAGTGGCCCCACAGCATCACCTGGATAGCTCGATTGAGTTGAACTATAGAAGGCGAATCCAGAGTAGCCGGGTGCCCCTGAACCTAGCCAGTTTGACGAAACTGTGTACCAGTTACTGTTAGTGCCGTAAATTGGGCGTGTCCAGTAACTTGTTGGAAGCGGAGTAGTTGGGTAGTTGGATATTGCTTGTTGCTGAACAACAAGAGTGGTAGATGCAGTGCTTGGCAAATAGGTATCATTAATCAATTGTGAAGTTGGGCTGTCGTTACTTGTAGTTATTGTGTGACCTGGGAAAGTGAAGTTGAAACTGTATGTGCCGACTTGATCAGGAGTGAATGCATAGTCTTGAGCCGATGTGGAATCTGCGACAGTTGCAAAAGTTTGCGTTGTCACTGTCCCGTCAGGGGCAGTAATAGTGAGTTTGTAGTTTTGGAATCTGTAATTGTTTGATGTATTAGTCGCAGGGTCATAAGTGTCATCAAGCCACATGATAATGTACGCTTTTTGGCCGACACCCACAGGATTGGGTGCAGCGTTGATGAAGGCAAACGTTGGAATGTTCCATGCTGGCGTATGTGCATTAGCATTTGGCACTAGCAGAGTTGAAGCTCCCATAGAAATTGTTAAAAATATTGCAATCGCAATAGCTGTTGTTTTATTTTTAGTAAAGTTCATGTATTTTTCTTCCTTTTTTCTGTGCCTGCATGATACGTTGAAGAATGTTTATTTGTTTGCAAGAAGTGCTTCTTCTGACGAGTTTTAGCAAAATTTTAGTAACAATTGTTGTTTTTGATCTAAAAGCAATTCAATGAGAATAAGGGTATGCTGAGACTCTGGAACAGAATATAGGAGAAAAGAGCAAATGCAAAGCTCTATCACTAAACATAGCTATCTCATGAATTTTATCCAGAGCCTACTTAGCCCCATCGTTTTTGAGTTGATTAACCTCTTATTTTCACATTCACTTAAGAATATGTATTCAGTGCCACTTCTGACAGGAATTGGTAGCAATTTGAACCTTAGTTAGAATGAATATGGAAAAAAGTTGAATAGTCCCTGCAAAAACTCTCATTTGTTTTGAGGGAAAATAGGAATGCTTCAAAGTGACGAAGCGACAGGGACATTAATGGATTTAGGACTTACTTATTTGTAGGCGAAAACGTACTTAAGTCTGACCAAGTTTGAAAAAGCGGAAGCCAATAAAATCGCAAAAATTTCGGATGTTGCTCGACAAGATATCTATCGAATAATGGCAACACTGGAAAACCTAGGCCTTGTAGAAAAAATAATAGCAAAACCGATTTCATACAAAGCTACTCCTCTGAAAGAAGGCTCCTTAATGTTACTACAAAAGAAAAGCAAGGAGCATAGGATATTACAAAAGAAAACAAAATCGCTTTTAAATGGTGACCAGAAAAAAAATGTTCTAATCGCTCATGAAGAAAACACACAATTCACAATTACTTCGGAAAGGAAACTTTTTGTAAAAAGGTTGGAAAAATCATTCGCAGAAGCTAAAACTTGTGAGATGATTTTTCCAGCGGCAGGTTTACATTTCACTTTGTTTCATTTTTTTCAAGTGCTCAAAATGGCATTGAGGGAAGGCGCAAAAATTCGAATAATCACTGAAGCAACACAATGTGCGTCAACAAGCAAAAAACTAGAAATCTTAAAGAAAAATCCTTTTTTCGAAATCAAACTTGCTTCTTCACCCATTAATTTTGGAATAATACTTTTTGATAACAAACAAGTGAATATGTGTATTTCCAGTAACCTAGCGGAGGTTCCGAGTTTAGGTACCAATAACCAACAATTCGTAGAGGCGGCCAAAATGATGTTTAAGGTTATGTGGAGTAATGATCAAGAAAGAAATATGAGAAATCTGGAAACTTTGACGCAACTCGAGGAATTGCAGAAGAGTAATATTCAAAACCAACAGTTAAAACAAATTTCCTAAGAACAAACCGGTTTTTTCCAATCAAACCTTTTGTTGTTACACTATGTGCCAACTGTAGCTTATGCCTTAACTGTGAGGAATGTAATCCGATTATTACGTGCTTAACGGGTACTTGCCCTAATTGTGGCAAAGAAAATTTCAAGCCAAAGAAAGCCATAAAAAACGGTCTATTTCACTTAACGTATTACATAAGCGATAATTACGGAAAATCTTTGACAATATCCTCTTGAGGGCAAAATTAATTTTAAACATGGGTCATTTAGGATAACGATTCTTCCGTTTTTTCAAGAGATTTTTGGTATCGATATTTGATGATTCTTCCAACATGGAAAAACCAGTTAAGTGAAGTTGGGCGCCACATTTGTTGCAACAAATCACCACTTCATCTAAACCGTGGCTGTTCACGTTTGCTTCTATAATAGTATACGCGTTTTCGGTGCAATCATCGGGAGAAATTGTATTTCCGCAGAAGGGACACAGAAAGTCTCCTTTTCCACCTATTTTAGTCAAATCTAACAAGTACGTACTTTTTTGTTTCATTTTTCTTGCCTCCATTGCAAGCGCTAATGTTGTTGAAAGAATATTAATCGATTTTTCCGAATTCCACTCAAATCGACCCCAAATTACTACCAAATTGAGTTTATTGGAAAATAATCAATACCTTCGAAGGATAAGTTTTTGCGTTTCAATCTGAATAGCAAAACAAATAATTAGGAAACATTATTTCTGAACAAAGAGAGGTTGTGTATTTTGTCTTGGGAAGTATTAGATGAAAATGCATTAAGCAAAATCAAAAAACAGAAAGAGTTTGAAGATGAAACATCAAAGAAACTAACTCCCTTGTATGAATCAGCTAAGAATCCAATAATAAAACTCTACATTCACAGTATAATTCTGGATACCATGAGGCATTCGGATACGTATCAAATGCTTATCGATTTAAACGATCGAGCACAAATAGGTGAAGAAAGCGCGAAACTTGGAGAACAAGAGTTAAAGAACCATATCACAGAAGAAGCCAAGATGCTATCCCAAACGGAACAAATCAGCAAATCAGTGAAGGATAAAAGGATAAAACAAATAATTCTGGGCATACTTGAAGACGAACAAAAACATCACAGGGTACTGAGTGAATTAATGAAAATTTTGAAGAAAGAATCAAAAGAATGGGACGCTTACTTATATGACCTAATGACGGGTTTCCCATAAAGACCCCTTCTTTTTCAAAAAAACCTTCGCAGGTTACATAGAGGCAGGTTACACCAAACTCAATCAACAAATGAACTAATTTATGTGCAACATGGCTAAAAGTTTCTTTGAACGGCGATTCTTTATGGGAAAGATGTGTCAGGATATCTTCCCATAGCTTCTAGTATTTCTTCAGAGACCGACTTTTTCCCAGCATTTCGCACGAAATCTGAAGCCACGACTATCCCAACTAATTTGTTCTGCTTCAAGACTGGAAGTCTTCTAATCTTATTGCTTGACATTACTCTTGCTGCTTCTTTAAGCGAGGCATCGGGGCCAATCGTGATAAGCGACTTAGACATGACCGCGGAAATCTTGGTTTCCAAGGGCAATTTTTTCGCCACAACCCTTCTGACTATGTCTCTTTCAGTGACTATTCCAATAGGTTCTTCTTCATTCATGATAACTAAGCATCCCACCTGATTGGAATTCATGAGATTTGCCGCTTCAAAAACACTATCATCAATACTAATTGAAACAACATTCTCCGTCATAATATCTTTGACTGTAGGCATAATCTCTGTTAGATGAGGCGCACCTTAAAGATTTTTTGGATAAACCAACTTAGCCATATCTAAACGAACCGCAAACATTCAAATTCATTGCAATCATATAGATCAGAGACTGAGGAACAATTTTTTGAATGAAACAAATGCAGAACCAATTTCCCAAGCAGATGCCCCAAAGGAACTTGAACCCCAAACAGCTGATAACCAACTCAGAAGAGAAAATATCGTTCCAAGAAAAACCATTGTTTATGAGACCCGTGTAGACCCCACGGTAATAAGGTTAGCCGGCGAGAAAGTCAAACAGCAACCATTTACCAAGTTTGGCTTACTGAAACCCAAATCGGAAGAAATCCAATTTGTTTCTCTCGAAAAATATTATTCCCCCTTCATTGTGATTAATGGAAAATACTCAATTGATTACTACCGCAAAGGCACCTATATAGTGAAAGTTGATAATGCAGTCAAAGAAGTCATTCTATTAAACAACAAATTTTTGCCTGAACCCGACTCAGAGCACTCATACGGCACCAATAGTCAGATCAAACTTGAAGGAGAAGAACGCATAGTCAACGAGGCAAAAGCTTTTCTAGTCCTAAACAGTCAAGGCCAAGACACACTTCCAAAAAGTTTGCCTGCTGCTCCCTCAGAAAAAAATCCTCAAGAAATAATTGAACAAAACGGCTTGAAGCAATTCGACGAAAATATCGATGTAGACTTCCTTAAACAAAGAATAATTAAACGCCCTAATAACGTAAGCAGAATTGTTAGCGAGAATTTTGAAGTAACAGAACGCTCCATAATTTACGCGCCCAGATATAAGCTAAAATACGTAAATTCAAAGAACGCCCAAGAAAAAACAGTAGAGTTTGACGCAGTCACATCTGAAAAAATCCATGCATAGTTTAAGATCCTGCAAGAGAAAGTTCGCTGTCTCGAGAAACAAAATTTCAAGAAACTAAAACGATGATTGTCTTAGATTAAATTAACTTTAACCCTTAACATTGTTGATTTACTTTTTTACAATTTCCACTTTAATTTTTCCTACAATTGTTCCTACAGTTTCTTCGCAGATTTCAGGTTTCCAGGAACAAATGCCTTCAAGTATCTCATCAAGATAGTGAGCCAACTCTTCACTTGTAACGCCCTTACAACAATCAACTTTATACTCGATTTCTTCATTGACACGTTTTACCTTTATTTCTACCAAAGTATCCTTATCCATAAACTCAGACCTAAATACAAGCTCAAGCGATCCAAATTTAAAGTTTTACAATTCCACGTAAACCAAGTGGAATCATCTTTCAACTGCTAAATCATTTCTGAAACACTTAAAATTCTCACTCTCGCCTTTGAAGGACATTTCGCGCAAGGAAAAAGCGCCTGCCGCCTCAATTAAAAAATAGCTTTCCTTTCAACTTGCTTATCAAGACCTAAAGCTTGTTTCGTCTTTAAAATTCACCTGACAGTCGCTAAACAGCCTATTCTTTAAGCAATTGAAGACATTTACTTGATACTTCAAAAAGTATTTTCCGTTTTCCCATTTTTACTGTTATAAAGTTCTGATAATTTGACAAGTGTTTCCTTGTAAACTTCTATTGAATTCAGGTATTCGCTTATTTCAATGTGCTCGTCTAAAGTATGATCTAGGTGTGAGTCGCCTGGTCCATAAGTTACTATCGGCATGTTCAAAGCTTTACCTAAAATATTCATGTCACCAGTTCCAGTTTTGTGCAAAAGCATCGCCGGCTTGTTAAGCACTTTTCTAACAGACGAAGATAACACATGCACAAGCGGTGAAGCTTTGTTAACTTCGAAGGGTTCAACAGTATCAAGTACGGTTGCTTTCACAGAAACCTTTGGATTGGCAACATGATACTTTGTAATTATCTTCTCTATCTGCTCGAAAACCTGAGCGGTACTAAACTGTATTGGCACTCGAACGTCAAGAAACATCTCAACTTCAAACGGAACAACAGAGGTTGCCCTCCCACCCATGACCTTAACCAAGCAGGCTGTAACAGCATTGTATGGGCTTGCCGAAGGATCTAACGAAGGATAGGAAGAAGCGTTTTTGATTTGAGCCCAAAGCTCATACGCTTTCTCTAAAGCATTATCGTACATCCACGGTGTAGAAGAATGCCCAGTCTCGGTTTTACAAACGATTTTTAGTTGAATTTGACCTTTATACCCGATGGTTACGTTCTCAACGCCACTTGGTTCACCGAAAATAGCGTAATCTGCTTTGATTCCCTGAGTGATGAGGTACTTGACGCCTCGGCTGGTGGCTTCTTCTTCCACAACGCTGGCAACCAAAATTTTACCTTTAAACCCAGGCGCTTCAGCAGCGGCAACCGCAGCCATAATCATTGCAGCAAGCGGACCTTTCGCATCTACTGCGCCCCTTGCGAAGATTTTGCCCTCTTCAATGCGAAGCGGCAAATGCCCAGCTACTGTATCCATGTGCCCGCAAAGAAGTATAACTGGTTGACCTTCACCGACAACTCCGATTACATTGCCGATTGCATCTTTTCCAACTTCAAAACCCATCTTCTTCATTTCATATTCTAAGAAATTGGCTGCATCAATTTCTTTTCCTGAAGGACTGTAAATTCCCAGAAGGTTAGTTAGAAATCGTATTGCTTGCTCGCTCATTTTCTTCTTCTCCCAAAACCTCATCCAGAACAGTGATTGCCCGATCAATTTGCTTCTTGTTAATAACTAAGGGCGGCAACAATCGAACAACGGTTCTTCCAGCATCCAACACCAAAACCCCCTTTTCCGCAGCTTTAAGAATTATGTTGTGAACATCAAATCGCAGTTCAATGCCAAGCATTAGACCTAAACCGCGAACTTCTTTGATGATTCTATGCTTAGCCATTAAACCGTCCAGCCGAGCCATAAAGTACTCACCCATTTCAGCAGCATGATCAGCAAGTTTTTCTTCCACAAGTGCATCTATTGCGGCACATCCAGCAGCACAAACCAATGGGCTTCCGCTGAATGTTGTTGAGTGCTCGCCAATTTTAAACGCTGACATAATGTTTTCTTTAGCCACCGTTATCCCAATTGGAAGACCACCTGCAAAAGGCTTTGCCAGACACATAACATCAGGAGTAACATCCCAGTTCTGGCACCCGAACAGTTTACCAGTTCGGCCAAAACTTGTTTGCACCTCATCAAAGATTAACAAAACATTCTTTTCGTCGCAGATTTTCCGCACTAACTGCAAATAACCGTCCTGTGGAACTCGTACACCGCCTTCTCCTCGGATAGGCTCCATTAAAATTGCGGCTGTTTTCTCAGTTATTGCTTCACGAATCTTGAAGGCGTCGTCGGGGGCAACGTGTTTGAACTCAGGAACAAGGGGCATGAAAGGTTCGCGATACTTCTTATCCCATGTAGCTGACAGGGCACCCATGGTTTTACCGTGAAAAGCTCCCATCAAAGCAATAATCTCTGTTTTGCCCGTGAATTTACGCGCAAGTTTTATCGCGCATTCAACAGACTCCGCGCCGCTGTTCGAAAGAAACACTTTATCCAAGCCTTTAGGCATTATTTTAACAAGCTTCTCAACAAATTCCGCTCGTTTATCATTATAGTAGCTGCCATGGCATGTGATAAGTTGCTCAGCTTGAGTTTGAACTGCCGCTACAACTTTGGGATGGCAATGACCCAACAAAGCAACACCATAACTAGTGGAGCAATCTAAGTATTCTTTGCCATTAATGTCCCAGACAATAGCGCCTTTACCTCGTGTCAGTACGACTGGTTTTTTTCTGAA
>Ga0224559_1002226_pt1 | contig 10121 bp, 8 predicted proteins | sample 714S33034metaG_FD_180676 | JGI IMG/M metagenome (GOLD analysis project Ga0224559, IMG submission 180676) | Peat soil microbial communities from Stordalen Mire, Sweden - 717 S3 30-34 | ecosystem: Environmental > Terrestrial > Soil > Wetlands > Peat | place: Sweden: Norrbotten County, Stordalen... | reverse complement strand
TCGACTATTAGAGTAATCGACTATGTCATCAAAAAATAATTTAATTACTGCAGCATGCATTTTCGTCTTCGGGATTCTCCTGGTACTTTATCTGCTAACGGTGAACAATTTTTCTCAATTCCCCGAAAATACAGATTTTTACAAATTCTATAAATCAGCCAGATTCTTTGCTGAAGGAAAAAGTATTTATACACCAGTACCTTTTAAACCACCTGATGACTATCTCAGTAGATTATCAGAAAAAGCCAAAGCGACGATGAAAACGTCCCATCCCAACTTGAACTCACCTTTCCACACCTTATTCATCCTGCCATTGGGAACATTACCATTCCACATAGCATTTTGGGTCTGGTCAATATTTTCACTTTGCTTGTCACTGATGGCTGTTGGTTTAATAGCGTACACTCAGCCATTTCGTGATTATGAAATGCTAAAGAGCGGTTTCATTAACCAGAACAAAATGGTTCACACTTCCATTTCCACCAGAATCAAAACAGGCGGTAACCTGGGGAATAGTCGAATTTTCTCTGACAACGGATTATTAGATACACAGGCCATTTATGTACTGATCTTATGGATTATCATTTTATGCTATTTTCCTACCTGGATGAGTATTGTAAGCGGCCAATTCGGACTTTTCCTGCTGGGATCAATAGTATTAATCTGGTTGAGTGCAAGGAAAGAAAAATATCAGCTCGCTGGAATCATCCTGGGAATCGCTCTGAGTGTTAAGATTTTTCTGGGGCTATTCTTGATCTTTTTTGCAGTGCAACGACGCTGGAGAGTTCTCTTTTGGGCGGTGTCGATTTTCATTTTCTGTAACATCATTTCCTTAATCACGTTTGGATTATCCACTTATAAACAGTACCTGGAATTACTTACAAGGTCTCATCTATATATCAATGCAAGTTGGAATGCATCCTTTATCGCATTTTTTACACGCATCTTCGGGGGAGCTGAAAATATTCCCTGGATCAAACTTCCCCTGCTTGCCTATTGTTTGGCTTACAGCCTTTCGTTCTTATTAACTCTGTGGCTTATCCGGACTGCATGGCCACAGCCGCGGGAACTTTCGCCACTTGTTCGATTTGATATTGGCTACGCTCTAACCATTGTTGCGATGCTACTCATTTCTCCTTTCGGGTGGATGTATTACTTTCCTGCCTTGATTATTCCTTTACTTGTGGTATGGCATATCTCGTCAGTTCTCAAAGCCGGTAATTTATATAAGTCCCTGCTTATAGGAGCTTGGATATTGAGTTGTATACCAACTCAACTCATTAATTCTGAAGAAACCGCCATGAATCAACCAACTATCTGGTTCATCACGTCTGGATACTACTTTTACGCATTGATAATTTTTTGCAGTCTTCTCTTAGTCATTTCTTATCGACTCAGCATTGAAAAATCAGCAAAAAAATAGCGTGAAATGATTCACGCTATTTTCTCCTAAAAGTTTTTTTATCCAGTTTATGTAGGATAATACCAAGTTCCACTAGTGGAAGGTATACTATTATTTTTTACCGTCGTTACAGTAATTACAATATCACTACCATTATTCGTCACTGAAAGTACAAAATCAGAACCAGCACCAGAGTTTGCTTGAACAGAATTCAGAACAGCCGTAGGCGTAGTCGCTCCAGCGCCTGACAACATTTGTGAGGCATAATAATTACTTGAGCGCGCTTTTAACTCTGCAATTGCCGCCTGTGCGGAGGCAATTCTTGCTTGGTCCATCATACTAATGTACTTCGGAATAGCTACCGCAGCTAAAATTCCCAAAATAACCAATACCGCTATGATTTCAATCAATGTAAAACCTTTTTCATTTCTTAACATTTTTTTCTCCTTTCTTAAATTTAAGTTAATTAAAAATTCTTTGTTTATATTATATAATCATTGTTATTTCTTTATAAACAATTGTTTAAGTGCAAAAGCTATGCCATTATCAGGAATAAAATATTTTTTTGCTTTTTCAACTATTTTTTTCTAATTTGTTTAATTAACTTAACTTTTCTGTTTTGTCAACTCTTATTTTTAATTCTATTTTACCTACTTTTTAGTAAATTACAATAGTTGATGCTTTGTCTACAATTATTGTAGATTCCTGAAAGTGTTTATATCAATGTGAAGCTTCTTAATTCTATGCCAAAGGCTTCTTTGATTTATCCCTAAAATATTTGCTGCTTTTACTTGAATGCCACTGGTTTTTCTTAAAGCGGCAATGATTATCTCTTTTTCCATTAACTCTAGCTTAGCATCAAGAGCTATATCATCATTTAAATTATTCACTATGTTTCGCGAATTTTGCTTCAACATTGCTTCCGGCAAATGATGTAACTCAATAACGCCTTTTTCACTTAATATAGAAGCTTGCTCCAAAATATTTCTCAGTTCTCTGACATTTCCAGGCCAGGAGTAACCAATTAATTCCTGCAGCGTTGAAGTGGACAACTTGGCCGGTTTGGGCAAAGACTCCAAGAAATAATTTGCAATTGGAAAAATATCCTCTTTTCTCTCTCTGAGCGCGGGGAGAGAAATGGAAAAAACATTCAAACGAAAATAAAGGTCTTCTCTAAATGTTCCTTTTTTAATCATTTCGGATAAATTTTTATTCGTAGCAGCAATAAAACGAATGTCCACCCGAATCAGTTTTGTCCCCCCTACCCTTTCAAATTCTTTTTCCTGTAAAACACGTAAGAGTTTCGCCTGCGTGGCTAGAGGCATGTCGCCGATTTCATCCAAAAAAACTGTACCGTTGTCGGCAATTTCAAATTTTCCTTTCTTTTGTTCGGTAGCGCCGGTAAATGAACCCCTCTCGTGACCAAAAAGTTCGCTTTCGAGCAATCCTTCCGGAATGGCCACACAATTAATTTTAACAAAAGGTTTGCCTTTTCTCATACTATGTTCGTAAATACTCGAAGCAATCAATTCCTTACCTGTCCCGCTTTCACCGGAAATAAGAACTGTGGAATCGGTCGGAGCAACTTTTATAATTTGCGTGAAAATATTGCGCATGGGAGCGCTGGAACCAATAATATGGGGAAATAATTCTTTTGCTTCAACGTTGCTCAGAATATTCGCTACGTTATCAAATAGTTTGGTAATTTGATCAAAATCGTCCGTTATTCTTTCTTGTTTTCCTAACTGGGAATCGGCAAGAATGGACATCTTCTGCGTTTTATTAACAAATCGCAGGAAGGGTGCTAAAAAAAAGCGCAGGAGAAGTAAACTTATGGAAAGAGTAAAAAACGCCATTGCTGCAACTAAATAAATAAAATTCAGGGAAGATATCTGATTGATCTCTTCTGGTTGTTTAAATAATTGATATGTTATAATCACACCAATCATTGATATTCCAGTGTAAATTGCCGGAATCAATATATAAAAACTTATATAAATATTTTTTTTCTTCATTCCTTATAATGCTGAACTCGTAATAAATCTGATTTTAGCTATTCCCTCCTGTGCCCCCGTGTGACCCAACGTAACCTTTAGGTTATTCAGGTTATCAAGTGCAGAGTTACCCATTTTTTCGTCCATCATCAATGTTTTGTTACTATCTGTGTAAGATCCCACATGGGCATAAATATGGCCAGGGCAAAGAAGCCGACAATTGAGGCTAAACCAACAATAAGAATTGGGCCTATCGAATCGGAAAGACCTTTAATTGCATACTCAACTTCATCATCATAGTGTTTGGCAACTGCTCGCAACATTTCGTCAATATTCCCTGACTCTTCACCAATCGCGATCATATCAATAACCATCGGGGTAAAATATTTTGCCGATTTTAAGGGCGTCGAAATTCCGGCGCCTTCTTTAACCCGCTCACGGATATGATCAAAAGATCGCGTCAGAGCCTCATTACCCATTGTTGCAGAAAGGATAGTCAATGATTGCATAATGGGAACGCCGCTGGTTTGCAAAATAGCAAAAATGCTGGCAAAACGCGATAAGGCCGCCTTCTTGAATACTGGCCCTATTATAGGCAGTTCTAATAAAAAAGAATCTCTCACGAACCTGCCATTACTTGTCTTAAAATAGAAAATCATGCTAAAAATGATTATCACTATTACACCAATAATCAAATACCAGTAATTAGACAGGAAAGCGTACAAAAGCATGGCAAATTTTGTCGGCCACGGTAAAGTTAAACCAGCGTTGTTGAAAACAGAAGCAAATTGAGGTATTACAAAAGTTAAAAGAAGAATAAAAGCACCACATAAGGCGACGAGAACTATTAGAGGATATCTGAATGCCGCTTTAATATCTGATTTGACTCTCGCTTCATGTTCAATAATATAGATCAACCGATCCAAAACGATGGGCACATTTCCACTGATTTCACCTGCCCTGATCATATCGCAGTATAAGCGTGAAAATATTTTGGGATATTTATCTAATGCATCCGAAAGAGATGACCCTTGATTGATATCTTGAATAGTTTTTGATATTGCTTTCTTTAAACTTTTGCTTTCTGTCTGATCCTCTAAAATGGATAGAATTCTTAACAATGGTATACCGGCAACCAACATAGAATGGAATTGTTTTGTAAACATGATCAGATCCATCACCTTAACTTTGCCTGTACCGAGAATAGCTTCCACCCAACGATTATCTATGGATTTACTCTGTTCCTTAATCTTTGATGGTATAAGATCGCGCGCGATCAACATGAAATTTGCTACTTCAACGGATTCAGCCTCTAATTTCCCTGACACCGTATCTCCCTTTTCATTAATTGCTTGATAAATATATTTGGACATTTTTTATCCTTGTTTAGTCTACGCCATTACGGCGGAAGCTGCTTCTTCCAAAGTTGTAATCCCTTGAATTACTTTTTGGGCCGCATCTTCTTTCAGTGTTTTTAACTTTCCGGCAACTACTGCCGCGCGTGTAATTTCCGGGCTCGGCCTTTGCTTTATAATCATGTCTTGAATTATCTCGTCATTAACTAAAACCTCAAAAATACCCGTTCTTCCCTTGTAACCAGTGTTCTTGCATTGACTACAGCCTTTACCGTGCTGAAAATTAGCGTTATTTGCTTCTGCCGTTGTTATTCCAAAAGAAGCAAGAGCACTTGCCGACGGATTATAATTTTCTTTGCAATAGGGGCAAATGGTGCGCACTAATCGTTGAGCAAAAGAAACAATCAAAACAGAAGAAATCAAGAAAGGTTCAATGCCCATATCAATAAATCGTGTGATAACTCCTGCGGCATCATTAGTATGCACAGTGCTCAAAAGTCTATGTCCAGTCTGCGCCGCTTGCACGGATACTGCGGCAGTTTCCGCATCTCTAATTTCACCAACCATAATGACATCAGGGTCCTGACGAAGAATTGAACGCAGACCACTGGCGAACGTCATTCCTGCTTTACGGTTTAACTGCACCTGGCGAATATCATTGATTCTATATTCGACGGGATCTTCCAAGGTGATTATATTTATATCCGGTTTGTTTATTGAATTCAAGATTGCATAAAGACTAGTGCTTTTGCCGCTTCCCGTGGGCCCGGTACTTAAAATCATACCGTAAGGTTTAAGGCATATGTTTTCGATTTTTTCCATATCTTCGGCATTCATACCTAAACGATTTAGCGTATAAATACCCGCGCCCATATCCAACAGGCGCATGACAATATTTTCTCCGTGAATTGTGGGAATTGAAGAGACCCTGACATTAATTTCCTTTTTTTCTATTTTGAGAGTAAATCGGCCGTCTTGAGGAATTCTGGAAACAGTAATGTCCATACCGGCTAAAATCTTTACCCGGGCAATAACGGACAAGAATAGAGATTTGGGAGGTGAGGGCATTTCTATTAGCTTGCCATCAATACGATAACGCAACTGTACAGTAGCTTGTTGCGGACTGATATGGATATCGCTTGCTTTATCGCGGATAGCTTGAGCAAAAATAGAATTAGTTAAACGAACAACAAGCGCTTCTCCCGCCATATCCTGTAGCGATGCGACTTGGACTTCATCTTTGTTGTCAGACTCTTCTTCAACCTTAGAGTCTACTTCCATAGTTCCTATAATATCGCCCAAATCGGATTGCATACCGTACATACTATTGATGAGCTGATTTATTTCCGCCTCCGAACAAATTACCGGCTCAACTTCCATGTTATTTAACTTTTCAATGGAATCCAAGATAGTTATCTCCAGAGGATCAACAATTGCGACCATCAACAGATTCCCTTTTATTTTTAAAGGAACTACTTGATTTTTTTGAGCAATTTCAATTGGTATGTATCGCACTAACTCCAGATCCAACGGAAAATCGTTCATATGATATTTCTTAATATTGAGTTGTTCACTTAATAAATCTATTATTTGTTTTTCTTGGACGATTCCCTGGCGTATTAAATACTGGCCAACCTTTAAATCGGTTTTCTTTTGATCAATTAAGACTTGTTTGAGCATTTCTTCGGTCAAAAGCCCATTTTTTACAAGTATTTCACCAAGACGTTTTTTAACTTTCATTTGTCCTCCGGATAACTCTCACCTCAATGTTGCAATGCGCGGCGATTAAAAAAAATTGTATCTGCATTCCATCGAGATAAAATTTTTGTTTTGGCGGCAATCACGGGTGGTAATTTGCCAACTGCTTCCTGGGCAGCACGAATATTTTTAAAACATTTATCAATAACAATCATAAAATTAATACCTTCTTTTTTATTCCAGAAGGGAAAGAAAGCCAATGACGGCATGTTTTCCTGATAAGAATATTCACGAAAAATATTATACACTGTTTCCAGACCTTTTCCATTTTCCACAATAACAATAACATCGCCTTCATTTATCGGTTTTATATCCGCGGGAATTGACGGGAGAGCTATTATATCCCCTTCTGCAATTATATCTTTATTTCCAATATGAGGATTAGCTGCAATCACCGCGTTAACAATCTCGGGGCTGAAAGTGCCATAGATATTATTCAGTGTCCACCAAATAGTTCTTTTTTTTGTCATTGTTAACTTTCCTAGGTAATCAGGCATTTTTTTGTTTTGATTTATATCTTCCTTTATCATTGATGATTGTTTATGCGCGTCAGCATCTCGAAGCTGAAATAGAATTGCGGCAATCGAAAGACCTAGAACAATAATAATTAAAACGCTTCCCAGCGCCCACCCTAATCTTCTAAATAATGGCGTCTCCATCCGACTTATGCAGCTTCGGACAAAAAACCAGCCGACTTTTTTCTTGCCGCGAATGATCATCGTTAAAATTACTTGATGACAAAGCAAAACAACTTTGCGCGGATAACCTCCGGTAGCCAGATAAATAGCTGCAAGCCCCCAAAAGCTAAACAGAGAAGGTACAATTTCAAAATTCCTGGCGACACTGAGGCGATAATTAATCATTGCCCGCATTTGTTTAAAATTTAGAGGCTGAAGATAATAGAGGAGATTAACCCGATCAAAAAGATTGGCGCGCCTTTTTAGGATTGTTTGGAACTCTTTTTGAGCAAAGATTATTATTTGCAGTAACTTAAAATTATTTGTTTCGTAATTAAGAAATTCACGCAAAATCTCCAGGCAATTCTCGGGAATTTTTTGGCCTTCGTCAATGATCAAGACAACTATTCTTTTTTCATCAACACCTTTGTCAAAAAGATAATCCTTAATTCTTTCCTTTAAATGCCATTCACTTTCGCCATTTTTAAAATCTTTAATTCCCAACATCAAAGCAACCGTTTGCAAAAATTCAACGGCGCTATTAAATGCTGGATCAAGTAAAAGATGAGTTTCAATTTCCGTAGAATCTGCCGGAGTAGAAGAAAAGTTCTGGATAAGTTTACGACATAAAGTTGTTTTTCCGGTGCCAATGTCTCCGATTACCACATTAATTCCGCGGCGCAGTCGAACAGCTAATTCCAGCTTTTGTAAACAATCGGTATGCTGTGGCAATTGAAAAAGAAATTCCGGTTCCGGTGAGTTGGAAAATGGCTCTTTTTTAAAATCGAGAATATTGTAATAATTCATTTTTAAATGCCATTTTTTTGTTTAAACATCGGCTATTGTTTAGAGTCCAATCCCATTTTATTTTTCGGTGTGATTCCGGTATTCTTTTAATTTTGTTCAGTTTCACTATTTTGTATAATATTTTGTTTAACCGGAGACGCCTTCTGGTTATTATTACTGACTGGCAATATATGAGGAGTAATAAATATAAGAACTTCTTCCATGGTGTCACTTTTACTATCCGACTTGAAAGCCCAACCCAAAATAGGGATATCCTGTAACCACGGCCAGCCGTTACTCGAAGCCGCTTTGGTATGTTTGGTTAAACCGGAAATAACAATTGTCTCTCCATCTTTAACAATTAACACCGTTTCAGTTTGCTTCTTTATGATATACGGATCTCCCAGGCTGTCTTTCCTTGTTGTATCCACTTCATCTTTTTTCACTAAAATTGTCATTTTTAAATTTATACCGTCAATTACATGCGGCGTAATTTCCAGACGCAAGACAACGTCTTGAAAAGTGGTGGTTTGGGTAGCTGTTGAGCCAGTGGTGGTTCCTGAAAGTGTAACGAAAGGAACTTTTTCACCATTTTCTGTATATGCTTTCTGGTTGTCCAACGTTGTTATTGATGGACTGGAGAGGATATTCAACAGATTATCCGCCTGTAAGGCCTGTAATTGTACTTCTAATAAATTTCCGCCAATCTGTCCGAATAACAAACCTAAAGAACCAGCAGCCGTAGGGGTTAGATTGTTAGCTTGAAAATTAACCCCAAAACCAACGCCTCCTACACCAATAGCACCATTAGCTGTTGGAGTAATATCAGAAGTCGAGCTTGTGCGGGTACCTCCACCTGATACAATAAGATCGTCGTTACCAGAAATCTTAGAACTCTTATTGTATCCTCCCCACATAATTCCCAAATCCCGGGCAACGCCCTTCGTTGTTTCCACGATATTGGCTTTAATTAAAATTTGCGGCGTAGGTTTATCTAATTTTTCAATAATCGGCAGTAACTTGATCAGGTCATCACGCGTCGCGGAAATAACCAGCGAATTGCTGTGTTCATCAATCTTAACCGATCCGCGCGGTTTTCCATCCTTATCTTTAGTCAGGAAATCCTGAATCGTCTCCCCCAATTTCCTGGGGTCGGCATAATCAATGCTTATCACTACCGGCTCTAAAAGCGGAGCAACCCATTGAATATCGCGCAACTGCACTTTTTGTTTTAAATCCTGCTCAATGTCATCGATAGTCATCACTCGAATTATATTGCCTTCCCAGATATAAGACAAACCATAGGTGCGCAATAATCCAGTAAAGGCCTTGTCCCAGGGGACTCCCCGGAAATCTACGCTAATTTCACCTTTCAACTCGTTTTTCACCAGAAGGTTTAGATTAACAGCTTTGGCCATTGCCCGTAACACCGATTTGAGCTCCGCCTGGCGCATGGTCAAATTAATTCGTTCGGCAGGTAGTTTTTTCATCTCTGGTCCTACCAATGAGGTAGAAGGAGCTTGTTTTGCCGTTAAAGCTGACACATTAATTTTTTTAGGCTGGGCAGAAGGAGAATGGCCTTCCGAGTTCTCGGCTAGAGTAGTCCATTTCTCAAAAAAAGGATCTTTCTTATCGATTTTAAGTCCATCAGCACAGCCGAAGAAAAATATCAGCGCGAAAAGACCAAGACCTAACATCACGATATTTTTATTTCTTGCAGAGTATCTCAATTCGACAACCTCCAATGGAAATTTTTATTCTTGCAGGGGAATTTCTTCTTCGTTTCCCGTATATTTATTAAAAATCAAAACTCTGGAAGGCGTAATCTGTTTTAATACATAGCCTTCTAATTCTAATTGTTCCCCTACCCTATATTCCAAACCATTAATGATAGCCATTTTATTTCTCCCGGAATCTACATAACCTGAATAAATTATTTTAGCCAATACACCGTTGCCTTTGGCTACCCCTTCTCTGTTCACCCATTCTTTATACAAGTCTTTTTTCCAGAAAGGATTTTTCCCCCAATCGGCTTCCATTCGCCTGATCACGTATGCATCAAAATCGGTGATTTTATCTTTACCTAAATCTTTTGTCATCTCGCTTATAGAAGTGTTAATGTTCACAGATTCGGTACTGATTTTAACTT
>Ga0224559_1002225_pt1 | contig 10123 bp, 8 predicted proteins | sample 714S33034metaG_FD_180676 | JGI IMG/M metagenome (GOLD analysis project Ga0224559, IMG submission 180676) | Peat soil microbial communities from Stordalen Mire, Sweden - 717 S3 30-34 | ecosystem: Environmental > Terrestrial > Soil > Wetlands > Peat | place: Sweden: Norrbotten County, Stordalen... | reverse complement strand
CGCAAGGCGTTCCCTGCTGGGCGCCAGCATTCTCGCCGCACTCTTTGACCCGGCGTACAGCCACCCCAACATCGTCGTGCAATGGTTCAGTTCGGCCGGTAGAGTGGTCACGCCAGGATTCTTATTCCCTTATCTCTGATTCTCCGCCTTCCTGTAGCATTCGAAGTATGATTGCTGGCGTTTCGTGGGTGTGGTGGGTGGGGTTTCATGCGGTGGTGGCGGTGCTGCTGCTGATCGATTCCCTGCTGCCGGGGCACAAGACAGATGACAGAAAAGCGCAGCTCTTTGCCTGGCTGTGGACGGGCGTGCTGGTGCTGGTGGCGACGGGTTTTGCGACGTGGATCGCCATGACCCAGGGACGGCAGACGGCGCTCGAGTTCGTGGGCGGCTACGCGATCGAAACCTCGCTCAGCGTGGATAATCTGTTTGTCTTCCTGGTCATCTTCGAGGGGTTTCGCATCAGCCGGCAACGGCAGCACAATGCGCTGCTTTGGGGCGTGGCCGGAGCGGTGGTGCTGCGCGGGCTGTTTATCCTGGCAGGGATTACGCTGCTGGAGCGTTTCCACTGGATTACATGGATCTTTGGGCTGTTTTTGCTGTATGCGGCGTGGCGGCTGGTGAGCGGTGGCTCGGCCAAAGCTGCGATCCCAGAGTGGATTCGCAAGCTGCAACCGGCCAAGGGATCGCTGCTGCCGGTCATTCTGGCCATCGAAGTGACCGATGTAGTGTTTGCGACCGACTCGATTCCGGCGGTGCTGGCCATCAGCCACAATCCCTTTGTGGTATACACGTCGAATATCTTGGCGATTCTGGGGCTGCGATCGCTTTACTTCGCGCTGGCGGCGCTGTTGGATCGCTTTCGCTATCTGCACTATGGGCTGGGGGCGCTGCTGGGGTTTGTGGGGCTAAAGATGCTCAGCGCGAAGTGGATCGATGTGCCCATTACTTTGTCGCTGGCCATCATGGGGGCGATTCTGGCGGTGTGCGCGGCGGTGTCGTGGATGGCGAAAGGCAGGGATCGGGGAACAGGGAACAAGGGACAGACACCGGACCCGGCGAGCCGATAAGCACTTACCACTGCTCGAATGTAACCTGACCGCCGGTGTCGAACACGGAGTGTTTGCGGAAGTTTTGGTCGTCGCGTTGCGGGTGGTCGTTGCGGAAGTGTGCGCCGCGGCTCTCGGTGCGTGCAAGGGCCGATTGCAGGATGGCGTGGGCCACGCGATTCAGGGCCTGCGCTTCGAACAGGCGGCGGCTTCCCTTCCCTTGACTTGCGATTTCCGCGAGGCTGGCGGCGCAGGCGGTTTGAGCAGCAAGGCCTTCTCGAAGCGTTGACTGGTGGCGGAGAAGACCGGCATGGACCCACATGGAGGCTTGCAGAGAGGCGATCAACTTTTCCACGCGAGATTCCTCGGCGACGGACAAGGAGGCGGGGGTTGGTGACGGCGCGCCGGAGGCTTCAAACGAGAGACCATCGTCGAGCATGGCATGGGCGGCGCGCGCGCCGAAGACCAGCCCTTCCAATAGTGAGTTTGAGGCCAGGCGGTTGGCGCCGTGAACTCCGGTGCAGGCAGCTTCGCCCGCGGCATAGAGGCCAGGGAGCGTGGTGCGACCGGTCAGATCTGTCTTGATACCGCCCATGAGGTAATGGGCGGCGGGGCGCACCGGGATCAAATCTCGCGCCAAATCCAGATTGTGTTTGGCCAGGAAAGCACTGATCCCCGGAAATCGTTCATGCAAATCAATGTTCTCGATGTGGCGCATGTCCAGATAGACGGCCCTTGCTTTGCCCGTCCCTGCATCCATTCCCTCGCGGGCGATGGCGCGGGCTACCACGTCGCGGGGGGCGAGCTCGAGCAGAGGGTGATAACGTTCCATGAATCGCTCCCCGCGGTCGTTGCGAACATAGGCTCCCTCGCCGCGCAGGGCTTCAGAGAGCAGGAAGCGGGGAACGCCGGGGAGGGCGAGCGCGGTGGGGTGAAACTGGTAGAACTCCATGTCGGCCAGGGCAGCGCCCGCATCGAGAGCAAGGGCAATGCCATCGCCGGTTGCGACGGCGGGGTTGGTGGTGTCGGAGTAGACCTGGCCGGCGCCACCGGAGGCGATCAGGACGGAACGGGCGCTGATTCGATGGCGATCCGGGTCGGCGGCGAGAGGGCTGGCGCTGGCCAGATCGGCGGCAATGACGCGGCCGTCGGCGAGGACCAGACCGGTAACCATGGTCCACTCGGCAAAATCGATGCGCTTGTGGGCGCTGGCGAAAGAGACCAGGGAGCGGCTGATTTCGGCCCCCGTGGCATCGCCGTTGGCGTGGAGGATGCGAGGCAAGGAGTGAGCGCCTTCGCGGGTGCGGAGCAATTGGCCGGCTTGCTTGTCAAACGAGGCGCCCCACTCGATCAGCTCAGCTACGCGGAGCGGGCCTTCCGAGACGAGCGCCTGTGCGGCGGGGCGGTAAACGATGCCATCGCCGGCATTTACGGTGTCCTCGAAATGCAATGCGACATCGGCCTCGCCCTCGGTGGCGACGGCGATTCCGCCCTGTGCATAGTGAGTGTTGGACTCGCCGAGCGACTCCTTGGTGACGACCAGGACATTGCCGTGGGCAGCCAGTTCGACTGCCGCTCGCAACCCGGCCACGCCTGCACCCATGACAAGGAAATCCACTTCAGATGGAAATGCCATAACCTTTGAGGCTAACACCTCAAGGGCAGAGGTCGGTTTCCGTCTTTCGGTTTGGCACTTGAACCATGAATTTGCCGTCGATGCAGATTCATGGTTCCTCCGATATTGGGGTGCAGCCAACTCCCAATGCACCGGCGTGGAGGAGAACCTGCTCCCGGCGCCGCCGGAACACGGGGTCATCGCATCCGGCCAACACGATCCTTGCTAACCTAAGCCACGCCGGCTTCCGGTAACCAGGTTGTAGATCAGGACGATAACCGCGACAACGATGAGAAGGTGGATCAGGCCACCGCCGACATGGAGGGTGAAACCCAAGAGCCACAGAACCAGAAGAATTACGAAGATTGTCCAAAGCATATGCTCACCTCTCCGCATTGGGGACACCCGAGGACTGAAAACTGCCCAAGGCACCCACGTTGCATTCACAGCTAGATACCACTACCGCGACTGTGTAGACAGGTGCTCTCCCAGGTCTCGGAATCGAGACCTGGGGCACCCAGCTCATTGGCCCGATTACAAAATCGACAAACCACGGTACTAGTTCGAAGCGATGGCCTGCGCTTTTGCGCCGCGGACTGCGTCCAGGAAGGACTGGGCCGAGGCCGGCACTGCTTCGCCGCCTTCCAGAATGTGACGCGTGGAGACGTCGTGGCCGTAGGTAGCTTCAGTGGAATCGTCGTCGCGGCGAATCGAAGCGCCGGTCAGCGTGAGTCCGGCAAAAAGGCCTTTGGCGCGCGAATAGGTGAGGACTTCCGTATTCAGCTTCCAGTCGGTATCGGCGGATGCATGACGGCCCACCGGTCCTGCTGCTGCCGAGGCGTCGCCGCCCAGTTCAAAGTTGCTGTTGATCAGATGCCTCATCCCGTCTTCGTTCTGGATGATCATGACCAGATCAACGCCCTCGATGCCAATCTGCAATCCCCAGCTTCCGCCGGTAATGGTAAAGAACGCCGGAGCGCTCCAACCGCTTGCGGTGCGGCAGGTGGCAACGCCGCGGCCATTTTCCGCGCCAAATACGAAGCCGCCCTTGAGCATGTGGGGCACGACAGCGATGCACTTTGCATGTTCAAGGACTTCTTCCGGAATGCCCTTGTCCGGCGCGGCCATGATCTCGTGCAGAACGCGCCCTGCATGATCCAGCCGGTCGTTTGTTGCTTCCTTATTCGATCCAGCCCAGGCAACGCCGGTCATGCCGAGGATTGCCACTAACGTCATAAGCTTCTTCATCTGTTTCACCCTTTTCTACCCATGCGCAGCGTCACTTTCTTTCCGCGCACTGAGGCGCACAAGGTAACTCCCACTCTATGGCGGGCGGAGTTACATCGTCTGAGCAAGAACGCTCAGTACACGATCGATTTAGCCTTGGATCGGGTGAGCGTTTCTACACAGACTTGTCAGTCCGCGCGTGGAATGGTTGATCGAGGCGCGGAATGCGCGCCGCCTCTCAGTCCTCGCAGTCCGCGTCAGTTCATACGAGACGGGCAAGCGAAGGATGGTCTGGCAAGGAGATTCGTATGCGTGCCATCCGGTTTCTGCTGGGACTTCTGATATTGGCCATACCGGCCGCCTCATTTGGACAGATCGGCATAAGAGTTGCCTTCGGCCCGCCTGAACTGCCCGTCTACGAGCAGCCAATCTGCCCCGGCGATGGCTATCTCTGGACACCCGGTTATTGGGCCTACGACGACAGTATCTCCGATTATTATTGGGTGCCCGGCACATGGGTCGAGGCGCCTGAAGTCGGCTTCCTCTGGACGCCTGGATACTGGGGCTGGGGAGAAGGCGGATACTTTTTCAACCAAGGCTATTGGGGACAAAACGTCGGCTTCTATGGCGGGATCAACTACGGCTTCGGCTACTATGGCGAGGGGTTTGGCGGCGGCCGCTGGGATCACGGACACTTCTTCTATAACCGCTCCGAGAGCCACATCGATATTTCCATCAATCGCAACGTCTACGACGAGAGAGTCAACCACGGCAATGCAAACATGCGCGTGAGCTTCAACGGCGGCAGAGGGGGCATCGAGGCGCGAGCAAATTCACAGCAGGAAGCTGCCGCGAGGGAGAGACACATCCCGGCCATCGCCGCTCAAGCTCAACACGCGCAGACCGCACGCGCAAACCCTGAGATGCGCGCGACTGCAAACCACGGCAGGCCGCCGGTCACAGCCACATCCAGGCCCGGAGAACTTGGCCAACATCCCGCGGCGGCCAGCAATTCCGGCGAGATCTCCAGACCCGGGGGCGGTGAAGCAAACGGAGGGCACGTTCAAGTACACCCCAAGGATCTTGCTCCGATTTCCCGCCCTGCCCCGGTCAACTCAGGCAATACAAGGGCAGACAGGCAGTACGAACAGAAGCAGGGCCAGTTGATCGGCAGGCAGACCCAGGAGCGGCAGAACCTACAGCAGAAGCAGGACGCGGAGCATCAGCGAAGGCCGAACGCCAACACGCAGCAGTTGGAACAGAAACACCAGCAACAGACTCAGCAACTGGCGCAGAGGCACACCACACAGCAGCAGTCGTTGGAGGCTCGTCAGCCTCAACCTCGCGCATCGAATCCTGGGCACGGGAAGAATTAACGGGACCAATTCTCTGAAGCACCCTGTGGTTCATTCAAGTCAGTTTCGGCCGGGTAGAGTCTACCCGGCCGTTCGTTTGTCCGGCCGCCGGACCAACAACGCAAGACTGCTCCACTGCGAATTCCGCGGGCAAGCACAGAGCAGCTTCGGAAATCTAGAGAATCTCCGGAAATCGTCCTTGTTATATTGGTATCCCACCCTTTCCGCAAAAAAAGCACGGAACGGATGGGGCACGGAGGTCTGCTGGATAAGCAACGAAGCTCTAGTTCACACGCGTTGCTTCGCGATGCAATGCGAGTTCCTGTGCCGAGTCAATTCTCCGCAAACCGCGAATCTTCCATATTCCAAAACACAAACTGGCCGCCATCAGTCCCACGAAGACGCAGAGCAGGGGCGTGGACCATTTCTGCAAGGTGTCCGACCAGAGGTGGACAACGTGGCGTCCATACGCCGCCGCAAGCCATGCCACCAGCGAGTAGCGCAGGGCACGAGCCACGCTGAAAACGGCCAGGAACCGCGGGCGTGAGACACCAAGCGCACCGGATGCCAGCACAAATGGCAACAGCGGAATCGGTGGCGGAAGCATGGCGGGAACAAAGATCGCGAGGATGCGGTGTCGCTCGACCCAGACGACAACGCGCCGAAGGAGACGTGCCGGCACATAGTGCCGCAGCGCCGCTTCACCGCCTCTGCGCCCGATTTGCCAGGTTGTGTACCCACCCACCACGCTGCCTGCAAAGGCGCAGGGGGCCAGTAACCAAGGATCTCCGCCGTGAGCCACGAGCCACAACAGCAACAAATCCGTGCTGCCAGGCAGCGGCAGTGGGATGACCGAGGAGTCGATCACCGCAACTGAAAACAGTCCCAGAATTCCCAGATGCGTGAGCCAGTTCGGCATCTGGGTAGGCTTCACGTTCAGCGCGCGCGATGGAGCAGTTCGCAGGAAGGATAAGCTCATACGGACTCTTCCAAGCTCCCAGTTTGGGACGCTTAATCTTCTCGAAGGACCATGGACTTACTGCGCCGACGCGCCCTGCAGCGTAAACCTTAAGCACCTTCGCCAGCGAAATATCCGGCGAACGGGCCGAAGCGCAAACCTGCCAGCAGGCCATCGAACGATCTCAACCTGGCCGACTTGAATCTGCTGGCTGACTTGAAACTGAACGAATTCGAGCCAAGGCACTCGCGCCGTATCCAAAGCAGATGCGGTACCCAGGTGGACACGCCCAAGTTGACAGATTCATCTCAAACGGTCCTCGCGCCCCGGCCGCGGTCGCACTCCCGACTCATTCCTTCTTCTGCTCCGGAGTTCGAATCAAGCCATGACAGCAATGCACGAATGCTACCGGTCGCCAGCGCTATCGACGAATCCGCCGCGCCGTAATAGAGGTTGATGGTATCGCCGTCGATGCCGATCGTCTGCCCGCACGGGAACACAACATCCTTGACGTCGCCTCCGCGCTCATAACTTGCTTCAGGCCCAAACATCCAGGAGTCTCCTCGCTGCAGGCAGACCTCCGGCTTCTCCAAATCGAACAGCGCCAGCCCCAGGCGATAGATGCTTCCCGATGCCGTTTGCCGTACACCGTGATAAATTGTCAGCCATCCCTTGGCGGTTTCAATCGGCGGAGAGCATAGTCCAATCTTGTTTGCATCCCACCATCCGCCGCGGCGCGCCTCGAGAATGATCTTGTGACCGCCCCAGTGGTGTAGATCCGGTGAGTAGGAAATCCACATGTGCGCGCCAACCGTTGTGACCGGCCGGTGAATCAGCGCCCAACGGCCGCCAAATCTTCTGGGCAGCAGAGCGGAATCCTTGTCTTCCGGCTGCATGATGACGCCATAACGCTCAAAGGTCTTGAAGTCCTCTGTCAGTGCCAGCGATACTCCGGGGCCACCGCGGGCATACGATGTGTACACTACGGCGAATTGTTCAAGCTCCGGGACATAGGTGATGCGCGGATCTTCGATGCCCCAGATCTCTTCGGGATATTGACTGGGGTTCGCAGGCAACGTCGGCGTAGGGTCGATGCGCCAGTTCTCGATTCCATTTGCCGAACGCGCGGCGCACAGGTGAGACAGGCCTCGCCGATCTTCAACGCGACAGAGCAGCAGAGTATCTCCATCGGGCAACCGCACGGCGCCAGCGTTGAAGACGCTGTTAATCGGGTAAGGCCAGTTGTCCTGAGAGAGAATCGGGTTCCCCGCATAACGGGTGAACAATGGGAGGCCTGTATGTGTGTCCACATGTGCTTCAGCGGAGATCGCATCCAAGGGTACAGCCGCGGCTAGATTTGGATTCACGAGGAGGCGCTCATTTCAAGGTGCCGTTCTTGTGCGTTTGTTACTTTGGCCGATTGCATTTCCTGCAATGCCATCAGGAAGGAAAGCGTCGATTCTGCCCCCTGGTTCTCATTAATGCGGTCGGGATGAAGGCCGTCTCTGCAACCGCCGGTTGTCGCATCGTAGAGCTGCACCTGCAAATCGTTCTTGCCAAGGAACCAGCGGAAGACACGCTGCGCTTCCTCAAACCACAGTCCCTCTTCTGTCAGCCTGTATACCTCAAGGCACGCGGAAACCGTTGCGCAGGCCTCCACCGGCTGTTGATCGAACCGCGCTTTCTCACTTCCTTCGATAAAGAACCCGTTGGACCCTATCGGCACAAAGATTTCCTTATCGTCGCGATGCTGCTCGGCAACCAGCCACTTGAGAGAATCCATCCCGGCTTCAATCATCCTCTGGTTGTCGCTGCGCCACCCCGCCAGAATGAGCGCCTGCGACAACCGCGCATTCGAGTAGGAGAGGCTCTTCTCAAACCATCGCCATGTCGCGGAGTGAGTACGCTCATAAATGTCCAGGAGACGATTCGCGAGCGTGTTGCGAACCCCTTGAATGGCTCTGTCCCCTGGGAACCAGTCCAGATAAGCTTGCATCCCAAGAATGGAAAATGCCCATGCACGCGGACTGGTGAACGAAAGCGTTGCAGGGACCGCAGCCTCGAAAAGCCTTCCGGCCGCTCCTCTCAAACCCGCATTCCGCGAAGCCCCTAGTACCGTGCCCACCGACCACAAAGCCCGGCCATGACTATCATCCGACCCAACGTACTCCAGCCAGCGGCGATCATAGCCGAGGAAGTTTCTGAACCTTCCCGTATCGGTGTCGAAAGCGAGCCATAAGAAGGCCAGGTAGCGACTTGAGAGGTTGGTAGATCCTCGTTGGCTTTTGCCGATCGGATCTTCATCCAGATGCGTCGAGACCATGAGCGCACGTGCATTATCATCGGTCGTATACCCTTCGCTTGCATTGGGAACAGAGAAGATTGCATGCTGCAGAATGCCCGTATCGTCGGTCAGTCGCAATAAGTGATCCGCGTTCAACTCCGGCAGGTAGTCTGCGGCGCTTGTTGCAACATCGTTCTTCTGAGTTGCCCTGGGCTGCAAGGTACGCTCAAAGCGCGCACGCTGGAAGCTCGCCATGTACTTTCTCGCCGTCTTGGACCAGATTGTCTCGCGCGAATGAAGGTAGGCGCGTTTACGCATCGCATGCCGCTCACCATCGTTATCCAATAGCTGCACCACAGCCTCTGCGATTGCGCCGGGATTCTCGAATGGAACGAGCACACCTCTTTTATCCGCCAACAACTCTTTCGCGTGCCAATACGGCGTGGAGACGATCGCCTTGCCGGCTCCCAGCGCTATGGCCAGTGTGCCGGAGACGATCTGCGCCTCCTGCCTGTACGGCGTGATGTAAATGTCCGCGGCGCCTACGTGCTCAACAAGTTCCTCTGCACTCACAAATCGATTGACAAGGATCAGGTTCGATGAGACACCAAGCTGTTCCGCTAACGCCTGGAGTCCCTCGCGGTAGCGCTCTCCATCGCGCTTGCGTATATGCGGGTGCGTCACGCCGGAGACGATATAGACAACATTCGGATGTCTGGCCAGAATGGCGGGCATGGCACGAATGACGTTTTCAATTCCTTTGTTCGGGGATAGCAGACCGAACGTCAGCAGCACGGACTTTCCTTCAACGCCGAACCGGTCCTTGTAGAAATTAGGATCCATGAACTGAAAATCGGGTACGCCGTGCGGGATGATATCGATCTTTCCGCTTGGCACCGAATATATGTCCCGCAGAAACTGCGCGGCCTGCTCGCTCATGACAATCAGCCGATCGGATAGACTCGCAATCTCCTCAAGCACAGCACGCTGATCTGGATTTGGGTCCCGTAGAACAGTGTGAAGCGTTGTCACAACCGGCATCTTCAACTTGCGCAGAAGGGTCAGAATATGCCGGCCGGCAACTCCACCGTAGATGCCGTACTCATGCTGGAGAGAAACAAGATCGTTCCCGTTGAAATTCAGAAACTCCGCAGCCCGCTCGTAGGAACCTATATCCTCCTGTTCAAGTTCAAGGCGTACTTGTTCTGGATATTCGTAGTTCGACTCCGGATCGTTTACGGGAATCGCAAACAACCGCCCGCTTCCGTATTCGGTCGCAAGCGCGGTGCAAAGGTCCGTAGTAAATGTAGCGATCCCGCATTGACGCGGCAGATAATTTCCAACAAACGCAATGCGCGTGGGTAGCGGCAGGCTGCAGCTATTCTGCACAGCCGGAGTTGTGCCCTCCGATTGAAGACCAACGGCAAGGTTGTTGCGATGAATCGCTTCATTGAGAGACATTTTCTCCCGCTTTCTCTTCTATTTGCTTCTTACTGCCTGAGTCTGCAAGGCTTCAAATACATGGCCTGGATACAGACCTTGAGACCTGCATCCTGTGCGGGTACACAGTGGACCTTCAGCATCGTCTGCGATCGGCTCTGCCTTTTTCAGCATGGTCCTGTGGTGTGCTGCCCGCTA
>Ga0224559_1002224_pt1 | contig 10127 bp, 8 predicted proteins | sample 714S33034metaG_FD_180676 | JGI IMG/M metagenome (GOLD analysis project Ga0224559, IMG submission 180676) | Peat soil microbial communities from Stordalen Mire, Sweden - 717 S3 30-34 | ecosystem: Environmental > Terrestrial > Soil > Wetlands > Peat | place: Sweden: Norrbotten County, Stordalen... | reverse complement strand
GCGCGATTACACCGGCGAGAGCCTTATTGTGCTGGGCTAGGGCCGCGAACGCAATATGCAAACCAAATGCGCAAGCTATTCCGTCATTGGCAACACGAAGGACCCGCTCTCCCGTCCCGATGAATGGAAACCCATCTATCACTGCCGCGGATTCAAGTGGAACCTGCAAGAGATCTGGCCGGAGATGAAGCATTGGGACTGAACAATCGGGTGCCCACAGGGTTCGGTCTAGACGAAGACCGGTACACAAGGAGCAAGATGGAACCTGCAAATGCATTGATCGGAAAAGCCGCTCAGCCCACAGAGACGGAGGTCGCTGCTGCGCTGGGCTCAACCGCTGAGTTATGGAATCAATTGTTGGATTGGCTCGCCGAACAGGGCATCGTTGAGCAAGAGTGGAGTTCCTACTCGCAAAAAGCCGGCTGGTCCCTTCGCCTCAAACTCAAAAAGAGAACCATCGTCTATCTCAGTCCATGCGATGGGTGCTTTCGCGTTTCATTTGCGCTTGGCGACAGAGCTGTTGCGGCCGCCCGCCAAGGCGGCCTCTCGAAAAGCGTGCTCCAGCTCCTCGACGATGCGCCGCGCTATGCTGAGGGAACTGGAGTGCGACTGATGGTGAAAGCCCCCAGAGATATGGCCGCGATTCGCAAGTTGGCTCTTATCAAGCTGGCAAACTAGCCGATCGCTTTCCCAATGCAAGCAGACGGTCATCACTGTACGGAAGTTGAATCTCAGCGTTCCAGGCAATCTCCGCTCCTGCCGCCGCCTTCAGCACACCCAGCTCCTTGCCTGTGGTCATGACGGCCAGCCAGCCGCCGGGCCTGACCTGCTGAGTCGCCGCGTGAACCGCCTTTTCCATCCGCTCTACGGCCCGCATTGTCACACAGTCATAATGCGATCCCAGCGCCTCAGCCCGTCCAGAGTGAACCAAAGTAGTAACCCCCAACACGCGAATCGCCTCTCGCAAAAATGCAGCCTTCTTGCCCTGCGACTCTGCCAGGGTCACGGCAATCTCTGGCCGGCACAGCGCTATGGGAATTCCCGGAAATCCCGCGCCGGAACCAAAGTCCAGCAACGTGGCAATCCCGGCAGGCAGCGCTCGGGCACAGGCAATCGACTCGACAAAATGCCGCTTCAGAATCTCATCTTCATCGCGAATCGCGGTCAGATTGATGCGCTTACCCCAGCGAAGAAAAAGCGAAAGATAATCCTCAAACTTCTGGGCTTGAATCGCATCCAGCGGCTCCAGGGCTGCTTCCGCCAGAAGCGCATTGAGTCGAGCGCCGGCCTGCGCCGCCGATTCCCCTCCCGGCGACGAGGGCTTGTCGCTGGGGGCACTGGACTCTTCAACCCGGCGCGGCTCCCACACCACCGCCGCTTGGACAAAAGCCGCAAAGAGGGCTCGCGAAAAACCGCTTCCGTTGTATGTCCACTCAGGATGCCACTGCACTCCCAGTACAAAGTGTTCGCGCGAGTCCAGTTCGACCGCTTCGATCACTCCATCCACTGGAGAAACCGCGCTCACCAGCAGACCGTCGCCGGCCTCCCGAACCGCCTGATGGTGGCTGGAGTTGACCTGCGGCTCTGCTGCGGAACCTCGAGGAACCAGCCCGGCCAGCCGCGATCCGGGCGTAACCCGTACCGAGTGGGCCTCCGCCACTTCCTTGCCGGAACTGTGATTGACTGCGGTCTTCAGATCCTGCACCAGCGACCCATTAAGCCAGACGTTGAGCGTTTGTGCCCCATAGCAAACTGCCAGAATGGGCTTGTGGAGGTTGAAGGCATCCTGCAGCAGCAATTCATCTACGGCGTTGCGCGCGGCGTCCGGCGCAATGCACTCCGGAATCGGACGCTCTCCATATCTTTGCGGATCAACGTCCAGATTGCTGCCCGGCAACAGCACTCCCTGCACTCCGGCAAGCAGCCGCGCTACGCGCTCCTGTTGCTCGTGCAGGGGAACAATGATCGGCGTCGCCCCGGCAGAACGCAGGGCAGCAAGATAGGCTGGCAACGTCCGCTGATTAAAATCCGGATCGATGCTCGTGGGCTCGACTATTGCGATATGAACGCACATGGCAGCAATCAGTCTAAGGTTTCAACAGCCGCAAGCGATAGTGGCGCGGTCGGCGGAATCAAACCTCCGTACCCAGAGCAGCAACCCTTTTTGAACTCTCTGCGCCCTGCGGCTCACGCAGGCTTCCGATTGCCTCCCGCAGCCGCGCCGTCAACTCGTCGGTTTGACGCATCGTCATTCCTTTAGTTTCTATCGGCTCGCCGACACTCACCGTCAACACTCCGGGATAAAAATGATGCGTGTGAATCGGCAGCAGATCATAAACTCCGCTGAGCGCAATCGGCACCAGCGGAACCTGCGCGCGTATGGCCAGATAGGCCGCGCCTGAAAGAAATGGTCGCAGTGCGCCGTCCGATGTCCGTCCGCCCTCGGGGAAAACAAATAGCGCCATGCCAGAACGCAGCGCCCTGGCGCCCGCTCCCAGGCTGGAGAGCGTAGCGCTTGGATTAACGGTATCGATCGGCACCTGTCCTGATCTATTTAAGTACCATCCTATGAATGGGATAGGCCATAATTGCTTTCTCGCAAGAATGCGAAACTGAAAGGGCAGCGTGGCAAAAATCACCGGCGTGTCCATGTACGAAGTGTGGTTAGAGGCGTAAACGGCAACCGGAAACTTGTGCAGGTTCTCCGCGCCCACCACCCTGAGCTTTGATCCTGAAACCCATACACAGCCCCGCGCCCATACCCTGGCGATTCTGTGCTGAGCATTGCCCTTTTTGTCCACTATCGAAATCAAAAGCGAAAGGCTTCCGCACAGCACTGTGACCAGACTCAATAATGGCGTCTGCAGTAGGTTGGTCCGCCAGCGGTAAAACCTGGGTAATGGATCGGGGCGCCGGCTCATGATTTGATACCCCCGCCAAGTAGAATCGATCGCGCCTCGCCCACCAGGTAAACCGACCCGGAAACAACCACCGTTCCGCCTTGCCTTATTTCTTTCGCCAATTGCAGTGCCTCTAGTATCGTCCCGGTGCAAACCGCCGAACTTCCCGCCGCTCTGGCCGCGGCCTCCATCTCTTCCATCGACGTGGCCCGCGCCGAGTGGATGGGCGCTAAAATCACCTGCTCAAAAAGGGGAAAAAGAATCTGCGCCATCTCGCCCACAGGCTTGTCGCGCAGGCAACTGAATATCAGGCTTAGCGGGCTCTTGTCTCTCTGTAATCCGGATACCCCGGCACGTAGCGCCCACGCTCCGGCCGGATTGTGCGCCACATCGAGAATCCACACCACGCCGCCCGACTCTATGCGCTCCATCCGCCCCGGCCAGCGCGTCTGCCAAATCCCTTTTGCCATCGACGCCGGCGTAATCGGAAATCCGTGTGCTGTGGCCAACTCCACCGCCGCGGCAATCGCCAGCGCTACATTCCGTTGTTGATGAACGCCGCTCAGCGGAGAAGCTGCATCAATCTCCGCGCCCAACGCTTCTACTCTATAGGAACCAACAGTGTCTGCTTTCATCGGTGGCATGTAGGCTGTTGCGTTCACTCCGCGCACATTCAGTTCAGCCGCTAACTCGCCCAGTACCTGGTTCGCTTCCACATGCTGCGGCAACGTAATCATCGTCCCGCCCCGGCGCAAAATACCTGCCTTCTCCCGCGCAATGGCGCCAATAGTTGTACCCAGCCATTCGGTGTGATCGAGCGAAATATCGGTAATGATGGAGAGGAGCGGATCAACGACGTTGGTAGCGTCCAAACGTCCGCCCATCCCAACTTCAAGCACTGCCAACTCGACATTCTCCTCGGCAAAGTAGAGGAAGGCTATGGCGGTGAGAATCTCGAAAAAGCTGGGAAGCTGCGGCAGTTTGCTTTCCTTCACCAGACTCTTTGCAATATCGCGTACTCGAAAGTAAAGCCCCGCAAAGATCTCGTCGGCGATCTCCGCTCGATCGATGCGAATGCGCTCATTTACCCGCTCCAGATGCGGAGAAGTATAAAGCCCGGTACGCACATCTGAGGCAATCAGAATCGAGGCCAGCGTGGCCGCCGTCGAACCCTTGCCGTTGGTTCCGGCAATGAGCACAGAGCGAACGTGTTGGTGTGGATTGCCAAGGAATCCCAGCAAAACGCGAAATTCATCTAGCGAGAACTTCCTCCTGGGCTGGCCCGGCTTTGTATACAGCTCTGGCGCCATGGCATTCAGTTCATCGATGGCTGTCGAGTAGGACATGGAAAGTTAAGTATAAGAGCAGCGTCCCGCGTCGTGCTGGAACCGCTTCTGTTGCGCAGCAGTAATTGAATCGCCACGCGCGCATTTTGCAGGCAGCCGCGCGCCTCATCTTCTGACAGAATTCCCTGATGCACCGCTCTTCTGCCGGTATCGTTCACCTGGTTGGCTATGCGGGGAAAATCCGCGTCGATGCCGGTCATTTGCAGATTGTTGTTTACCTCATGCAACAGGTTGCCCAGCGTAGCCGCATTCCGGTAGCGTGTTCGAATCTGCCGGGTGAGCCCAGCCGGCAACTTCTGCTTGATGGCCTCCTCAAGAACCGAGCGGCACATAACGGCGCAGGCAGTAAACAAACCGAAAAAATAGCAGCGGGTTGCTTCATCCAGATAGCGATCGGCCTCCTCCGAACTCGTCGCCGCCACCACGCACTCGCGCAGATGCGTAGCCCGCTGCACCGCCGGTTCTACCATCTCCAGCAACTCCAGCGCAAAGGCTGTGCGCAGTAAATCATTTTGCTGTCCATCCAGGGCCCGCTGAATCCCCTGCCATGCTGGCGCCTGATCGTTCCCTACTGCTTGAATCCGTGTAAGCGAAGTGAGACGTTGACGCGCGTGCTGAATAAACCCCTGCCTCATCTCCTGCGCCAACTGCCGCCATCCTGCCACAAATGCTGCCGGGTCCTGCTTGTATCGTGCCCATAGCTCGTCGTACACAATCCCCGGCAACACTTCGTGCAACTGCGCAAACCGCCCCGTTCGCGCCAACTCTGAAATTGCCTCGCAAAACTCTCGCCCCGGTGCTCCCTCAGCCGACATTTGCAGCAGCAAACTCTCCAGTCGGCCCAGATTAATCCCCATCCCATTACCCTCTCCAGCCGAGTTTATGACTTGGATGTAGCGTTGGCTTGGATAATGACACTTCTTCTTCCACGCCGCGTGCTGGAACGGGAACCTTTCCTGCCTCTACCGCACACGGGAATTCTCCCAGCGCCTCTCCAATAGTCCATTTTTCTCCTATTCAATCGCTGCCTCTAACCCAAAACCAAAACGTCCTAAAATATCCCCTCTGTGCATCCCCTGTGTCTGCCAAACCCTCGCCTGGCGCTGCTTTAGACGCGCTTTTCACATAAACCATCCTCTTTCCACAAGCCTTTTTGCCTCTCCTGTGGGAGTCGTGGGAAAACCTCCCCCTTACTTCCCGCTCCAGTCTAGGTTTTCCAAATCCCCTCATTTGCACAGCTCTGTTTTAGAAAACTCCGCCCATAGCCAACCCTCACACAGCAAACCAGTTCACCCTTCTTTCCACTTTTCCTCCCACAACTACGGGTACTACTGTCTTTTTTCTTTGTCTATCTTCCTTTCCTCCTACCCGCCGCTCGCAATTTTCCATCACCAAAAACCGTACCGAGCAACTACCCGCCCACTCCGCCAATTCCAACCCCATCCACTCCGCACATCGACTCCATCCCTGGAATCCAGAGAACCACCCCTGTTTTCCACCCCCCACATAAACGCCAAAGTGAATACAATCAAGAGGAAGAAATGGATCACAGTTTCCGTTTGATAGCCACTTGTTGTACAGTGTGGCCAGCGCGGATTCTGCTTCGATCTGGTTTTCTTCGTCAGCAGTAAGCGAGGGTGGGTTCATGTCGAACGTGGAAACTGAAGTCGAGAAGCCGACTGCGTCGGGGGCAGCGATGGAGATTACAGTAAGCCGTCAGGACCTGGTCAAGGAGCTCACAGCAACACAAAGCGTCGTCGAGCGCAAGACCACCATTCCCATTCTCTCCAACTTTCTTATCGAGGCCGAGGGCGATCAGCTCAACATTACCGCCACCGATCTCGACCAGGCTATCCGCACCAGCACCACAGCCAAAGTCAAAAAGCCCGGTGCCTGCACCATCCCAGCCCGCAAGCTTTACGACTACATCAAGCTCCTGCCCGATGGCGACATCTCCATCAAGCTACTCGAGAATCACTGGGTCCAGATCCGTAGCGGCCGTTCCAATACCAAGATGGTCGGCATGGCCCGCGCCAACTACCCGCAGGTTCCTGAGTTTCCCTCCGTCACAGCCACCAGCATCTCTTCTCTGGCGCTCAAAACGCTTATCAATCGCACCATCTTTGCCATCTCCAGCGAGGAATCCCGCTACACCCTCAACGGTGCTCTGCTGGTCATCAAAGCAGAATCGCTCGCCATGGTGGCCACGGATGGCCACCGCTTGTCTTTTGTTGAAAAGCCCAACGAGATCCTCGAAGGCATCAGCGGAGAAAAACGCGTTCTCATTCCACGCAAAGCCCTCCAGGAGTTGCAACAGTTGCTTTCCGTCTCCGACGCCGAAAAGGTTGAGTTCGCCGACGATGAGCACACCCTCTTCTTCCGCGTCGGCCATCGCACCCTCAGCACACGCAAACTCAACGGCCAGTTCCCCAACTTCGAAGCCGTCATGCCCCGCGACAATACCAAGTTCGCCGTTGTCCGCTGCAGCGAACTTGCCGCGGCCATCGAACGCGTCGCGCAGTTTTCCGATGAGCGCTCCGGCGCCATTCGCCTGCGCCTTGAAAGCAACGAGCTGAAACTCAGCGCCAATTCAGCGGAGTCCGGCGAGAGCGAAGACACCATCGACACCCCTTACGCCAGCGACCCCATCGCCGTCGGATTCAACTCTGGCTACATTCTCGATTTCTTGAAGGCCCTTGGCAACGAAGGCGAGGTCCGCCTGGAGTTCAAAGACTCCCAGTCCGCTGGCCAGATGCGCCCCGAAGATCCTGACGCCGAGTACAAGTACCGCTACGTGCTCATGCCCATGCGCATCTGAGGTAGGCGATTTTGAGGTAAGCGATCCGGAGGGAACAGGGGCCTTCAGGCCCCTGAATGTCTTCTTGCAAGCAAAGTGGCTTTAGCCACGGACCGGCGTCCCATCATCGCCGCTGTCATCCTGAGCGAAGTCGAAGGACCTGCGGTTGCTTTTCGTGCCTTGTATCAGGGCACGATTTCAATCGTGCCGAAAAGCCCGTTCCGAAGTTTTTAGATATCAACCCACGCGGCGAAGCCGCAGCCCACAGAAGTCCACACTATGCTTGTTGTAAAAATACTATGCCGGGAATAAACTGGCTGTCATATCTCAAGCCATGTTCAAAACGGCGCGTTTCAAGGTTCACAATCCGTCACGGCACAAGAGCACTATGCTCTGGTATGCCATGACCCGCTATCACGAGACTTTGAAGGACGTACTCGAAAAGACACTGGCGATTCCAGATCTGCTAGAACAAATCTCAGAACTGGATAAGAAAGAAAAACTACGTCCTAACCAGTACAAGCTCAGGATGCTCCTCCGAAAAATTCTTCCTAGAGGTTGGGAGCTTGCACCGCTACGCGGATATCTTGAACTTGATGCGTCAGCGATGCTGATGAGTCACTTCAATAAAGCATACAAGGGGGCAAACGGATCCAATCCGCCGACAGTTTCCAGTCTTGACCCTATGACCGAGAAAGAATATCACGAGGCTTACAAAGAATTTACAAACCCGGAAGCTAGTCTTTCCATTAAGCCACAGCAACAGGAAAAGATTAACGCGGCAAGTGAACGAGGTGAAACTCGCGTCGCCAAACGCCTGAGCAAAATCTACGCCAATTGGGCCATCTCCCGCGCCGCAGGTCTTGTTCTCAGAAAGTTAGAAGGCACTCTACCACATCCCATCGAATTTACCAACAACGAGTTTGGGCGGGGCTGCCTACTCGCCTATTGCGACGGAAACTACTATCTGCTCGTCCGACTTTTCGCACAAGGCAACCATTATTGTAAGAAACTTGTACTGAAAGATGGCTTCATTGATTGCAAGACGAAAGAGCTACTTGCTGGAAAGAAATATCCGGGGCTGATTCTACCGCTAGAACTGGGACGCGAATTCCATGAGCAGGAATATCTTACCTACGGTTCTATCCAGAGCGCCAAGCTGATTGTGAAACGGCGAGAGAAGCCTACCTCAGCGGCTAAAGCCCGCATTCATAACACAGGATTGGCGGCACGATTGAAGTCGTGCCCTGATACAAAGCAAACAGCCTCCTTCAACGCGGAAGACTACGATTTTTATGTTCATGCGGCCTTCGAGTTTCAACCGACACAGATCGAGACAGAAACCTTCCTTGGCATTGATCGCGGCGCGGCGAAGATAGGCGCGGCAACTTTGATTGACCGTGAAGGCAAGCCGATTGAAACTAATCTCGACCTTGAAGGCTCGGCATTTGCTTCTGAAATGCGGCGCTATGAAGAACAAATCAAGCGGATACAGAAGACAGGCAAGCAACGATCTCGCAAGTTTTCACTGCGCGGAAAGCGCGCGGACATCATTCTGGGTGAATACGCGAATCGGATTGTGGCTATCGCCAAGGAATACCGCTCCCAGATTGTGATTGAGGCCATTCGAGGCGTGACGATGGGACGGTTTCTGAAGCAAAGCCAGTTCGCCAAGCTGAAACAAATGCTCACCTACAAAGCAGAGCGCGAGGGATTACCTGCGCCGGTCGAAGTTCCGGCGGCGCGCACCTCGCAAACCTGCGCACGATGCGGACATTGGGACAGAGCCAATCGACCCAAGAAGGACGCGGCGGGAAAAGCGATTCAGGACGTGTTTCTGTGCGTGGCCTGCGGTCACAAGGCCAATGCGGATTCCAATGCGAGCCTGATTATTGCCTTGCGAGGGATGCATCAAAAAGAAAATGGTGGTAAGTTCAAGAAGTTCGATCTCTTTCAACTGTGGTTGAAGGAGCTTATCGGCCGGGACGGTTCCATTGCCTCAGGGCAGGGGAACCAGTAGTTTCGCGGCCGGGTACTGGGCGGATAGGCGAATGATGGCATCCTCACGGTTGCCGCGTAACCGACCATCCCCTGGTCCGAACAGCCGAGGTGCGTTACCGGAGGGTTTGTGCCCGCCGGTCGGGCTTCGCCCTTGCACCGGAATTTGACAAAAAAATGGGCGAAACAGCAATTTCCGATGACAGTATTTTCTCTTTTTTCGAGCCTCTCTCGTTGCGATGCCGTTTCTGGTCAGTGAGTTAGGGCGGATCTGCTGTAGAGGGGCGTCCATTCACGGCTGACGGAAACCATGAAAAGCCTTGAAAAGTACCACAGCGGGCTGTAGAGGGGCGTCCATTCACGGCTGACGGAAACCAATTCTTCCTCTTTGCGCGTGTTCCTTTCCGCTGTAGAGGGGCGTCCATTCACGGCTGACGGAAACGGATAATATCTCTGCTGGTCATACTGTGGGGCTGTAGAGGGGCGTCCATTCACGGCTGACGGAAACGAACCAGCAAGTGAACAGAAACGCTCTCGCGCTGTAGAGGGGCGTCCATTCACGGCTGACTGAAACTCCGGATCGGAAATATAGTTTGAAGTCGTGGCTGTAGAGGGGCGTCCATTCACGGCTGACTGAAACGATGTGGGTTTCCATGCTGCCACGAATCACGCTGTAGAGGGGCGTCCATTCACGGCTGACTGAAACGTCTACATCAAGGACCAGGTGGTCGCCAACGCTGTAGAGGGGCGTCCATTCACGGCCGGGTGCCCCATCCATGCGATGTTTTTGTTTTTTATCTCATGGGTGGGATAACACGAATACCGGATGACCCTCCGGAGGGAACCGGAGGTTTCAACTTCGGCACAACCAGAAAGAATCCGCAGAGAATTTTCTATCAGGTTTGCACATAATTACTTTCCATAGGCGCACACTGGAAGAGTGAACAAGAGAGGACAAATCTCAGTTCAATCTGTCAGGGATGTGACCGGTTTTTACGGGCGGCAGGAGGCAAAAAACAGCCTACCCCCCACCCCCCTATGCAATATTGCCCCGTTTTCATCCTTCGATAGCGTATAACTAACATT
>Ga0224559_1002223_pt1 | contig 10128 bp, 6 predicted proteins | sample 714S33034metaG_FD_180676 | JGI IMG/M metagenome (GOLD analysis project Ga0224559, IMG submission 180676) | Peat soil microbial communities from Stordalen Mire, Sweden - 717 S3 30-34 | ecosystem: Environmental > Terrestrial > Soil > Wetlands > Peat | place: Sweden: Norrbotten County, Stordalen... | reverse complement strand
GCGCAGGACAGCGCTCCCATGCGGGCTTTCGATCCGCGCGAGGCCGCCGTCTTCAATCCCCCGCCGGGCGGCGTCGAGCGGATGCAGCGCGAGGCGCGGCCCGGCGGCGTGTTTCATCAGATGCGGAACGCGCCCCGTGCGCGTCATCGTATGCCACTGGTCGCGTACCCGGCCCGTGTTGAGAGTGAGCGGGAAACCGGCCTGCCGCTCATCAGGCGTCACTGCGAGCGCTAGCATGCGCGCGCGGCCATCGGGCGTCGGGAAGCCGCCGCGCGCGAAAAGGCGCGGTCCCGACCGGCCCCGGCCCGGTTTCGGGCAAGGCCATTGCACGGGCGCCAGCGCGTCATAGGCTGCGTCATCCACTGCGGCGAGCGCACCGATGTCGAAGATGCGGGCGTCCTCGTTCTCAAACGACGACAACGCCGCGTGCTCACGGAAGATGTCGGCGGCTCCCGCAAAGGAAAACGCTTTCTCCCAGCCCATGCGACGCGCAACTTGCGCGAACATCCACCAGTCGGGCCGCGCATCTCCCGGCGCGGCGCGGAAGGCGCGCTGGCGCGAGATCCGCCGCTCGGAATTGGTGACGGTTCCGTCCTTTTCGGCCCAGCTCGCCACGGGCAGCACGACATGGGCGAGAGCGGTTGTGTCGGTCGGCCAGGCGTCGGAGACGATCACCAGCGGACATTTCGCCAGCGCCTCGCGCACGCGTCCGGCGCGCGGCATGCTGTCGGCTGGATTGGTCGCGGCGATCCAGATCGCCTTGATGCGGCCATCCGCGACGGCCTCGAACATATCCACGGCCTTGTGGCCGGGCCGCGTCGCGATGCGCGGCGCATTCCAGAACCGGCGCACGCGATCGATGTCTTCGGGGGCGAAGGCCATGTGCGCCGCGAGCTGGTTGGCGAGGCCGCCAACCTCGCGCCCGCCCATCGCATTGGGCTGTCCGGTCAGCGAGAACGGCCCCATGCCGGCGCGCCCGATCCTCCCCGTGGCGAGATGGCAGTTGAGGATGGCGTTAACCTTGTCGGCGCCGCTGACCGATTGATTGACGCCTTGAGAATAGAGCGTCACCACGCGCTCGGTGCGGGCGAAGAGGTCGTAGAACCGGCGTACATCATCCGGTGCGAGATCCGCCGCCGCCGCAATGGCCTCGATGGACTGCGCCGATCGGCGCGCCGCGTCTAGCGCGTCGTCGATGCCAGAGACATGGGCCTCGATCCAACCCCGATCCAGCGCGCCCGCGTCGGCGAGATAGGCAAGCAGACCGTTGAACAGCAAGACGTCCATGCCCGGGGCAAGCGGCAAATGCAGATCGGCTGTTTCGGCGGTGACGGTGCGGCGTGGGTCGATGTTGACGATCTTCGTTCCGCGCTTCTCACGCGCCGCCATCAAGCGCTGATAGAGTACAGGATGGCACCAAGCCATGTTGCTGCCGACCTGAACGACGAGATCTGCTTCCTCCAGATCCTCATAGCAGCCCGGCACGACATCCTCGCCGAAGGCGCGCACGTGGCCCGCCACCGAGGACGCCATGCAGAGCCGCGAATTGGTGTCGATATTGCCCGAACCGATGAAACCCTTCATCAGCTTGTTGGCGACGTAATAGTCTTCGGTGAGAAACTGGCCGGAGACAAAGAAGGCGATCGCATCCGGCCCATGCGCATCGCGGATGCGCATGAACTCCGCCGCGATGAATCCGAGCGCCTGATCCCAATCCGCTTGCTGGCCGTGCATCTTCGGCGTGGTCAGGCGGTCCGGCAGCGCAAGCGTGTTCCCGAGCGCGGCCCCTTTGGAACAGAGCCGCCCAAAATTCGCTGGATGGTCGGGGTCGCCGCGCGGCGCCCCGTCAATTACGGAAACGCCACACCCGACCCCGCAATAGGGACAGGTGGTCTGGAGCGCCGTCACGCCGCTTCCTCGGCGGCGAGCGGCAGGCCGACATGAACGTCGCCCGCCACAATCCGAACCGGCAGAGTCAGCGTATCGCCCTCGTCCGGCGCGAGGGCCTGGCCACTCGTCAGATCAATCACCCAATTATGCAGCGGGCAGGTGACGGCATCGCCGGATATGATGCCTTCAGAAAGCGGACCGCGACGGTGCGGACATTCGTCGATCAGCGCGAAGACGCGGTCCTCGCCCGTGCGGAAAACCGCGATCGGCCGTCCGCGATGGCCGAAGCAGAGCCGGCGCGAGCCCTGAACGGGGATGTTGTCAAGCGGGCCGATATTCTTCCATACAATATCCATGTCACGCCTCCACCAGCGCCGGCAGCGGGGCGAATTCATGAGCATCCGCGCCTTTCGCGCGCTCAGCCCAGGGATCTTCCTGCACGAAGCTTTGGGAATGCAGGAAGCGCGCGTGAAGAGCGCGCCGGCCCTCGGCGTCATCAACCAGCCGCTTCTTCACATAGGCGACGCCGACCCGGGCGATCCAGGGCGCGGTGCGCTCGAAATAATGCGCCTCCTCGCGATAGAGCTGGAGAAAGGCGCCGGCATGCTCCAGCACCTCCTCTTCCGTGCCCACGCGAACAAGGGGATCGGTGACGCGCACCTCGATGCCGCCATTACCGCCGACAAGGATGTCGTAACCGGCCTCGACGCAGACGACGCCAAGATCCTTGATCGTCGCTTCGGCGCAATTGCGCGGGCAGCCCGACACAGCGAGCTTGACCTTGTGCGGGGTCCACGAACCCCAGCACATCTTCTCAAGCTTGACGCCAAGGCCGGTCGAATCCTGCGTGCCGAACCGGCACCATTCGCTGCCGACGCAAGTCTTCACAGTGCGCAGACCCTTGGCGTAGGCATGGCCGGAGACGAGGCCCGCCTTGTTGAGATCGCCCCAGACGGCGGGCAGGTCGTCTTTCCTGACGCCGAGCAGGTCGATGCGCTGGCCGCCCGTGACCTTGACCGTCGGAATGTTGAACTTTTCCGCGACCGAGGCAATGGCGTGCAGTTCGGCTGGCGTGGTGAGACCGCCCCACATGCGCGGCACCACCGAATAGGTGCCGTCCTTCTGGATATTGGCGTGGACGCGTTCATTGACGAAGCGCGAGCGGGAATCATCCCGATATTCGTCAGGCCACGCGCAAAGGAGATAATAGTTGAGCGCTGGCCGGCATTTGTGACAACCCTCCAGCTTCTTCCAGGCGAAGGCGGCGCGCACCGCCCGCATCGTCTTGAGGCTCTGAGCAAGGATCGCTTCGCGGATTTCGTCATGGCCCGCGTCGGTGCATTCGCACAGCGTCTTTTTGGCCGGCCCGGCGTCAACGCCCGCAGCGAAGGCGAGCAAACCCTCGACCTGACAGGTGCATTGGCCACAGGAAGCGGACGCCTTGGTGTGGGCGCGCACGTCCGCGAGGGAGGTCAGTTTCCTGTCCCGTATGGCGCCGACGATAGCGCCTTTCGACACGCCATTGCAGCCGCAGATCTGCGCATCGTCCGGCATGGCAGCGAAGTCCGGTCTGGCCGGTTCGCTGCTTCCGGCTTTGGCGAAGGCGCGGCCGAAGACGAGGCGTTCGCGCAGCCCGCTCACATCCGCCTTGTCGCGCATGAGTTGCAGATACCATTGCCCATCGGCCACTTCGCCGTAGAGCACTGCCCCCACGAGTTTGCCGTCGCGCATGACGATCTTCTTGTAGAGGCCCCGCGAATCGTCGCGCAGGGTGATTTCGTCATCACTCTCGTCGGCGGCCATCAGCGCGCCGGCCGAAAAGACATCGACGCCGGTGATCTTCAGGCTGGTCGAAAGCGCCTTGGTGGCGAAGGCCGCCGTCTCGTCGCCGGCGAGTTGCGCGGCGCAGACCTTCGCCTGATCCCAAAGCGGCGCAACGAGGCCGAAGACCTGGCCGCGATGTTCGACGCACTCGCCGACGGCGAAGATGTCCGGATCGCTGGTGCGCATGTCGTCGAAGACGGCGATGCCGCGATTGACGTCCAGTCCCGCCGCACGCGCGAGATCGATGTTGGGGCGGATGCCGATGGCGAGGACCACGAGATCGGCGGGAATGAAGCGCCCGTCGGCAAGTTGGACGCCCTCGGCGCGCTCGACGCCGAGGATCTCCTCGGTCTGCCCGTTGGTGAAGAACGCGATGCCGCGCCGGTCGAGATCGCGTTGCAGCAGTTGTCCGGCGGAGGCGTCGAGTTGGCGCTCCATCAGCGTCGGCATCAGATGGACAAGCGCCACCGACATGCCGCGTTGCTTGAGACCCCACGCCGCTTCGAGGCCGAGCAGCCCGCCGCCGATCACGACGGCGCGCTTGTGGGAGCGCGCGGCCGCCAGCATCTTGTCGACATCGGCGAGGTCGCGGAAGGCGCAGACGCCCGGCAGGCCGAGACCGGGAATCGGCGGCGCCACGGGCCGCGAGCCGGTGGCGATCAACAGTCGGTCATAAGGCGCGGTAAGGCCGCTCGCGGCGGCGACGGTCTTCGCATTGCGGTCGATCGCCGTGACGGCGTCGCCGCTGAGAAGACGAATGTCGTTGTCGTCATACCATTCACGCGAATTGATGATGATCTCGTCGAAGCTTTTATCGCCGGCGAGGACGCTCGAGAGCATGATGCGGTTGTAGTTGACGTGCGGTTCGGCTCCGAACACGGTGATGCGGTAGCGTTGACCCGCCTCATGCTTCAGCAGCTCCTCGACCGTGCGCATGCCGGCCATGCCATTGCCGATGACGACGAGGCGTTCACGCGGATCTGAAATCATGTTCATGACGCAGCCTCCTCAGACGCGGACGCCAGCGGGCATAGCGGCGTCCTCCCGCCAGCGAAGGCGCACCGCCGCGATCCCGCCCCAGGCCGCAATGGCGAGAACCGCGAACACGCCGAAGCCAAGGTCATAGCTGCCGCTGAACTGTTTGGCGTAGCCGAGGCTCGCAGCAAGATAGAAACCGCCGACGCCGCCGGTCATTCCGACCAATCCGGTCATCAGGCCGACATCTCGCCCAAAGCGCTGCGGCACAAGCTGGAACACCGCGCCATTGCCCATACCCAGCGACGTCATCGCGACGACAATGATGGCGAGCGTGCTGAAAGCGGGCAGCACGCCCTTGGCCACAATAAGCAAGGTGACGGCGACGACGGCGTAGATGACCGAGAGCGCGCGCGTGCCGCCGATGCGGTCGGCGAGCGCACCGCCGAAGGGCCGCGCGAAAGAGCCCGCGAAGACGCAGCCCGCCGTGAAATATCCCGCGGTCACAGCGGAGAGATGATACTGATCATGAAAATAGATCGGCAGGAAGGACGCGAGGCCGACGAAGCCGCCAAAGCTGACGCTATAGAAGAACATCAGCCACCAGGCGTCGCTTTTCCGAAGCAGGCGCGCATAATCCGCCAAGGTCTTGGGCGGCGGCGATTTGGGGCTGTCCTTGGCCGCGAGGAGGAAGAAGACGAAGACCGCAAGGAGCGGCAACGCGGCGAGGCCAAAAACGTTGCGCCAGCCCAGGGCTACCGCCATCGCAGGCGCAAACAGCGAGGCGAAGACCGTCCCGGAATTGCCGGCGCCGGTGAGTCCGAGCGCAATGCCCTGCTGCTGCGGCGGATACCAATAGGAAACCATCGGCAGAGCGATGGCGAAGGATGCGCCCGCGACGCCGAGCGCAAGACCCAGCGCAAGAACCTGGGGGAAACTATGCAGCCCGAGTCGCCAGGCGGCGAGCAGACTTGCGATCACGACGAGCTGCATCACGAGGCCGGTGCGTCGCGCATTCCATTGACCAACGAGGATTCCGTTGACCATCCGGAGCAGCGCCCCGGCGAGGATGGGCGTCGCGACCATCAGGCCTTTCTGGCCGGGATCGAGATGCAGGTCTTCGGCGATGAAAACCGCCAGCGGTCCAAGTAGCACCCAGACGGCGAAGCTCAGATCGAAATAAAGGAAGCAGGCGACAAGAGTGGGTAGGTGACCCGCTTTGAGAAACGCGCTTTTCATGGATATGGCTCACAGTTTCAGCGCATAGCGCTGCCGGACTTGATCCGGATGCGAACCGCCATTAGCTCGCAGGAAAACTGGATTGTTACGACCGCCGCCCGCCATTGCGCGCCAATCAATCGGTTGGGCCTCGCCACGAACCGATGCTTTCTTCAAGCAAGGCTCGCGCCAATCGCGCTACGCCGCAATAGGTTCGCAGAGCTACGGCGGGTGTTGTCTTTGTTTTATCGCGTTTTTTTGAACCGGAGCCGTATGCGCTTTGCTTTAAATACGCTGGCCTTACCCGGGAGCGGCCGGGATGAGAGGTCCGGTTCTGCTCAAACGCCGCACAAACTGGCTTAAAGATTGTGCAGCACATCTTTGGCGGATGCGGAGGCATCCGCAGTTGCTTCCGGATCGAATACAGCGCCATCGCAAAAGCTGTCGGCGGCCATATCGATGGACGTTGGCGCTGCCTCGAGCGTCCATGGCGCGTCATGTGCGCCTTCAAGTTTCCAATCAGCCAATGGCGCCGGTTCGCCCAAATGCGCGATGGCGGAGCGATAGAGATCGGGACGATAGACGCGCTCGGCCAGCGCGCGCAGGTCGATGCTTGCATCGACCAAGGCCCAGCGCCGCATCTCGCTCAGAAACCATAGTCCGTGGGAGCGCCACGGGAAGGTCGCCGCGCCCCGAAAGAAGATGCAGCCCGTTTCGGGCGCCGCCGCGCCGGGCAGACTGGCGAGGATCGCGTGCGGATCGACGTCCAGATATTTGCGCCGTGAAAGGAGGGCGGCGGTATAGGTGCCATTCTCCGGATTGTCGCAAAATCTCGCGGCCCGCAGCATGGCGCGGATCGCGCCCGCGAGCGCTTCGGGCTGTTCGTCCGCCCAATGCGTTCGGACCGCGAGCGCCTTCTCGGGCGCATTTCGCCAGATGTCGTGCGACGTCGCGACCGTTGCGCCAACGCCGGCGCGGCGCGCGACGTCGCCCCAGGGCGCCCCCGCGCAAAATCCTGCAATCTGCCCCGCGACCAGCGCCTCCACCGCGCGCGCCGGAGGAACCACGGCGAGCTTGAAGTCGCGGCCGGCCTCGAACCCTGCCGTGGCGAGCCAGTAGCGCAGCAGAAGATTATGCGTGGAATAGGCATGGACAACGCCGAATGTGACGCTGCGGCCGCGCAAGCACGCCGCCAGAGCCTCGACGATCGAAACGCCCTCGCGGTTTGCGCGCTCGTGGGTCTCCTGCGCGAGCGAACGGCTGAGCGTGACAGTGTTGCCGCCGGCGCTGATCGCATAGGGGATGATGAGCGGCTGCGCCGTCCCGCGCAAACCCAGTTCGACCGCGAATGCGAGCGGCGGCACGATCACGGCGGCGTCGAGGAAGCCAAAGGCGAGTTTGTCCGCGATGTTGGCCCAGGAAGGCTCCACCACAAGCTCCGCCTCAATGCCCTCATCGGCGAAGAAGCCGAACTCATGGGCGACAATGACGGGAGCACCGTCGGTTAAGCGCAGCAGACCGATGCGCATCCTGGGCCGGTTCCCCTTGCGCGCCGCGAACGAGACCACACCGCTCATGGCTGTTTCCTCCCGGCCCGCGTCACCGGATCGGCGTCGGCGTCGTGCCTTTCAATGAATTCCTGCACGACCTGCGCAAGCTTGCGGTTCTCGTTCATCGCCTTCTTCTGAAGCCAGCGATAGGCCTCCGGCTCCGCCATCTTGCGGCCCTGCATGAGGATCGCCTTGGCGCGTTCGATGAGGCGGCGCTCCTCCAGCATCGTCCGCGCGGCGGTCAGTTCCTCCTCAACGCGCCGGAAGCGGCGAAACAGGGCGATGGCGGAAGCCATGATCGGCTTCACATGCTGCAGCGCGACCCCGGAGAGATTGTAAGAGCACACGCCCGCGGCGATCGCTTCCTCGGCAAAGGCAGGGTCGTCGCCGCCGGCGAACATGACGATCGGATGCGCGGCGGACACAGCGCGAATGTCCTCCAAAGCATCGCGATCGGGGAGAGCCATATCGATGATGATCAGATCCGGCCTGGTCCGATCGACGGTCTCGGCAAGCTCCAGATTGTCGGGCGCACGCAGGATTTCAGCATAGCCGGATTCGGAAAGCTTCTCCTCGAGCGCTCGCCCGCGATTTGGATCCATGTCGATGAGCAAGATCTTGAGAGGCACAGGCACTGTCATATTACAGAACGAAAAGCCCGGCAATTTGCTCCCTCAGCAAATCCGCAATGGCTTTTTGCCAGACGCAAACGAAGCGGGCGGCGACGATGAAATTCGAACCCGTCCCCAATCTCGGCGCAAGACGGGAACGCGCCCGCTGTCCCGTTACATTAACGGGCTCAGATAGAAGAAGGTATCGATATGGAGTGATGCCTATATCATCCGGCAAGGCTGCTTTGGCTATTTGACGCCTGGCCGCCGTGCTGATCATCCCAGGCGGAAACAGAAGATCGCGTTACAGCGGGACGCGAAAGCTCGAATTTGCTAGCGCTTACCCGGCCTTTCGCTCAATTTTGTTAACGTGACGGCGCTCTTCAAACTGGGCTAAGCCCAAGAGGCGCCGTCACTACTCCATCGCGCCTTCAACGAGCAACTGCCTTACTGACAACCCGCCGCAGACAACCAGCCTGACAAAGCGCCTTCATTCGTGGTCTGCCCATTGGCGCCGAGAATATATACATCATTAGCGGTTGTCGCGGGCGTCGTGCCCGGGCTCCCGGAGGAAACCGCAATGGACGTCTGACCATTGGGACCATAACGAAGCCCGTGCATGCTGGAGCTGTAACTATAGGTGTAGGGCCAGCTATAATTCGTAGTCATTTGTGAGCCGTTCGACGATAATCCAAAATTGCCTTGAGCCCAGTTGAAAAAACACTGGAAAGCGCCGCTGAGCGTCAGGCCGGACGGCGTGTAGACCGCATATTGAGCGGGTGTGACGCCTGTCGCTTTCAGGCCGATGAAGCCATTCGCCGCATCGTAACTATAATTAAACGCCTGCAGGAAGCGAACGGTCGTGTTCAAAAACGGCGCACTATGTTGCTCGACCGACACGGCGACCGGCGAAACCGGATTTCCGCTTTGAGGCCCGTTATTGGCGCCCACTGTATAGCTGAAGGAAGCAACAGAAAAGGAAACTTGAATTTTCGTTCCGCTTACAGCGCAGGTCGCCGGTTTCGATCCGTTGCACTCGGCGCCGCTAGGCCCTGCTCCGGTGGTCGGCGTTACTCCGGTGGGCGGCGTCAAAAATCCAGTCGTCACGCCGGTATCGAACAATATGCTGCCGGTTCCCGATGTTCCGTTCACTGTGATCGTTGCCCGGGCATGTTGCCAATCGGTCAGCAGATTTGCAGATGCAGGGGCGGTTTGCCATTGGCTGAAATTCGGCGCCAGCAACGGCTCCAGTTTGATCAGGGCGAAACCTTGCGTATTGCTTGATGTCAAACCAATCTGCACGCCCTGCGTCGATAAAATATAGCCAGGCGAAGGCAACAGGCTGCTCCCCGAGATGCTCGTGACATTCAAAAAGGCGTTCTTATCCGGCGTGCCCTGCGGCAGGCCATTTCCTCCGCTAAAACCAATGCCAAAATAATGCGTGCTGGGCGCCGTGCCGGCTATGGTGTTCGGGTTGCAAACTCTGGCGTTCGGTTCGCAGGAAACCTGCGTAACGGCCAGAACTGGAATTGTCGAAGTGGCGACCACGGTATTGCCGCTATACAAATTCACGGTGGTTTTATACCAATCGCCGGTGAAAATAATGCCGCTGCTGGTAAGCGTTTCGCTTCCTGGGCCGATAAAACTCGAATCCAGTCGTCCGTTTGCCGGCGGGGCGAAATAGGAGCTTCCTACAATAAAGCCTACCGATCCAGTGTCCATGGTGACATTGAACGCCGGGTTGGCGCCCGTCGCATTGGGGCTGTTGAACCCGACTTTTAATTGAGGGCTGACATATTGAGTTGGATCGCCAAGCTGAGCCGCATTGACGAACGGAACAGTAACGCTCACCGCTCCATAAGCCGGGCCCGCGTTCCCGGTCGCGGGCAGAGCAAAAACCGAGCCGACCAGCAAAACAACGGCACAAACATCTGAGCGCAAAACCATAATTTCAAACCTCCAATATGGAAATATAAACGCACTCGAATAAAATTTTTGAGGCGCCGCCGCGTGGGCGCCGCAATGCCTTGAAAATTATACAAAAGCATCAAGTTTGTACA
>Ga0224559_1002221_pt1 | contig 10131 bp, 7 predicted proteins | sample 714S33034metaG_FD_180676 | JGI IMG/M metagenome (GOLD analysis project Ga0224559, IMG submission 180676) | Peat soil microbial communities from Stordalen Mire, Sweden - 717 S3 30-34 | ecosystem: Environmental > Terrestrial > Soil > Wetlands > Peat | place: Sweden: Norrbotten County, Stordalen... | reverse complement strand
GTCGACGCGCCGCTTTATCTCGGCTCGAAGGCGACCTTCGCTCTGGGGAAATTCGGCGGCCACGCGGCGGGGCCCCTGCGCACCGGCGACGTGCTCCGCATCGCCGAAACCGGCGCGATCGCCGCGCCGCGGGCCGCGGATGAGGCGGGACCCGAGCTGACCGATGAATGGATGATCGACGTCATCTATGGCCCGCATGGCGCGCCGGATTTCTTCACCGACGCGGATATAGACGAGCTGTTTTCGACCGCTTACGAGGTTCATTACAACAGCGCCCGCACGGGCGTGCGGCTGATCGGGCCAAAGCCGCGCTGGGCGCGCGCCGATGGCGGCGAGGCGGGGCTGCACCCGTCCAACATCCATGACAACGCTTACGCCATAGGCGCGCTCGATTTCACCGGCGACATGCCGATCATCCTCGCGCCCGACGGCCCGAGCCTCGGCGGCTTTGTCTGTCCGATGGTCATCGTCAAGAGCGACCTCTGGAAGATCGGGCAGTTGCGCGCCGGCGACAGGATCCGCTTTCGCCCGGCGCCGCAAATTTCGGCCGACGGCGTCGCGACGCGCGAGCGCGGCGATCCCGTGCTTCATCGCGACGACGGCGGCGAGGTCGCGGTATGCTATCGCCGCGCAGGCGATTCCTATCTCCTCGTCGAATTCGGACCCCTTGCGCTCGATCTTGGCCTGCGCATGCGCGTCCACCTGTTGCATCAGGCGTTGATCGAGGCCGACCTTGCGGGCGTCATAGATCTGACGCCTGGCATAAGATCGTTGCAGATTCATTTCGACGATAGCGTGCTGGCGCAGGCGCGGCTGCTCGACGAGGTCATCCGGCTCGAAAAAAATCTGCCCCCCGTCGATGAGGTCGAGATCGAAAGCCGCATCGTGCATCTGCCTTTGTCCTGGAACGATGAGCAGGCCGAACTGGCGATGCGCAAATATCAGGAGCTGGTGCGCCCCGATGCGCCCTGGTGTCCGTCCAACATCGAGTTCATCCGGCGCATCAACGGGCTCGATTCAATCGAGGACGTCCGCGACATCGTCTTCAACGCGAGCTATCTTGTGATGGGGCTTGGCGATGTCTATCTCGGCGCGCCGGTGGCGACGCCTATCGATCCGCGCCACCGGCTCGTCACGACCAAATATAACCCGGCGCGGACCTGGACGCCGGAGAATGCTGTTGGCATCGGCGGCGCCTATCTTTGCGTCTATGGCATGGAGGGGCCGGGCGGTTACCAACTGGTTGGGCGCACGATACAGATGTGGAGCAGTTGGCGCGCGACCGGCGCCTTCGAGAGGGGCAAACCCTGGCTGTTGCGTTTCTTTGACCAGATCCGCTTCTATCCCGTCAGCGGCGCCGAGCTGATCGAGGCGCGCGAGGCCTTCCCGCATGGGCGCTATCCGCTGAAGATCGAGCCGGCGACCTTCAGCCTCAAGCAATATAACGCCTTCCTCGCCGATAATTTCGAGGCGATCGGAAAGGCGCAGGCGCGCCAGCGCGCGGCCTTCGAGGCCGAGAGGCGCCGCTGGGCCGAGCAGGGCCTCAATCTCTTCGTCGCGGACGACGCGGCAGAGGATGCGCCCGAGGCAGCATTGCCGGACGGCGCCGTCGCTGTCGAGGCGCCGATGCCGGGCAATGTCTGGAAGATCGAGGCGGCGCCGGGCGACCGCGTCACGGCGGGCCAGACGCTGGTGATTCTTGAGTCGATGAAAATGGAGATTGCGATTCCGGCTCCGGCGGCCGGGCGCATCGTCGAAATATGCTGCCAGTCGGGACGGCCGGTGCACAACGGCCAGCGCCTCGCGGTGATAGCGGTCGAGGACCCCTCATGATTCCTGAGATGCTGCAAATCGAAACGCTGCGACAGGGGTACCGCGAGCGCCGGTTCACGCCCCAGGACATCGCGCTTGAGGTGTTGCGCCGGATCGACGCCTATGATGATCCCGCCGTGTGGATTTCGCGCGCGGGGGAGCATGAAATTCTCCAGCGCGCGCGCGAACTCGGCGAGGGCGGCGCGGCGATGGAAAGCCTGCCGCTCTATGGCGTGCCCTTCGCTGTCAAGGACAATATCGACGTTGTGCGGATGGAGACGACGGCGGCCTGTCCGGCTTTTGCCTACACGCCGGAGCGAAGCGCGACGGTCGTCGGCAAGCTGCTGGCGGCTGGCGCGATCCTGATCGGCAAGACCAATCTCGACCAGTTCGCAACCGGGCTCAACGGCACGCGCTCGCCCTATGGCGCGCCGCGCTGCGTGTTCGATCGACGCTTCATATCGGGCGGATCGAGTTCGGGATCGGCTGTCGCCGTCGCCGCCGGGCTCGTCTCCTTTTCGCTTGGCACGGATACGGCGGGGTCGGGGCGGGTTCCGGCGGCCTTCAACAATATCGTCGGCCTCAAGCCGACGAAGGGCCTGATCAGCGCCGCCGGAGTCGTCCCGGCCTGCCGATCGCTTGATTGCGTCAGCATCTTCGCCGCCTCCTGCGCCGACGCCATCAGGATCGCTACAGTCGCCGAGGGCTTTGACGCGGAGGATCCTTATTCCCGCGCTGGCGAAAGGGTCAGCCTGCCGCTGGAGCGCTTCCACTTCGGCGTGCTGAAGCCCGCGGATCGCGAGTTTTTCGGCGATCTTGAAGCGGCCGCGCTCTACAACGCCGCCATCGAAAGGCTGAGCGCGCAAGGCGGCGTTCCGGTCGAATTTGACTACGCGCCATTCCGTGAGGCGGCTGCGCTTTTATATGATGGCCCTTTCGTGGCCGAGCGGCTCGCGGCAATCGAGGAGTTCTTCCACGCTAAACCCGAAGCGATGGACCGCCATGTGCGGCAAATCATTGGCAAGGGGCTGACGCTGTCGGCGGCGGACGCCTACCGGGGCGAACACAGGCTGCGGGAGATCGCGCGCGCGGCGGCCCGCCAATGGGAGCGGTTCGATCTCATGCTTCTACCCACCGCCCCGGCGATCTTCACTGTCGACCAGATCGCTGAAGACCCGATCGGCAACAACAGCCGCCTTGGGCTCTACACTAATTTCGTCAATCTGCTGGATTATGCGGCGATTGCCGTTCCAGCCGGCTTTCGCGCGGGGAGCAAGCTTCCCTTTGGCGTCACGCTGATCGGACCGGCCTTTTCGGATTTCGATCTCGCGTTGATCGGTGGCCGTCTGCATCGGGCGTTGGGCGAGGGCGTTGGGCGGGCGTTGGCGCCGGCGGCCGAACCGCCTGCGGTTGAGACGCCGCGCGCGCCGGACGGGCGCATCGTTTTCGCGGTTGCGGGCGCGCATCTGTCCGGCCTGCCGCTCAATCACGAGGTGACGGCGCTTGGCGGCGTTCTTGTCGAAACGACGAAGACGGCGCCGCCCTACCGGCTGGTCGCGCTCAAAGGCACGACCCCGCCAAAGCCCGGTCTTGCACATAGGCCGGGCTTTACGGGGCCGGGCATCGAGGTCGAACTCTGGTCGCTGAGCGAGCGCGATTTCGGCCGCTTCGTCGTGGGCGTCCCGGCGCCAATGGGGATTGGCAAGGTCACCCTCGCGAACGGCGCGACTGTTCCCGGGTTTTTCTGCGAGGCCTTCGCGCTTGAGGGAGGCGAAGACATCACCGCATATGGCGGCTGGCGCGCCTGGCTCGCGCGCGAATCCTGACGCTGGGCGTCACTCGCGGATTGTCGCGGGCGCCTTCGGCCGCCGCGACCATGGCATCTGCGGCGCATGCAATTGCCGGCTATCGACCGGCCACACGCGCTGGATGATGCCGTAGAGAAACGCGGTGGTGAGGCCAAACAGCAGCATGCCGTTCAGCGCTTCAAGCGCGCCCATGAGTTTCCAATGCGGCGCGAGAAATGAATTGTCGTGGCCGTAGGTCGTCATCGCATTGAGCGAATAGAGCATCGCCACCTTGTGGTCGGGCAGAGCGCCGAGGGCGACGAAGGCGATCGCCCATGCGCCAGCCTCGATGGCGTGCAGCAGGGTCGCCGAAAGCGTCGCCGCGCCAACCACGAGCACGAACAGGATGAGGAAATGGCGGCGGCTCGTAACATGCTGCAGTGTATTGAGGATGCCCGCGTTGATGAAGCCAAGGCCGATAACGTGAAAGACGACGTTCGCGACGATCAGCGGCAGGCTCCAGAGCCAGTTGGCGTTCCATCCATATGCATCGTCCACGGTCGTTCTTCCTCTTGACGCCTGCAAACATTTGGGATGCTGGTTGCGCCACGATCATAGTGATTTCAAGGCGGCCGGATGCGGGGACTTTTGCAAGGAGACGGCGCGCCCGAGGGGCCGATGCCGCCTGAGGCCGGCACTTCCGGCGGAGGCCCCGCTCGCGCCGCCGCCGCGAAGCGGTTTGCGATCGGTTTCGCGCTCGCCCTGATCGCGGGCTGGGTCGACGCCATCGGCTTCCTTGAGGTCGGCCAGCTTTATCTGTCGTTCATGAGCGGCAACACGACCCAGCTTGGCCTTGCCATCGCGGCCGGCGCCGATTTGCGAATCCTGCGCGCCGTCGGCGTCATATGCGCGTTCTTCTTCGGCGCTTTCGCCGGAACGCTGCTCGCCGACGCAGCCGGGCGGTTTCGCCTGCCGCTCGTGCTGGCGGCTGAGTTCGCGCTTGTTTGCGCGGCTATCGCGTTGACGGCGCTGCGGCCGGGCTTCGCCGCCTTGCTGCCGGTCACCATCGCGATGGGCATGCAGAACGCGCTACGCCAGCAGGTCGGGCGCGCCGATGTCGGCAAGACCTTTGTTACGGGCGCCTTGTTCAGCGCCGGCCAGTCGTTGGCGCGGGCGCTCACCGGCAAGGCGCCGCGCGCGGAATGGCTGGCCTTTCTGGCGACCTGGATCGCCTTCATGCTTGGCGCGGCGGGCGGCGCCTATGCGCTGCATCGGACGAGCTTTGCGGCGACCCTCTACGCCACGGCGGCCGCGCTCCTTCTCGCGCTGGCGGCGGCGCCTGTGCGGGATGCGGGCGATCAGGCGGCAAAAACGGGATGAGGAAAAGCGGAGGCCGGTTTGCCGCCGACCTCCCGCTTTAAACGCCGAGGGGCGGATACACGGGCTTGTAGGCAAGTTCCGCAAGATGCCGCGCGATGTCGGCCGGGCGCTCGACGCGGGCGAAGCCGTGATCGAAAATATATTCGGCGACGCGCGCCGCGGTATGCAGCGAGGCGGCGAGCATATTGCTTTGCGGCGGGTAGATGAGGCCGGTCGCCAGCGCCGCGTCGCTGACCTGTTCGGCGACGGCCCTTGCTGCGACGATGAACATCTCTTCCGTGATCCGCGTCGCTTCCGTCGCCAGCGCGGCCATGCCCATCGCCGGAAAGATGTAGACATTATTGCCCTGGCCAGGGACGAAAGTCTGGCCGCCGAGATGAACGGGCGGAAACGGGCTGCCGCTGGCGAAAATCGCGCGCCCGTCCGACCATCTATAGGCTTCCTCGGCCGTGCATTCCGAGCGCGAGGTCGGATTGGAGTAGGGGAAGATGATGGGGCGCGCGTTGATGCGCGCCATCGCCTCGACGACTTGCTGGTTGAACAGTTTCGGCACGGTGCTGACGCCGATGATGGCGGTCGGCCGGATCGCCTCGATCGCCGCGACGAAGGAGGCGGCGGGCGGCGCGTCATGCGCGAAGGGCCGCTGGAAATCGGCGAGATCCTTGCGTTCCGAGACGATGAGGCCGTTGACGTCGTAGAGCCAAGTTTTCTGGCGCGCGGATTCGATCGTCAGGCCTTCGAGCACGAGAGCTTGCGCGATCAGCTCGGCGATGCCGGTCGCCGCCGAGCCGCCGCCAAGAAAGAGGAAGCGCTGATCGGCGAGCTTTTGCCCCGAGATGCGCAGGGCGCCGAACATGCCGGCGAGCGCGACGGCGGCGGTGCCCTGGATGTCGTCATTATAGGTGCAGATGCGATCCTTGTAGCGCGCGAGAATCGGCACGGCGTTGATGTTGGCGAAGTCTTCCCATTGCAGACAGCATTTGGGGTAAAGATCCTGCACGGCGGTCACGAATTCATCGATGAAGGAATCATAGTCGGCGCCGCGCACGCGCGGCTGGCGCAGGCCAAGGTAAAGCGGGTCTTCAAGCAACTCGTGGTTGTTGGTTCCGACATCAAGCGTGATCGGCAGGGTGAGACGCGGCGGCACGCCGGCGCAGGCGGTGTAGAGCGCGAGCTTGCCGACCGGAATGCCCATGCCCCCGACGCCGAGATCGCCGAGGCCGAGAATGCGTTCGCCATCGGTGACGACAATGAAGCGCACGTCTTTCTGCGGCCAGTTGCCGAGGATTTCCCGGAGCCGCCCGCGCGCGCTGATCGGCAGATACATGCCGCGCGTCGAACGGAAGAAATGATCGAATTTCTGGCAGGCCTCGCCGACAGTCGGCGTATAGACCAGTGGCATGAAGGTCGCGGGATCAGACATCAGGACGGCGAAATAGAGCGTCTCGTTGCGAGCCTGCAGGTCGGACAGGAACAGATATTTCTGCAGGTCCGAGTCGAGCGCCTCGAGCTGGGCGTGCACCCGCGCCGCCTGCGTCTCGATCGCGTCCATGGCAGGGGGCAGGAAGCCTTCAAGCCCGTGCGCGCGGCGCTCGTCAAGGGTGAAGGCGCTACCGCGATTCAGCTGCGGATTGCGCAGAAGGGCGAGGCCGGTGAGGCGGGATTCATCCATAGCGCGTTTCCTGTGGCGAGGGTTTTGCAGGCGGGCGGAGACCGAGACAAAAGCATGCGACCATGACATTCTGTCCGGGCCCATCCCGAAAGCGCAATATCAGAAAGTGACGCGATTGGCCCGAAGCGCCGTTTGGAACCGGGCGCCGGGTCACGCTGGCGCCTGCGACAAATTGACACCAAAAGAAAGGCCGCCCCGGCGTTTCGCCGGGAGGCCCGTTTCCCGGCATTTGCAATGCTGCGGCGGTTTTGCCCGCGTGGATAAAAGCCGACGCCTGGCTCTCGCCGGAAAGGCGACGTCGTCCATGTGTCTTCGGCGGCACGGGCTTGTTTTGGGACGGTCAATCCTTTATTCAGCTCACAGCTTCCGGAGCAAAATCGTCCAGCTGCGGACAAGCGACCCTCGCAATGACGTTCGCGGCCGGGCTTCCACTTCGCCGACCTTCGTTTTTGGAGGGAGACGCCGAACGGGGGGCTCGTCGGCTGACGCGCGGCGGCGTTTGATGGTATAGAGATAATCCCGTACAATAAGCAGCCGTTCCAGCGGGCTTCGGACCCATTGAAAGTTCCGGGGCGTTGCACCTATGCGGTTCCAGCTTTCGGAAAAGGCCATGATGATCCGGGATCGGCTTTGCCCCGCGGATGAATGATTTTGGGCGATTCCGCCGCATTTGCCGACGGTCCAGGCAGGAGTGTGATCAGCGGATGCTTGAACGCGGGACAAAGCAAATGTTCCGCCTCCACTCAGTTCGATCGACGGCGCCAAGTGAGGGATAAGCGAAATCATGCTGCGCAGGATAATACTCGGGTTTGGCGCTAACGCATTCGGGCAGCTCGTCAACATCGTCATTCAATTATTTTCGTTGCCTTTGTTTTTACTGTACTGGGACACCGCCACTTACGGTTCATGGCTGATGATATCAGCGGTGCCGAGTTATGTGTCGATGGCGGATGTCGGCATGGTGCAGGCGGCCGGCAATAAAATGACGATGGCGATGGGGCGGTCCGATGTCGTCGAGGCCAACCGGATTTTCCAAAGCGCGCAACTATTCATGATCGCTGTCTGCGCTTCGCTCGCGATTGTCGTAACGCCGCTGGTGCTTTGGGGCCCGATGCCCGACTTTATTACAGAGAACGAGCGGATCGCGCTTGCGGCGCTCTTTCTCGACGTATTGTTCGCCATGTTCGCCGGCCTTTCCGAGGCCGTCTTTAAAGCGACGGGCCGTTTTGGGCTCGGCCTGATGTTGCTCAACCTGACCCGTCTGACGGAATGGGGGGGCTTCATGTTGGGTCTGTTCTTGTTCCGCACTTTCGCCGGCGTCGCGATCCTGGGCCTTCTGGCCCGCCTGGCGGGAATCGCGTGCAACATGTATGTCGCGCAAAGAGGCGAATACGGCCTCAATTGGGGCCTCAGCCAGGCCACGAAGGCCGAAATAATGGTCACCATCCGGCCGGCTGTTTCGTTTATGGCGTTCCCCCTGGCGAACGCGCTCAGTTTTTCCGGGGTAACCCTGCTCGTGGGGGCGCTTCTTGGGCCCGCCGCGGTTGCAATTTTCAACACCTACCGGACTTTATCGCGAATCGCCGTTCAGTTGACCGGAATGTTCAGCCTCGCGCTATGGCCCGAGTTCGGCCGGTTGTTTGGACTGGGCGGGCCGAAAGCCGTCGAATCCCTGTTTCGCAAATCCGCCTGGCTTGGCGTGGCGCAGTCTGTGGGCTTGAGCTTCGTGCTTTACTTCATCTCGCCGTGGCTGTTGAATTTGTGGACCCACGGCCGAATCGAGTTTTTCCCGGTATTGATGATGTGGATGCTCGCCTATGCAACAATAGGCGGCATCTGGCATGTGCCGCGCGTGCTGCTGCTTTCGACCAACCAGCATGTCGACCTCGCTGGCTGGTCCATCGCGGCTGGCGTTCTCGCCGTGTTGCTAACGTGGCTCTTCGCCACCGCCCTGCAGGTCAATGGCGTCGGGGTGGCCATGCTGATATCCGAGACTTTCATAGCCGCGATCTGCATCTATCTCACGCATCGCGCCTTTGTCGACGCTTGAGGCAGGCGGGCGCCGCGCAAGAAGAGCGGTCGCCGCCATTGGTTGCGGCGCGGGTCGCCTCGAGAGCGCCGCTATCGACTGCAAGGGGATTTCCGTCATGTCGCGCATAGACCGCCCACGCGAAGCCATCATGAGAGAGATGACGTCATGAAGGTTGCGCTGTCGGTCCCTGGCACATTCCACACCTTCGATCTCGCCCGCGAACTCTACGCCAGAGACGCCCTCGCCGGCGTTCTGACGACATTTCCACGTTTCAAGCTGCGCGGCGAAGGCCTTCGGCAGGAATTGATCCACTGCTTTCCGCTGATCCACGGCGCCTATCGCGCATTTCCCTGGAAGCATCGCCTTGGACCCGAACTGGAGCGGCGCTGGATACGGCTCGACGCAGGCGCCTTCGCCGCCTATGTCGGCCGCAAACTCCCCCAATGCGACGTCTACGTTGGCCTGTCCGGCTCCTCGCTTGCGGGCGGACGGCGCGCCCATGCGATGGGCGCGCGCTACATCTGCGACCGCGGTTCCTCCCACATCCGCGCGCAGGACAGAATTGAGCGCGAGGAGGCCGAACTTTGGGGCATGCGCGCCATTGGCGTCGACCCCTATGTGATCGAAACGGAAGAAGCCGAATATGCGGCGGCGGACCGCATCACTATCCCTTCCGGATTCGCCTATCGCACATTCATCGACCAGGGCGTCGCACCGGAAAAGCTGCGCAAGCTGCCCTATGGCGTCAATATCGCTCGCTTCGAGCCCGACGGCGCGCCGGCCGAGGGACGTTTCGACATCCTCTTCGCCGGCTATTTCTGTTTGCGCAAAGGCGTTCAATATCTTGTGCAGGCCTTCGAAAAGCTCCGGCATCCGGCCAAAAGCCTGACCTTCGTCGGATTGATATCGAATGAAACCCTCGACATGCTGCGTCAGAGGGGGCTATGGCCCGAAGGCGCGCGCGCCATCGGCCCCGTGCCGCAAACGCAGCTAAAGACGTTGATGAGCCGTAGCCATGTGCTGGCGCTGCCCAGCGTCGAGGATGGTTTCGGTCTCGTTCTCAATCAGGCGATGGCCTGCGGCTGCCCCGTCATTGGCTCCGAAAACACCGGCGCGCCTGATCTCGTCGAGGACGGCGCCGACGGCTTTGTCGTTCCGATCCGCCATGTCGACGCCCTCGCGGAACGTCTGCAGTTCATGGCGGACCACCCGATCGAACGCGCCGCCATGGGCCGGTCGGCGCTCGCGAAAGCGCAAGGGTTCGGCGGCTGGCATGCCTATGGCGAGAAGGCCATGGCGATCTATGAGGAAGCCATCGCGGGGAAATAGTAAAGGCGCGCGCGCGCAGGGTAATCGGGTGAAGAAGCAGGTGACAAACGTCTGAAGAGCTGAATCTGTCGAAATCCTCTGATTCGCACATGGGGGGATTTCGATGGACGGGGACGCCG
>Ga0224559_1002217_pt1 | contig 10140 bp, 8 predicted proteins | sample 714S33034metaG_FD_180676 | JGI IMG/M metagenome (GOLD analysis project Ga0224559, IMG submission 180676) | Peat soil microbial communities from Stordalen Mire, Sweden - 717 S3 30-34 | ecosystem: Environmental > Terrestrial > Soil > Wetlands > Peat | place: Sweden: Norrbotten County, Stordalen... | reverse complement strand
TGCGCATTAGCGCTTCGAGAACTGGAAGCTGCGGCGGGCCTTGGCGTGGCCGTACTTCTTGCGCTCGACGACGCGCGAATCGCGGGTGAGGAAGCCCTCTTTCTTCAGCGGGCTGCGCAGTTCCGGCTCGTAGTAGGTCAGCGCCTTGGCGAGGCCGTGGCGCACCGCGCCGGCCTGACCAGAGAGGCCGCCGCCGGCGACGGTGACGGTCAGATCGTACTGGCCGAAGCGGTTGGCGACGACGAGCGGCTGGTTGAGGATCATGCGCAGCACCGGTCGGGCGAAATAGACGTCGAGCGGCTTGCCGTTGACGGTCGCCTGACCCTTGCCGGGCTTGATCCAGACACGCGCGACGGCGTTCTTGCGCTTGCCGGTCGCATAGGCGCGGCCCTGCTTGTCGAGCTTCTGCACGTGAACCGGGGCTTCAACGACCGCCGGAGCGAGCGCCGTCTCCTTGAGATCGGCGAGGGAGGAAAGGGTCTCGGCCATGGATCAGGCGCTCCGGCTGTTCTTCGGATTGAGCTTGGCGACGTCGAAAACTTCGGGCGACTGCGCCGCGTGTGGATGGTCCGGGCCCTTGTAGACCTTGAGGTTGCTCAGCTGCTTCTTGCCCAGCGGGCCTCGCGGCAGCATGCGTTCGACCGCCTTGACGACGACGCGCTCCGGGTAGCGCCCGTCGAGGATCGACTTGGCGGTGCGCTCTTTGATGCCGCCGATGAAGCCGGAGTAGTGGTAATAAACCTTCTGGTCGCGTTTGCGGCCGGTGAGCACCACCTTCTCGGCGTTGACGACGATGACGTTGTCGCCGTCGTCGATATGGGGCGTGAAGGAAGGCTTATGCTTGCCGCGCAGGCGCATGGCGACGATCGTCGCCAAGCGGCCGACGACCAGGCCTTTGGCGTCGATGAGCAGCCATTTCTTCTCGACGTCGGCCGTCTTGGTCGAATGGGTGTTGCCGAACATGAACTGCGGTCCGTTTCTCGCGTGACACTCCGGCCGCGAGCGGCGGGCCGGTCAGGGCCGCGCTTATACGGGCGGGCGTGGGCGTTCGTCAATCGCGATACGCCGGAATCGACCAGATATTGGTGATTTCTCGCATGCGGTATTATGATACCGCAATCTTTTCCTCCACCGCAACTTCATCGCGGGCAGCGCCGCATCGAGAGCCGGCCGGCGCGCGAAAACGACGGCGCAGAGGTCAGATTGGCGACGACGACCGCTCCGCGACCGTCGTCAGATCGATGTCCTCGGGCGGCAAGCCGAGGCGATGGCGCTCGTACATCGCCTCGAAGGCGCGTTCGAGATCGCGAGTGAAGAGTTCGGTATCGAACAGCGGCGTCGTCAGGCGGTTCTTCGCGAGTTTCGCTCTAATCGCCGCCAATTTGTCGGGGTCCGTCGCCAAGTCGACCGCCATCGCCTCGTACTCGGCCTGCGAGTGAGCGATCATCTCCGACAAGCCGATCGCCGCGAGCGCGCTCGCGGCAATGCGCCCGACGAACGCTTCGCCGATCTGGGTTAGCACCGGCAGACCAGCCCACAATGCGTCGCACGCGGTGGCGCCAGCATTGTACGGAAGCGTGTCGAGGAACAGGTCGGCTTGGCGATAGCTCGCAAGATACTCCGCCGTCGGCAAACGCCCGACGAACACCAGTCGGTTGGGATCGACCCCCCTCGCCTCAGCCTCGCGTCGCAAATTCTTCGCCACGGTTTCGCTGTTGGGAAGCAACCAGAGCACACTGCCTGGCGTGCGTCGCAGAATGCGCATCCAACCGCTGAAGCCGTCCGGCGTGATCTTGTAAGCGCCGTTGAAGCAGCAGAAGACCACGCCTCGCTCCGGCAGCAAAAAGCTCGCTCGGCCAGGCGTGTCGTGTGCGATCTCGCGGGTTCGGTCATAAGGGAACCAAGTGTTCGGCAGCCGAACGATTCGCTCCGAAAAGTGAATGCTCTGGCTTTCCGGGATTACCGTGCGATCGGCGACAAGGTAGTCGATGAACGGGGCGCCCATCGTTCCGGGATAGCCAAGAAAGCTGATTTGAATGGGCGCGGCGCGGTTGGCGAATATTCCAATTCGGTTGAATCTCGTGAAACCGTTCAGGTCGACCGCGACGTCGATTCCGAGGTTTTGCGCCAGCTCGGCGATCTGCTTGTCGGAGCGGTCGCGAACGTCGAGAAAACGCTCGAACGCCGCCGTCAGCCGCTTTCTCATCGTGTCGACAGAGTCGGGCCCGAAGGAAAACGCGCTCAATTCAAACCGCGTTTTGTCGTGACGTTCGATCACGCCGGCGAGCATATACCCCACTGCGTGATTGCGGAGGTCGGACGAGAAGTACCCGACGCGAATCCGGTCGCGGCGCGCAGCGCGCGCGAAAGCGGGCGGATCGGGAATCTCAGCGAATTCCGCCGCGAGATAGATCTCGGCCGCCTTGCGACTGAGTGCGTCGGAGTTGGAGACCGCCAGCGCTTCGAACGGCGAGGTTGCGCGTTGGCCGGCGGCGATCGCCTCGCGTAGACGTTGGCTCGCTGCGGGTTCCGACCAATCGCATAGGGTTCGCCGGATATGACAGATGGCGCCTTGCAGATAGTCGAGGCTCGGGTTGGCCCGGCTCGCCAGTTCGAAGCTTGCGAGCGCGTCGTCCGGCCGCCCTTTGAACTCGAGAAGTTCGCCAAGGCTGCAGTACGCTTCCGCGTAGTCCGTCTTCAGCGTGACCGCTCTCTTGCAGTCTTCAATCGCCTGATCGACAAATCCCTGCTGCTCGAGCACAATTCCGCGGTTGTAGAACGCTTGCGCGTAGCGAGGAGCGAGCGCAAGCGCCCGGTCATAGCTGGCTTTCGCCTCGGCGAGACGCCGCAGCTTGGCCAGCGCGTTGCCGCGGACGTTGTGCGCCTCAGCGTAGGCCGGCGCCGCAGCAATGGCGCGGTCGGCGCTCAACACGGCGTCGTCCAGCCGCCCGAGCTCGGTTAAGACGTCCGCGCGCAGCGCGAGCGCTTCGGCGTTCTCCGCCTTCAGCGACAGGTAGGCGTCGATTGCGGCGAGCGACTCCGCGAACCGCCCCATCCACCGCAAGATGTTGGCGAGATTGAGATGGGCGAGCGGGCGCGAGGCGTCAACCGCGATCGCGCGCCGTAGAGCCTCCGCCGCTTCGACAAATCTCTTCTTCTGGCCGAGGACGCTTCCGAGCAGATAAAGCGCTCCGTAGCGCCTGTCGTCGAGCTGCAGAATCGTCCGGCAAGCCTCAATAGCGCCGTCGAGGTCGCCGGCTTCGTGGAGATCGAAGGCGCAATCGAGGCGAGGATCAGGCGTGCTGGGAACGTTCACGTCCAACGGGCTCCGGTGAAACGGCGACAGACTTAACGCGGTGCGTTCAGACCGTCCAGCGGCCGACCGCCACCTGTCGTGAGCGCGGGCCGCCCTCAGCGCTCGAGCCATCCCGAAGATCGAAGATCCTGCACGTCGGCGTCGCGACGCCGACCCTCGCATACGATGTGCGCGAAGTTGCGACTTTGCTATCTCCTCGGGCGTCAGGATTGCTCCAAGCCGACCGATCGCCCTGTCGGCGCCAGATTGATGTCCTCAGGCGGCAAGCCGAGGCGATGGTGCTCGTACATCGCCTCGAAGGCGCGTTCGAGATCGCGAGTGAAACGCTCGGTGTCGAACAACGGCGTCGTCAGTCGGTTATTCGCCAGTTTTGTCCTGATCGCCGCCAGCCTTTCGGGATCCGTCGCCAAATCGACGGCCACGGCCTCGTATTCGGCCTCCGAGTGGACGATCATTTCTGGCAAGCCGACCGCCGTGAGCACGCTCGCGGCGACTCGTCCTGCGAACGTTTCGCCGATCTGCGTCAGCACCGGGAGACCAGCCCACAGCGCGTCGCAGGCGGTCGTGTGGGCGTTGCACGGGTGGGTGTCGATAAACAAGTCGGCAAGACGATGACGCGCAAGATGCTGCGCGTTCGGCATGCGTTCCGCGAATGCAAGTCGGTTGGGATCAATCCCCCTCGCCTGAGCTTCGCGCCGTAGATTCTGCACCATCAGCTCATTGTCGCGGAGAAGCCACAGCACGCTGCCCGGCGTTCGCCGCAGAATGCGCATCCAACTTTCGAACACGTCCGGCAGGATCTTGTAGCTGTTGTTGAAGCAGCAGAACACAAAGCCCGACGCCGGCAGCGAGAGGCTTTCCCGGCTCGGCGTTGCGTTCGCGATCTCGAGCGTCCGGTCGTAGGGAAAATAGGAGTTTGGCAGCCGAACGATCCGCTCGGAAAAATGGACGCCGTGGCTCTCTGGGATTGCGACGCGGTCGGCGATCAAATAGTCGATGAACGGGGCGGCCATCGTTCCAGGGAAGCCGAGGAAACTGACCTGGATCGGCGCGGCGCGGTGCGCGAAAATGGCGATGCGGTAGTCGTCGGCGAAGCCGTTTAAATCGATCGCGACGTCGACCGCCAAGTTTCGCGCCTGCTCCGCAATCTGTCTGGCGGATTGGTCGCGGAGATCGAGGAAGCGATCGAACGCCGGGGCCAACCGCTTCGTCGTCGCGTCAGCGGCGCCACGAGCGAACAAGAAGGCGCTCATCTCGAACCGCGTTCTATCGTGTCGCTCCAGCACGCCCGCCAACACGTGACCCATTGGGTGATTGCGGAGGTTGGAGGAAAAATAGCCTATGTGGATCTTGCTTCGACGGCGTTTGTACGCCGCAGGAAGCGGCGGCGGCGGACATTTGACTTTGTCGGCGAGGAAGGTCGCCGCAGCCTTCCGATTCAAGCCGTTTGAGTCCGAGATTGACACGACGATGAACGGCTCCGCCGCACGTCGGCCCGCGGCGACAGCTTGACGAATTCGCGCGATTTGCGCATCCAGACCCGACCAGGCGCAAATTTTCTGCCGCGTGTGGCACATCATTCCGTCGACGTAGTCGAGGTTTGGTTCCACCGCCAGCGCCTGTTCGAAACTGGCCAGAGCGCGATTGTGTTCATTCAGTTGCAGCTCCGCCAAGGCGCGGTTGCGGAACGCCTTCGCCATGCGCGGGTTCAAGGCGACGGCCCGGTCGAAGCTGGCGCGCGCCTCGGCGCAACGATCGAGTTCAGCCAGCGCGGCGCCACGGATATTGTGCGCCTCGGGGTATGCCGGCGCCAAGGCGATGGCGCGTTCGGCGCTGCGCAACGCCTCGTCCGGCCGTCCCAGCTCAATACAGCTGTCGGCGCGGAGCGCGATCGCCTCGACGTTCTCGGGCTTCAGCGCCAGATGGGCGTCGATGGCGACCAAGGCCTCCTCGTAACGACCCAGCCGCCGCAGCACGTTGGCGAAATTGAAGTGCGCGAGGGGCCGCGACGGGTCGACAGCGATTGCGCGCCCCAATAACGCCGCCGCGTCGTCGAATTTCTTCTTCTCGCCGAGAATACTGCCGAAAAGATAGAGCGCCCCGTAGTGCTTGGCGTCGCGCCGCAGGATCGCATCGCAGACGTCGATCGCGCCGTCGAGGTCGCCGGCTTCATACAAGTCGAAGGCGCGATCGAGGCGAGGATCCGGGGTGGTCGGAGCGTTCACGTCCAGAGGGGCTCCACTGAAGCAGCGACAGACTTAGCGCGGCGCGTCCAGACCGTCCAGGAAGCGCGGCCGGGGCCGGCGCGGCGTTTTTCTTTTGCTGCGCGCGGGGAGCGAATATGCTTCCTTTGTCTTCGCCAGGCGAGACCTGTCGGTGCGGAATGCTCGTCGTCTCCGCGCTAGCGTGAAGCGTTCGCTTGCCGGAGATTGCGATGACGTCGACCGCCCCACCCTTCTCCGCCCCGCCTCTGCGCCGTGAGATCGACGGCGGCGTCGCGACCCTGACCCTGCAGTCGCCGGTTTCGCGCAACGCGCTGAGCCTGGCGATGATCGAAGCGCTGATCGACGCCTTGGCGGCGATCGAGGCCGAGCCAGCCGCGCGCGTCGTCGTCCTCGCTGGCGAAGGGCCGGCGCTGTCGGCCGGGCACGACCTCAAGGAACTGCAGGCGCATCGCAACGACGGCGACCGCGGCCGCGCGTTCTTCGAACGCGTCATGACGCGTTGCGCCGCGCTGATGCGCGGGATCGTCAGGTCGCCGAAACCCATGATCGCCGCCGTCGAAGGCGTCGCCACCGCCGCCGGCTGTCAGCTCGTCGCGGCCTGCGACCTTGCGATCGCCGGCGCCGACGCGCGTTTCGCCCTGCCCGGCGTGTCGATCGGCCTGTTCTGTTCGACGCCGCTGGTCGCCGTCGGCCGCGCCGTTTCGCGCAAGCACGCGATGGAAATGGCGCTGACCGGCGACCTCTACGACGCCGCCGCGGCCGAGCGCTTCGGGCTCGTCAACCGCGTCGTCCCCGCCGGTTCGGCGCTAGGCGAAGCGCAGCGACTTGCCGCCAAGATCGCCGCCCGCTCGGCCGCGACGTTGGCGATCGGCAAGCGCGCGTTCTATCGCCAGATGGACATGCCGCTCGACGACGCCTATGCGCTCGCCGCGCGCGCGATGGTCGAGAACCTCCTCCACCCCGATTCCGCTGAAGGCGTCGCCGCCTTTCTCGACAAGCGGCCGCCGCGCTGGGAGATCGCGTGAACCACGATACCTATCCTGACGAATATATTCGCGGCGTCCTGGCGCGCGTGAAGACGATCGCCATGGTCGGCGCCTCGGCCAACACGGCTCGGCCGTCCTATTTCGTGCTCAAGTATCTATCAGAGCGCGGCTTTACGATGCTGCCGATCAACCCGAGCCTCGTCGGACAGGCAATCCACGGCTTGCCGGTCTACGCGAGCCTCGCCGACGCTCCGCAGCCGATCGACATGGTCGACGTCTTCCGCAGATCCGACGCGGTCGGCGAGGTCGTCGACGCAGCGCTGGCGCTGGCGCTGACGACGACGCCGAAGGTCATATGGATGCAACTCGGCGTGCGGGACGACGCGGCGGCGGCCCGCGCCGAAGCGCGGGGCGTGAGCGTCGTGATGAATCGCTGCCCGAAAATCGAGTGTGGCCGCTTGTCGGGCGAGATCGGCTGGACAGGCGTCAATTCTCGCATTCTCTCGGCCAAGAAGGCGATCGCCGGCGCCGGCCTCCAGCGGCTGTCGATCGACAAACGCTAGGCCGGCGCGGTGGCCAGCAGCGCTTCGAGCTCGTCGCGGCCGGCCGCCGCGTCGAAGGCCTGCGGGCCGCCGGCGACGCATGTCAGCGCCGCCTCGGCGCGCCGCAGCGCCTCGCCTTTCAACTCAGGCGTTTCCGCGACGACCTCGCGCGCCTCGGTCAGATCGCCGTTGCAATGAAGCACGACGTCGAGCCCGGCGGCGAAGATCGCACGCGTCTTTTCGACGAACGTTCCCTTCAGCGCCTTCATCGACGTGTCGTCGCTGAAAATGAGGCCGTCGAACCCGATCGCGCCGCGCATGATCTCCGAGACCACGCGCGCCGACGTCGTCGCCGGGGCCTGGTCGTCGATCGCGGTAAAAACGATATGCGCGCTCATCGCCATCGGCAGATCGCTGAGCGCGACGAACGGCAGGAAATCACGCGCGGCGAGGGCCTCGCGGCTCGCGCTCACCACCGGCAAGTCGAGATGGCTGTCGACTTGCGCCCGCCCGTGGCCGGGCATGTGCTTGATCACCGGCGCGACTCCGCCGGCGATCAGTCCGTCAGCATAAGCGCGGCCGAGCGTCGCCACTTTCTCGGCGGAATCGGAGAACGCGCGCGCGCCGATCGCCGCGTGCATGCCCTCGCCGGCGACGTCGAGCACCGGGGCGCAATCGACGTTGATCCCTGCTTCGAACAGATCGGCAGCGATGAGCCGCGCCGCCAGCCAGGCGGCGCGCTCCGGAGCGACCGTGGCGGCGAAGCGCGCAGCGGCAGGATAAGGGCGCCAATGCGGCGGCCCCATGCGTTGCACTCGCCCGCCTTCCTGATCGATTAGCACCGGCGCGTCGGCGCGGCCGACAATGGCGCGAAAGTCGTCGGTGAGCGCGCGCAATTGCGCCCGATCGACGACATTGCGCTTGAAGAGGATCAGTCCCCACGGCTGCGCGTCGCTGAGAAACGCGTGGTCGTCGTCGCCGAGACTCGGCCCGGCGCAGCCAAGGACAGCGGCGTGAATCATGCGCGTCTTGACGCCCCGAGGAGACCGAACGAAATCAATCCTTGGCGATGAAACAATCGCCGCCCCCGGCCTTCAGTTTCGAGCATAGCGAGCTCGCGTCGGCCCGCGAAAGCCCACTGACGCGAACGCGGTAGATCGTTTCGCCCTTCACGTCGGCCTGATGGATCGACAGCGTGGAATCGCCGAGCGCGGCGGAGTACTTGCTCTTCAGCTTGGCGATCGCGCCTTTGGCGTCGGCCTCCGAGCGCGGCGCCGCGAGCTGCACCGCCCAATCGCCGCCGCCTTCGGCTGCGGCCACCGGCGCGGCGGCGAGAGGCGCGATCGCCGCTTGAACGCTTGACGGCGGCGCGCCGGCATTGGGCGCCGCTGCTCCGCCAGGAGGCGCCGCGTCGGCCGGCGGCGAATCGGCGACTGAGGCCTCGGCTACGGTCTTCGGCGCAAGTTTGGGCGGCTTGCTGGGCTTTGGCGACGCGACAAGCTGCAGTGGCGCGCTCGGCGTCGCGCTCGCGTCGGCGTTGGGCGCGGTCGTGTCGGTTTTGGCGACAACCCGTTGCTGCGACTTGGGCGACAGCTTCGTCGGAAGGTCGAGTTTCGGCGTCGCCGCTTCGGGCGTCGCGACGACCGGATTGACGGCGCGCACGGCGACCTTCGCCGGCGGCGTCGGAACTATGTCCGGCGCGGGCGCCGCAGCGGCGGCGCTCGCGTCGGCGGCGGCGATCAGCGTCCCGTCCGGGCGCACCGAAACCGTCTTCACCGGCTTGGCGCCCGGGAACAGAGGCGCGACCGAGGCCGACGCGGCGGCGGGCGGCACAATCTGCGTTTCGGGCGCGGTGGCGACCGGCGAGCCGGGGTCGACGGCGAGAGTCGGCGCGGGTCCGACGGCGCCCGGCGGACCCGCCGAAGCGGACGGCGTCGGCGGCTGCGTCTGGGTGCGCAGATCGACTGGTTGCTCTTCCGTGTTGACGACCTTGACTGGCGTCGGGGTTGCGGAATCCTTCATCAGCAACGCCGCGACGTCGCCACTCGATTGAACGTTCGCCTCGTTCGGCGGCTGGACCTTGGTCGGCGCGTCATCGGCGGCGATGAACGGCGGCGCCTTAGGCAGACCTGGCACGCCGTGCTTCAACGCCGCGGCGCCGGCGAGCAGTGCGACGCCGACGACGATCATCCCCGTAACTTTGAAACCCCAACCGCGCGAGCGGCGCGCCGGGGCGTGGTCCGAGAAGCCGGAACCTTGCCGGGGCGACGATTCCGCGACGTCGTCGGTTTCCGTTTCGGTCTCGGCAAATCCGGAAGGCAGGTCCGCGCCGAAAGCCGGCGGGAGGGTCATCGCGGGTTCGCCCTCTGCCTGCGCCGCTTCGGACTGCGGCGTTCGCGCGGCGCGCCGAGCGTCGGCGTGAACCGAGTTGACCAGGCGGGTCAGCTCCGCCAGCGGATCTTCGCTCCCCGCTGACGGCGCCCCTGCGGCGCGCAACCGCTTTTCAAATTCGTCGAGATTGACTTCGGGTACGATTTTGCCGGGCGAACCGCTCATACTAGCCTCGCTTGAGGGTGGGCTGGCGCTTAAGACGTCGAGAGTACGAACGTCATTTTGCGCTCCCCCCTCGCGTCCGGCGCCGCAAGCAGCCGCTATAGGCCGCTCTAGCGCATTTCCTCGGGCGCGCTCACGCCTAGGATAGTCAACGCCGAAGCCAAAACAAAGGCCGTCGCCGTCACCAGACCTATGCGCGCATTCGTTAAACTTGCATTACCGTCATTAACGAAGCGCAAATGTGGCGAATCCTTGCCGCGGTTCCAGTGCGAATGGAAGAGGGTCGCCAAATCATGTGCATAAAACGCGATCCGGTGCGGTTCGTGGGCTTCCGCGGCCTGGACGACGACGCGTGGAAACTGGGCCAGCGCCCGCATCAGGCCGCGCTCGCCCTCGTCCGACAGCAGGCTGAAATCGGCTTCGCACAATGATTTAGGCGCGAGATCAGCGGCCGGAAAGGCGGCGTGCGCCTGGCGTATGACACTGCGCGCACGCGCGTGCGCGTATTGTACATAGAA
>Ga0224559_1002216_pt1 | contig 10142 bp, 8 predicted proteins | sample 714S33034metaG_FD_180676 | JGI IMG/M metagenome (GOLD analysis project Ga0224559, IMG submission 180676) | Peat soil microbial communities from Stordalen Mire, Sweden - 717 S3 30-34 | ecosystem: Environmental > Terrestrial > Soil > Wetlands > Peat | place: Sweden: Norrbotten County, Stordalen... | reverse complement strand
AGCCATTGACGGAGTCGTTGCCGCCGGTCCCATGGCCGAGCAGATCGTGAAGATACTTTCCGCAGTCCGGCTCCAATCCCCGGCCCAAAAAGGCGATCAAGGGCTCTGAGTTCGTGCGAATGAAGCGGCCTCTGGCCAGGTTAATCAAACAAGACCAACAGGCGCAGTTACAGAGTAATCTGGAACTGCGTGAGGAAGCAGCCATGCGAACGAGAGTGCTATTCATTCTGTTTCTCTGTAATCTTCAATGCGTCTTATCCGCAGGCGGATTGCCGCAAAACCATCACAAGACACTGGACCAGCCGACCGAAATTCAAGGCTATCCCTGCGACAAAGGCGACGCCTGGTTCTTTGACGATGGCCACTTGAACCGCTGCACAGTCACGCGCGAGATTCCGTTTGGTGAAGCGCGCATCCCCGCGGGATCGTATATTGCTCTCCATCCCGACGGCACGCCCGATTTTGTTCAGATGAGCCGCGACGCGCCGATTCTGGGCATCACCTGCATGGGCGGCAGCTTGCTGGGGACGAGCGAAGGTTCGGTGGTGGCCTTCTATCCCAGCGGCAAGCTCAAGCAGTGTTTCCTGGCGGGAGACCAGACGGTGCAGGGCGTTCCCTGCATGAGCGGAGGGTTTTTCGGCGATGGCCGCGGCGGCGGAGCCATGTTCCACGAAAACGGCAAACTGAAATCCTGCAGGCTGACGAAGGATTATGGCGCGCAGCGCAAGGGAGAACGTTTCGTGCAGGGGCCATGAACTACGCCAGCTGAGTTAAGAGATACGCATTTTGAAGGCAAGGTCAAAAGGTAGCTAAAGTGGAGGTAACAACACTGTTAAACAACTTCTTACGCACAGGTAAGTTCTTGCTTATCGTTGCATTGTGTATTTCTTCTTGCGCGATAACCGGATGTATTGAGTCAAGCTTTAATTTAGCGAGTGAGTCGAGATTGCCAAGATGTATGCCACTCCCGCCTGGACTTACGCGCACGAACGTTTCAGTCACATTGAACTTCTACACAAAACTGCCAGGCAGCAGTGATGCGAAATTCATATTAAAAGACAGAGAAGGAAAAAAGCTGGCAGAGATAAATGGCAAAGTGAAAAACCTATATCCGTTGTATCTAAAAAGTTGCCCGCAAAGATTTGATCCGGGTTGTCCGGCCTACGAAGTTGTCGCTGTAAACGGCATAACTGAAATAATCAAACCAAAACCATATAGAGAACATGAAAACATGGAACAAAACGGGAGAATCGTTGCGCTGTTCTATGTCATTGATGACCCTGCTGTAAGGGAAGAGATTTTTGAGCGGATGGCCCGTCACTGATTAGCTCACACAGTCTGGGTGCCCCATCCTTTTCACGTTCTTTGTGAAAAGGATGGGAATCCACGAACCTCGATCGTAGGTGTTTTCCAACGAAACGAAGCGGCATGAATCCCACCCTTCGCACAGTACGCGAAGGATGGGGCACCCAACCGAAAAGCAACCGCGGGTCCTTCGACTCGCTGCGCTCACTCAGGATGACAAACTATTTAGTTTTGCGCGCGTCTACATCAAAGATCGCGGGGTCGGGATCTTGGAAGAATGCGGCGTGGAGCGAGCGGACGGCTTCGTCGGCGTCGTCTTCGTCGATCATGAAGCTCATATTGATTTCGCTTGCGCCCTGCGAGATCATGCGCACGTTGATGTGGCGTATGGCGTTGAAAACCTGCGCGGCCATGCCGCTTTGCCCCCGGATATCGTCCCCAACCAAGCAGACCAGAGCCTTCTTGCCTTCATATTTCACATCGGCTAGTTGTCCGAGATCGGCGGCGATGGAGGGCAGCTTCTCGTTGGAGTCGACCGTGAGCGAGACGGAAACTTCGCTGGTGGAGACCATATCGACGGGGCATTCGTGCTTGTCGAAGATGTCGAAGATGTCCTTCATATAGCCGTGGGTCATCAACATACGGCTGGCCACCACGTCGATGATGCTGAGCTTCTTTTTGACGGCGATGGATTTGAAGGGGCTCTTGCAATGCGGAGGAAGCGAGATGATGCGCGTGCCTTCGCAGGCGGCGTTGCGGCTGTTGAGCACCAGGACGGGGATATTTTTCTTGACGGCGGGCAAAATAGTCGCGGGGTGAAGCACCTTGGCGCCGAAGTAAGCCAGCTCGGCCGCTTCTTCAAAGCTGATGACCTTCACGCGCAGGGCATCGGGGCAGACGCGCGGGTCGGCCGTCATGATGCCGTCCACATCGGTCCAGATTTCGATGGCTTCTGCCCGCAGCGCGCCGCCGATGAGGGCAGCGGTGAAGTCGGAGCCGCCACGGCCAAGTGTGGTGCTGATGCCGGCTTGGTTGGAGGCGATGAAGCCGCCCATGACGGGAACCTGGCCTGCGGCGAGCAGCGGCAGCAGCTTTTTCGGCACTCGTTCTTCGATGAGATCGTCCTGCGGGATCGCCTTCTGGAATTGCGAATCGGTGATGATGATCTGACGCGAGTCGACGTGGACGGTATTGATGCCCTGCTCGCGGAAGGCGGCGGCGACGATGCGGCTGGAGAACAGTTCGCCGAAGCTGACAATCAGGTCGGAGACGCGCGGGGTGAGTTCGAGAATAGCGGAGAGGCCGCGCAAAATCTCATCGAGTGAGTCGAACTTAAGGTCGATGCGGTCGACCAGGGCGCCGGAATCGGCGACCAATGCGGCGGCAGTATCGCGGTGGCGCGAGCGCAGGCGCGAACTGATGGCCAGCGCGCCGGTGCGGTCGCCCTCAGCGGCAATGGCTGCGGCGCGCAGCAGTTGGTCCGTGACCTTGGCCATGGCGCTGACCACCACGATGGGCTGTTTCCCCTGGGCCACGCGCCCGGCGACGATGGCCGCGGTACGGCGAATAGCCGCCGGATCCTCCACCGATGTGCCGCCAAACTTCATCACTACGAGACTCATGCTAATTCCCTTAAAAAGCTGCTAGCTTCTAGCCTCTAGCTTTCCTGTTGCGTGTAACTCGAGCTTGTCTCCAGTAGCGGATTCTGTTTCTGGTTCAACATCGATTACTAAAACTTCCGGGCCAGTAGCTGGAAGCTAGTGGCCAGAAGCTTAACCGAGTTTGCCGAGGCTTGCCAGCAGTTCAGCGTTGAGAATGGTGGCGCCGGCTGCGCCGCGAATGGTGTTGTGCGAGAGCACGGTAAATTTCCAATCGAGCACGCCGCAGGGGCGCAGGCGGCCGACGGTCACCGCCATGCCATTGCCGCGATTGCGGTCCAGGCGAGGCTGCGGTCGATCGTCCTGCGGCGCCCACTCGATGGGCTGATCAGGAGCGGTTGGCAAATTCTGGCCGGCGAGCGGACGAAACTCCGCCCAGGCAGCTAGTATCTCTTCGCGCTTGGCCGGCTTGCGCAACTTGATGGAGACGCTGACCGTGTGGCCGTCGATGACCGGGACGCGATTGCAACTGGCGCTCATGCGCGCGGCCAGAGGCTTGACCACATGACCATCGAGCGAGCCCAGCAGCTTGAGAAGCTCTTCTTCCATCTTCTCTTCTTCGTTGGGAATGTAGGGAACCACGTTGTCGAGGATGTCCATCGAGGCCACGCCGGGATAACCGGCTCCGCTGACGGCTTGCATCGAGGTGGCGAAGATCTGCTCGATTCCGAAGCGGTCTTCGATCGGCTTGAGAGCCAGCACCGGACCCATGACCGTGCAGTTGGAGTTGGTCACAATGTAGCCGCCCGACTCTTTACGCCAGGATTGCTCCTCGATCAGGCGCAGGTGTCTGGCGTTCACCTCAGGCAGCACCAGGGGCACGTTGGGAGCCATGCGGAAGGCGCTGGAGTTGGAGATCACGGCGCATCCGGCGGCGGCAAACTTCGGCTCCAGTTCGCGGGCTATGGGCGTATCGATGGAGGAAAAGATGATCTTCGGCGCGCCAGCAGGCTCCGCCGGCGCTACGGTCATGTTGGCGATGCTCTCGGGCAGCGGAGCTTCGAGGCGCCACTTGGCGGCCTCGCCATATTTCTTGCCGCTTGAACGGTCACTGGCCGCAAGCCATGCGACCTCGAACCACGGATGACGTTCCAGAAGCTGGATGAAGCGCTGCCCCACCATTCCGGTCGCGCCCAGGATGCCGATTGGATATTTGTTTTTCATGGCCTTAAACATTCAGTGTACAGTAGGACGGGCGCGGCCTCTGCAAAAACCCGCAGCAAGCAACGGGGACAATTCGCCGGGAGTGGATGAAACGCGAGCTTTGCGACTGCTTCTGCTATACGTTGCGCGATCTCACCACGTTGCCATCGCGGTCGCGCATCCGCACGCGTCCGTCTTCAATCAGCTCGAACTTGCCGGCGCGCCATGTCATGCGGCGTTCCACATAGCTGGCCACCCAAACGGCAAAGCCCAGCAAGTCGCGCAGGGGATAGAGCCACGGACGCCGCAGGCACTCCCGGTCGCGGCTTACGCCCCATCCGATTGCCACCGCCTCGATCATGCGATTGAGCACAGCCCAGCCCAGAACGGCTGCGCCGGCCACGGGATGCCCCAGTATGGCTCCAGCCACGGCGGCCAGAATGCCCGCGGGCATGGCAAAGACGAACAGCGTGCCGAAGTGGCCCTTGGGCCTCGAACGCCGCGTGCCTCCGGCCCAGCGCACCTGCCGCTGCCACATGCGCTTGAAGCTCATAGGAGGCACCACGTGGGCGATCACATGGCGCGAGAGTGCAACGCTAAAACCTTTGGCGGCAATGAAATCGCCGATGACAAAGTCGTTCGAGAAATAGTCGCCTGTGGCCGCATAGCCGCCAATCGCTTCCAGCGCGTCGCGCCGCACCACGATGGTTGGCCCTAGCCCGAATTTCATGCCCTCCATTAAATTAGCGATCATCACGCCGGCGGTCATCTCCACGCTCATGCCGATCGCGTCCATCAGCGACCAGAAACCTCCGGTGTTGAGTCCGTGGTAGACGCAGGTCAACATACCGGTGTTCTTGTGCAGCAGCGGGGGCACAACCTGCCGCAGATAGTCTCGCTCCACCAGCACGTCGCTGTCGCTGGTGACCAGAATCTCCGCGCGCGCGACCTTGGCCATATTGAAAAAAGAAAACGCCGGTGGATTGGGCCATGTAGGCTCGCCATGCACAATGATTTGCGAAGGCCGCTCCGGGTGGCGCTCCATCACGCGGTGGGCAACGGGCAGCGCCTCGTCTTCCTCCTGGTCCACGCCAAAGATGACTTCGAAGTCCGGATAGTCCTGCGCGAAAAAGCTCTCGAGATTCTCTTCCAGTTGCGGTTCCGTCCCATGCAGCGGCTTGAGCAGCGAGACGAAGGGAAGATCGGCATCGGCAAGCGTGGCTTCAAACTGCCGCTGCTCGCGCCCGATGAGGTGAAAGCGGCGCGCGCCTATCAGTGCCAGCACCAGCACGATGGTTGAAGAGATGGTTCCGATTGCGGCGGCGCCAGCAAGCAGGATTGCGCATTGGAGCATGGTGTTATCTTACCTTTGCCGCGCCTTGACCGGCAATGAAGCGAGCGGCAGCCAGCAGATCGTCGAAGATCCAGCCGGGAGTGGCGGGGTAGCGATGGTCGCGCCCGCCCATGCCGGTGCGCAAAAGAATCGAGCGTACTCCGCTGTTGTGCGCGGCCTGGATGTCGCCCGTGCGGTCGCCGATCATCCAGCTTGACTTGAGGTCGAGGTTCAACTCGCGGGCCGCGAGGCGGATCATGCCGTCGCCCGGCTTGCGGCACTCGCATTCCATCTTCAACTCTGCCCGCTCGCCGGCAAACCCCTTGTCGGGATGGTGCGGGCAGTAATAGATGCCGTCCAGAAACGCTCCCTCGCGGCTTAACTCCATCTCCATGTGGTCGTGAATGCGCAGCAACTCGGCCACGGAACAGTCTCCGCGCGCGATGGTCGGCTGGTTGGTGACCACCACCATGCGGTAGCCGCTCTCGCGCATCATCCGCACGGCCTCCGCCGCTCCCGGCAGCAGCTTGAGCTGCTCGGGGCGCGTGATGAATGGCGTGTCTTCGTTGATCGTGCCGTCGCGATCGAGAAACACCGCAGGCCGCTTCACCGCCAGAGTGCCGCGCTCTACCACTCCCGAACGAATATCAGCCTCCACCGAATCCAGCCGCGTCGGCGTGCCGGCGTCCTTGATGTACTCCGGGCTGCGATAACCATGCAGGTGCGCACCCTCCTTGAGCATCCGCGGAAAGACGTGCTTGCCAAAATCGAGCGGCGACTCGGGAACCGTGAACCCGCTGAGCGCCGAGCGCTTCAGCACATAAAGCGCGGCGTTCACCTGGTTGGGCAACGGCGCGCCCTTTGGATGCGGGCAGCCATAAATGGCCAGGATGCGCCCGTGCTCATCCGTCTCCACCAGGTCCGAGTCCTCGGGATGTTCGTTGGGATGCAGAAACAGCGTGGCCTCCGCGCCGCTGCTCGCATGAGCGCCAAACATGCGGCCCAGATCCACGTTGACCATGGTATCGCCATAAAGGACGAAGAACTCTTCCGGCAGTTGCTCCAGAGCGGCAATTACCGCGCCGGCCGTGCCCAGCGCATGAGACTCGCGAATGCAGTTTAGCTTGAGGCCCCAGGCCGAACCATCGCCGCAGAAGGCCTCGATCTGCGCGGCGCCGTATCCGCACAGCAGCGTGACCTGCTTCACCCCATGGCGCGCCAGCAACTCCAGTTGGTAGGCGAGCATCGGTTTGCCGTTCACCGCCACCAGCGGCTTCGGAAGTCCATTTGTACGCGCGGCCAGCCGGGAGCCCTTGCCTCCGGCCAGTATGACAGCCTTCACGTTCCAGTCCCTTCCCTGCGTGCGCAGACTATTACAGCCCGGAGCGCATTTCTCTCTCTTGTTCTTCGCTCTCGCGCTCTTCGCGCTCCGGATCGAGCGTTGTCGGATTGTAGAAGATAATCTTGCTGCCTTCGCGCTCAAAGCGAAAGGGAATGTGGCGCAGTTCCTTCAAAGCGGCTTTCACCTCTGCCTGGCGATCCCGCCGCACGTAGAGCAGCAGGAATCCGCCGCCGCCCGCGCCCAGAATCTTGCCCCCCACCGCGCCCGCCGCTCGCGCCGCGTCGTACCACGCGTCGATGGCCGGATTCGAAATGCCGCTGGTAAGGCTCCGCTTCAGCAGCCAGGTCTCGTGAAGAATTTCCCCAACGCCGCCTGGATTGCCGCTTTCCAACTCGTGACGCACATCGTAGGCGTGCTGCACCATGCGGTGCATCTGCTGGATCACATCCTGGCGGCTGCCTAGTACCTCGGTCTGCACCTTCAAAATGTCCCCGGCGCTGCGCGTCATGCCCGTGTAAAACATCATCAGGTTGTGTTGGAGTCTTTCGATGGTGGCTGTCGAACATATCAGCGGCTCCACGCTGACCGACCCGTCCTGGTGAAAGTGGTACATGCGCAGATCGCCGAAGGCCGCGGCAAACTGGTCCTGCTTGCCGATCGGATCGCCGCACAGGTCGATCTCCACGTGGCAGGCCAGTTCGGCAAGCTCCTGCGGGGCCACGCGATGGCCCTGGTACGCGTGCAGTCCATTGAGAAGCCCCACGCTGAAGGAACTGGACGAGCCCAGTCCGCTGCCGCGCGAGGGAATGTCGGCGTGCGAAGTAATCTCAATGCCCTTCGATGGTCCCAGCAGATTCAGGCAGTGGCGCACTATGGGGTGCTGAATCTCGTCCACCCGTTGGACTTCCTCGGTGCGCGAGTAGCCGATGCGGATGCTGGAATCGAATCGCTGCTGCAGCGTCAGGTAAACGTACTTGTCAATCGCCACGCTGACCACTGCGCCGCCGTGCTCGCGGTAGTAGCTCGCAATGTCGCTGCCGCCGCCGGCAAAGCTCAGCCGGCATGGAGTCTTGCTGATTATCATTGCCCGTCACTCCGCGCCGTGGCCGCTTGCCTGGCTGTCGCGCGCCATCTTCAAGTCCACCACGGCGTGGATCAGGGCGGTGTGCGCCACCTCGACGATGCCGTATTCTTCCAGCGCCACGTGAAAGTTCACGTCGCCCATGGCGCGCAGCGGGTTGTCCGCCCGAAACCCGCTCATGGTGACCACCCGGCAGTCGAGCCGCCGCGCCGCTTCCACCGCGCGCAGTATGTCCTGCGACCGGCCAGAGCTCGAGATGGCGTACAGCACGTCGCCGGGCCGCGCGTGGTAGCCAAGCTGCCGCGCGAAGACCTCCTCGAAGCCGAAATCGTTGGCCACGCAGGTCAGCGCCGGGGCATCGTTGAAGCACACCGCCGGCATCCGGCCATTGTTCGAGAAATCGATTGCCATGTGCCCCGCAATCGCCGCTGAACCGCCGTTGCCGATGAACATCGTTTTGTTGCCGCGTAAGGTTGCTTCCAGCGAAAGGGCCAGCGCGCTGTCGTAGGCCTGGTCTCGGCTCAGCGTCTCGCCGCGCGGACCGGTGCAATCCACTTCTTCAATCGCGCGCGCCAGTTTCTGGAAATACAGATCAACTTTAGGACTCAAAAAAAGCGTCCTCCTGGGGCGCGGTGGACTACAGGCACTGTCAAATTATATAGGCAGCGTTCGGTCTCCCGCCCGTCCCTCTGCGAACTAGTACTACAGTTGTAGATCTCTCAAATCTCGGGAAATCCGCGAAGATCCGGGCCTGAAGGCCCTTCAAATACCTCCTCATTCAGAGGGCTGAAGCCCTCTGCTCCCTCCGAAATCTTCGATCTACAACTGTAGTACTAGACCGATTCCCATGGCGGATGCGGCCTTTCCGCCCCGCCGACAAAGAAAAACCGGCCTCCAGGGTCCGATTTTCCCGGCAAATGCTACCTCATGGCCGCCAGCACTGCGTCGGCGAACTGCGTGGTGCCGGCCTTGCCGCCCACATCGCGAGTCAGCGTCTTGCCTTCGGCATAAACAGTCTCCAGCGCATTGTGCACACGGTCTGCGGCGGCTTCTTCGTCCAGGTGGCGCAGCATCAGCACAGCGGATTGCAACAGCGCCGTGGGGTTGGCAATATCCTTGCCCGCGATGTCGGGCGCCGAGCCGTGAACCGCTTCGAAGATGGCGCAGTTGAGGCCGAGATTGGCGCCGGGCACCAGGCCCAGCCCGCCCACCAAGCCCGCGCACAAATCGCTAACGATGTCGCCGTAGAGATTTTCGAGCAGCAGCGTGTCGTACTGATAAGGGTTCATCACCAGTTGCATGCAGGTGTTGTCGATGATGTGCTCGCCGTAAACGACGTCGGGAAATCCCTCGGCGACCTGGCGCGCGCAGCGCAGAAACAGCCCATCCGACAGCTTCATGATGTTGGCTTTATGAATGGAGTGAACCTTCTTGCGGCCGTGCTTGCGGGCGTACTCAAAGGCGAATTTGGCGATGCGCGTGGAGCCTTTTTCGGTGATGACCTTGATGGCCTCCACCACGCCGGGAACCACTTCATGCTCCAGGCCCAGGTACTCGCCCTCTGTGTTTTCGCGCACAATGATCAGGTCTACGCCGGGCCAATGCGTTTCGAGGCCGGGAAGATTTTTGATGGGGCGGAAGTTGGCGAAGAGATCGAATCTTTTTCTCAGCGTGACATTGATGCTCTTGAAACCGCCGCCGATTGGGGTCGCGACCGGTCCCTTGAGGGCCACGCCGTTGCGCTCGATGGATTGATAGAGCGCGGCGGGAATGTATTCGCCATAGATATCGAAGGCCTCGGCCCCGGCGGCAAACCGCTCCCACTCAAACTGCACTCCGGTGGCTTCGAGGATGCGCACGACGGCCTGCGTGACTTCGGGGCCAATGCCGTCGCCGGGAATCAGGGTTACTTTGTGCGTCTTCTGCTCAGCCATTGCCTTTCCTCCCAGCTTCCACCAGTCATTTCTTGAGCTTTCCCGTTCCGCGTCCGCCCAGCAGCCCTTCCAACTCTTGCTTGAACTCGCGCACATCCTTGAAGTCGCGATAAACCGAGGCGAAGCGGATGTAGGCTACGGTGTCCAGCACCTTGAGTTGGTCCATAATCAGTTCGCCGATCTCGGCCGTGGTGCGCTCGCGCTCCGGCGCGTCCACCAGAAAGGCCTCGGCGGAGTCCACGATGGCCTCCAGGTTTTTCAACGGTACGGGACGCTTTTCGCAGGCGCGCAGCAGGCCGTTCAAGACCTTCTGCCGGTCAAATCGCTCGCGCCGGCCGTCTTTCTT
>Ga0224559_1002215_pt1 | contig 10145 bp, 10 predicted proteins | sample 714S33034metaG_FD_180676 | JGI IMG/M metagenome (GOLD analysis project Ga0224559, IMG submission 180676) | Peat soil microbial communities from Stordalen Mire, Sweden - 717 S3 30-34 | ecosystem: Environmental > Terrestrial > Soil > Wetlands > Peat | place: Sweden: Norrbotten County, Stordalen... | reverse complement strand
GTGCGCTTCCTGCAACCCGCGGGTGTTCATCCTGAAGATCGCCGCGAAAGCGCGTAATTGGTCGCGGCTCAGGCTCAGTTCCTGCTCCATGACAAACCACCGCACTCCCTCAGTGCAGGGCGGGGTGGTCAGCGAGCCGGTGTAGGTCCAATAGCCGCGGTCTGCGGGCAGCAAGCCGCCCGCACTCACCATCTCCTGAATCTTTTCGGTTGCTCCGGCGGTTATAGGCAGGTGCGGCCACAGCGCCGCCAGCACGGCGTTGGGGTTGCCAAGATCCTCGATCAGCCGCACGGCCACCACGGCCAGCTTGCCATCGGCGCTCCGATGTAGCAGATGCACGTCCATGTCGCTCAGCTTGCCCCTCACCGCCTGCTCGCCTGGGTGGTGGAAGTCGAACTCGACCAGTTCATAGCGCACGCCGCCGGCCACGATGTAGCTGCCTGGGTTCACATGCGCCACGATGGTGTGGCCGTCGTTTTTGAGCGTTACCTGCCCGGCGATGTAGTGAAACTCAATGGGCGTGAGCGCCTTGTTCAGGTGGGCGCCGCGAATGTCGAGGGGCGACTGCTCATGCCCCTTCGAGCAGGCCTGATACGCCGGGTCCAGCTTGCCCCAAACCAGCGGGCCGGTCTTACCCTGATAGCTCCAATTGGCGGTTTGCGCGGCAATTTGCGTGGCGGACAGCGCAGCCACGCCCAGCGCAAGAACGGCAAGTGCGGAAAAGCGCATGAAAATCTCCTCGATCGAGACAACAAGTTACGATCCCGCATGAATTCTATTGCATAGACGCTACAGTGGGAAAAAGAAATGGGACCCATCGCCCGATGGGTCCCATTGTCATGACTGCGATTTTGCGCAGCCGGTTTACTTGGCTGCGGCGACCAATCCTGCTTGCTCAGCCAGGGTGGCTGCCTTGTCGGTGGCCTCCCATGTGAAATCAGGATCGTTGCGGCCGAAGTGGCCGTAAGCAGCGGTCTTCTGGTAAATGGGCCGGCGCAGGTCCAGGCTCTCGATGATTTTCTTAGGAGTCAGTTCGAAGTTTTTCCGCACCAGTTCGGTCAGCTTGGACTCGCTGATCTTGCCTGTGCCGAAGGTGTCAATCAGCACACTCACCGGCTCAGCTACGCCAATGGCGTAGGCCAACTGCACCTCGACGCGCTCGGCCAGCCCCGCCGCCACAATGTTCTTGGCGATGTAACGGGCCATGTACGCCGCTGAGCGATCGACCTTCGTCGGATCCTTGCCGCTGAAGGCGCCGCCGCCGTGACGGCCCATGCCCCCGTAGGTGTCCACGATGATCTTGCGGCCGGTCAGGCCGGTATCGCCCATCGGTCCGCCAATCACGAATCTTCCCGTCGGATTGATGTGGTACTTGGTGCGTTCGTCCAGCCACTTGGCCGGCAGCACAGCCTGGATCACGTACTTGAGAATGTCGGCGTGCAATTCTTCGTTGGAGATGTTCTCGGAGTGCTGGCTGCTGATGACCACGGCGTCGATGCGGGCGGGTTTGCCGTTCTCGTCGTACTCGACCGTGACCTGGCTCTTGCCGTCGGGGCGCAGATAGGGCAGCTTGCCGCTCTTGCGCACTGCCGTTAACTGGCGGCAGAGCTTGTGGGCCAGCGAGATGGGGGCCGGCATCAGTTCAGGGGTTTCATTCGAGGCATAGCCGAACATCATGCCCTGGTCGCCTGCGCCGCCGGTGTCTACGCCTTGCGCGATGTCTCCGGATTGCTTGTTGATGGCCGATATGACGGCACAAGTGTTGGAGTCGAAGCCGTAGAGGGCGTTGTCGTAGCCGATTGAGGCAATAACGCCGCGCACCAGGCCCTGGAGATCGACGTAGGCTTTGGTGGTGATCTCACCGGCAACGACCACCAGGCCGGTGGCCGTCAGCGTCTCGGCGGCGACGCGGCTGTACGGATCCTGCTCCAGGCAGGCGTCCAGAATGGCGTCGGAAATCTGGTCAGCTATCTTGTCCGGATGGCCTTCGGTAACGGATTCAGAGGTAAACAAAAAACGGTCGCTCAACTTCGGATTCCTCCTTCGGATTCCTCCCCTTAGAGGGGATTACAGTTGGTGGCCTGCCGCGGTGACTGTTTCACTCTGGATGATCCGGCAAGAAGAGGGGAAAAACTTCCTCTCCTCGCGTCGGCCACTCTCCCGCATCAAGACACGCCCACACCGCCAAGCTATGCGCCTGGGGTGCATAGTTCCATGGTAATCGTCCCTGGCAGCCGAGGGCAAAGACTTGCATTGAACGGGGAGCTGGGCGCACTCAAAGGGGATGTAGGCAAGGTGAACCGCAACAGGCGGCTTGGGCGCGTGCTCTGTGGCGGGCGCCTTGCAGAAAAGCCGCCCGAAGGCCGCCGTCAGCGATCGATCCGAAAGAGAACGCGGGACAACAGAGCGTGGACCGTGGGCTGGTGCATGGGCAGCAGCGTGGGCCACCAACCGGCGCGCAAGCCATAGTAGCGCACGGCCAGCCAAACGCCTGCGGCCACCACCAGCAACAGCAGGATCGCTCCAATCAGGCGCAAGCGCCTCTCAGCTGCGTCGTGGCGCTGGATGCGAGCCTTGCCCACATTCGACGCAAACTCCAGCCAACTGCGGTCCTCGTCGATCCCCTGGCCGCTGGCAACAGAAGCCTTGAGAAAACGCTCCGTCCAGTAGCGCTGGTTCAGCCCGACGGCGCTCGCGTAGCCGCGCACAATTCCTTTGCTCAAAATCCCGCCAGGAAGCAGAGCAAACTTCTCCTGCTCCAGCGCCTCAAGGTGCTGGCGGCTGATCTTGGTCACCGCCGTGATGTCTTCCAGCGCTATGCCGCGAGACAACCGCTCCATGCGCAGGTCTTTTCCGAAACTGCCCATCGCTTACCAAAAAACGGTACCAGTACCCAGTGAGATTTACCCCTTCACAATAAACCTGGCTGTGCCCCTGGTCAAACCCATCTGCGGCTTTCCTTAAAGGAAATTTATTGCATTTTCCATTTATTTTCATAGGGTTGCAGATCTCTCCGGGCAGAATGGGTAGAAACTGTCCATTCCTTATGCCGTGCGCGCCACCCCCTTCGGCTGCACACTGGGCAGGCTCATGCCTTGTTTTTGGTTCTGCGGCAAGGGCGGCGATTGACCCGCACCTACCTAACCGGCCCGCCAACCCTGGGCTGTTACCCTGAAAGCGAGGGTTTTTCAAGCAATCTGCTGCCTCACGGAGCCATCGTCGGGAATGAATAAGCTCATCTTTGCCAATCTGCTGCACCGCCCAGTCCGCTCCATCATCAGCGTGCTGGCCGTGGCCATTGAAGTCATCATGATCCTGTCGATCGTGGGCATCTTCATGGGCATGTTGAACGATAGCAAGCAGCGCACCAACGGCATCGGCGCGGATTTGGTCGTGCGTCCCTCCAACACCAGCTTTGTGGCCGGCGTGAGCGGCGCGCCCATGCCGATCCGGACTGCCGAAGTCTTCCGCCGCATGAACCACGTGGCTGTGGCCTCGCCGGTAATTACCAACTTCTCCATGGCCGGCTCGGTGGAGATTCTCTATGGCATAGATTACAAGAGCTACAACGCGCTGAAGCCCTTTACCTGGGTGGAGGGCGGGCCGTTTAAGGATAAGGAGCCCTACGACGTAATCGTGGACGATGTCTTCGCGCGCACCGGCAAGGGCTACCACGTCGGAGATCCGATCAAGATTCTCAACCATGACTTCCGCATCTGCGGCATTGTGGAGAGCGGCAAGGGCGGGCGCAAACTGGTGCCCATCGAGACGCTGGGCGCGTTGACCGGCGCCGACGACAAGGCTTCAGTCATTTACCTGAAGGCCGACAACCCGGCCCATATTGATGCGATCCGGCAGGAGATCATGGCCACCCCGGGACTTGAAAACTACAACGTGCAGACCATGGAAGAGCTGATCTCGCTCTACACACCGTCGCGGTTTCCGGGCTTCGACCTGGCGTTGAACGTGGTCATCACGATTGCCGTCATCGTTGGCTTTTTGGTGATCTTTCAGACCATGTACACAGCGGTGCTCGAGCGGACGCGGGAGATCGGAATTCTCAAGTCGATGGGCGCTTCCAAGTCGGCCATTGTAGGCATGGTGCTGCGCGAGTGTTCGGTGCTGGCCGTTGCCGGTGTGCTGGTGGGCATTGCAGCCACCTATGGCGTCCGAACGTTACTGAGCGTGAGATTCCCCTCTTTCAGCTTCGAACTGACAGCAGCCTGGATCGCCAAGGGAGCGGCCATCGCTTTTGCGGGAGCCGTCTGCGGCGCTCTTTACCCGGCTTGGATGGCCGCCCGCAAGGACCCCATCGACGCTCTGGCCTACGAGTAGGATTTGATCTGGGAACAGGCCTCGGGAAATCCGGTCCGCTTCTCCGGCAAAATCCTCCCGATGGAGTCCGCCCCCGCCGTCGTACACTGGAGTCGTTTACTCCGCAATGCGGAAGTTCACCTGGCGGCAATGCCAGGCTTGGATTGAAACCATGAAGAAGCTTGCCATCGGCCTCTACGCCGCCATGACCGTCGCCCTCATGGCCTGGGGTTTTTACCAGGCCATCTACGTTGCCCCTGACGAACAGACCATGCACGAAGTGCAGCGCATCTTCTACTACCACGTACCCTCGGCCATGGTCGCCTTCCTCTTCTTCGCCATCAGCCTAGCCGGTTCCATCGGTTTCCTCGCCTTCCGCCGCAACCATCCGGAGTGGGCGCAGGCCGCCGATGCCTGGGCGCTGGCGGGCGCCGAAGTGGGCGTCGTCTTCTGCACCGTAGTCCTCATCACCGGGCCGCTCTGGGGACGTCGCGCCTGGGGCATCTGGTGGACCTGGGACGCCCGGCTGACCACCACCCTCGTCCTTTGGCTCATCTACGTCAGCTACCTGCTGCTGCGCCGTTTTGCCGCCGGCCCCCAAGTCCAGACGCTGGCCGCCGTCCTCGGCATCTTCGGCGCCCTCGATGTGCCTATCGTCTATATGTCTAACCGCTGGTGGCGCACCCAGCACCCAGCGCCCGTCTTCGGCGGCGGCCCGGACTCCGGCATCAAGGACCCCGCCATGCTGCACGCCTTCGCCTGGAACGTCCTCGCCTGGCTGGCCTGGGGTCTGCTCATCCTCGCCCTGCGCTACCACGTCGAGCGCCAGCACCAGAAATTCGCCGCCCAGGAAGCGCAGCGAGCCCTGAACGCCTGAAAGCCACTTCACGACGAAAAAGCGGAGAAAAAATAATGGACCCAAGAGCGATTCTCGATCACCAGTTCACCGTCGCCGCCTATGCCATCACCTGGGCCATCCAACTGGGCTATCTGGCCTGGCTCGGCCTGCGCTGGCGCGCGCAAAAGCGCGATGCCGCCCACTCGGCCCGCACCCCCCGCTGAATCATCTCCGCACCCCGCCCCGGCAACAGGCCCTGGTATCCTCCGGCCCCGCCTGTCGGTAGGCCCGCTCACTCGTTGTTCCCTAGTTTCTCCTTCGATTTCATCTGTAGCGACAGGCCCGGAACGTCTGTTTCCGGTCATCGATCTTCTTCCTTCTTTAGATTTTCCTAATCCTTCCGATCTTCCAAATGGAAACCAGTGTGCTGGGAAAACTGTATCTAGCTTTGCGGATCTCCGGCGCGGTGAATGCGCCAGAAGATGAGTTGTGCCTCTGTGCAGATTTGACCAGCCTTGGGAATCGCAATTCTGAAGAATACTACCCAAGGGGTAGCAAAACGACAGCACATCTCTTTGCAGTGCGAGATGTGTCTGAAAGCGGCATTTGATGACTTCGGCCTTTGCTGGAAGAACAGTGAGGCTGAGGATGTACCCATTCCTATCCACCCTGCCCGGCGAACCGGGAGAACGGAAATCACTATGCCTGCCGATTTTGGTGAAATCGCCGCCTACCACCACATGGAAGCCGCCCGGCATTACGCACTCGCGCAGGCCGCACGCGAACAGGAAAGCTTCGGTGAAGCCGAGTATCAGGCCGAGCTGGCTGCGCGCTGGGACGAAGCCGCGCGAGAGCAAACGATTGAGATGCGGCGGGAACCCGCCCGGCACATTGCAAATCAAGGGCTGCACCGCTGGCCCCCAGAGCCGGAGCGCGTTCCCTCTGCCGCCGCCTGTTTGGGGGCCGTTCAGCACGGAGCCCAACGCATTGCTCTGGCAATCCAATCTCTGGCCAAGCGGAATGCTCCCTCCCACGGCTTGTCGCTCCGCTGATCGCGGCTAAAGCCTCGCCAAAATTGCCAGGGAACCCGGCCTGTCTGTTCTCGCGGGCCGGAACTTATTCCTAAAGTTATAAATCGAAGATTCCAGAGGGAGCAGTGGGCTTCAGCCCACTGAAAGAGAGCAAATTTGCGAGGCCTTCAGGCCCGGTCCTTTGCCGCTCTTTGAGTACTTGAAGGAAATCCAACTCGAGAATTGGTTGCACAAATAGGTGTTGTATCAGGGCACGACTTCAGTCGTGCCGAAAAGTGCCAGTAAACAGAAGGAATTAGCCCCTGAGGGACATTCCTCGTCGGCTGAAGCGCATTCATACAGCCCGTTCTGGTCTTACGGCAGTTTGAAGGCCTTGACGGCAATGGCGTTGGGAGCGCGGCCGGCGGGAAGCAGGGTAAAGAGTGAGCGCGAGGCAGTGCGGACCACGGCTACGTCGCCCGAGCGTGCATCGACGACAAAGAGCAGCAGGCCGGAATTGGAAAACGCCATTGCCGATGAACCGTCGCCGACATGGATCGAGCCGATGCGCTTGCCTTCGTCAATTGCGTAAACGGTCACGTACTGGGAACTGAAGTTGGCTACATAGAGCATGGAGTTGTCGGCCGAGACCAGGCCGCGGACGGGATTGTCTCCGATTGTGGTTGCGCCGCTGACGTCGTCGGTGTTGGTGATGATTTCAGAGATGGAGTTGGAAAGCGAGTTCAAGGCGAACACTTCGCCGCCGTCCGGCTTCAGAGCCAACTGCAACGGCGCCTGCCCCACGTCGAGCAGAGCCTCCAGACGGTCGGGTTGAGCGGGGACAAACTGCGCATGGCCGGGTTGAGCCGGATGAGCTTCGGAGTGAGCCAGGGCGATAACCATGATCTGGTGGCCAGCCGAGCAGGCCACAAAAGCTTTAGAGGAATCAGGAAGGATCACGACGTCGGATGCGCCGGGGCAGCCCTCAAAGGCCTGGCGAACGCGATGGGCAGCCAGATCAATGAGGCTGACCGAGTTGGCCTTGCGGTTGGCGACGACCAGGGTTTTGCCGTCGGGAGAGAGACGGGCCGCGACCGGCTCCTCGCCGGCGCCGATGGCCGCGATTTCGCGGCGCGCCTTCAGATCCAGAACAGAGATGGTGTTGGAGCCGGAGTCGGCCACATAGGCCAGGTCGCCTTTGGGATCAATCTCGATGGAGACCGGCTGGCGATGAACATTGATCGTGGCCGCAACGGTGTTGTTTTCAGCGTTGATCACCGAGACCGAGCCCTGCCCCTCCGCGGCGCCGGAGTTGACCACGTAAACTTCGTTTCGAGTGGGGCTGATGGCCACGGCTACGGGCTTCTGTCCGACCGCAATCTCGCGGTCGAGACGGACATTCACCACGTCGAAGACACTCACCGTGCCGCTGTCGCCATTGGTGACATAAGCGTATTCGCGATAGTTGGCCGGGTACTGCGGAAAGTCGTGAGGGCGGCAGCCGGTGAGGGCCAAGGCCAGCACGGCGAAGATCATGAGGCGAACTGGCGGCATCTTTGACAGGTTCATGGAATGAGTCCAGCGTTCTAACTTAGCCCGAATGGTCTTGCCCGACGGGGTAATCATGCGTTCATGCTCTGGCGGCTTTGGCGTGAATGCCGCGTGGCAGCTTGCGGCCCACGACTGGAGCGATCTGTTCCAGTTCATTCATCATGCTGGCAAACTGGCCGGGATAGATGGACTGGGGACCGTCGGAGAGAGCTTTTTCGGGATGGTCGTGAACCTCGACGATGATGCCATCGGCGCCCGCGGCCACCGCGGCCCGCGCCATCGGCAGCACGCTTTCGCGCTTGCCGGTCCCATGGCTTGGATCGACCAGGATGGGCAGGTGGCTGACGCGCCGGACGGAGGGGATGATGCTCAGGTCGAGGGTGTTGCGGGTGTGGTCAGTAAAGGTGCGTACGCCGCGCTCGCAGAGGATAACTTCATAATTCCCTTCGCTCATCACGTATTCGGCGGACATCAAAAACTCTTCCAGGGTTGCCGAGAGGCCGCGCTTGATGAGCACCGGCTTGCGCAGTTGGCCGGCGCGCTTGAGCAGGGAGTAGTTCTGCATATTGCGGGCGCCAATCTGCACCACGTCGGCCCATTCGGCCACCAGATCCAGGCTCTCGTTGTCGATGGCTTCGGTGACAATGCGCAACCCGAAGCATTCGCGGACCTCGGACATGATGCGCAGCGCTTCAAGGCCGAGGCCTTGAAATGCGTAAGGCGATGTGCGGGGCTTGTACGCGCCGCCGCGAAAGAACTGCGCGCCCGAGGCGGCCACCTGCTCGGCAATGGCGAAGGCCTGTTCGCGGCTCTCAATGGAGCACGGCCCGGCAATGATGGCCAGATCCTGGCCGCCGATGCTGGCATCGGTTCCCGCGAACCGGATGACGGTGTCTTCCTGTTTCACGTCCCGGCTGGCCAGTTTGTAGGGTTTGGAAACACGGATTACTTCGGCGACGCCGGATAGCTCTTCGAGGTCGCCGCGGTCCACTTCGCCCTGGTTGCCAGTGATGCCAATCGCCGTGCGCTGAGCTCCGGGAAGTGGATGAGCACGAAAGCCCAACTGCTCAATGTGTTCGCAGACCGCCTGGATTTCCTCCTGCGTTGCCTGCGCCTTCATAACAACCAGCATGACTGGACCCCTCGAATCCTCAGTCTATAGCAAGACCAGAGTTGCTGTTCCCAGAGGCAATGTCCTCAATTGGCTTTTTCTTCTCCGGGGTTCCCAACGAGCGGACTTTACTCGTTGGGTGGAAGTAAAAGCCGCCTTGCAAACCCTCAAGAAGGGCTTATTCACTCTGGTTTTGCTCTATAACGCAGAATCCAGTCCTCCTGTTCCTGCGTTTGAGGCACCAGAACGCCGCGGGCCGCCTGGATGGCCACCAAAGCCTTCTCGGGTTTCCATCCCAGATGGACCAGTGCGCAGGCTGCCGTGACGGTAGACCGGCCGATGCTGCCCCGGCAATGCACGCCAATCGCTTCCCCGGCGCGGAGGCGGTCTGCCAGCCCAGATACGAAACTTCGGAAGGAAGCCGTGTCCGGCGGAAGATGTGTGTCGGGAATTGGGTAAGAGAGACACTCCAATCCAATACGAACGGCTGCGGGGCCTTCGTCCGCCAGGTCAAGCAGGACGGCTTCTTCCTCTTCCAGCAGCGAAACCAGGGTTTGAATGCCCTTCTGTTGGATGCGGAGCAGCTCGTCCTCAAGCCTCTTGCCGCCGCGCGGGCAAAGAACAATTGCCAGCCGGACGGGCGGATTGCCTTTAATCCAGAAAACGCCGTTCATGACTCCCAGACTCTCACAAACCTTTCGATGCGGTCTCGGACACTGGGGATGCCGAAGCCCAGCGCGGCGCCGTCTTCGATCAGCGGAATCAGCTTGTCCAAATCCGGGCCGGAGTGAGCACCGGTGGGAGCAAAGCGAACGCGCGGAATCGGAGTGGTCATATCAGTTCTGATGATAGACGGTAAGCAGGCGAGTAGACTGCGGCAACCTTGAACCAGAATCTACGAAAAATGCTCCCATCCGTGCGCTTCGAGCGGTTGCGGTCCCTCCGGCATAAGCAGGGTCATGGCAGATTGGCCTGTGCGGGGTTTTGCGACGCGGCCGATTCTTGTGATTTTGACACCCGCGATGGAGCGGGGAACGCGGGCTGAAGGCGGAGCGGCGAAGAGCAGTTCGTAGTCCTCGCCGCCGTGGAGGGCCTGATCGAGGGTTGCTGCTGGGTGGGTAGGCACAAGGGCCGCATCGACCTCGGCAGCCACGCCGGATTCCTCGCAGAGATGCGCCAGGTCCGTCGAGAGACCGTCGCTCAAGTCGAGGGCGGCTGAGGCCAGACCGTGGCGTTGCAGCCAGAGTCCCTGCTTGATGCGCGGCTGAGGGTAGAGGTGCGCGGCGAGCTGCGCTTCCAGCTTCCTGGGAATCCGGGGTGG
>Ga0224559_1002214_pt1 | contig 10146 bp, 10 predicted proteins | sample 714S33034metaG_FD_180676 | JGI IMG/M metagenome (GOLD analysis project Ga0224559, IMG submission 180676) | Peat soil microbial communities from Stordalen Mire, Sweden - 717 S3 30-34 | ecosystem: Environmental > Terrestrial > Soil > Wetlands > Peat | place: Sweden: Norrbotten County, Stordalen... | reverse complement strand
TCCCGTTGTACCGGCAAAGAACGAGATGCCGAGACGGGCCTCGATTACTTCGGGGCGAGGTACTTCTCAGGGGCGCAGGGGAGGTTTACAAGTGCGGATCCAAAGGTGATCAGCGGACAGAAACTGAGCGATCCACAACAGTGGAACATGTACTCGTACACGCGAAACAACCCGCTGCAATTTGTGGATCCTGACGGAAAGGAGCTGCGACTCGCCCAAGGGGCCGACGCCAGCAAGCTTATCCCTGTATTGGCTCACGCTTACACGAAGGCGGAATTCCGCACGAAGTTTGATGCGCTTGCCGCATCCAAGAACGTTCACCTGGTCAACAATGTTGGTATCAAGCAAGACCCCGCAAAGGAAATTCTGGGAATTGTAGAGGAGGGTCACAACCTCCCGAAGCCGGCGGATCCGAGTCAGCCGATTTCCAATACCAACCTCGTAAACACGATCGAGTTGGACAATACCTTCGTGCTCGGCCCGCATGTAACCCCCGAGGGACAGGACTTTGTGGTTGGGCACGAGTTCGACCATGGTGTCAAGATTGACAGCGACCCAGCGGGGCAAATTGCGCAGCACAACGATCCCACAGGAGCGAAAGCCCAGGAGGATGCGGCCAATAAGGCGGGAAATGAGATAGCCGGGCAGAAGCCCTCGATGTCGACCGAGAAGGCGACACAGGCTGTAGAGAAGGCGCTCGGGTGCAGCACAGACAGCGCGGGGAAAACAACATGCAAGTAGAGCAGCCCTGCGCCAAGGCGCCTCGCGTTCTGCTGGCTTTCCCGGAGGGAAGGAGGATTGAAGCGTTCGCCCGTGCGGTGATAAACCCATTGCTCGGTCTCCTTCTTTGCGCGACTCCGGCAGTAGCCCAAGAAAGCCTTAGGACCGTCGTGGAAAATGCGAAAGCGGCTCCGGTGGTGCTCATCCCGTTCGCGGATGGTCCGGGCTTCACTGTTCGAAACGTTTCTCAGCGTGCGGTCACCCGCATTCAGTTCGCCTGTGTGGCGCCCGGAAGCACCAATGCCCAGTCCGCCAAGGTTAGGTTCAAGATGCTCGAACAGCCATTGGACCTCGACTCCAGCGGGCCGGGCAGTCAGCAGAATCGTAGAGGTTATGGGCAGGAGCAGTCGATCTGCGCACACCAGGGTTCTGCGATTACGGTTTTGGAGGTGGCTTTCAAGGGCGGCAAGAAATGGCGGCTTCCGCACCAGGTCCGCGACGATGACTACACCTACGATAAATCCGAGGGAGACTCCATGATTCGGTGATCGGCGGCGGCGGGGACGAAGAACGGAAAAGGGGACAGACGCGTTTTCGTACAGGGGAAAGGTGACAGACGCATTTACGATTGACGCAGTATGGCTACGACGAACCGTCGCGGAGCCCACGACGCCCCAATGCTTTGCAGGATTCCGGAATCTGCGGGTATGACGTGCCTGTCACGTGAGCTTCCGCCGGCATCCGCGCTGACCGCGCCGCATTTTACCGGCAAAGAACGGGATGCGGAGACGGGCCTCGATTTCTTCGGGGCGAGGTACCTGTCGAGCGCGCAAGGGAGATGGACGACGCCGGATTGGTCGGTGATCGCAACGCCGGTGCCGTACGCGAAGCTGAGCAATCCGCAGAGCCTCAACCTGTATACCTACGTTTTGAACAATCCCCTCGGCTTTGCTGATCCGGATGGGCATTTTGCGCCTCTGAGCGACGATGAGGAAACACGCAAGAGGCAATTGGCCGGATACAAACATGCCGTGGGAAAGCAGGCGGGCGCATACCTTTACGACAACGTTGTTGAGGGCAAGCATTACGTCGGAATCTATACCAATGGGCAAGATGGCAAAGGCCCTTCGTTTGAGAGCATCAACGGGGCCTCAAAACAGATCGGCGCCATCATCGGAGACCAAGGCCGCGAACTCAGGATAAATTTTGTCCCTCAAGGGACTGAGATTGGGAAATTCACGATTGGTCCTGTGGACGCGGGTCAGAGTCCTGCGGTTACGTCATGGTCAAACGGTGGCAGAACGGCAACCGTGAACGTGACATCCGGAGGTTACGGAGAGTTGTCCGGTGATCAGACAAGCGACCGTAAATCAACTTGGATCTCATTTGCTGACATCCTTAGTCACGAAGCCGGGCATGCTTATAGCCGTTGGTACCTGGGAGACAGCGCGGGCAAAGGGAACTCTGTTCGTATGGAGAACGTTACTCGCCAGATAGAGGGTGGGCCGACACGCACGAACCACGACGAGCAGGGGGACGTTGGTAAAACAACCTTCTGAGAAATGGGAGAGTGATGTATTACTTCAGGCACACGGCCGTCTTGGCCCTTCTGTTCAGCGCAGGTTCCTGCATTGGGCCGACTCAGAAGGGCGATCGCAGTCACGGTCTGAAGCTCACGGCGCGTCGGATTGGCGGTGCCATGCCGGAACTAAATGGGGCTTTCCTGTATAAGGCGGACCTGTCGAATGAAGGCGGCGCTCCGGCGAGTATTGAAGCGGTACCAATGGGCGGGGGCTACGCGGGTGAAGGACGTTTCTTCGCGTGCAGTCTGCAAACTTGGGATAACAGTAATAATCGCTGGATATTTCGATGGCGTGCCAAGCTGTCCGATCATGGGCACGCGCCAACCATTACGGTGGGAGTTAAGCCGGGGCAGCACTTAGACGTCTGCGGGATGTTCCTGCCTTTTCAGCCTGGCACGGCCGGAGACTGCGCGCGCTTTTCTTTCCAGACTCGTTGGGACGAAGCCGCTTCTCTGACAGTCTATTCGGACACGTTTGTCATCGGAGGGCTGGTTTCGGCCAAGGACCGTTCCTGTGTGACAAGTGACCATTCCACCGGGGAAGGACAAACCGGGGTCGGTGTTTCGAAGGGGAAAACGGGCCAGCCCTGAAGCGCGCCGCCGCTGGTTCCTGGCGGTTACTGGAAGAACGGCGCTTCGCACCGGCTGAAGGGTGACACGCCACGCCCGCTGCGGGTTCGGCGCGGGCGCAGCGTGGCCGCCTTCGAAACTCGCCCCGGCAACAGTTTGTATACAGAATGCAACAGAAGGCAACTGTTTGTAACAGCCGATGACCGCGATTCGGCGCCGGGCAACAGAAGGTAACAGAATGCAACAGAGAGTAACAGCCCGACCCTCTCCGCAGCCATTGAAAGCCGGGTAGTGGAACATAAAGGGGAGCATATGCTCCCCTCAAAAAATGGCATCAACGACAGACCGCTCAGCAACTTACCCGGTGTGCGCGAACCGCCGCGGCGTATGACAAGCGAATACGGCGCTGTTTTCGCTCTCAGCGGGGGGCCGGAGCGGTTTTCCGCCGCGCGGCGGCGGTGTTTCTGAGCAAGACACCATCCCTAAGCCTGACGGCTTAGGTCCGGCGTTGCCGGGGCGATGCCCAACAGAAGCCCACCAGCGGCCCAACGTGTTGGGTGTGTGGTGGGTGTTTGTTGGATCAGCGGTAGGCGTCGCGGCGATTGCGGACGCCGGTGATCTGGATGGTGGTTTCGTCCGAGTGATCGAAGAACACCCGGTGGTCGCCGCAGCGGAGCCGGAAGCCGGTGAGTGGCGGCTTCAGCTTCTTCACGTCGCCGGTGCGGTTGGCCAGGTACCGGTCCACGCAATTGAGAATCTGCATCGCGGTTCCCCGCTCGATGGCGCGCAGATCGGCGCGGGCTTCCGGCGACCAGATGACCGCGATCCGCTCCGGGGCGGTTTCGTCGCTCACTGGTGCAGCCCGAACTCGCGCAGGATCTCTTCGTGCGGAATGCCCTCGCCGCGAGCGAGCGATGCACGGGCGCGGTCCAGCGCCGCGGCCGTCTCAGGTGCGATCTCTTCCTCTTCCGTGGGAGCCAGTGCCAGCGAGCGCGCCAGCGGTTCCACCATCACTTCCAGCAGACTCCGCACGGCGTTCAGCTTCGCGGCCGGCAGCAGATCCAGCAGCGCGTGGGCTTGCTGGCGTTCCTGATTGAGATTCGCTTCCATGGTATTCCTCTTAGCGGCTAAAGCTCGGCCATCACCCGGCTGACCCTGGAGCGCTTCACCAAGCTGTCGAGCACGATCAGGAGCGCCTTCTGATCCTCGTCGGAAAGCTGATCCACTTTCTTGTACAGGCGGTGCAACTCCGGGTTGTGGATGTGGGCATCGCCGTTGGTTTCCTTCCTTCCGGCCAACTCGTCGAGACTGACATCGAGGATGTCCGCGATCTTGACAACCGTGCCGAACAGCGGCGTGGCGTCGCCGTTTTCCCAGCGGGTGTAAACGCGGGGGCTGATGCCGAGCAGTTCGGCCACACGGGTCTGGGTGACCTTGCGAGCCATGCGGAGTTGCCTGAGCCGTTGATGAAAGTCCGTCATATTCCAGTCGGGCGGAAAGCCGCGAACCTGGCTCATGATAAAACCTCCTCGAAAAGGTCCTGCTTGAAACTGTCCACAGTGTCAGTATACACTACGACACAGTAGTCAATTGACGGATTTTGGAAGGAGGCCTGGTTTTCATGGCGCGCATCCCGGACGAAGAGATCGAGCGGCTAAAGAAGGAAATCGCCATCGAGCGGTTGGTGACGGGCTTCGGGGTCGAGTTGAAGCGGACCGGGGCGAACCTGGTGGGGCGGTGCCCGTTCCACGACGACCGGACGCCGTCGCTGATCGTGACGCCGGAGACGAATCTGTGGCGGTGCATGGGCAAGTGCAATGTCGGCGGATCGACCATCGACTGGGTGATGCGGACGCGCGGGGTCAGCTTCCGCCATGCCGTCGAGTTATTGCGCGCCGATCATCCGGCTTTGTTCCGTGCAACGACAGCCGCTGGAGACGGCCGCGTGATTCGCCGGGGCAGCACGGCGAAGCTCGCATCGCCGGTCACGTTGGACGCCGACGACCAGCAGACCTTGCGCGACGTGGTGAGCTTCTATCACGACACGCTGGTAAACTCGCCGGAAGCGTTGCGATATCTGGAAAGCCGTGGCCTGGCGCATCCGGAAATGATCGGCCACTTTCAACTGGGCTTTGCCAATCGCAAGCTGGGGCTGACGCTGCCGGACAAGAACCGGAAGGCCGGAGCGGCGCTGCGCGGGCGCCTGGAAAAGCTCGGCATCCTGCGCGCCGAAAGCGGCCACGAGCACATGAACGGTTCCGTCGTGTTCCCCATCTTCGACCTTGCGGGCAACGTGCTCGGCATGTACGGGCGCAAGATCAACGACAACCTGCGCACGGGAACGCCGATGCACACGTACCTGCCGGGACCGCACCGTGGCGTGTGGAACGAAGAGGCGCTCATCGCGTCGAAGGAGATCATTCTGTGCGAGTCGATCATCGACGCGCTGACGTTCTGGTGCGCGGGGTTCCGCAACGTGACGGCCAGCTACGGCGTCAACGGCTTCACTGACGATCACCGCAGCGCGTTTCAGAAGCACGGCGTTCAGCAAGTCTGGATCGCTTACGACCGCGACGACGCCGGCGACCAGGCGGCCGAGCGGCTAAAAGAAGAACTGCTTCAACTCGGCATCGGCTCGCATCGCGTGCTGTTCCCGAAGGGAATGGACGCCAACGAATACGCGCGGACCGGCGAGAGGCTGGCGGTATTGTTGAACCGCGCCACGTGGTGGGAAAAACCGGCAGCTAAAGAAGAAAGTGGCCCGCCACTTGTCCCTGAGTCTGTTTCTCTTTTAGCCGCCGACGCTCAGCCTGAACCGGAACCCGAAGCGCCGCAACCCGTCATCCCTTTAGCCGCCGAACCGGAAGTCCACATCGACGGCGACGAGATCATCATCCTGCGCGAAGACCGCCGCTATCGCGTGCACGGTTTGCAGAAGAACCTCAGTGCGGAAGTGCTCAAGGTGAATCTGCTGGTGTCGCGGCAGGAAGACTTCCACGTCGATACGCTCGACCTGCAAACTGACCGCCAGCGCGCCGCATTCATCAAGCGCGCAGCCGAAGAACTGGGCCTGAAGGAAGACATCATCCGCAAGGACGTGGGCCAGGTCTTCCTGACGCTCGAACGTTTGCAAGCCGAGCAGATCCGCAAGGCGCTGGAACCGGCCAAGCCGGAAGTGCAACTCAGCGACGAGGAGCGCGCCGATGCGCTGGCGTTGTTGCAAGACCCGAATCTGCTGGAGCGCGTGGTGACGGACTTCGACCGCTGCGGCCTGGTGGGTGAGAAGAACAACAAGCTCATCGGCTATCTGGCTGCTGTCTCGCGTCATCTGGAATCGCCGCTGGCCGTGCTGGTGCAGTCGTCGTCGGCCGCGGGCAAGAGCACGCTCATGGATGCGGTGCTGGCGTTTGTGCCGGATGAAGAGTGCATCCGTTTCTCGGCGATGACCGAGCAGTCGCTCTACTACATGGGCGACATGGACCTCAAACACAAGGTGCTCGCCATCGCCGAAGAGGAAGGCGCCAGCCGCGCCGCCTATGCGTTGAAGCTGCTGCAAAGCGAAGGCGCGCTCTCGATCGCGTCCACCGGCAAGGACCCGGCGACGGGCAAACTGGTCACGCATCAGTACCGCGTGGAAGGCCCGGTGATGATGTTCTTGACCACCACGGCCATCGACATCGACGAGGAGTTGCTCAACCGCTGTCTGGTGCTGTCGGTGAACGAAGACCGCGAGCAGACGCAGGCGATCCACCGGCTGCAGCGCGAACAGCAGACGCTCGAAGGTCTCGTCCGGCGCGAGAAGCGGCGCGAGATCGTCCGCTTGCATCAGAACGCGCAACGCCTGCTGAAGCCTCTGGCCGTGGTCAATCCGTTCGTGGGCGAGCTGACGTTTCCCGACCGGCTGACGCGCATGCGCCGCGACCACATGAAGTACCTGACGCTCATCCGCGCCATCGCGCTGCTGCATCAGCATCAGCGTCCGGTGAAAACCGGCCACGGGCTTTCTTACATCGAAGTCACTCGCGAAGACATCGACAGAGCGAAAGATCTCATGGACGAACTGATGCGCCGTTCGCTCGATGAACTGCCCGCGCAGACGCGGCGCCTGCTGGGCTTGGTCGAAGAGATGGTGCGCGCCGAATGCCGTCGGCTGAAAGTGGACCGGAGCGATTTTCGTTTTAGCCGCCGCGACGTGCGCGCGCACACGGGCTGGGGCCACACGCAGTTGAAGACTCACCTGCATCGCCTCGAAGAGCTGGAATACCTGATCGTGCATCACGGCGGGCGCGGTCAAACCTTCGTCTACGAACTGAACTGGTCGGGGTCGGAAGAGGAGAAGTCGGGGCCAAGTCGGCCCCAAGTCGGGGGGATGTCGGGGCCTGGTCGGGGTGACGAAACCCGCATGAACACAGGCGCAAACGGCATTTTCGCGTCAAAACCGCAAAACGGCACTGATACCGGGATCGGCGCCAATGGCGTCGTAACCGTAGCCATGGGAGCCCGCTGAAATGGCCCGCGTTCCAAAGCATCGCAAGGCGATCGCCGCGCCGGCAACCGTGCTGGCGGCGCTGTTGGAGAAGCATCTGGAAGATCTGAGCGTGCGCAACTACTCCGAGTACACGGTCAAGAATCGCCGCGTGCACATCGGCTTTTTCCTCGACTGGTGCACCGAACGCGGCATCACCGAGCCGGTGGAAGTGACGCGCACCGTGCTCGAAGCCTATCAGCGCCACGTCTTCCACTACCGCAAGAAGAACGGCGAGCCGCTCAGCTTCACCGGCCAGCACGACCGCCTGGTGCCACTGCGCGTGTGGTTCAAGTGGATGGCGCGGCAGCACCACATCCTGCACAATCCGGCCTCAGAGCTGGAGTTGCCGCGGCTCGGTATGCGCCTGCCGAAAGCCGTGCTGACGGCCGCCGAAGCCGACCGGGTCATCGAGCAGACCGATATCCACGATCCTTTGGGGCTGCGCGACCGCGCCATCTTAGAGACTCTCTACTCGACCGGCATGCGCCGTCTTGAGTTAGTCAACCTGAAACTGTGGGACCTCGACCTGGAGCGCGCCACGGTGACCATCCGCCAGGGCAAGGGCAAGAAGGACCGCATCATCCCCCTGGGCGACCGCGCCGCCGCGTGGGTGCGCAAGTATCTCGACGATTCGCGCCCGCAACTGATCGCCGAGCCCGACGACCACACCGTTTTCCTCTCCAACGCCGGCGAGCCGTTCTCGCTCGACTATCTCACCGAAGTGGCGCGCGGCTACGTGGAAGCGGCCGGCATCGGCAAGCACGGAGCCTGCCACCTGTTCCGCCACACCATGGCGACGCTGATGCTCGAAGGCGGCGCCGACATCCGTTTCATCCAAGCCATGCTCGGCCACGCCGACCTGAAGACCACGCAGATCTACACCCACGTCGCCATCCGCCAACTGCAAGAGATCCACCGCGCCACTCACCCGGCCAAGCTGGCAAACGGCCGCCAGGAGATCCCGAAGGCCCTGGAAGCCGAAGACGATGACACAGCCGAATAGCCAGCGCGCCGCCCTGGAGCGCCTCATCCGGATCGCGCAGGGCGACACCGGACAAAGCCGGATCGTGGCCAACTTCCTGCTGGCCTGGTGGAACGCCGAAGAGTGCGGCGGCTTCGACCTCACCGGCGTGTGGGCCGTGGACACGGGCGTAGCGGTGGACATGCTGCGGGTGTTTGCGCTGCTGGCCTCACACCAGCACTACCCGGACACTCTCGGCTACGGCAAGCAGTTCGAGGCCATCGTCCGAGCTTGGCGCCATAGCGAATAGATGCAACCTCGCCGCGCTCGCATTTTTGATCGCCCCTCCGCCCCGCACGGGCACCCGCTCCGGTAACCCGCTTCTTCCCCGGCGCTACACTATGGGGAAGCCGTGCCGACAGCGACTAAAGAACAAATCGCAGCGCTCTTTCCTTTAGCCGCCTGTGCGCCCGTAAGCGAAAACCCGCATCGGGGGTATCGCCATCCCAACACCACCCTCCACCAGGCCATCGCCTACTCCAAGCCGTTGCAGCCACCAGGGTTGCGAGAATGTTTGTACGATTTTCGCAGAAGATCCCGTTGTACCGGCAAAGAACGGGATGCCGAGACGGGCCTCGATTACTTCGGGGCAAGGTATTTCTCGGGTGCGCAGGGGAGGTTTACGAGCGCGGACACGCCATTAATCGATCAGCACCCCGGTGACCCGCAGAGCTGGAACTTGTATGCCTACGTCCGCAATAACCCGCTGCGTGCGGTTGACGCAGGCGGGCACGGCATGTGCTACCCGGGAAAGCCTGGTTGCCCGGGACAGGACCAGGGTCAGGCTATCGCAACGGGACAGCTCTCGAATGCGGAGGGAGACGCGTCGAGGACCCAGGACCAGCAGCAGCAGAACCAGCAGCAGCAGGAGCCGCAGCAGCCGCAAAATGGAACATCTCCGCAAGGGCAGAGTGGCACTGCACCTGTACTGGTTGCCGCCGCTGGGCAGGCTCCCGGAGCGAATGGGCCTGCGCAGGCGGCGAGCGACGCGGCCAAGAACTATATGAAACGACTGGACAAAGCCCCTCGTTCTATGCGCCCCGATCCAGGTAAGACTCCGGACATAACGAAGCTAGACGAATGGCAGCAAAAGATAAAGGACGCGGTGGACGTACTAGCCGGGGCGGTGGGGGGCGCGGCCCAAGGGACAATTGAATTCGTTCTTCCGATCCTGGTCCTGAGACCCCCAAGTATGCCAGGGCAACCCGGCTATATTCCGCCGGCCAGCTGCCAAAGCAGCCCTGCGGGCTGCTCGTAGCGGAGGTCCAAACGGAATGATCGAATGGAGTCGATATCAAGAGCTCGAGGCCCTTTGCGAATCAGGACATCCGGCTGAGGCGCTCGTGGAAAGCCAGAAGCTTAGGGAAGGTGCCACAGATGCGGAAGACGTGAGTTCCCTCCTGCTCGGTGAGGCTGTTGCTTATCGGGATCTTGGCCAATTCGGCAAGGCGACAGAGGCGGCCTCGGAAGCAGTGAGCCTTTTGCCGGAAGGGCACCCAAATCTGGTATACGCAGAGTTCGTACTGGCAGGCGCGTGCGGGAACGAGGGTAAGCACGATTTGGAAGCGGAGAAACTCAAGTGGATACTTAGCAGGTACGCGCCCTTGTTTGCGGACAGCGAGCATACTGAGCTCAGACGCGACGCACAGTGCCGATTGATCTCCGCCCTCATTCATCTTGGTCACTCCGTCGAGCCCCTGTCGATGGTCAACGCTCTCAAGACCG
>Ga0224559_1002213_pt1 | contig 10146 bp, 10 predicted proteins | sample 714S33034metaG_FD_180676 | JGI IMG/M metagenome (GOLD analysis project Ga0224559, IMG submission 180676) | Peat soil microbial communities from Stordalen Mire, Sweden - 717 S3 30-34 | ecosystem: Environmental > Terrestrial > Soil > Wetlands > Peat | place: Sweden: Norrbotten County, Stordalen... | reverse complement strand
TGCATATACCAAACGTTCTGTATATAAAAAAGCTTATCTAAATGTACTTTTACTAGGAATAATAGTATCCTACGGTCAAAACGAAATCCAAGAAATCTACACCATGGAAAACTTCACTTAAAACAGACACCCTGATTATATATCTGTTTTAATATTTGTTCATTGTAGTATTGAAATAGAAATGCGTTTTTATTATTTTTAATTAATATTAACCAATTTTTTCAATAGATAAAATTTATAGATCGTAAAAATATTAGAACATATTATTATTCCAACTTATATCTACAACTATTCTATTCTTGTATCATGGATTCTCTTCGTTTTTCTAATTTTAACCTGCAGATTTGATTTTATCCTCAAAATCAACACATTCCATGTCATTGATACATCCTTTAAAAGTAATGGTACATCCAATTTTTGAGGGCAAATCTTAATACAATTTCCACAATCATTACATAATCCTGCATATGATTGATTATCGCTTGTTACTTCACCTAAAACTGTTAAATATAGGTAAGATGAGGCATATTGTTATAAATATGTTTTTGATTGTATAATGTAAAACATTGTGGTATATCCACTCCATTAGGACATGGAATACGATATCTACATTCTGTGCATTCTACCTTTAACTGATCTTTATAGATATTCTTAACATTATCGTATAATCCCATATCATGATGTGAAATGGATTTCATTATCCAGTTTATACAATAACCCTTGAGTTTCCATATTAACTCTCTTTTACCAATATCTATACTACCAAAGATAATAAACAACATAATTAGGGATGTTTAGTTAAAATTGCTGTTTAAATTCTATTATTTACTCTTCTCTATATTTCTACCCTTCATAGGCTTTATATAAAGTGAAATTAGGAAGCCAATAAAGAATATTACTGTTACAAATTCAAATGTAGTTTTCATGGAATTCTTAACAGTTGTATTTACAAGTGTGTAGGCTACTGAGCTTTCATTATTTTTAAGGCCTGTTATATTGGTTGTTTTCATTTTTTCATCGTACTGGGTCAGGTTTTGCATTATCTGGTCTTTGCTGAATTCGTTTGGAAATGTTTGATCAACTGCAGTGTTAATCCCGTTTATAATTCCAAGTATGAGGACTATACCTATAATGGCAGTACCAAGTGATGTTCCTAAACTTGCACTTGTAGATAATATTCCTGATGCATCGGACTGTTTATCATCATCTGCAGATGATAGTACAATATTACCTGTTATTGGAAGTGCCAAACCTAATCCTATACCTATGAGCAAAGTTCCAGGGATTATATCGCTAATATGGGTATTTAAATTGAACTGGAAGCTCAGGAAAAAACTACCTGCAAGGGCAATTAGAAAACCTATTGAAATAAGGTAGTGTGGTGCGATCCTGTTGGATAATCTTGAAGATGCAATTGCAAAGACTAAAAGTCCGATGGTTAAGGGTAAAATAGCCAGACCCGTTATAAATGCATTTGAACCTGTTACCTGCTGTAAAAAGACAGGTAACACAAATACAGCCCCTGCAAGAGCTAACTGCATAATCATCCTAGTAAGACTTCCTAGGGTGAAATTCCTATCATTAAACAGTCTAATATCTATAAATGGATTCTTATTAATCTTTATTATATTTTTCTCCCTTAGATAGAATATTATTAATAATATAACTCCTCCTCCCATCATAATTAATGAGAATTCCCAATTTTTAGGGGTGTTAAGACTTAAAATTCCAAGGACAAAGATAAGAATTCCAAATGAAGATAGAAACACACTGGATTTATCAAGATCAGAAAGTTTCATAGTTGGAGGGAAATATTTTATTCTGTGGGATAATGCAAGTACAAATATTACAATGACCAGTTCCAGTCCAAATCCCCATCTCCAGCTGAAGAAGGTGGTTAAAAATCCCCCTATTAATGGGCCTACTGCTGCACCAACACTTGCAACTGCTGTCCATATTCCAATTGCAAATGCACGATTTTTACCGCTGTACGTTCCTGTTATGATAGACGCAGTAGCAGGTGTCATAAGAGCAGCTCCAATTCCTTCCAGAATGGACCATCCAATAAGAAGCATGGTTGCATTAATACTTAAAGCAGCTACAGTTGTTCCCACACCATAAACTGCAGCACCAATAAGGAATGCTTTTTTCCTGCCCACAACATCCTGCATCTTGCCTCCTAAAAGCATGAGTGAAGCCATTGTAAGTGCGTAAACCGTTATAATTATCTGTATAGCAGATACAGTAGTGTGTAGATCAACCACAAGGTTGGTTATGGCCACGTTCATGAAAGTTGAATCGAGTGCAATTATGAATGAAGATAAAGCAACAAGTATAAGTGCCATCCAACCTATTTTACTCCCAGTAATATCATTTTCCAAAAATATTCCTCCAAATATAGTTAAAATTAATTTAGCCCTTTTATTATATAAAGACGTGTAAACGGGAATATTTTGTCATTGAAGATATAATATTAAAAATCAGTAGAATTAATAAGAAATAAGAAAGGGTATAATATTTACTACAAGCACTTTTTTGATGAAAATAGAGTTTTAGTTAAATTTTAAAAAAATAGAAGTATGAATAATATAAAAGTTATTCATCGGGACCTATGCCCTTAAATTTTATTGAACAAGATTCACCACCAACTCCCCAGTGAGATTTTGGAACTTCGTTTATTAAAATTTCCACGGCTTGTGCTGGTACATCCACATCAACAAACACTTTAGTAATATTTTCAATTAAATAATCTATCTTTTCTTGTTCAAAACCTTTCCAGACATTTATTTGTACCATAGGCATTTTATCACATCCAACTTTTTAAAATAATATAATAGTGATTCTATTTTAATGAAAATAAATAATTTACTCTAATATCAAATATTAAAAGTTTGAATATTTAAACTTTTAAATTATACATTAAATCTTAATTATGTTTGTAAGAATTTATTTTTGTAATAATATTATATTAAGACTAAATTGAAATATTAAAACAAAAGATCCATCTTAAATGATTTAGTTATTTGATTTATCATTTTAACGATGTTCTTTTTATAGCAATATTTTAATTTTTAACATTTATCAATCTTGAATTGGACTATCCATTTTTTAGATATTTTTAAAAGGGATTCTGATTATAACAATAAATTTTTAGTGATTATAGTCACTTTAGTTCTTAGTTACTTTATATTAAAGTGAATCAATTCAAAATACAAATAGGAATCTCATGTTAAAATAAACTGATCCATAAGAGATCTTTATTAAATGAGTATAAGTTTATCAGCACTATAAAACTCGTAAATATCTTTTAAATTATATTAAAGGAGGTTATATATTGGATTCAAAGAATATCATTAGTTCATTGTTAAGTATAAAAACAGACATTCCTTTCTCGGATAAAATAGGAGATCCTTCTGTTATAGATAGTAAAAGTAACTTAAATCTAGTTTTTAATGAAGATTTGAATATGTCTACAGTTTCAGATGGAATAAAACTCTATAAAATTACCTCTGATAACACCGAAATAGAAGAAAAAATTGTAATTAATAAAAACGGAAATTCACTAAAAGCACTAAATATCTGTAAATCTGATAATTCAAAGTTTACAGAAGGTGAGGAATATAAACTTTCGATAAAGAATATAAGATCACTCGGAGGAGCTTCATTAAAAGAAGAATTTAATAATTATTTTGCTGTAGATTATTCATTTAATCTAGATTCAGATGGTATTTCTGATTTAAATAATAAAAGGTCACTAGTGGTATGTATAAGCGATATACATTTAGGTGCAAACGACAGTTATTCAGAAATTACTAGAAACAGGGAAGCATTGGTCAATTTTTTAAAACAAGTTCGAACTTCACCAAATATTAAAGAGTTGATTATTGCAGGGGATCTCATCGATGAATGGTTTATTCCAATGGATTTGGATACATTTAATGGAAAAACCCAGAGGGATTTCGTTAAATCTGTAGCATTTAACAATAAACCGGTTATAGATGCTTTTAATGAAATAATAGAGGATAATAATGTGAAAGTAACATATGTACCGGGTAATCATGATATTTTAATAGATCATGATGATATTCAAAGCATCATGCCTGGAGTTAGTCAAGCACGTGATGTTAGAGGATTGGGATCCTATACTCCCGAAAATATTCCTGAATTAGTAATTGAACATGGACACAGGTATAACTTTTATTGTGCACCAGATCCTTCAAATAGGCATATAACCCAGACAGATACGATATTACCGCCAGGATATTTCTTTACAAGAATGGCAACAAGTTCTGTTATGCAGGGCCGACCAAAAAGAGATGAGGATCTGCCTGTGGTTACTAAAAATGAACTTGGAGTGGATCAATATCGTTATTTCCTTTATTGGAATGTGTGGAAGGGTCTCGTAACTGATTTTCCTGTAAATGAAGGACTTGATGAAAAGATTATACACACAAGTATAGATGGATTTATTGGTTCATATGCAATAAATGATGTTTTACCCTATCAAGAATCAGGGAATGATATTATTAAGGTAAATCTATTCGATGGAATTATTGAAAATTGGGATGAAAGGCAAGATCTTAATTTGGTACCTGTTAAGATTCCAATAGAAGATGCAGTTCTAAGGGGAGCATTTGCAAGTTTTCTAGATGATCAATCGGGTATCCAGTTTTTTAACAATCCGTTTTCTGATAAAAGAATTGTAATATTTGGTCATTCACATGAGGCACGTATCATAACTTCTTTAAATGAAAAACAGGAAAAAAATGTCTATGTAAATTCAGGTACATGGATAGACAAAAATAAGTGTACCATGACATTTGTGGTTATTATACCTCAAAAATGTGATGAGTCTGCTCCATCCTATGTGAATCTATACCAATATTCCCAGAGTGGAGATATTAAAAAATTAGAATCCCAGGCAGTTACAAATATTAAATAATTAAAATCATTTAATATCTATTTTTATTTTTTTTAGTCATTTCAAAAGATTCTATAAGTGATATTACCTATGATGAAAAAATATTTTATGGTAAGATAAATCCCTATAAACTATTTGGACTTATTTCATATGAGAATAATAGTTGGATAGTTAAAATAGATTAAATCATAAATTAAATGTGCTTTAATTCCCAGATTGTCCTACCAATATCTTCCTTTACAAGTTGTCTGATCTTTCATAGTCTCCATGATTTGGAAATGATGATTTAATTTGTTATTCTAACTCTACTTCTAGTTTGTACCATTGTGTTTTAATATTGGTGAGTTCTAATTTATTTGCAATGTTCAATATTTTTATTAAAGTACGGGCGTGGATATGTGACTGTTTTCTGAATTTTTCAAAATGATCATAGGCATTTCTTTTTTCAGGGGTATTGTTACATCAACAATTATTATTCCATCTTTTTTGCAAACCCGTTTCATTTCTTTAAAAAACATTTCTGGTTGAATAAAATGGTGAAATGAATATCTTGTAATGATCATGGAGAATGATTCATTATCAAATGTAAATTTGTTGCATCTCCAATTTTCCAGGTTATGTTTTCCAATTTTTTTATCTTTCTGGATTTCCTTTGCCTGGTCAATTGCAGTTGATGTCTATTCCATTAACATGTTGTCTTTAATGTAAATGCTACTGTAATTAGATCGGGTCCACATGCAATGTCCAGTATAGTATCATATTTATTAACTTCACTTAATTCTTACATCAACTGGAATTCAGATTCATTGTTGTGAACTTTCAGTTCTGCAAAGGGCGTGGCCTGCTTAGTAAACTGGTTAATAATTGGGCGGTTATGGTTATTTTTCTTAATTATATTACCCTCCGCATTGATTCGAATCATATAAGAATTTCAAATTTTTTATGATAATATATTTCCTGAATGATTTTAATGTTTAAAACCAAAAATAATGGAAATAAAAAATTATTCATGGTACTGTAACTGTCAGGTTGTTTGCTGTGTATGAACCTATAATATCTGAATAGGTTACATCCCATTTAGTTGAGTTGTAATTTGCATTTACAATTGTGTAATATGAATTCCATTTAAATTGTTTCACAACGGGTAGTGTGTCAGCAATTTTTATAGCATTTAACCCTGCACTGTAATTACCATTTTCAACCGAAGGGGTGTTGAATGTTTGAACATCCGATTCTTGGTTGGACCATCCATTGTACTGTGAAACAATATAACTACTGTTTTGTGAATTACTTTTTACAACATCCCAAATGAAAATATTACTGGTAGGATAAAGTGCGACCTGATTGTAATTTCCATTTAAGGTTGGAGTTTCATCATCAAGAATATTAATCTTTTCATATGCTCTTAAACCACCAAATGATATTAATATAATCATAAACATCGCCATTGCAGCTTTTTTATACTTATAATTTATTTTCATATAAATAATGAGCATTACAATGGCTGCTAATATGATGGTTATGAGATCCAATGATTGATACAGGTTTAGTGCATATCTTGTAATTGAAAATGGATAAAACAATGGTATACCCAAGGTTGTTAAATAATCAAGGAGTAAATGGGTTAAAACACCAAAATATGCTATTGCAATTGTTGTATAAGTAAATTTTACAGATATGTCACGTTTTATAATGTTGCCAATAAATTCGTTCACTTGTTTTCTTGATATTACATATAGGAAGATTGTTGATGTTACAAATCCGAAGATAAATGAATGTGTGATACCTCGGTGTGAAAATATAAATAAATTCGGGGATAATATTCCTATCCATGCAACAAAAATAGTGTCAAAATCGGGTGAAATACCACCAAAAGCTCCGGCAAGTTTATTTTTACTCTTGACAGCTGCTAAAATAATGTATGGTACTAGAAAATGTGTTAATAAATCCAATGTTTCACCCAACTTTGATTTGATTCTTTAAGTTTAATTGAATGTTCCCTTTGATATATGTTCTTTAAATTTAGTACTTAACCATCTTTAATATAAAAAATTTAGTAGAATAATAGGAAAAGAAATATGAGTATTTATTTGTGAATCGATTCCTATTTACAAGAAATATTTTTTTTTATCCCATATTTTCAATTAATTCAATCTCAACACCATCAGGACCATCTAAAAATGCAACTCTGGGACCGCCGGGGTTACCTAATGGTCCACGTGTTAGTTCAATTCCTTTAGTCTTTAAATTTGTAATTTCAGCATCCATATCATCTACAGCCATACCTATCAAGAACAGTCCTTTTTTATTGTTTTCATTTTCAATAAGTTCTACCATGGCTTCGCCTTCACCCTTAAATAGTACAATGTTCAAACCGGGCTGGGGGCTGAAACGTCTTACTTCTTCCATTCTTAATACATCTGTATAGAATTTGGCTGATTGTTCCATGTTTTCTACTGCAATTGCAATATTTTTTACCATCATTTTATGAACCCTCTATATATTTTAACGAATTTACAGTATGTATATATCTTAAAGTTTTATGTAACAAGTTACTATTTGTGACTTCATTTTAATTCAAATTTCCTATCCAAACTTAAAATTAATTTAAAAAAAGATGGTCAAACTTAAGATTCTGGATTAAATAATATAAAAAATAGTTTATATCTTCTTCTTTTCCTGATTATATCTCAATATTATCCACAAAATAATCAATAATATAACTATTATATATTTTTAATTTTAGAATATATTTCTATTTATTTCAGTATCATTAAAATTCGTTTTGAGACCATTTCTTACGTTTTGCAAGCGTTTCCCACGCTAAAGGATTGATTTGTTTAATATTAGCTCCATTTTTTTCTAATAGACAGATAACCCATTTTTTACGTTTTTCATTTTCTTCATTGTCAATAACTCTGTGAATTATTCGATGATGATTGGCACATGCTGTAATACGATTTATAGGGTCTTTAATAAATTTCTTAGTAAAAAAAGGTGAGCTTTTTGGTATAATATGATGAATTTCTAATGTTCTAATATCGCTAAAACCACAAACTTGGCATTGGTAATTATCTCTTTCAATGATAGCATTTTTGTTGGTTTTAGATATTTGAATATTATTAATTAATTTAGCTAATTGATGGACAATATAAGGAATTGGTGGAATTGGATTTATGGCAATTTTTTTATTTCCTAAATATCGATGGACAGGTTCAAGAATACCTTTTTCCAAGTTAAAAATATGAAATACAGTATCAGTTTCTCCTAAATAAATTAATTCATTGGATTTCCCTTCAATTAATTTATCATGATCATACCAAAATTCTTCATTTAATCGTGAAAGATTTTCTATGAAGAAGTCCTCATTTTCATTAAATTTGGTATGTTCATCACTTAAAAAATACATATTTACACTCCATATTTATATTAAATAATTAAGTATTATGATATAATTAATTGGTTTGTAATCGAACATAATTAGTATAGCAATAACTGATACTTGATGAAATATAAAGAGCTTTTGAAATAGTTAAATAAAAAAAAATTATTCTTAGTAATATAATTTATTTGATGTAATTTACTACATTTTTATTTATTTCATGAGCTTCATTATATTGTGATTTTTTATAACCCAAAGCAATAATATAATATGGTTCATATCCATTGGGTAAATTTAGTTTTGCTACATTTTCATTATTTTGGAAGAAAAATCTTCCACTTCCTAACCAGCATGAACCTATATCCATACTTTCAGCAGCAAGAAGCATATTTTGAGTAGCAGCACTGCAATCTATAAGTGGAGACTTTGCATTTTCCCTTCCGGAAACCACAATAAGTGTTGGGGGATCATGAAAAACATCCATAATCAAAGATGTTCCAGTTTTAGTCTCCATATTCCCTACTAACTTTTTAGCTTGTAAATTTATCTTATCCATCAATTCTTTATCTTGTTCTATTACCTTTTTAGCTTCTGTTTCCACCATATCAATAAAATTCTTATTTTGTATAACTGTAAAGTGCCATGGTTGGTCGTTCTGTGCTGTTGGAGCATGTATTGCTGCATCTAATATAATTTCTAGTTCTTTATCTTTGATTTGTTTTGGAAGATAACTTCTAATACTTCTCCTATTTTTTATGCATTCTAAAACTTCATTCAATTTTTCACTCACCTATAAAACTACTTTCTATTTTAAATTTCTTTTCATTTTAAGAAGATTATATATTATATTAAAATATTAATTATTTAAATAAATTAGACGCACTTTAGTAACATTGTTTCCAAAAAGTAACTAAAGGGTGATTGGTATGAAATGTGAAAGTTTAGGTCTATGTAACCAAGAAATTACGGTTGAAATTATAGGAAGTAAATGGAACCTTATGATTTTATGGAATTTAAGTGATAAAACTTTAAGATTCACTGAACTTCAAAAAAGAATGCAAAATGTTAATTCAAAAACTATTACAAAACATCTTAGAATCCTTGAAAAAAACAAAATCATAAAAAGGGTTGTTTACCCTGAAGTACCTCCAAGAGTCGAATATTCACTAACGAAACATGGAGAAGCATTCATTCCTATTCTTGTATATATCTTTGAATGGGGATCAACTATAGAATAAAGAAAGCAAATTTTTTATAACTACATCACAGTGAACTGATAGTTAATTTTTTTGTATGAAAGGAATAATCAAATCACTTTAATTAACAAATAACAACTTGATCAACTCGAAGATCTATTCAATGCAATGGTAATGTAAGTAAATCAAATTTGATTAGGATTGCAATAACTGAATATATTAATGACGTAATAAAACCTTTCTACTTAATAAGAACATAATTTAGTTTTTATTTTCATTTTCAAATCTTAATCTATATACATTCTCTATATATCCTCCTAAACTTCCAATGATTGGAGGTAAAACTAAATTTATTATTGTAAAAAATGTTATTTCAGGTTTAAATATAAAAATACTGGGTAAAATCCCTATTGAGAAGAGTAAACCTTCATAAAATCCCATTATTGGCTTATTTATACGAGATAAATAGGTTGCAATGAATCCACCTAAAATTAATATCAAAATTGCTAAAATGCTTGATAAATAATTATAGTAATCGACTTAACTTTTAAAAATATACCTTTTTATCCAGTTTTCTGTGTATGTTTTTTGTTTAACTTCAGTGTAATATAGGTTTTTTAGTTTTTTAATTAGTTTTTCTATGCATT
>Ga0224559_1002211_pt1 | contig 10149 bp, 8 predicted proteins | sample 714S33034metaG_FD_180676 | JGI IMG/M metagenome (GOLD analysis project Ga0224559, IMG submission 180676) | Peat soil microbial communities from Stordalen Mire, Sweden - 717 S3 30-34 | ecosystem: Environmental > Terrestrial > Soil > Wetlands > Peat | place: Sweden: Norrbotten County, Stordalen... | reverse complement strand
TTTTTCCGATATGGCCTCCCAGCGAAATATTACCTTGAAAGCCGATCTGGGCCGCGATGATTTGCTGGTCGAAGTGGATGGCGGCAAGATTGCGATTGCCTTGAGCAATCTGGTCAAGAATGCCATCATGTTCACGGATGAAGGCGGCCATGTTTTTGTGACCGGCGAATTGGTGCCGGGCTATGTTAAAGTTTCCGTGATCGATGATGGCATCGGAATCCCGGCCAGGGATTTGCCGCGCATCTTCGACCGTTTCTTCCAGGTGGAATCCCATTTAACGCGGCGGCACGGCGGCATGGGGCTGGGACTCTCCGTTGCAAAGGCGATGATCGAGATGCATGGCGGGCGCATTTGGGCCGAAAGCATGGAAGGAAAGGGCAGTAACATTACATTCCTTTTGCCGGTCAATCCCATGCAGGCTGAGGCGGCGTCGAAAGTTTTTTTGCCATGAGCACATGAACCGCTAAGATCGCGAAGAACGCCAAGAGAAAAATCTTCGCGCCCTTTGCGTGCTTCGCGGTAAAAAAACATGCCCCCAACTTTTGTTATTGCTGGACGAATTGCACGCGAATTTATCCTGCCCTCCTCGGGCCAGCCATTGCTGGATCAACCCGGCGGGAATCTGCTGTATGCGGCAGGCGGATTGCTGGTGTGGGAAAAAGAACCCGGCCTGCTGGCGCGCGTCGGCGAGAATGTTCCGCGTGCGTGGTTGAAGGAGTTGGAAGCGCGCGGCGTGGATATTCAAGGTGTCCGCATTTTGCCGCAGAGCATTGACCTTCGCAGTTTTATCGCATACAACGAAAAGTTTGAGATCACACGCGGCGCGCCGGTCTCGCAGTTTGCGCGGCGCGAACTGCCTTTCCCGAAGAGTCTGCTTGGATATCAGAGTCCGCCCGAAGTGCAGCAGGATGCGAAGAAGCCCGATCCGCTTGCGCCGCTTCCCGTTGAGATTCCGCGCGCTTATCTTGAAGCGGGCGCAGTGCATCTTTGTCCGCTTGATTTCATGAGTCATAATCAACTGGCTCATGTCTTCAAAGCATCCTCGGTTAACACGGTCACGCTCGACCCTTCGCCGGGATATATGAGCCCGCCGTTTTATAAGGAATTGCGCGTCGTTCTTTCGGGACTGACGGCGTTTCTCCCATCCGAGGAAGAATTGCGCGCCCTCTTCTGGGGCGCGACGAATGACCTGTGGGAAATGGCCGCGGCGCTCGGCGATTACGGATGCGAGATCGTTGTGGTGAAGCGCGGTGCACGCGGACAAATGGTGTATGATGTAAAGGGCAAACATAAATGGGAAGCGCCAGGTTATTCCTCGCGCATGGCGGACCCAACCGGCGCGGGAGATTCATTCTGCGGCGGATTCTTGGCGGGCTATAAAAAAACATACGACCCGTTGCAAGCCGCGTTATATGGAAATGTCTCCGCTTCGTTGAAGGTCGAAGGAAGCGGCGCATTCTATCCGTTGGATGTTCTGCCCGGTTTGGCGGAGGCGCGTTTGCATGCGTTGAAAGATTTGGTGAGAAAGGCGTGACGCAAAAAGTAAAACGTGAGAAGTGAATAGTGAATAGGAAATGGTTCCATGACAGATTTCATTGAACGATTGCTTGAGCTTGCAGTTCAAATCCAGCAAATTGCTTCGCCGACATTTGAAGAAAAGATGCGTGCGGAATTTGTGTGCGATAGATTCATCGAAGAAGGATTGAAGGATGTGTCGATGGATTCGGTGCACAATGTTTATGCGCGTTTGCCGGGCGTGAGAAATTCAAAGCCGCTGATTGTCAGCGCGCATATGGATACGGTCTTTCCATCGGGAACGAGTCTGCATGTGACGCGCGAGGAAGATCGAATTTATGGGCCGGGCATCGGTGATAACTCTATCGGCGTGACGGCATTGTTTGGATTGATCTGGATGTTACGCGAGCGTAAGATTCAATTGCAGAATGATGTTTGGGTTGTCGCCAATGTTTGCGAGGAGGGACTGGGCGATTTGCGCGGCATGAAAGCGGTGGTGGATCGATTCGGCGAAAATGTAAAAGCCTATCTCGTGATCGAGGGCTTATCTTTGGGGCACGTTTACAATCGTGCGATTGGGGTGAAACGTTATCGAGTCACAATAAAAACCGCGGGCGGGCACTCGTGGTCGGATTATGGTCAGCCGTCGGCGGTGCATGAAGCGGCGAAGCTCGTCACGCAGATTGCATCGTTATCGGTCCCGGCGATTCCGCGCACCACGTTGAACGTCGGCAAAATTTGCGGCGGGACGGGAATCAATGTGCTGGCATCCGAAGCGGCCTTCGAGTTGGATTTGCGCTCCGAAAGCCCGGAGGCGTTGAATGGTTTGGTTCGGCCAGTGGAGGGGATGATTCGCTCTGCGAATAAGAAAGGCGTGAAGATGGAGTTTGAAGTGATCGGTCAGCGACCGGCGGGGGAGATCGCGCCGACTCATCCGCTGATTCGACTCGCTGAGGAATGCCTGCGCGAACAGGGCATCAAAGCGGAATTGACATCCGGTTCGACGGACGCCAATATTCCGTTGAGCCGCGGACTTCCATCCACGGTGCTGGGAGTCACAACCGGCAGCGGCGCGCATACCGTGCATGAATATATTGAGGTGGTACCGGTGGAAAAAGGGATGGAGCAGTTGGTGAGGTTTGTAAGCCGGGTGTGACTCAATAGACACTATCCGAAATAACCCACAGATTTCGCAGATCAGAGAATTTTCAAAAGAAAAATCTGCGAAAATCTGTGTCATCTGTGGATAGATCAAATGGTTTTCGCTGTTACGGATAAAGTCTAATGATTTGTACGATGTGCAAGCTTGTGGAACCTGCGGACAAAGTCAGTGCCACTGATTCGGACAGTTCTTCCCACTGATTCGGGCAATCAGTGCCACTGATTCACGCAATCACTGGCACTGATTCGGGTAAACACTCCGATTGTTTTCAAGAGTCGCAACCGGCGGTGGCACGCATACCGTGCACGAATATATTGGGTGGTACTGAGATGATTATTTTGAAATTTCTAGACAATAATCCCTGTTTTATGAAGATTCTAAGAATAGGGGCATTGACCAAATAACCATAATAGGGTATTTTTAACTTGTATCGTTTATCGTTGTCGGGCGGGTCTTTTGCTGCTTTCTAATCAATTGACTTGCCGACAGTCTTGGATCAGAGAAAGGTTTAACATGAAAATTCTGAAATTAATCGCCATGTCTGCTGTCATTGTGATGGTTACCGTTGGCGCCTCGAATGGCGCGCCAGCTTCCATTTTGACAGCGGCTCCAGCCGCAACTGGCATTACAACCCTCAGTAGTACCGCTTTCTCCAGTAGTTTCGCTTTCGTCAATGGAATGCTGGTTCCAAGCTACACGGTGCCAATTCCGCCAATTACTTTCACTTGGTCCGCTACTGCGCCTGCGGGCGGCTTCTATGATATCGAAATAACCACTGACGCTACTCTTCAAAATAGTGCTGATATTGTGGCCAGCAGCGACAGCGGTCATAACCCCGCTAATAGTTGCAGCCTCCCTGGCACCACTACCACTTTTCCCACTACTGCGGGTGAGCTTCAACCTTCCACGACATACTATATTGCCATTCAAGCTTATGACAGCACCTGCACTCCCGGCAGCTTTACTACTGGCGGATCGGGATGGGCAGAATATTTCTTCTATACCTCAGTCGCTACGCCAACTTTGATATCCCCTGCCAATAATGCCGTATTGATAAACAACTTAACCAACGACAACAGTGTCACTCCTCCCCATCCATTTCCGTTGTTCTATTGGACCTCAGTAGCGGGCGCAACCAGCTATCAATTACAAGTGTCAACCACCACCGAGTTTACTTCATTGTACTTGAATGTAAACGTCCCTTATTCAAGTACATTCATTGACGGGTTGAATACATATATTGGATATACGCCTGCTGCGGATTTGCCCAATAATACTAATTTCTTCTGGCGCGTTGAAGCGCTTAGCAGCGCATACAGCCCAAGCGGCTGGTCAAACCCCACGAGCACATGGACATTTTCCACAGGCAATGCAGCTATCCCCGCTCCGAAAGCGATTAATGTTGGAAACAGCAAAGTAACTAATGACTGGACTCCGCTGCTTCGCTGGAACGAAATCGCCCTGCCCGGCGGAACCACCTTCTCGACATACGAAGTGCAAGTCTCGACCGACCCAACCTTCTATGACACGACCCAGTTGTGCTTTGATGTTACCAGCACGCAAGTTCCCTATCTTGCAAATCAAATGTATCAAGGTAATCCGAGCAATACCACAGCCCAGCTCGATACGCAAGACGCGTTGACAGCCATGGCTACGTGTCCCGCCGTTGTCACCATCAGCGGCGAGAAGGAATTTGCGCCGGTTACTAACTTTTACTGGCGCGTACGCGCAGTGGATAGCCTCGGAACCAGCGACTGGTCAACAATTTTGGCATTCACAACCTCATACCCGAGGGTGGATTCGACAACCTTCAGCCCCATAACTGGAGCGCATCTGACATCCAATTATCAGACGTTTTCGTGGGCGCCTGTTTCTCCAATGCCTCAAGGCTATGAAATAGAGTTTTCGCTTCATTCTGATTTTTCAACTAAAGATGCGGATGCGTTTGTGCAGGGTACATCTCCATCCTCTCCATCGTTCACCCCCGATAATCACAATGGCAGCGAAGGGCTGGTCGGCGGCACTTTATACTGGCGCGTACGCGCCGTGGGTCCCTATGGGCCTGGCTTGTGGTCGAGTGGGGCACAAGTTATTACCGGTAATCCGCCCACTAACCCTGGTATTCCTCATCCCTTTAATGGCGCGCAGGTTAGCAGTTTAACGCCAACCCTCACTTGGACACCCGTTACGGTTGCGCCAGCTACCACCTTCGGTTACTATGAAGTTGAAGTTTCCATTGATCCGGCTTTTGGAACCACTGTTGTAGATGATATGAGCAGTACAAGTATAACCACCCTATCTTACACCGTCGCACCGGCTTTAAGTCCTTCCACAACGTATTACTGGCGAGTGCGGGCTTGCAATTCTATGCCGGAATGTAGCCAGTGGTCAACATATTACCATGCCGGTAAGCCAGATGTCTTTAAAACCGGCCCCTAAAATTTTTTAGCAGTGGCACAGGCATAGTTCATATAAGCACAACTCCGAAGTTTGCCGACTTCGGAGTTGTGCTTATGCCAGCTTATTTCAACATTTGATTGAAGATTACATCGACATCAGGCATTTCTTCGACAAATTGTGCGCTTGCGGCGCGACTGATTTCATGTGCATTTATAAATCGACCTCTTGCAAAAGTATTTCCTTGCCACGGATTACCACAGATTCTCACTGATTTTTAAAAATTAGCGCAATCAGTGAAATCCGTGGTAAAAAAACACAAGATAACCTTATGTCGCGACTTATGCAAGAGTTCTAATATGTTTGGCGTTCAGTCGAAGGAGGGATTGCCGGCTGATCTAAATCGCATTTCTCGGTTAACCTGAATAAGATGCGGTTAAGGGTGGCCAGTCTTTTCAACGGGTAGGTCACTTTGCGGTAAAATTTGTCTTTAATTCTTATAAACGGAGCATGGATAAACAAGATGTCGATCAAACGAATTGCAGTTCTCACCAGCGGCGGCGACGCCCAGGGTATGAATGCGGCTGTCCGGGCTGTGGTGCGTACTGGACTTGAAAAGGGTGCGGAAGTTTATGCTGTCTACGAAGGCTATCAAGGTCTGGTGGAAGGCGGAGACTTTATAAAAAAGATGACTTGGGATTCCGTTGCAGGTATCCTGCAGCGCGGCGGGACCATCATCGGGACAGCTCGCAGCGAGGCGTTCCGCACGCCGGAAGGGCGCCGTGCGGCCGCCTGTAATATGATCCGGAGCGGCATTGATGGACTGGTTGTCATCGGAGGTGATGGGTCTTTGACCGGGGCGGATCTCTTCCGCCACGAGTGGCCGTCCATCGTCTCTGAATTGGCTAAGAGCGGCGAGATCACTGCTGAACTGGCAGCTACTCACCCCAACTTGTTTGTAGTCGGGCTGGTCGGTTCTATTGACAATGATTTCTCCGGCCCTGATATGACCATCGGCGCGGATAGCGCCCTGCATCGCATTACCGAAGCCATTGATGCCATCACCAGCACCGCAGCCAGCCACCAACGCACGTTCATTGTTAAGGTGATGGGTCGCAACTGCGGTTACTTGGCGCTGATGAGTGCCCTAGCCACTGGTGCCGACTGGGTGCTGATTCCCGAAGCTCCACCGGATGTGGACAACTGGCAGGAAGTAATGATCGAGCGCTTGAAGGCTGGTACCAAGGCCGGGCGACGGGATCATATCGTTATCATGGCTGAAGGAGCCCGTGACCGTGAAGGAAATTACATTGGCAGCACCGATGTACAGCGCGTGCTTGAGAATCACTTGGGTGAGGAAGTACGCGTGACCGTGCTTGGACATGTTCAACGCGGCGGCCGGCCAAGTGCCTATGACCGCATCTTAGCCACACAGCTTGGAAATGAAGCAGTTGAGACTCTGCTGAATGCCAAGGCCGAAGACGAAGCAGTAGTGGTCGGTACCAAAGCGAACCATATAAAACATTTCTCCCTGGTGGAATGTGTGGAAAAGACCAGGACGGTTGCAGAAGCGATTGCCTCTAGGGACTACGAAAAAGCCATAAGCCTACGCAGCACCAGCTTTAAGGAGTCCTTCAACACTTTAACAACAATGGTACGCGCTCTACCTCATTCGCCTGAGCCTGACCAGAAGCATTTCCGCATCGGGATACTGAACTCTGGTGCTCCTGCCCCTGGAATGAACACTGCCTCGAGAGCGGCCATTCGCTTGGGTCTGGATCAGGGTCATATCATGCTTGGAATCAAGAATGGTTTTGAAGGTCTTGCCAAGGGGGAAGTGGATGAAATGCAATGGATGAGCGTGAGCGGCTGGGCTTCCCTTGGAGGATCTATGCTGGGTACCAGTCGGCTAGTACCTCAAGGAAGCGACTTGTACGCGATTGCGCGCGTCATCGAAGATAATCATATTCAAGCTTTGCTGGTGATCGGCGGCTGGAATGGATACGAAGCCGTTCACTCCATGCTTGCTTCACGGTCAAATTTCCCAGCTTTCAATATCCCGATCATTTGCCTGCCGGCTTCGATCAACAATAACCTGCCCGGCACCGAATTCAGCATCGGCGCCGACACGGCGCTGAACAGCATCGTGGAAGCGGTGGACAAGATCAAGCAGTCGGCAGTGGCCACGCGGCGCTGTTTCGTAGTCGAAGTGATGGGACATTGGAGCGGTTATCTGGCGCTTATGAGCGGGATTGCCACCGGTGCTGAACGGGTCTACATTCCTGAAGAAGGCGTCACATTGCATGACATGCAAGTTGATGTGGAAAATCTCAATCGGGCTTTTGATGCCGGCAAGCGGCTGGGGCTCATCATACGGGCTGAATATGCCAATGCGATCTATAATACGCCCTTCATGTGCGCTCTGTTCGAAGAGGAAGGCAGGGATGTGTTCGATGTGCGCCCGGCCATTCTGGGCCATCTGCAACAGGGGGGCGATCCATCCCCCTTTGACCGCATCCAGGCCACCCGACTCTCAAGCCTGTGCTTGAGCTATCTGATCAACGAATGTAACTCCAATAGTGATAACTGTGCTTTCATAGGCCTGCAAAAGGGGCAGGTCAATTTCCATGATGTGCGGGATTTCGAGCGTATGATCGACGCCAAGCATGAACGTCCCCGGGAACAGTGGTGGCTGGAACTTAAAGGCCTTGCCAGCCTAATGGCCAAACTTGGCCCAGGGGACGGAAAATTGATTCCAACAGCCAAGGTGCGCGAGGCATAGCCCAGGTAATTCATTCGAAGCTCAGAAGAACAATCAACGACTTACTTCTCTCATTTCAGTAGAATCGCTAGGTGGATGGCAAGGGATTGCAAGTTGGAGTACAGTCCCCCGGCTTTCTGCAGGTTGCTGATGATCTATTCGGCTATGAAATGTATTACTCTTCCAAAAATGATTGCACCAGCTTGCGCGCTTCGATGGCGCTTTCGGCAGAGAATCGCCGCCGAGGGAATTTCAACCATGATACCGGTTTCAATCGGCCAGGCATGAGACAGTTTTTCATCCACAAGCTGCTGATGCGCCTTCTCGAGCCATCGGCGCACCTGACGAACTTCATCCACATTGGCAATCATCGGGAACATGATGCGGAAATGGCGATCAACCGCAGCACGCAGGATGGCGCGTAATTGCAGCATAAATAAATCTGTGTTGCGCAAGCTCATGCGAATGGCTCGCACGCCTAAAAACGGATTCGGCTCTGGTGGAAGTTTAATATATGGCACTTCCTTATCGCCGCCAATATTCAGCGTGCGTACAGTCACCGGCCAGTCGCCCATGGTTTCACCGATTTGTAATAAAGCATTCCGTTGTTCATCTTCGCTCGGCGGCGTTTCGCGCGTAAGAAACAGGAATTCTGTCCGCAACAGACCGATGCCTTCCGCACCATTTTTAACTGCATTGCGCGCATCCTGCATATTGCCAACATTGGCAAAGACTTCCACGCGATGTCCATCACGTGTAATGGCGGGCGCATGGCTGGCTTCGATCAATTCCTTGCGTGACCTGATCCATTCATCGCGGCGCGACTGGATTTCAGATTGAATCGCTTTCGATGGGTCGAGCTAGATTGTTCCATTGAATCCATCCAATGCAATCAACGAACCCAACGGAGCGCGCGCCAGCTCCTGACTCACAGATGAAACCGTGGGGATTCCCAACGCACGCGCCAGAATGGCGCTGTGCGAGGTAGGCCCGCCGCCCACGGTCATGATCCCCAATACGGATTGAATCGCCTCGCTGATTTCAACCGCGTCCGTGCCGAATTCCTGACGGTCATTCCCCACACGTGCCGAAATTGCGACAGAAATATTTGAGGAAGAGCCTTGCTTTACGAGATTTGCTAACGCATTCGCCAGCGCGCGGCTGTGCGAAACAATCACGAGTCCAACCATAAACCGTTCACCCCCTCGATTTGATCACCAATATAAGCCAGGTGCCGTAAGCGACTGCAACAACCCCTACGATTACCATGACTGCATCCATCACCTGCAAAATAGGTCGCGACGGTTTTAAATCCAAAAGGATGCCGCGTAAACCGGTTAAGGCATGAATCACCACCACTGCCAAAAAACAGATCTCCATAATTGGAATGATCGGATTCTGATAATACGCGACGATGTCAGCATAAGTCAGCAGCCCGTGTTGACCAATAAAATGATTGACCACGAGGTGGATGCCAAGCAGGACAACAAGCAGAACGCCCGTCACTATTTTGACTAGATACCACCAGCTATTTTCTCCGGATCGAGGTGTTGAAACGCTTTGAACATTAGCCGACATTTTTTGCTCGCTTTCTAGGCGGTAAACATGTGAATCCCAAAAATCACGATGATGATGAGCGCAAGGACCATCAAGGCATAAAAGAGTTGCTTCTGGCGAGTCACGCTGACGCCGAAGGTGGTCAGGATGATGCGAATGCCATTCAGTCCATGCAGGATGGCACCTGCCACCACGATCAACTCACTCGCGATAAAGACCGGGCTGCTGACCAATGCAATGAAGCTATCATAACCTTGCGGGCCGTTTGCAAGCTGGCCGAGAATGATCAAATGCAGGAAAAGATAAAACGTCAATCCCAGAGCCGTCACGCGCTGTAGCATAAAAGCCCAGCCGCTGGTTTGGCGCCCAACAGGGTTGAACCAGTTCCAAAACTTGGAAGGAGAGGGTCGGTTATGTTGAGTATCCACTTTAAGTCTCCAAATCATGCCTTGCGGAACAAACCGCCAACACGTTCTTTAAAGATCTGTGTACGCAAATCCATAATACGGCGTGCGGGGTCCACAAAGGATGGGCAGACTGCGGTACATTCGAATGCGCTGTGACAGCGCCAAACGCCGTCTTCGCTATCAACCATATTTAGCAATTCAGGATTGAGTTTCAGGCCGTTGGCTTGTGCGCCCGCCAAAACAGCCGGGCCAAGATAATCGCTGGAAGTTGCCGCGGCTGGACAAGCGCTGATGCAAAGTCCGCATTCGATACAATCCGCAAGGCGGATGTACTGCTCATCGTCAGATGA
>Ga0224559_1002210_pt1 | contig 10153 bp, 12 predicted proteins | sample 714S33034metaG_FD_180676 | JGI IMG/M metagenome (GOLD analysis project Ga0224559, IMG submission 180676) | Peat soil microbial communities from Stordalen Mire, Sweden - 717 S3 30-34 | ecosystem: Environmental > Terrestrial > Soil > Wetlands > Peat | place: Sweden: Norrbotten County, Stordalen... | reverse complement strand
GATGTCCTCCTCAACTTGCGCGAAAATCACACGATTGAAAATCGGCCCCTGAAGCGTGATGGCGGATGCCCCAGCACCTTGAGCCTGCGGAAACCTGATGTAACCTGATGGTTCTGCATTCCCAGCCTCGCAAAAACTGTTGGTGGGATCATAGATCGCGTACGGTGCATTAGTCTGCCAGTCAGGATTAGACTCACCAACAACCGACGTTTCATATGTCAACACAGAGATTCGCGGCGATACTGTCTCAGCAGCATTTCCCAATGCGCTATAGTAATTGGTATCACCAGACCCCAATAGCCAGATCGGTGTGTCAGAAAATTGCACGTTGCTTATTGGCACGTTGCCACAACCTCCAGTGAAGAGCGCCGTAAATCCGTTGTGGCAGCAGAATATCCCAATGTAATCACCCCGCATCAATCCAAGGTCGATGCCGTTGTGCATTCCAAACACGTACGAGTTTCGACATTCGCCCGCCGTGCCGCTGAAATTGCATGGCATCACGATTCCAAAGCCATTGGTGGCAACGGGGTCTGGACAGTAGGTCGGAAAAAATGGAGTTCCAACGAAAAGGTCTTGATATCGTGATTCCTGTGCTCCAAGTAGGTCGATGATGATCGCGTTCGCATCGTACGACGGCTGCACAATCAGATTGTGAATGTATGCGGGGGTCAACGTATTGGTGATTATGAAACCGCTGGATGTGATAGGCACACGTCCAAGCGCGAGCCCATATTGAGGAGCCACAGCGGTCCTGAAGTCCAAGAAACTAGACGGCATTCCCTGCAACCATTGGCCCGGATTTGCCGCTGTTCCGATGTCGGTCACAAAGACCGTCGTATTGGGGTCGTAGCTGACACGGGGACTGGCTGAGCCATACTGGGGATAGCTACCAATCGAGCCATAAATCTCGCAGAACTGGCCGCAATTCCCGGCCGCCCAAGGCGACATTGGTACCTGGATCTGAGAGTTGATCGTGTTCGTAGGAGGATTCAAAATCAGGTAAACACCGGGCGGAGCGTAGAATTTTCCACCGCCATTGGTGTTCTGATTCAACCACGCCTGCATGGCCGCTGAATCGTCATGCGCTCCATAGATGATGGGATAGCCGCTTGACATGGCTGCCACATTGCCCGGCAGCGCGAGGTTGTAGGAAACCGGCACCGCGCTCGCGACCGTGATGTTGGTCGCACTATTGACCGCCGTGATCGCAGTCCACCAGTCACGCCGGTTTATATCAGCGCCCTTAATGTCGATGAACTTGCCCACGTCCCCGGCAACAAACGCGCCGCCGGTGACTGTGAACGTCGTTGAGTTGGACAGAGCCAACGCGCCGTAGCAGGTCGCCGCATCCCCATACGCACCGTACGCTCTAAGATTATAGGTATTCGTCACCACGACGCCCGGCAACTGCAACTGGGTTCCATCACCGACAAACTTTCCACGATAGGTGTTCTGACCGAACGCGGTCACGGCCAGCAGGAGGGTGAGGAGTAGGATTTTGATTTTCATAAAATTCAAGTTTGGGTTTCAGTGCCAAGCATTCTGCCAGTACATCCACTGGACGCCATTCGAGTCCACCACGACGTACCCGTAGGTGGGAGGGGGTGCGCTCGGCGGTCCTGCGTAGGGGTAAAAGCTGGCGGCTGCCCCCGTTGAACTCACGGGGATATTCGGGGTCGCGCTCGGCTGTCCCGAGGCGATCCAATTTCCGGCTGCATCTTGAGGCATAATTGACCTTTCGTTACGCTGACACTGCCACCGATAGACCACTCTAGGCAAGCGCCATCGCGTGTCTTCTCGCTTATTCCAGTTCTGGCGCAAGAGCCTCACTGGAATTTACACACTCCGGTGCGGACTGCTCGGGTTTAGGCTTCATCGCCCCCAGCGTGGCCGCCAGCCGCTCAACCATGGTGACGCAGATGTGCATGTCCTTGGTGGCCGCGTAGGCTAGCTTGGTGGCTTCCCTGCGCTCGTCCTTGGTGGCCTTCACAGCCTTCACAGCCCGGCGGGCGTCGTCGATGATGAGCATGAACTGGCCAATGGTGAAGAAGCGGAGGCTCAGGACGAGGGCGGGCAGTTCGTAGGGCCGGTCGGCCAGGGGTCCAAAATACTCCATCCCCTTTTTAATGTCTGGTTTCAGGGCGTCCGACAGATCGGCGTACAGGATGCGGGCCAACTCCTCGCCGTTGTTGATCTCAAGGAGCTTCTGGTGCTGTTCCGGGGTTAGCACATCCCCATTGCAGTCGATTTCCTTGATGATCCGCTGTCCGAACGTGCCCTCTTCCCGCCAGTTGGGGTGCTCTGCGCGCCATTTTCTCAACGATTCAGGTATCGGCATGGGATCAGGATAGCCGACCGCCAGCCGGGTTTCAAGCTGCGTAAAAATTCCTGTTGACAAATTCGTGGATTTTGGTAGCTTCAAATCGTTCGTAGCCGGCGTAGAAACCGAGCTTTACGGTCAGTCAAATGAGTTACGAGCGAAGAATTTTAGACTTCCCGCTCAGGACGATGCCCGACGAGGGCAATCGGGCTTTCCGTAAAAGCTTTTCTACCCTGGGCGGGACTTTTTCCCCTACGAGCGTGCGGGGACGCTACCGCGAAAGAAGAGGCGTAAAAACTATGAATACGCCAAAAAATGAGACAATCATTCTTTCACGAAGAGTCAAAGACCCGTTTGCGAAGGTGAATAAAAAAATGCTGGACGACCCGAACATTTCGTTTCAAGCCAAAGGCATCTTGGCCTACCTGCTTGGAAAACCCGACGGTTGGAAGCTGCGCGTTGGTGATTTGCGCAACCACGCCGTTGACGGTCGGGACTCCATCCGCAGGGCTTTGAACGAGCTTCGGATGGCTGGATACGCAAAATACGAGCAAACCAAGGAAAACAACCGGTTTAGCTCCGGAGTCTGGAAAATCTGCGATATTCCCATATTTTCACCGCGTCCTGATTTCCCGGCTCCGGGGATTCCGGCTCCGGGAAACCAGTCACTTAGTAAGAATGACTGTACCAAGAATGATTGTAGTCTAAAGGGGTCTAAAGATGACACCATCGAAAATGGTGTTCATTCAAATTCCAAAAATTCGGAAGAGCACAATCCAGTCTGGAAGCCCGATCTCCGAGGCAAAGAGGAGAAGCTCAAGCGGATCAAGCCGCCAAAGGATTTCCCAACCGAGGTTGAGTTCGACCAGTTCATCTCAGATGAGGATTTGGGGAACTTGGCGAACCACAGGCCGGACCTGTACAAGGATTTGTGCATAGCCAAGTGGCAGCAGTGGAAAAAGGAGTACCGCCGATGGGTTCCGATCAAAAATTGGAAATCCTACGTCATCGGGCTTGACGACGCAATCGCCGGAATTTTCAAATCAAGAAACTGATGAGCCGAAAACCACGCAAAAGCCACCGAAGCACGTTTGCAGTCCATTTTGCTCAATGGCGCCGTTTGGTGGATGTTTGGGGATGCGTAGATCCGTGCTATTGCCGGGCGTGCCTCAGGACGCGCAACTGGATTTCCAGATCTGTGACATTTGATGAATTATGACCACCTTTGAAGACGGACCCGCGAAGGGCCAATGCCTGATGCTTGATCGAACTCCGATCATGCTGCGCGTCACCGAGAAAATTCTGCCTGAGAGTGGAAAACACAGGTTCGATGCCCTGAATGAAGTTGGAGACCGACCAACGCCAGACGAGAAGCTATACGTGTACATCATGTCCAAGCACCATGGCAGCGCCTTCGTGGATGGGTCCAAGTTTCACGGCAGGGTTTCGATATGCAGCTACAAACTCGCCCCGAACCAGCCTGCTGACTCCGTGATGCGCTACCAGAAGGCATGGGAGGAGTGGTGCATCATGAACGATCCCAGGCCGATAAAAAACCTTTAACCATGAAAGCATTCATCACCAAATACGCACTGACGAAGGGTATCATCGAAATCGAAGCGGTGGAATTCAAAGATTCGCCGGGCATGATTGAAAATACAACGCCCTCCATTTTGCCGATTACGTATTTTCACGGAGAGGGCCGCGATTGGAATCGGACCCGGGAGGGCGCTGTTAAGTCGGCGCGGTTGATGCGTGACAAAAAACTAGACTCCCTGCGCAAGCAAATCCTGCATCTTGAAAGGCTGGAATTCTGATGACCACCATCCTATTTCTCCTTAAATGGCTGTTCCTGCTGACGGGTGCGGCGGTGTGGATTGGATTGATAATCATCTTCATCCTCGCCGTAATCCTCTACCTGCTCTGCCCGGCACAGTACAAACACTAAAAAACTATGGCAATGCGGATTAAGTGGTTGAAACACGGTTACCGACAAAATTGAAGTATGATAGCAACTGATAACTTAAAAGCTCCATTCCCCTACTTTGGCGGAAAGCGGAGAGCCGTTGATTTGGTGTGGCCTTGTTTCGGCGCTGTGGATAATTACGTTGAGCCTTTTTGCGGTAGTGTCGCCATGTTGCTGGGCGCACCAAACAAAAAACGGGTTGAGACGATAAACGATGCAAATGGCTTCGTTGTAAACTTCTGGCGGGCTATCCAATCGGATCCCGAGTCAGTTGCCCGGTGGGCTGATTGGCCGGTGTCTGAGGTTGACCTGGAAGCTCGCCACGCATGGCTTGTTAATCGAGGTGAGCGTCTGCGCTGGGCTCTACATGATCCTGATTATTATGACGCCAAGATAGCTGGTTGGTGGGTATGGGGTGCGTGCGCCTGGATAGGGTCCGGTTGGTGCCTCGGCAAAGGACCGTGGATTTCAAATGGTGTGGAGATTTCCGACCGCCGGAAACTCCCGCACGTTGGGGACGCGGGAATGGGCATCAATCGGAAACTCCCGCACGTTGGGGACGCGGGAAGGGGCATCAATCGGCAACTCCCGCACGTTGGGAACGCGGGAAGGGGCCAATTCATTATGGAATGGTTCGACGCACTTTCCAACCGGCTCCGTGACGTTCGCATTACATGTGGGGACTGGGCTAGGGTTGTGACCCCGGTTGTAACAACCCGACACGGTGTTACTGCGGTGTTCCTTGACCCGCCGTATGACGCCGACATAACCAAAGGGCTTTATGCGCAAGAGGGTTCAGTTTCGTCCGATGTCCGCAAATGGTGCCTGGAGAACGGCGAAAACCCTGATCTTAGAATTGTGCTTTGCGGCTACGCTGAAGAACACGACATGCCGGGCTGGTCAATCATTGACGGTAAAGCCCCGAACGGCGGGTATGGGAACTCCGCAGGAAATCAGAATCATAAACGCGAAACTCTTTGGCTTTCCCCTCACTGTGAAATCACAAAGCCTAATGAGAATTTAACGCTTTCAACCACTTAATCCGAATAGCCAAAACTATGACCCCCGAACAACAACTGTGTATTGCTCTGGCGAAGATGTTGCCGGGGAAAGTGCGATGGAATGAACCGTATGGCGGACTGCAATGGCTGCACGAACGTACGATGGTTCAAGAGAATCAACTTCTCTTCATCTGCTGCGTGGTGTGGTGTACTTTTGATCGCAAGCAAAGAGTTTCCTTCAGTCGTAATCTGCGCGAAGCAGTCATTAATTCAGGCGGTCACGCTACGAGTTTCGAGGAGGACATAGTGGCTTGCTGTGAAAACGCCACATGGCAACAGCGCGCCGAGGCGCTGGCAAAAACGAATGGGATTGAGTTATGAGCGACACACCAAGAACGGATAGTCTGCGAGCATGTCTAAGGGCACAAGTTAGTGATTGTTTTTTACATGATTACATCATTGGAGAGTATGAAAAACTAGAACGCGAACTGGCCGCTGCGCTAAAATGGAAAACGATGTCCGCGAAATTGGCAACTGCCCTGCTAGCCATTCACCAGGACACCGATATGAACCGGGCGTTTTTGTACCGGCCTGGCGAACCAATCGATTCCGACATCGAATTGGCAGAGGCGTATCAGGAGAGCAAATTGTGCGAAACTGTGTGTGTGGCCCTGAGTGAATTCGACCAAATGAAAACAAAATGAGAACTGACACACAGCGGCTTGACTGGCTCGCAAATCATTTGCTTGGAGGACACGGAGTCCATGCCTACCAATCCACAGCGGGTCCACAATTTAAGATGGCAAGCAAACACGTTTACGTTCTACACTCGGCGCGGATTAATTATTCAGAAACAATCCGGTCAGCGATTGATGATGCGATGGCAAAAGAGAATAATAGTTCGACCAACTGAAAGGAAAACAATGAAACTCAAAGCAGGCGGATTAGAACTCGCGATCTGCCTTTTCGCCAAGAAGATTTGCTCAAAGTAGCTCGTCCGGCCAGCCAGCATTTTCCAACAGTGTGTTTTCGCGCAGCCAGCAGTGACCGTCCCGCATTTTGGTGAGCGCGGGCAAAAAACATCCACACCCCAACTCGGGTCTGTATTCAGCCAATGGGGAGCCGCATGTCATCAATGGCTTGAAGAACAACGGACACTCTCGGCAGATGGCCATCCTGGCCTCCGCGATGTCGGGATGGACCTTGGACAGCCTCCGGTGAAAGATCGCCCGCCAGACGCCGCGCACTCCCCGCCAGTAGTCCCTCCAGCTTTTGTCATGCGACATCAGAGCGGCAACCAGGATGGCCACGGCCCATTGACGGTTCATTTTCACGCGTCAATGGCTAAACATGTAAGCCGGGTCAAGGTGACTCCGCCATCGTAGGGAGCCGATCCATCCGAGCGCTTGCCGGTCAACTCAAAAAAAAGCAGGCGTCCCCTGAGAAGCCAGTTAAAGCGGTGGGCGTAGGAAGGCCGGATGCCAGACGTAGCGTACTGGTCGGGGGTCATGGTCATCAGGCACTTGATCGGTTGCGGACTCGGGGTGTGCCAGACGATGCCGCAATTTCCGTTGTTGGCGTTGATGTTTTGATTCGTGTACGACATCCCCAAACGCAGGCTGAAGACGTTGCTCGACGACGCCGGGGTATATCCGTCAACGATAACCGCCTTTATTTGCTTGTCGTAATCGAAGTTCTTCAAATCAAACTCACCCCGTAGAATCCAGTAGTATCCATTGGCTGCGTACTTTTTCGTGGCTCTGGTGTAGATTTCCCGCGAGTTTCCAATTCCGAGTTGCTTGAGGCAGTAGTCGTCGGTGAGCGATCCCCAGAATTGAATCCCGGTGTCCATGGACCCACTCACCACCAGCGTTGGATTCCATGACACATAGGCGTTCATTCCGTACTCCCGGTAGTCGCAGGTGTGCCATTGGGTGTTTATGACCAGCGTGTGCCTGTTGAGTCCGCTGCTGGTCAGCGGGGCAACCACATCACAGGTTGGGGTTCCAATGAACTTGGCGTCAGGCACGGGCCAGGAGAAGTGAATCTCCTTCCGGTCAGGCCAGTAGGCGGCCACCGGGCTCTCCGTGGATGTCTGATCGATGGACGATCCATTGACCCCCTCGTCGAAGATCAGCGAAGTGGATTGGAAGATCCAGTCCGTGCGCTCCGGAATTGACATGTACGGGTTGTACCGGTAGATGGCATCGTGACCGGCGTAGTAGATCGATTCCCCATCGGTGGTCAACGTGTTCGGATACCACAAACAACGGCTGCGCTGCTCAGACTCCGAGTACACCCGGTTGCATGACAGGGTGGCGCTTGCGACAGCGTTCCCAGAGGTGTCCGTAGTTGAGGACGCCGTGAAAGTGCATTGCCAGATCGACTTGTCGGTGAGCACGTACAGATAGCCCAGCAGTTCGATGGCGCCCAGGATGCGCTCGCCGTAGTCCAAGTCTTGAAAATCAGACAAGCTGGCTGAATTGGAAGTGTTCGGAACCGCCACCCCGAAAGAGGTTCCATCATTCAGATCCGACCACCAGATCCGGCTGGGCCTGGACTTGCCCGCTTCCACCACATTCATTATCAGAATAACGCCTTGATACTGCTTGACGACTTGCGGTTGCTCGATGGCGGCGGAATTTCCATTATCATCTTCACCAGCGGAATTGAGACTGGTGACCGGCTGGACTGTGGTTGTACCAACTTCCGTGTACTGTAACTGGTCGTACCCATTGGCGAAGAAAATCTTGTCCTGCAACTGGTCGCAGTGCCACCTGGTCTGGGTGAGGCTGGCGTCCCCATCCTGACCCAATGCGGCTGATTCGGTCAACTGGGTCCAGGCTCCGTTTTTCTCATCCATCAGGAATAACCGGGTCTTGGTCCCCATGTAGAGCCTGCGGGTGTTGTCGTTGGCCGTGCTATCGTACAGCAATGTTGGAGGTTCCACGGCGGAATCCGCCACATCCTGATCCGAGAAGTCCCAATTCTTGTACGGACACGGAACCCCGTTGGTCTGGACAATGGTTTGGATGCCGTAGGGCCGCACGAAACCGGAAGCCGTTTTCGTCTTCCCGTCCGATGATGTCTCGATGTTCTGACGCCAGGCCAGAGCACCAGCAACCTGACTGTCCGCCGGAGCCCTGGCGTCAAAAGGGCCGGGCGGACTTAATTGGAAACTGACTGGCTTAAATTGGTCCATATCACGACACGTTCACCTGCCATTGACCCAACGAGAACGGAATCGTGGGCTCATTCGAGTAGGCGGAGCGAATCCAGAGACTCCAGGCGCCATTCGGAGAATCTCCGGTGACCGCCGCCAGCGTGGTTCCGTAGGGTTGGCTGACAAGATTGGTCACACAGCCCGGAAATGCCTGCACGGTGCCACTCTGCGTCGGCTTGTAGCTTCCACCGCTGACCGGTGGCGAGTTCTGGGGAATGAATGCAGCGGCCGAATCATCGAACGTGAAGGACCAGTTCGCGTTGTTGGGCAGATGGATGCCCTCGTTTGGAGTGCCTGATTTAAGTAGGCAAGATTTGCCGGTTGGACTGACCAGCAACAGATCACACATTCCCAAATCACCCACACCAATCAAGTACTGCTGGATACCTCCGACGTAGTTCGTGATGGTTACGGTGACATGGTGGCTGACTCCGGAGAATCCAGTGATCTGCTGGACGGAGGGGTAGATTGATGCCGGTCCATTGGCAGAAGCGGGCGCGTCAATCTTGTTGAACAGGGTATTGTTGGATTGCGTGCAGTCGATTGTTGCCAACAACTGCTGGGCGTTCCAAAGTGCCCACTGATCCGCCTCCGCTTGGGATTTATAACTCGTACCAGTCCCAATCAAGGGTGCGCCTTGGGCTGAACCATACTGACCGCATGGACAATCCCCCTGGATGGTTTTCGTCGATGTGAATGCAGACAGGCAATTATTTCCTAGCCATGACTGTAGCGCTGAATTTGCCGCCGATGTTGCAGCCTGCTGGGCGGACTGTAGAGTTGCACCACTAGCCGTAGCCGACTCGCAATGCTGATTGCTCGATTGCAAGATGATCTGCTCGAACGAGTGTGCGGTAAGCGTAAAATTGGATGTATTGTAGGTCAACTTGATTCGAGTGTACGATGCAGGCGGAAACCGGGTGCAGGCACCTATCTGGGAACCTGACAAAGAGTACCCACTGTCTGCTCTAATCTTAGTCCATGTCACACCATCAGGAGAAGAGTACGCCCCGATGGTCAATCCTGTGGGTGATCCAGTGATTGAAAACGTCCAACAAACCATGTCTAGTATGACGGCGGAGTCGAAAACAAAGACCGAACCGTCGGATTCCGTGGAAACCTTGGGAGTAAGATTTGTGTTCGATGAACCTATCACTCCGTTATCCGGACATGTTCCGCACGCCTGTTCGGTGTCCGACACGGTTCCAGAAGGTGAACCCCCAGCCTCAATGTTTGGCAACACGTTTGGATCTGGTGACTGCGCTCCTATTGCCACCGATGAGTCACACGCTGGTTCATAACACCCGGAGGAGCCTGTTCCCAGGGCTCCCGCCGCCACCGCCGTCGTGTTCGATGCGGGGGCCGTCTGAGATCCAACGCGCGCCGAGAACTGCGCGTGACTCTCCAAGTCGATGTAGTTCACCGTCTCCGGATTCACTGTTGCCAGCAGATAGAGCGTGGACGATGCGGAGGCATCATTTCGCCAGATGTGAATCGCGGTGATCCGGTCGGCCGGATAGACGTTCGGATCAGGAAACACACTCGACAGCATGGTGGCCTGCATGGGATAGGTGACTGGCGACAATGAAGCCGTGGAGATCACCGGAGACGCCGATGTCTCCCCTTGTAATGTCACGTAG